>Ga0209698_10004456_pt1 | contig 15336 bp, 10 predicted proteins | sample LitLauG_LLR_2012_FD_187203 | JGI IMG/M metagenome (GOLD analysis project Ga0209698, IMG submission 187203) | Freshwater sediment microbial communities from Pennsylvania, USA - Little Laurel Run_MetaG_LLR_2012 (SPAdes) (version 2) | ecosystem: Environmental > Aquatic > Freshwater > Creek >...
GCCGCCGCCCCGCTCGGTTTTGGGACGGGCTTCGTTGACATTGATGGTGCGCCCGCCGATTTGCTGTCCGTTCAAGGCGGTAATTGCTTTGTCGCCGTCCTCGTTATTGGTCATCTCGACAAACCCGAATCCGCGGGAGCGACCGGTATCGCGATCGGTCATGATGCTAACGCGGTCGACGGGTCCGTAGGGTTCGAAGAGCTGCCGGAGTTCGTCCTCATTGGTGTTGAAACTCAGATTCCCCACGAAGATATTCTTCATGCGTCTGCCCCTGCATTGAGCTGTCTGAAGTGCGAGCGATTCGGCGGACTTGGCAGGTCGGGAGGACCGTTCCTGAAAATCGATACCGGAGCTGGCGAACAGTCAAATGCGGCGAGCAGTATAGCAGGTTTTCTTGAACGTTCTGTCAAATTCCCGGCACGGTGGTGGACTGCTTTGCTGCTCTTGCCATCCCGAATGAAGTGAGGGACCTAGGTTTTTGCACGCGCCAGCAAAGACCCGAATTCCTCGCTTCGCGAGGAATGACAAAGTAGCCCATTACCCAGGAGGCAAGGCGGTGAGCTAACAATCGTCGACTTTCCAGTAGCCTTCGGGATGGAATCCCATCTGGAGGAGACGGTTCTTGGGATCGTGGCGCTTGCCGCAACCGGGGCAGACGAGGTAGCGGCTCCAGGCTGTGCCTTGGCGGTCGTAGTTCTCGGCGACGGCAAAAGTCGTGCCGCAGCTGCACGGGACTAGAAACATTTGGAAAGCAGTTGACGCCTTCGTGGCGCTTCTGGATGGTGTCGAGGTGCGGAGGCTGGCAGCCTCCGCGACGCCGGCGCTACGACTGCGCCGACGCCTTCGTGGTCCTGATTTGCCGCTCGATTTCACGATTCCTCGACGACCGCCATCGAGCTCTTCTTTCGCCTATTGGCCTGGAGGACTTTCTTGCGCAGTCGGAGCGTCTTGGGTGTGATTTCGACAAATTCGTCGTCGGCGATGAATTCGATGGCTTGCTCCAGATTCAGCGCACGAAAGGGGACGAGGCGGATGGCTTCATCCGCCGTGGAGGCACGCATGTTGGTGAGCTTCTTCTCGCGGACGGCGTTCACGTCGAGGTCGGTGTCTTTCGCGTTCTCGCCGATGATCATGCCTTCGTAGAGTTCAATGCCGGGACCGACAAAGAGTTCGCCGCGTTCTTGCAGTCCCCAGAGCGCGTAGGCGGTGGATGTTCCGGCGCGGTCTGCGATCAATGCGCCCGTCAGCCGATGAGGAATCTCGCCCTGCCATTCGGTGTAACCGTCGAAGAGCGAATTCATCACGATGGTGCCGCGCGTATCGGTGAGCAACTGGCTGCGCAAGCCGATGAGGCCGCGGCTGGGAACTCGGAACTCGATGCGCACGCGTCCGTAGCCGTGATTGTGCATGTTGGTGACTTCGCCCTTGCGGGAGCCGAGTTGCTCCATCACGACGCCGACGAATTCTTCGGGCACGTCGACCGTAAGGTGCTCGACGGGTTCCATGAGTTTGCCGTCGATGCGCCTGGTGACGATCTCGGGCTTGCCGACCATCAGTTCGTAGCCTTCACGGCGCATCATCTCAATGAGAATTGAAAGCTGCAGTTCGCCGCGGCCGAGGACTTTGAAAGAGTCGGTGGTGCCGGTCTCTTCCACGCGCAGGGAGACGTTGGTGAGCAGCTCTTTTTCGAGGCGCTCCCGCAGGTTGCGCGAGGTGACATAAGTACCGTCTTTCCCGGCAAAGGGCGAAGTGTTGACGGTGAACAGCATTGCGATCGTGGGCTCGTCAATGGCGATGTGAGGGAGGGGCGTTGGATTCTCGGCGTCGGTGATGGTCTCGCCGATGGTGATGCCTTCGACTCCAGCAACGGCCACGATGTCGCCGAGTTCGGTTTCGGTGATGTCGGTGCGTTTGAGGCCCGAGAACGAGAAAAGTTTAGTGATCTTGGTTTTGTGCAGCGAGCCATCGAGCTTGGCGATGGCGACTTCTTCTCCGGTGAACATCTTGCCGTTGAAGACGCGGGCGATGGCAAGGCGGCCGAGGTAGTCGCTGTAGTCGAGGTTGGCGACGAGAATCTGCAGCGGGCCAGTGAGATCGCCTTTGGGCGGGGGAATGGTGGCGAGAATGGCGTCGAAGAGCGGACGCAAGTTTTCGCCGCCGCCTCTTATGTCGGTCGAAGCGGTGCCGGTCTTGGCGTTGGTGTAGAGGACGGGAAAATCGAGTTGCTCTTCTTTCGCGTCGAGATCGATGAAGAGGTCGTAGATCTCGTTGAGTACTTCCTGCGGACGGGCGTCGGAGCGGTCGATCTTGTTGATGACGACGATGGGTGGCAGCTTGGCTTCGAGTGCCTTGCCGAGAACGTAGCGCGTCTGGGGCAGGGGGCCTTCGCTGGCGTCGACGAGCAACATGACGCCGTCGACCATCTTGAGCGCGCGCTCGACTTCACCCCCGAAGTCGCTGTGGCCGGGCGTGTCGACGATGTTGATCTTGACGTCGTGATAAAAGATGGCGGTGTTTTTTGCGAGGATGGTGATACCGCGCTCGCGTTCGAGTTCGTTGGAGTCCATAACGCGCTCGACGTGATGCTCGTTGGCGCGGAACGTCCCGCTCTGGTTCAGCATGGCGTCGACCAGCGTGGTCTTGCCGTGGTCGACGTGGGCGATTATGGCGATATTGCGGATGCTTGAACTCAAAAAGAAATCCTTCCAAAGTTTGGTGTACTACCACTTTACTATGTGGAGCGGAAATTACACAGACGCAGAAGGGATGGTTTGGTTTTGCCTTCGAGCCCGGCCACAAGCTTTTAACCGCAAAGAGCGCGAAGGAAATGCCGCTAAGTTCGCTAAGAAAACCTTGCAGGCTCAGCCTTAGGCTGCTGTTTCCTTCGTCGGGCTTCCTGCCAGACGCGCTTCCGCTTGGCGCACCGCTCTTCGGGCTGCCACGATTGCTTCGTTCGTGGTGGACTCCGGGCCTTCGGAATCGGTGTTCGCGAAGAAGACTCGATCCATGGGATGGCGCACAACGGGTTGCACTTGAGTGAAGAGTCCGGGAGTCGCCATGTACATCGGGTGGCCGCGGCGGTAGAGGTGCACCTCGAGGGGATCAACGTTGAAGGCGGGCATCAGTTTCTGGAAATCGCGGAGCACGTTGTCGGCGATCTTGCGCGCGCTGATTTCAGTGAGGAGATATCCGCGGTCTTCTTCTTTCATGGGGGTGTAGCAACTCAGGATGTTGTATTTCTGCTTGTAACCGGATTTCTTGCGCACCACCCAGTCGGCGACGACGATGTCGGTGAACGTGTTGCCGGGGCACCAGGTGTCGTATCCCAGGTTGAAAACGGGTTTGTCAAAAATCAGATTGACCACGCAGTAGGGCGCATAGCGAATCTGCTTCATGGCTTCACTTTGTTTCTCAGGAATGCCTTCCACGATGCGGCGTGTAATGAACTTGGGAGCGGCCATGATGACGGCCTTGGCGCTCACTGTCTTTAAATCGCCGCCGGCTATGTAGGTGACCTGAACATCGTCTTTGGCGGGAACGACGGCGATCGTGGTCGCGCTCGTCTGCATGCGGTCGGCAAGCTTGGGCTGCAAGGTCTCGGCAAGTCTCTTGGTGATTGCTCCCAGACCGCCAGGCCAGGTGTAGCGATTGTCGGCGCGACTTTGGCCGACGATGTCCTGGAATTCTCCGATGGCCAGGGCAGCTGGGCTTTCGTCACTGGTAGCTCCCCAGTTGGAGGGCCCGAATGTGTCCCACCATTGCTTGATTTCGCGCGGGTAGAGCTTCAAGAAGTCGGAGAAGGGGACGTTAATCAGTGCGGCGCCGCGCTGCGCGACGTCAATGTTCATCATTTCTTTTTTGAACTTCTTGAAGCTGTCACGCGTGATGGGCGGATAGGGGAGCTTGTTGAGACCATCGCCCCAGGTGTCGGGCACAAATTCGCCATTGATGATGGATCCGTCAGGACAGTTGACGGGAAGCGGTTGCAGACCGATTTCCTTGGCGAAGCGGAAGGCTTCAGAATCGGACCAGATGAAGGCCGATCCGGTAGCGTAAGGAACGCCCTGATAGTCCATAGCGTAGGCGTTGCCGCCCCAATGCGGTTCCTTCTCGAGAAGCAGAATATTGCGATGCTGGAGACGGTAGGCGGCCGCGAGCCCGCTGACGCCCCCACCGACGATCACGATGTCGTGCTTCGCGGAGGCGGGAGGGCGCGTGAAAACCTTTCCGTCGCGCACTTGATGGCAGATGCGGTTGTCTTCGCCGTCGACGGCGGCGGCGTGCGTGTCTTGTGCGGCGACGAGCGAGAGGTCGAGTGGACATCCGGCTGACACGGCTCCCGCGACGACGAATTTGATGAAGTCCCTGCGATTCGCGCTCACTTTGAGGCCCCCTCTGCTGTTTCAAGCAGTTCCATGCCGACGTCGGCTGCGCCCTCACTGCGCATGCGCAAGCGGTACCAGACGACGATGGTGACCAGCGAAAAAACAAAGATGATAGTGGAAACGGCGTTGATTTCGGGCGTAATGCCGCGGCGCAGGCGACCCCAGATTTCGAGGGGCAGGGTGTTGTCGCGGCCGATGAGGAAGAAGCTGACGGCGATTTCGTCCATGGAGAGCGTGAAAATGAGCAGCGCGGCGCCGACGATCGGCAGCTTGAGGTTGGGCACCGTGATTCGCCAGAACGTTTGCCAGTAGTTTGCGCCGAGATCGAGCGAGGCTTCTTCCTGGGAGCGGTCGAGCTTTTGCAGTCCGGCGAAGACTTCCGTGGTGGCGACGGAGATCAATGCGGTTCCATGGCCGAGCGTAATCGTCAGCAGGCTGAGCTTGACCGCAGTCAGGTTGAAGAGCATGAGCAGGGAAAGGCCTGTGATGATTCCTGGGAGAATGAGCGGCAGCAGAACGAGGCGGCGGAAGAGCACCTTGCCCGGAAATTGGGCGCGATCGAGGGCGAGAGCGGCTGGTATGCCGAAGGCGAGCGAGATCAGCATGGCCGCGCCGGCCACTTGCAGACTGTTGAGAACGGAGTCCCAGATGGCGCCGTCACCAAACAATGTGCGGTACCAGTCGAGGGTGAGATTGCGCGGAGGGAAGCCGCCGACTCCTGGTCCGTTAAAGGAGTAAATGATGAGGACGGCAATCGGCAGATAGAGGAAGGCAAAGACAGCCGCGGCGTGGGCGAGCAACCAGCGTGAGCGCTCTGGGGCCGAGCGGCTCATGAGAAGCTCCATTTCTTTTCCAGGCGCTCAGAGAGAAACAACAGGCTGACGACGATGAGGAGCATGCAGAGAGAGATGGCAGCGCCAAGAGGCCAGTTGTAAGCGGCGCCGAACAGGCTGACGACGATGTTGGAGATCATGATGCCGCTGGGTCCGCCGAGCAGCAGAGGGGCGAGGAAATCTCCGAGGCTGAGCACGAAGGCGAAAGTTGCTCCCGCGAGCACGCCCGGGATCGAGAGAGGAAAAATGACGCGCCAGAATGTCTGGGCCGGCGTTGCGCCCAAATCGTGTGAGGCCTCGACCAGATTGCGCGGGATGTGTTCGAGCGCTGCGTAAATCGGGAGGAAGGTGAACGGAGTGTAGATGTGGGTGAGCGTCAAAACGACCGCAAACGGGCTGTAGAGCAGGAACTCGAGAGGATGGCTAGTCACGTGGAGATATTGCAGTGATGTGTTGAGGACGCCGTCGGAGCCGAGGATCGTTTTCCAGGCATAGGCGCGAACCAGGTAGCTGACCCATAGCGGGATGATTACCATCTGATACAGCAAATCTTTTCGCTTGCCGGCATAGAAGGATAAAAAGTACGCGAGCGGATATCCCAGCAGGAGCGAGAAGAGAGTGACGCGCGCGGCGATCCACATGGAGCGCAGCAGGGTTTCCCAGTAGAGAGGTTTCTGGAGTAACTCGCGGTAGTTATCGAAATTCCACGAGTGCACGATGGTCTGCAGGGAGGTGACCGACCAGAAGCTATAGCAGAACATCAAGAGGTAGGGAACGACAAGGAACAGCGCGACCCAAGCCAGCGGAGGCACGGTCACGACGGTCCTGTAGGCGCGGGAGAACATCAGTTGCGCTCCGGAGATTCGCGGACGACGACGGCGTCGTCGGGAGAGAACTCGAGTTCAACCTCATTGCGAGGCGTGGAGGCGCTGGCAGTCCTCACAGTAAAGATCGTTCCGTCGGATGATTGCACGCGAATCAATTCCGTGGCGCCGTGGAAGGCCTGATGCACGACGGTTCCGCGCCATCGAACGCTGCGCGGCCCTGAGCCCGCGCCGACGCGGATGTGTTCCGGGCGGAGGGAGAAGAGAGCAGGGCCGTCGGGAAGAGAAGTGTTCCACGAGAGTGAGCCGCAGCGGGCAGTTCCTCCGGAGACATTGCCCTTCAGGAGATTCGTATGGCCGATGAACTGCGCGACGTAGGCAGTTGTGGGGCGGCCGTAGATTTCGCGCGGCGTGGCGACCTGTTCGAGTTCGCCGGAACGGAGAAGCGCAATGCGGTCGGACATCACCATCGCTTCTTCCTGATCGTGCGTGACGAAGACGAAGGCGATGCCGACCTCTCTCTGCAACGATTTCAGTTCCACCTGCATCTGGCGGCGCAAATTGGCGTCGAGCGCCGAGAGGGGTTCGTCGAGCAGAAGCAAACGGGGACGGTTTACCAGTGCCCGAGCCAGCGCGACACGCTGCTGCTGTCCACCGGAGATTTTGGAGGGCTTCTTGCCGGCGTGCGCCGTCATTTTCACTTTGTCGAGTGCTTCGGCGACACGCTGCTTGATTTCTGCGTCCGGGCGCTTCGCGATGCGCAATCCGTAGGCGACGTTTTCTTCTACGGTGAGATGCGGGAACAGGGCATAGCTCTGAAAGACTGTATTGACGCGGCGGCGATAAGGCGGCTGATGATCGAGTCGCTCGGTTCCCATCCACAATTCGCCAGAAGTTGCCGTTTCGAAGCCTGCAATGATGCGCAGCAGCGTCGTCTTGCCCGAACCGCTCTCGCCCAGGATGGTGAGGAATTCTCCTTCGGCGATTTCAAGGGAAACATCGCGCAGGACGGTGTTCTGCCCAAATGCCTTCGCGACGCTGCGAATACTCAACAATGCCGGGTTGGTGGCGGACCGGGTGTCGGGTGGAACGCTGGGAGTGGCTGCAAGAGTCATGAAAGTTCGCTTGGTGCTAATTCCGCGGGCACCCGGCAACGAAAACGGTTACTGGGCGGCTTTTACCTCGTTCCAGATCTCGGTGTACTTCGGGCGGCGCGGCACATTCTGCCAGAAGTAGATTCGCTTTTGATAGTTATTCACATCCTCAAGGTGCAGGCTCTTTATCTCATCCGGAGTCATGTACTGTCCCGCCTGCGGATTGGCCGGAACGTAGTGCGTGATGTCCGTTACCGCTTTTTGCGTCTTGGCTTGCACCATGTATTCAAGGAATTTGTAAGCCAGTTCTTTGTTGTCACTACCCGAAGTGATCATCAGGTGATCAATCCATCCCGTGGTGTTTTCCTTCGGGATCGTCTCGCCGACTGGGAAGTTTGATTTCTTCAGTTCGGCTGTGTTCAAGGGCCAGCCCATGGCGATGACAACTTCATGGCTCTGGAACAAGTTCGTCAGTTCGCCGCCTGTGGACCACATCTTGCGGACGTTGGGCTTCAGTTCCAGCAACTTCTTCTTCACGGCTTCGAGTTGGTCATCGGACAAGTTGTAGAGCTGCGAAGGATCGGGTTTGTCGAAGCCCAACACCTGTGCCGCCATGTACACCGTGGAAAGGTCATCCCAAACGGATATTTTTCCTTTGTATTTCGGATCCCAAAAAACGTTCCAGGAATCGGGCGGCTGAGCGAATGCAGTGGTGTCGTAGATGATCGGGTCCGGACCCCACACGAAGGGAACACCGTATACTTTTCCGTTTGCACGAACCAGCGGTAAGGAAGTGAGTTGGACAGAGAGTTGGTTGTAGGTGGGAATCTGGGAGAGATCGAGAGGCGCCGCCAGCCCGGCGGTGGCGATCGAGGTGGCCACGTCGCTCGACGGGGAAATCACGTCATAGTTGCCGGAGCTACCGCCGCGCAGCTTCGCGACCAGTTCATCGCTGGAGCCCATGTAGGAAGCCGAAACCTTGCAATGATTCTGCTCTTCGAACGCGCGAACGTAAGAGGGATCGGCATAGCCTTCCCAGACGAGCAGGTTCAGCGTAGGAGTCTTCTTCGAGCAGGATCCGATGAATAACAGCCCCAGAAGGATTGCCAGTGACTGAACGATCTGTCGTTTTCTCATTCTGCCTCCCAGGCTAGAAGGTGGGCGGAGTGTTTACCCACAATACCCACGTCTCTTTGCGGCCGGGGTTCTTCCAGCGATGCGGCGTCGAACTCTCAAAATAGAAACTATCCCCAGGCTTCAGACGGTACTCTTCACCATTCAAAGTAATTTCCAGGTCGCCGCGCAATACGTAGATGAATTCCTCGCCCTCGTGCGTGTAAGGATCTCCGCTGCCCGCCTCCGGCGCGATCCGAAACAAATGTGGCTCCATCACCGTGTTTCCCCAGGCAAGCAATTCCATGCGCACGCCCGTTCCTGCTACCAATACTTTTCGCTGGCTGGGCTGCACATGACGCCCACTGCCTTCGGAAGCGTCGAAGAAATCAAGGATATTGGTCTTGTAGAATCGCGCGAGCTTACGCAGGGTTCCGACCGAGCCACTCATCTGGGAACGCTCAAGAGCGCTCAGAAAGCCGACCGAAATTCCGACTGCGTCGGCGACTTCGGCCAGGGAGAGACGCCGCCGCGAGCGCAACTGGCGCAAATGTGCGCCGATGGCTCCGGCGTTTCCATCGGCAGCTAGCTTCACCTTGCCCTCGCGTTTGAGGAGTTGTACGATGGCAGGCGCATTGAGGCCGCGCACTTTGCGCAGGAAGCGGGCGCGTTTCAACAGTTTCACATCCTCCGCCGTATACATGCGGTATTTGCTTTCGGTGCGGCGGGGGCGCGTCAGTCCAAGGCTCTCCCAGGAGCGGATCACGGAGGGAGAGACTCCGACTCGCCGCGCTACATCTCCGATTTTCAAATAAAGTTCCGCGTTGTTGCCCGATCTCATGCTGCACGCCGACGCATCGAGGATTCCTATTGTAAGGACGCGTTTTTTCTCCTTGACAGTACCCGTGGGCCTTCTCTAACCTTGCGGGATTATAGCAAGGTTGTGGCAGGACACAAGCAGTTCGTTTCCGAGAAGAAAAACTCTCCCAAAGATGACTGGAGGCCCCATGTCACTGCGAGCCCGCTGGTCCCGGATTAGTCCGGGCAGCACGTACTTCAGTGTTGTTTGCATGGCAGTTGCGATCTTGTTTGCGCCGATGCTGCTTTCGGCTCAAGGCACTGGAGGCCGGATCCTCGGCCGCATCGCCGATCCCAGCGGCGCGGTTCTGGGGAATGTGAAGGTGACGGCGACCAATGACGCGACCGGCGTGAGCCACGACTCTGCGTCAAATGACAGCGGCGATTATGTATTCCCGGATTTGCCCGTCGGCACCTATTCGCTGACGTTTGACCTGGCCGGATTCAAGAAGGCCGTGCGCCACGGCATCACCCTCGACGTGAACCAGGTCATCACGCTGAACATGAGCATGCAGTTGGGCGCAGCGCAGGAAGTGGTCGACGTGACGTCGGAGGCGCCGCTGGTAGAGACCAGCAGCACGCAGTTGGGCGCGGTGGTCAACAACCGTTCGGTTAACGAACTTCCACTCAACGCCCGCGACAGCTACCAGTTTTTGCAGTTGCAGCCCGGCGTGCAGTCGCAGCTAGGATCGAGCGGTGGAACGTTCTATGGCAGCGACAGCGCGGGATCGGTTTCGGTGAACGGCGGACGCGATCGCGCCAACAACTTCAGCGTCAACGGCGGCGACGCCAATGATCAGTTTGTCAATTTGCCCACTATTCAGCCTACGCCGGACGCTATCGAGGAGTTCCGCGTCATCTCGAATACATTCGACGCGGAGTACGGACGGAACTCTGGCGCAGTCGTGAACGTGGTTACGAAGTCGGGGACGAACCAGTGGCACGGCAACGTGTACGAATACTTCCGCAACAAGGTTCTGAACGCGCAGGGGTACTTCAATACGGTGAAGCCGCAGTTTAATCAGAACCAATTCGGCGGCACGTTTGGCGGGCCGATCAAGAAGGATCGGACGTTCTTCTTTACGTCGTTTGAGGGGCGGAGAGTGAGGCAGGGAGTCTCAGGGGAGATTGTGCCGATTCCCGCGACTCAGGAACTGCCCACTGTCAGTCAGGGGGGGAGCGTTTTCGCTGGCGGCTTCCCACTCACTTGGGCCGATGGTGTTACTCAAAATGGCGTCAGTGATCCGTTCGTAGCGAACACACTCAACGGGAGGCCGGGCTGCACGACGGCCATCCAAGCTCTCGGCGGCACAACCCCTGCCGCTGGAGTGAACTGGGGGTCCCCCTACGGGAGCGGGGTTCCCAGCGTATTTCCTACAGACATAAACGGCAACGCGACCATCCCGACGCAGTGCATGGACCCGGTGGCAGTTGACCTGCTGCGCTTCGTTCCAGCTGCAAACCGTCCCGACGGAACTTATCAGGCGGTACCTACCAGTTCCGATAGTCAGAATCAATTTACCGTCCGGTTCGACCACCACATTAACGAGCACCAGAGCTTCAGCTTTTACTATTACTTCACCGATGACGCCAACCTGCAGCCCTTTTACAACTTTCAGGCCTCGGGCGCGAACATTCCAGGTTTCGGCGCGAAGGTGAACTCGCGCTACCAGCAGTTCAATCCCAGCCATACCTGGACTATCAGTAATTCTCTGGTCAATGAAGCGCGATTCACCTACATGCGCGAGGGGCAGCTGACCTTTCAGCACCCGCAAAAAACCGGCTCTATTCAGACGTCCTGTACCTCGGCGGTCCCGCAGGCCGAGTGCTTTGGCGGCACTTCCGATTCCAGCTACATTGTCAACCAGTTGGGATCAAATCCGCAGTATGGCATCACCAATGGATTGCCGCCCAATCACACCGGCGTGCCGTTTGTCAGCGTATCCGGAGGCTTTGCCATCGGCAATGGTTGGGAAGGGGAACTGCCCCAGGTCGGCAATTCCTTCATGTGGACCGACAGTCTGACGTGGGTCAAAGGCAATCACACATTCAAGTTTGGAGGAGATGTTCGCCGCTCCCGGTTCGACCAGACTCTCTACTATAACGTCAGCGGTGAGTTTACGTTCAACAGCTCCACGTCGAACTCGGTGCAATATAACGATAACTATGCGACGTATTTGCTCGGACTTGCTGACAGTTACGTGCAGGGCTCGGCGCAGCGCGAGAACGTCCGCAGCACTGGCGTCTACGCGTTCGCCCAGGACAGCTGGAAGATCAAACCAACTCTGACGTTGAATTATGGATTCCGGTGGGAATTGGATACGCCGCTGACCGATATTCTTCATCACGTACAAACATTCCGCCCCGGTCAGGATACGACCCAGTATCCTTGCACTCTGACTACAACGGAGCAGACCAACTTCGGCGCCACGACTTGCGCCGACGCCGGCGTGCTGCCGACAGGCCTCGTCGTCCCGGGCGACAAAGGCGTTCCCAACGGGATGACGCAGACCTACTACAAGGCGTTCGGGCCGCGCATCGGCATTGCCTATAGCCCGAATTTCACTAGCGGATTTCTGGGCAAGGTGTTTGGAGCGAATGGCAAGACCAGCATTCGATCTGGCTGGGGCCTGTTCTACAACCCGATGGAGCAGCTTGTTCTGGAACAGTTCGGCGCAGAGCCGCCCTTTGGCGGCAGCACGTTCCTGCCCTCCACCTTCTTCAACACCCCGTTCGTCGCGCAGAACGGCACAGTGAATCCGAACCCCTTCACCGGAATTCTCAGCCCGAAGCCGGGTCAGAATACAGATTGGGCGAGCTTCCGCCCCATGCTGCTGTACGGGGATTTTCAGCCCAAGATGCGGACGCAATATACAGCGCAGTACAACCTGACGATTCAACGCGAACTGGCGAAAGACATCGTCCTGCAACTTGGTTATGTGGGCTCGCAAGGGCACCGGCTCCTGGCCTCGCACGACATCAATCCGGCAAACCCGCAGACCTGCCTCGACATGTACAACATCTCGCAGTACTACGCGCCGACCTTGCCGAACGGGAACCCGAATCCAAATTCCAATCCGGCTTTGAACACGGCGTATGCGTGCGGTCCTTTTGCGGAGGACAATCAGTACATCCTGCCTGCAAACAGCATCCCCACCGGCTTTACGCTGCACATGCCGTACGGCTCAGTTGCGCAATACGGCACGGGAAACCCAGCCCTTAACCTGGTTGGAATTCGTCCCTACTCCTCTCCCAATTGCAATCCACTAGGCGCACCGGCAACAACGGGTACGGGGTGTCCGGTCGATGGCGTTCCGGTTTTCACCAACATTTTTGCCGAAGACACCATTGCTCCTTCCGCCTACAACTCTTTCCAGGCCAGTTTGGAAAAACGGTTCTCTCATGGACTGCAGTTACAGGCGGCCTACACCTTCAGCAAGTCGCTCGACTGGGCTTCAAGCTTCGAAGAAACAGTCAACCCGTTCAACTACAAGGCCAGCCGTGCGCTTTCGCTCTTCAACTCGAAACAGCGATTCGTTCTGAACTACGTTTGGGCGATCCCGGTGCGCAAGTTTGAGGGCTTCAAAGGGAAGGTTCTCGATGACTGGCAACTTTCCGGGATCATCTCGCTACAGAGCGGATTTCCGATCCGCATTCAGACGCAAAATGACAACGAGTTGATCAGCAGCTTGTTCTTCCTGGGTGCCGGCGCTCCGCAGATGGCGGGCAATACGCCGCAGGTCCTCAATCCCAAGGTCTTGACCGCATCTGATGGCACAGCGTGCAGCAGTCCGAGCACCCAGACCTGTGCTCACTACTACCTGAACCCTTCGCAATTCTCGGATCCGGCGCTCGGAAGTTTTGCCACGACGCCACGCTCGATCTGCTGCGGACCGGGCGAGAACCAGTGGGATATCACAGTTGCAAAGAAGATCGCCTTAGACGAAGCCCGCTACTTCCAGTTCCGTGCCGACATCTTCAACTTGTTTAACAAGACGCAGTTCGTCAACCCGGACGGCAACTTCTCGAATACGACCTTCGGCCAGGTGCTGCAGGCTCGCGATCCGCGTCTGGTGCAGTTTGCTTTGAAGTTCTACTTCTAGCATTACGAGTAGACTAAAGTTCGACAACCCGGGCGGCTCGCGCCGCCCGGGCAATCTAATGGCCTGCCGCCTTATGTTCACGTAAGCCGCGGCCGGCTTGAGTCATTCCGGAGAACCTTAGATGTATCCCGATCTGCAGAAAGAAATTTCAACCTTTGAGCGGCGCACGCCTAAATCGGCTGAAGCGCACAAGAAAAATCTGAAGCGAATTCCGCTGGGCGTGGCGAGCAACTACCGCGCGTACGATCCGTGGCCGATTTTCGTGAAGGAGGCCAGCGGCAGCAAGTTTCGTGATCTCGATGGCAACGAATACATTGACCACAACCTGACGTTCGGCGCGCTGATGGCGGGGCATTGCCATCCGGCGGTGATGAAGGCGGTTGAAAAGCGACTTTCTACTGGCACGATGTTCGGCATGCCGCACGACATGGAATGGGAACTGGCAGAGGAAATCTGCAACCGCTTTCCGGTCGAGATGTGCCGGTTCGGCAATAGCGGTACGGAAGCGACGATGCACGCGATTCGCCTGGCACGCGCCGCGACCGGACGCGACAAGATCGTGAAGTTCGAAGGCGCGTATCACGGACTGCATGACAGCGCCCTGGTCAGCGTGAAGCCGCATGCACCGGACTACGGCGATATTCACGCGCCGACTGCGGTTCCGGGCGGACTTGGCGTTCCGAAGTCGGCTGTCGATAACGTGAAAATCGCGACGTTCAATGACCTCGCGACTGTCGAACTGCGATTCAAAGAGAATCCAGGCGAGATTGCGGCGATTATTCTCGAACCGATTCTGATGAACGTCGGACTGTGCATGCCGCAACCGGGCTTCCTCAAAGGCCTGCGCGAGATCTGCGACAAGAATGGCGCGCTGCTGATCTTCGACGAAGTGAAGACTGGCGCGAAACTCTGCTGGGGCGGCGCCAGCGAATACTTTGGCGTGATGCCTGACATGATCTGCCTGGCGAAGTCGATTGGCGGCGGCCTGCCGCTGGCGGCGTTCGGCACTCACAAGTCGGTGATGGACCTGATTAGCCAGCACAAAGTCTTCCACGGCGGAACGTACAACACGAATCCCGTTTCGATGGCCGCGGGGCTGGCGACCTTTCGTGAAGTTCTCACACGCGACAACTACACGCACGTTGAGAAGCTCAGCAAGAAGCTCGCTGAAGGGTATCGCAAGACCATAGCAAAAGTCGGCCTGCAGGCTTACATTGCGCAAGCAGGGGCCAACGGCGCGCTGATGCTCTATCCGAAGGAAATCGTGAACTACCGCGACTGGACGGTGATTGACATCGATCTGTGGCGTCATTACTGGTTCGGCATGGTCAACCGCGGCGTCATGGCGCAGCCCTACTGGTGGGATGAGCAATGGACGATTTCGGTGCAGCACACCGACGCGGACATCGACAAACATCTCGCCGCGTTCGATGACATTGCCGCATCGCTGGCCAAGGCGCAGCAGGAGCGCAGCGAGCGCGTGCCCGCGGAAGTCGCGCATTAGAAAACCAGGGGTCAGGGATCAGGGTTCAGCTCACGCATAGTAACTGAAGTCCTATCCCTAGCCCCTAGACCCTAGCCCCTGACCTTGTCTACTACGACACAATCCGCAGAACAGCCGCACTTGATCCGCGCTCTCGGGCGTCGCGATCTCGTGTTGCTGTTTGTCGTCGCGGTGTTCAACCTGAACGTGGTGCCGTCGATCGCGGCGAACGGGGGCGTGACCGTTTGGCTGTGGATCATCTCGCTGCTGCTTTTTTTCTGGCCGCAGGGCATCGCGGTCATCGAACTGGCCCACCGGTATCCCGGCGAGGGTGGCGTTTATCTTTGGGCGAAAGAAGTCTTCGGCGACTTCCACGGATTTCTCTCGGGTTGGTGCTACTGGACGAACAACATGCTGTACGTGCCGACGGTGATGCTGTACTTCGTCGGCGTGTCGGTGTACGTGCTGGGGCCGGGGCATCAGGGATTGGCAGATAACAAAGCCTTTGCCTCAATTGCGTCGCTTACGCTTCTGGCCCTGCTGACATGGTTCAACATTTTGGGTCTGGGCGTCGGGAAGTGGATCAACAATCTCGGGGCGATTGGGACCTTTGTCGCCGCCGCAGTGCTGATCGGGCTGGGCA
>Ga0209698_10004458_pt1 | contig 15334 bp, 26 predicted proteins | sample LitLauG_LLR_2012_FD_187203 | JGI IMG/M metagenome (GOLD analysis project Ga0209698, IMG submission 187203) | Freshwater sediment microbial communities from Pennsylvania, USA - Little Laurel Run_MetaG_LLR_2012 (SPAdes) (version 2) | ecosystem: Environmental > Aquatic > Freshwater > Creek >...
GCGAAGATTTCCATTGACACGACATCGGCGGCGCGGCTATAAACGTCGCTGCTTATGTGAAAAATTTTATTGAAGCAGCGACGTTTATAGCCGCGCCGCCGATGTCGTGTCAATGGAAATCTTCGCGACAGGCGCGCCGATCATATGATCCGACACCAATGTCGCGCGACATGCGCGCCGATCATAGTGGTGTGATCTAAATGTCGCGGTTGGTGGCGATGATCATTTCGTCGATCCTGGCCAGCCGCGCCTCGAGTCGCCTGACCATCTCTGTTCCGTGCTCCAACTCCGCGGTGAACTGCTTCAGCTTCGCCGCCGCACCGGAACGGCTGCGCTTCAGGAATATATTGAGCGCCTCTTCGATGGTTCGACCCATTCCGTGGTCGCCCATGCGGTTCTCCTCGGACGTCCTAATCTCATAGCATGTCTCGCCCTCGCTCCACCCTTCTCCGGCCGCGTGCGCTCCTCGCAGAATGACGATCTCGTTGAACTGCTGGAGCCGGCCACTAACGACGGCCCCAACAGACATCGCTAGCTCTAGAGCGCTTCTTAGTTCTGTATCATTCATTTTTGGCTCCCCGCCTTCGTGCGCCGCTTGGCGCTACTTTCAAATTATCTCAACACCATTTTGTTTGTTGCGTCAAGTTATTTCGTCATGTCGTCTTTTCCTTGCAGACACGTCGGGTATTCCGCTACTGTGCGCGCCTTTTTGTTTCCGTTCAAGGGCCGCCCGCTACCGGCCTTTAAGAACTCCTCCCAGGAGCCCCCGCGCCCCGGTGCTGTAGCGGCCCGGTGAGGCGCGGGGGGTAGTTTCGAGGGGTATCCGTGGGCCTACCGTGGATCCAGGTGGATAAGGCGTTCCTCGCATCAATCGAACTCTCAGACCTCGCCAACACGCTCAAGCGCTCAAAATTTGAAGCGCTCGGAATGTGTAATTTCTTCTGGGTTTGGTCCGCGGACGCGGCGGCGGACGGGACTGTGACGTCCCCTAGACGGTCCCAGCTTGTTGACGAGTCCGTTGGCGTCGCGGGCTTCGCGGACGCGATGGTTTCGGCTGGTTTGCTCGACGATGACGGCGACTCTTTCCGCATAATCGGGTGGGATAGGTACGAAAAAGCCCTGAAAAAGCAGGCACATGAGTCTAGGCGTAAGCGTGAATGGCGGGCGCGGACCGTCCGCGGACTGTCCCGGGACATTGACCGTGACGTCCGGGGTAAGAGTAAGAGTCAGAGTAAGACGGAGATCAAAACTACTACCCCCCCTACATCCCCCCCGCCTGCGGCGGAGGGGACTGAATCTAAAAGCCGCCGTAGACGCCGAAAGGCCGACGTGCTTTACATCCCATCTCCAGAGAAACCGGAGAGGTGCTCGTGGTGGAGACAGAACGACAAACCCTGCCCCCACCCTCCGAGCCGACTCCTCGGAGGTCGCGAATGGCTGTGCGAGTCACACGCCTCCGCCTACGAGGCGGAGGTGCTGGGCTCGAAACCGGGCTCAGCCGAGTCTTCGGGCGCAGCAAGCAGCTCGGGGCCCAAGAAGCGACCAGCGGCAGCGAAGAGGGCCTGACGCCGTGATTGCCGACGATCTGCCGAAGTTCTACTGGTATCGCTTCAGGATATGGCTGAGCCGTCTTCCTGAACGGTTGAAGATGTGGCTAGCGTGGGCGCTCCCGGAGGATGTTGTGTATTTCGCGACAGTGCGTGTTGCTGCCAGGGCGACGTGCGGAAAGTACGGGAATAACCACCCCGACGAGGTTTCCGTCATGGAGGCGCTAAGGCGATGGACCGTGAATCCAGTGGTCACGCCGAGCCACTCACCTCAAGACCCAAATGCCGTCGACTGACGTCATGCTGTGAGCCAGAGGCCGCCAGGACCCGAGCGTTAGATCGCGGCGAACCCACAGCGGCAGCGAGAACCAATACTCGCCCCACATCCAACCCTCAAGCCAGCTAGGCTGTATTCCACATCCCGGCGGCGGACTATCTCGCCGGAGGCCGCTCGCCATCAGCAAGAAGCGCCTACGCGCCCTGTTCGGTTTGGCGCTCATGCTGGCCCCGCGCCGCGAGCGTACATCTGCGCGGCGAACTCGGCCGGCGTAGGAGCATTGGGCCCTAAGGCCATGGCGATCGGCGGCATCTTGAACGCCCTCACCATTCCGCGGACGATGTCCGACTCGAGCCCCGCGTAGGCCGCCGCTACTGCATCGGCCGCGTGCTCGACGAGAGTCTTCTGGGTGGGCCAGAGCTTCTCGACGCCAGGGAAGCGCGCCTCGATGGCCCGAATCATCTCCTCCTTGCTCGAGTCCGCCTTGCCCGTAAGCATCTTTTTGAGCCGCTGAGGGGTCTCCTCGATGATGGGAAGCGAATGGAGGGCCGCCACGCAGTCCACCAGCCCGCGAATGCGCCCCAGGTTGCTGACGACAGAAAGCTGCGCGCGTCGAAACGGCAACGCCGTGGCTTCTACGCAAAGTGCCACGACGTCCGGGCTTACGAGTTCCAGCAGCCGCCTTGCAATCTCCCGCGAGCGGTCAGAAACGTCGTCAGCCTTCCGGATGTTCCGCTTGCTCTTGTCCGGCGCCGTCCTCCAGACCTCGGCGCGCAGCACCTTGCGCTCAACAGGCTCGACCACCGCAACGCCAAAGGCCGCAAGGCCTCCGTCTATTCCGATTACCAGCATCACCCCTCCAGTTCGCGGCGAAGGCGAAGCACCGCAAGAATTGCATGATCCAGCTCGTTCAAGTGATGTCGTCCGCGCGAGCACGAATAGAACAGCGCATCATGTCCCTCCATCGGAACGGAGTTGAGGTAATGCGCCAGCCGCCGCCGCGCCCCACGGACCTGTCGCAGCGCAGAACGGAGAGCCTTATCTTGCGCCGAAGTCATCGGTGCTCCCGCGTCTCGTGGGCCGCAATGAAGGGAATAGCCGTGTACCGCTCGCCAGCGCGAAATGGAATTTCCGGATAGAGCCCGCGCTTCTCGACAACGAGCCGCGTGTACGTGACACGGAATAAGCGCGGAAAGTATCTCCGAAACGTCGGAAACCACCGCACGACAAAGGCATCCCACCAAGAGGTGGGCCAGGAGCGCTCAATGCGCTCCGGTCCGGTGCTGGCGACGGCCACACGGAAGGTATGAACGACCGCCCGCGCAAAATGGTCGACGACCTGAGCGTGAAGCACTTCGTTCCCGAACGACGTCAGCCTGGCGTCGGAACTCAGCTCAAACCGCTCAAGCATCAACTGCCTCACAAGCTCTAAGATCGGCGCCGATGGGTCGTAATATGAGATGTTCATAGCGAAAGATTTGACACACCGAATCGCATTATGCAATATGCGCGAATCGATGAATTCGTTGACGGCTACGCAAATGGACCTACTGTGCGCCTGGACGTTTCTGGACGCGCGCACTGTGGCCAAATACTACGTGGGCCTCGGCACCAGGCCGAAGATCTACGAGCGCCTCAAGTCGGCAGCCGACGCACTCAACATCCCGGGGCCCAAAGTCCCGGCCAAGGGGAGAAACCAATGAAAGCGCATCCCGCAGCAGAGCTGTTCCCGTTGATCAATAAGGCCGAGCTGGCCGAGCTGGCGGCGGACATCAAGGCCCATGGCCTGCAAAACCCCATCGTCACACTCGACGGGGCAATCCTCGACGGTCGCAACAGGTTCGAGGCCTGCAAGCTGGCCGGCGTCACGCCGAAGCTCGAGCCATGGAAGCCGCTCAACGGCGAGAGCCCCACGCAGTTCGTACTGTCGACCAACCTCCACCGCCGCCACCTCACTGACAGCCAGCGGACGATGATCGCGGTCGACGCCGTGAAGCTCCTCGAGACCGAGCGCCCCAAGGGTCGCCCGAGCAAAGAGGCGCCAACTGGCGCCCCTAAGGGGAAAACCGCCGCCATCGTCGCCGGGACGATGAAAGTGAAGACTCGATCCGTTGAGCGCGCCAAGGCGCTCAAGCGAGACGCTCCGGATCTCGCGAAGAAGGTCATGGCGGGGGAGTTGTCGCTGAACCAGGCCAGCAAGCAGGTGAAGCGCGCCGCCCAGGTGGCCGCCGTCAAGAAGTACCGGCCGCCCAGCGGCACATACGCCGTTGTGGTGGCGGATCCGCCGTGGAGCTACGACAAACGCAAGGGCGATGCGACGCAGCGCGGGCAAACCCCCTACCCAACGCAAACCGTGGAGCAGATTTGCAAGCAGAAGCCGAAGCTCGCAAAGGACGCCGTCCTGTGGTTGTGGACGACCAACGCCCATTTGCTTGACGGCTCCGCCGCGAAGGTGTTGAAGGCGTGGGGCGTGGAGCCAAAGACGATGCTGACGTGGGCCAAGCCGAAAATGGGGACGGGCGACTGGCTGCGCGGGCAGACGGAGCACTGCATTCTCGCCGTCAAGGGCAAGCCCGTCGTCAACCTGACGAACCAAACGACGCTTCTCTCTGGCGAGGTGCGAGAGCATAGTCGCAAGCCCGAGGAGTTCTACCGTTTGGCCGAGAAGCTATGCCCGGCCGAGCCGAAGCTCGAACTGAACGCCCGGACCGAACATAAGGGGTGGGTCGGATTTGGGCCGGAAGCCGTGGATCTCGCCAAAACGATCATGGGACGTTTCAAGATGCGGCGCTCTATGGCGAGGTGCAGTGGGCCGGAGATAAGGCGGGCGCCCTGAAACGTGAGATTCTTGGCGAGCTGCGACTTGGTGCGGCATGACTCTGCGCGAGGCCAGAAGGGAGCTGGTTACTCTGTTCGGCAGGAATGCCGACATTGTGCGCCGCTCCGACTTGGTTGCGATGCGGCGGCACGTGTGCGTGTTGCGCAACGTCGTCAGCAAACAACTCACCATCCTCGGCAGCGGCCGGACTGCCGAGCAGGCGCTCCAACAGGCGCGCTCGTATGCCGGGAAGACGTTGCTCGAGAAGCTGGAGATCGCGTGACTGACTTCGGCGGTTTTGGAGGCGTTCAGGGCGGAAGAGATCGCGATCTTTCTGACCAGTTTGAGAACGCGGTAGACCGGACGTTCGGCAGCAAGCTTCGCGCGGACGGAAGGGGGCGCTCGTACTGCGCTGAGCCTCCGTATAAGCTCGGAGAGAGAATCTGGGGATCGCTGGCAAACGTTGACTGGAAACACAAGAACGGAGACACGGCGTCATATACATTTCGCGCCGCCGGGGATCTGCTTGCGGCTATCGTTGGCGCTGGCGACTACATGGATTGGTACTGTTCTGCGCCGTATGGCGAGGCAGATCCCGAGTTTGCCGCTGCGATGGAAAAGGAAGGCTGGACGCAGGAGCCGATGAATGTCTGAGCACGAGCTGCAAAACGCCATGACAATCCGCGCGAGCACGCCGGACGACGAAATCATTCGGTGGATGGAAGCCTCTTTCGTGCTTCTCGAGCGCATTGCCGGGCCGCAGGCCAAAAACATCCGCCGTCAGCGCGAGCGAAGAGACCTCGACGGACCCATGAAAGACATGGCCTGGGTGGCGGCGCGGATCAGATTCGAGTCTGACGTGTTGACGGTTGACGCGGGCCGACTTAAACATGAGGGCGAATTGCTGGACGCGCACCTAAGGACTCCCGTCATCGACCCGAAGAAAATGGGCCGCACTTAAGAGAGGCGAGCAAATGCCGAAAGAGAACGCTCCTAACCACATCGCCAAGCCGTCCGAAAACATGGGCCATGGGTGGGTCCATCCGCGCGCAGACGGCAAGCGCGAGAAGTGCGGCGGCCCAGATGGCGGCTGCAAGGTGTGCAAACAGGAGCTTGAGATCGCCAACGCTCCCTACTGCCCCAGCACGGTGCTGGAGGGTGACAGTCTGTTCGGCTGCACGAAGCCCGGGCGGTTGCATGGCGGCAAGCTCGTGGCGGACCACCACGGCTCGCACGACTACGACAGAAAAATTGGCAGCTACTCCGAATTACTCAAGGTGCCGCAGGGGCTCGACGGGATTGAGCTGGACCGCGTCAAGCTTACGCAGGCCGGCGTCCCGTGGTTTACGTGCGGCTACTGCAAAATGAGCGTGCCGCATACGAAGGGCATCGAGAAGCTGCACGAGCAGTGCGAGGCGAAGTCGCTCGGCATCGAGGCGGCCGGCAAGTTCGACGAGAAGGACGTCGGCACCGGAATTCTCGTGGTGAAGACCGGGGAAGGGGCCTACGGCCTCCTCCGCCGCATCCCGGGGAACCCTCCCATCTACGATTTGCTCAAGAAAGACGAGGATTGGGACGCAACGCTCATCTACCTGACGCAGATTGTCGGGAACGACTTGCCGCTGTCGACCGGAAGCAGAGGGATGAAGACCTAAACGCTGTGGCGCCGCAAGAGAGAGACACGAATGATTGCCCTTGCATGGCCGATAGTGGCGTTCCTCCTGGGCTCCGCCGCACTCTGGATTTATTGGAGCAAGATGCCAAAGGGTGACGTCGAAGCCCTCTACTTGCGCCTTGCAGAACTCGATTCCTGGCAGCGCGAGCACAAGGCGGCGCACGAGCGCATCATCTCGCCCGAGGGTAGCGAGAAAATTGTGCAGCGGGCCAACCAACTCTCTGCCGACATGCTAGCGCTCAAAAACGAGTGGTCGAAGATGCGAACGTTGGCAGGGTGGCGCGATTTCAGCAGCGCCACGAAGGCAAAGCCGGCGGCCGGGGAGTGATTCCTTCGCGAAAGACGCGCTGGACGCTCCGAATGCTCGACGTTCTGATGCGAGAGCAAGTGCCGGCCGATGTGCTGCCCAGCGAGCCGTGTCGAAACTGCAGCTTTCCTCTTGAATGGCACAACCTCGAGATCAAGGAGTGCTGCGCCGTAGCCCCTCCTGGCTTCCAGGCGCCATTCGTACAGTTTCAGGATCCAGCTCCAACGCCGGTCTACGCGAGATTGCCGCACTGGTGGGCCGGGGAGTGAGCAAAGACTTCGTCAAGGTGGTGGTGAAGCGCGCCGTCCCGCCAAAGTACGAGTCCCTCAAAGAAACCAAGGCGCGAATCCGCCGCCAAGAAAAGAAAGAGGCCGCCGCCGCGCTGGCGGCGCAAACCATACCCCAGAGAAGCCCATCGGCGGCGGAGGTGAAACCCCTCCCCCCGAACCACTCGGCGCCGTCCGATGGGGTTGTTTCCGAATCAACCGCGGCGTACAGCGAAGAAGAGAAGGCGTGGCTCTCGGGCAACCTCGACTACTTGCTTGACGAGAACCAGCGCGGCCTGAAGCGCGAAATTCTCGCGTCGCAACAGCCGATCTACGTCGTGAGCGCCTCGAGGCAGATTGGCAAAAGCTTTCTCTGGTGCGTGCTGGCCATCGAGTACGCCATTTCGCACCCGCGCGCCCAAATCAAGTACGCAGCGCCCACGGCGAAGATGGTCCGCGCCATCATCCGCCCCCACATGCGGGACATTTTCGCAAAGTGCCCAAAGTCCCTCAAGGGCCAGTTCTACCCATACGAGCGGTTTCAGGACGGCGTATGGGACTTTCCCAACCAGGCCGAAATCACGGTGGCCGGCTGCGACAACGGCAACGCGGACCGGCTCCGTGGCCAGCACCTCGACGTAGGCCTCGTGGACGAGGGCGGATTCTTTGAAGACTTGAAGTACGCCATCAACGACGTGCTGAAGCCCCAGACGATCAACACGCGGGGGCGCATCATCGTGGCCTCGAGCCCCGCGAAGTCCCCCAGCCACTACTTCAAGACGCTTTGCGACATGGCGGAAGAGAGGGGCGCGCTCTCGCACCGCACCATCTACGAAAACCCGCGCCTCACGCGCGAGGATATCGAGCGCCTCAAGGAGGACGCCGGGGGCGAGATGTCCACTACGTGGCGCCGGGAATACCTCTCCGAGGACGTCACCGACTCAGCAAGCGCCGTCATTCCAGAGGCGACCGAGGCAACGCTTCGCGAGTTGGAACTGCCGAAGAACGAAGCGCTATTCACTCCGCCGCTACCAGGCGTTGGCACGGGCATCGCCGGAGAGTGGCGAGACCAATTCTTTGACGCCTACACCGGCGTAGGCCGCGGCGTTGCGCCGAACAAAACCGGAGTCTTGTTTCTGACGTGGAACCACCAGAAGCAGACGCTCGTTGTGGAGAGTGACTTGCTCCTTCCGCAAATGACGACAGATGAGATCGGCCGCGCCATCCTGAAGGAAGAGGAGCGGCTCTGGGGTGCTAAGCGCCCCCGGCTGCGCGTCTCCGGCCTGGACGCGGCGATGCTGCGCGCGATGGGGAAGCGCGCAGGGGTGCATTGCCTGGCCGCCTCGAAGCGCGACATCGACGAGATTGCGGAGGTCGACTTTGTCCGTGCGCTGGTGGGCAGGAAAATCGAGCCCCGCATGCCGGTGGGCGTGGTGCCGAGCCTGCGCATTCATCCGCGATGCAAGGACTTGAGACGTCAGCTTGCCTACGCGATTTGGGACGACAACCGGAAGGACTTCGAATTCAACGACCGCGACGGGCGCTACGACTTGGTGCGCGCGTTGATGCACATTGCAAAGCGCGTCAACTTCAGCCATAACCCTAGGCCTGTGGACGCGGGGCTGGATCCGACGAGCATGTTCATCAATCCGGATTTCGAAAAAGAAAACCCGTCAAGTGTGAGCGCCAAGGCGCTCCGCCGTCACCTTCGGAGCGTCTAGCGCATGTCAGACACGCCCAAGGCCTACCCGTATTCGTCTGACAAGTACTTCGCGGGCCCCGAGACGGACAGCACCGAGATTGGTGAGTTCCTAATGGGCCACGTGACTCGGTTCGAGTCCTTCTGCCGAAAGAGCGGCCTGTTCGCGCTGTGGAGGAAGGCCTACCGCTTTCTCTATAACATGGACGACGAGGGTTACACCGGCTACGAGGTCGGAAAGAAGGGTGAGCAGGGCGAGCTTTCTGTTGCGAAGTTCAACCACATCCGTGCCCTGCGCACATCAGCGCTCTCGCTAGCTACGAGCACCATGGGGGACATGGAGCCCCAGGCGGTCAACGACGACTATGAGAGCGAAGTCCAGTGCCGAACCGCCAAGGGCATCCTCCAGTATTACGACACCATCAAGAGCTTCGAGGCCCACCGGATCCAGGCCATCGAAAACGCTTTCGATCTCGGCACTGGCGGCTATTTCCAGCGCTGGCGCCGCGGAGCCGGGGGCATGCTCGTGCCCCCTCTGCCAGCGCTCACGGCAGGAGACCAAAGCGGCCAACCCATCGCTCAGCCTGCTCCTGGCGGCCCTGGAGCTTCAGGTGGAGCACTCCCGGGAGCTGGGCCGGCGGGAGTAGCGCAAGACGGCGCCACATCCTCCGGCGTGCTTCAGGGGGATCTCGAGGCCTTCCCGGTGACGGCCATCGACATCATTTGCGATCCGCGCTCAAAGAAGGCCGATACGGACTGGAACATCATCCGTCACTTCGAGAACAAGTTCGATGTCGCCTCGACGTATGCGCCGAACCACCTCGTAGACGTCACGCAGGGCGAGCTGTACGACAAGATCGTCTCGACGTCGCGCAAGCCGACCGGGCACGACACGTTCTATAACCTGGACCTGGCGATGCAGCTCTTTTACGCGCCATGGGACGAAGAGACGGACGATATTCCGGTGTTCTACTTCGTCCACCGGAAAACCCCCGCCTGCCCGGAGGGCCGCTTCTGCGTCTTCCTGGCCAGCAATCTCGTGATCGAGGACTGTCCGCTGGACGAGTCCGGCGCTCGCTTCCGAAAAATCCAGGGTGCGCCGCTGTTGGACACGCCGTTCGGCTACACGCCGGTGTTCGATCTCCTGGCGCCGCAAGAAGTCATCGACACGATGTCGTCCATCCGCGTGACGAACGAGAAAACGTTCGGGGTGCAGGGCATCGTCGCGCCAAAGGGCGCGGATTTGGAGCCAACGCAAATTGTCGCGGGCCTGACGCTCATCGAGTACGAGGACGGGACTACGCCCCCGGCGCCGTTTCAGGCCACCAACACGGCCAAGGAAATCATCCAGTGTCGCAAGGACGACATTCTGGAGATGGGCCAGTTGATCGGCGTCTCGAGCGTCGTCCGAGGCGATCCAGAGGCGAGCCTGAAGTCCGGAAGCGCGTTGGCGCTCGTTCAGGCTCAGTCCGTGCAGTTCAGCAGCCAGTTCCAGCGCAACATTCAAGATTTCACCGGGCTCGTGGGCACGGACATGTTGGAGATTCTCCGCGCCAAGCTGGATCCAGAGCGGGAATACGCCATCCTGGGCGTGGACGGAGCGCTTGAGCTTCAGCTCATCGGCAAGGACAAGCTTTCGAAGGTGAAGCGCGTCATCGTCAAGGCCGGCAACCCGCTGGCGGCCACCATCTCGGGCCGCGTGACGATGGCGGAGATGATCACCAACATGCCGGCCGATGAGCGCCCGCGCATGCTGCGCCTTCTCGAAACAGGCCGCCTCGAGCCGGTGACTCGCGTGGATGAGCGCAAGGAGGCCAACATCCGCAAGGAGAACGAGCAGTTGATGAATGGCATCGGCGCGCCGCCCCCACCGCCGCCCCCTGGCATGAATCGAATGCAGCACCCCAACGGCCGACCTGACGGGGTCTATACCGTGGCGGTGCTGACGGACGATCACCGCGCTCACATTCGGGAGCACTCCGCGGTGCTCGACAGCCCGGCGGCGCGGAGAGATCCCCGCATCGTCCAAGCCGTCACGTCCCACAATCAGCAGCACCTAGAAATGCTGATTCAGTTGACGCAAAACAACATGCCATTGCTCGAGGCGCTCGGCCAGTTGCCGCTCCAAAGCGCGATGCCTCCGCCGCCAATGCCTCCCGGCGCTCCGCCGCCGCACTCTTTGCCGCCCGGAGGACCGCCGCATCCGCCTGGCCCACCGCCGCCCAAGGGCATCCAACACCATCCGCCGCACGCGAATGCCGCGCCCATGCTGGGCGAGCCAGGTCCGGCGGATTCAGGCCGCGCGCCGAAAATGCCGCAGTTTCCGAGAGCAGGGCCCGGGGGGGATAGATTCACCCCGCCGCCGCCGCCAGATCAGCAGTAGAACGAAGCTCGCAAGGGGAGAACGCCAATGCCTGAAGCAGCCACCGAAGTCGTCCCGACAGACTCGCCGCAAGGAGTAACGCCGTCAGACGCGGAGACGCGCGCATCGAACGCCGTGCGCGGAAAGCCCGCCGGCAAAGTCGCCGCGCCGAAGCCTCAGGGCCAGACGGCGAAGCCCCTGGAGGCGCCCCGCGTGGAGCGCTTCAAGATGAAGGTCCACGGGGAGGAAATTGAGACCGAGGTACCAGTCGAGGAGTTGATTTCCAGCTACCAACAGCGCAGCGCGGTAGGGAAGTCCTTTCGAGAGATTGCCGAAGCCCGGAAGGAACTGGAGCGTCGCGAGGGCGAGAGCAAGAGCCTCGTGGAACTGTGGAAAACAAGCCCCGTAAAGGCCTTCATGAAGGAGAACCCCACTGCGACGCGCCAGCAGGCGCTCGAGTGGCTCGCGGACAACATGAAGCCCCTCATCGATGAGGAGGGGCTCTCTCCTGAGGCCAAGGAGCTACGCCGCGAGAGGGAGAAGCGCGAGGAGCTTGAGGCCAAAATCGCCTCCGAGGCCAAGGATCGCGAGACGAAAGAGCGCGAGGCCGAAGTCCAGCGCGGCAAGGAGCTTCTCGCCGCGAAGCTTCTGCCGGCCCTGAAAGAGACGGGTATGCCTACGAGCCCGCTCACCTTTGCGATGATGACGACGTTCTACCAAAACAGCCGAGAGGCAGGCCTCGACTTGTCCCCGGCTGAACTGGCGAAGGGCGCGAAGGAGTTGATTTTGGAGCACCAACGCCAACTGACCGAAACGATGTCGGGCGAGGACGTGCTGAACGCCTTCCCCGACTTGTCGCGAAAAATCCATAAGGCCCTCATCGATCGCTACGAGCGCCGGCAGAACGTCGGCAATGCTCCGACTCAGCGCCAGCCGCGCGAGCGGCAGGAGCCGCAGCAGGAGAGCCGCCGCGCGCGTCTCATGTCTGACGCGGAGATCAACAAGGCCATGGGCATCAAGCTGTAGGGAGTTGACGCCGGGCGTGGTGAATTCACGACTGGGCGGGGCTGGCATTGTGCTGGCCCCGTAGTTTCCAAGAAGGCGGGGAAGCATGAAAAAGAGAAGAGGACCGCGGCGGCGGCCTGTAGAGCCGGGGTTCCAAACCTGGGAATGCTATTTCTGCGGGGCAAGGGGTGGCGGAGAGATTCCGCCAAAGCACTTCGCGCCAGGCGGCGGAATATGCAACGAGGCGCGCCGCGAGGCCTACAGAGATCTCGAACGTCGTCTCTGGCTTCTGCATAACGCAGACCTTGCCGAACTCCGCCGCGCAGCTTTCGGCCACCTGTCCTCAAAAACTGGACCACTCCGGCTGCCGGGAGTCATGGCGAGCCCGCGACTCGTGAGCAAGCTCAATGCCTAAAATTCAGCGCAAAGCGGCGCTCCTTGACGAGTGCCAGAAATGCCATGGCGAGGGAGTTATCTCGAGGCGACACTTCTCTAAGGACTTCGCTCGCAGCATCGTCCATGTCATGCAGTGCAGGAAATGCGGCGGCCACGGGCGCCTGCCTCGAGGGCCGTTCGACCCTGCCAGCGGCATTGGATACGAGAAGCCCGGCACCCCGGCCAAGTGGAGGCCATATACAAAGGAGCAACGGCGCGTTCGCCGCGGCCGAGCCAGAGAGCACGTGGTGGAGGCGGTGGCCTCTCTCGAGTCAGCCCGCGCCCTCCTCGCGCCCTCGCCGCTGACGGTGTGGAGGGTGAAGCGTGCCATCGAGGAGTTGACGCTTTTCGCCATGACCCTGGAGAAGATGAATGAACGATCCAACTGAAATTAAGTGCCGGAGCTGTGGCGCCAGGATGTACTGGACAACCACCGAGCCCAACAGGAAGCGCATGCCGATCGACATCGGGCCGTCCTCGGACGGGAAATTCATCGTCAACAAGCGAGGCGGCCAGCTTATTGCGGTCCACATCAGCAACGTGGCGCCGGAGGCGCTCTACGGGCGCAAGAAGTACCATTCGCACTTCCAGACCTGTCCAAACGCAGTACTACGCGGACGGCCTAACCGAAGCAGCGCTGGCCGTCGCTGACCTTGCGACTCGCTGGATAGCCCAACGGCACCCCACCAACCCCGAGCGAAAGGAGAAGAAGTAGATGATCGAGCGTACTTGCTACTACCACCCGTCGCACAAGCCAGGGACATGCGGATGCACCAAGGACGAGAACACCCGCCGAGCCGAAGCCGAAGCCGCCGCCGACGCCGCCGACGCCGACGCCGACGCCGCCGCCGCCGCCGACGCCGCCGCCGCCGACGCCGACGCCGACGCCGCCGCCGCCGCCGACGCCGCCGCCGCCGACGCCGCCGCCGACGACTTAAAAGAATGGCGATCTCGGTACTGGTGGTACTACACGCGGCCGTATTGGGTCCTGCGCCGCTTTGCCTGGCTCGAACTCGTCCGCAAGCCCGAGCAGGCCAATCCGTTCGAGGCTTTCGTCAAGATCTACCGCCTCGGCTGCATGCCAATCGGTTTCGTGCGTGGCGAATTCGTCGTGTACGCGCCTATGCCGAAGAAGAAGGCGAAGACGCGGAAGGAGTCAGCCCGTGCTCGTTGACCTACCCACCCGCCTCCGCCGCGCCATCGCGGAGGCGTCGCCGTTGCAGCTTCTCGCGGTGGCGGCGGTCGTCTTCGGGCTTGGAATTTGGGCCGGCAGTTGCGTGGCAGCGTGGAGGTCTGGGACGTGAAGAAGAAGCCAGACGGTCAGAAGATCCTGGAATATATCCTTGAGTCCGGAATTAAGCATGGACGGATGGTGACGAAGTCGGGCGGCTCAGTGGCCGCAACGTGCAAACACCGCAGGTCCGGCGCCTGCGGCGGTTGCTACGCGCGTCTCTACTGGTCCTTCATCGCCATCGAACAAGGACAGCATGGCGCCGAGGTCGTCAGAAAGGTGTTCGCTATCATGGCCAACGAGCAAGGCGAGGCGGCGTGAAATGAGCACCGTCTCCGAAGACGACGCCTACCGCCACGAGCGCCTCAAGCGCGAGTACGCCGAGCTGGACGGGAAGTACGCCGACTTGAAAACGCAATTCGAGCAAGTCATGGAGGCCAACAAGCAGCTCGCGAGCAAGCTGGAGGTGGCGAGGAAGGCGATCCTGAAGCTAGGTGACTTTGCTGGACATCTCGACGAATGCGCCTGCTTTTCCGGTGAAGGTGATTGTGAGTGCGGCTTGAAAGGCGCGCTTCTGCTTCGCCATGAGGCCCTCGCCGCAATTCAGGAGCCCAGCAAGTGAGCCTCCGTCTGCGCCCATGGACCGTGAAGCGCGAGGCCGCGCTCGACTTCGTGGCGAGGGTCCACCGCCGCTTGCCGAAGGTGCAGGGCGCGATGTGGTGCGTATCAGTCCGCTCGGGCGCTGAGATTGTCGGCGTGGCGCTCGTTGGCTGGCCGTCGCAGGAGCAAACGACAGACGAGATTGACCACCTTCGCGTGCTCCGCTGCGCCGTGAAGGAGGGCTACAAGAACGCCTGTTCGATGCTCTACGGCGCGTGCTGGCGCGCGGCCAGGGCGATGGGCGCCGACAGCATGGACACCTTCACGAACCTGGACGAGCCCGGTACGTCGCTCCGCGCGGCCGGGTGGATTGAGGCTGGCACGACGAAGGGGGGGCATTACGGACGCCCTTCGCGAGCGCGGAGGCCGCAAGTGAACGCCGAGCCGAAACGTAGGTGGTGGGCTCCGGGCAGCAAGAAGCTTCCAGTCACTGCCGAGGAGAGGAAGAAATGAGCGACTACATCGAGCCCAAGCTTCGGCGCCGCGCCTATCTGGAAGCCGCTGCAATTCTGGCGTCGGACATGGAGGTCGACGGCGGATTCATCGAGCGATAGGGTCAGCTAGGGCCAGGGGGCGCGCGTGCCGTTGCTGGATCTCCTTGGGGCTGGGCTCTCGATAGCCAGCCCACCAGCCAAGGCGCCGCCGAATGGCTCCCGGTATTTCAGGGAGTCAAACCTGAGGCCTTCTCCGGCGCTGCCGAACGCGGCGCCGTATTACGTTCAGGCGCAAGTCGTTGTTCCGGTTCTTCCGTTTCCGTTGCTGGTGCAAATAGCGCCAGCGCCTCCGCCTCCGCTGCCCACCGCGTTGCCGGACCTTCCGGATCCGACGTACATCCCGAACATATATGTGGCGCTGGCGAGCACCGTGCCGGCAGCCACATCGACCGCCACGGCGAACGAAGTGGTGGTGTCGGACGGCGGATCCATCGCCCCGGTAGCCACATCGACCGCCACGGCGAACGAAGTGGTGGTGTCGGACGGCGGATCCATCGCCCCGGACCCCACGCAGTCCGCCACCGTCTCGGTTGTCGACTTCGTGGCGAGCCTCGCACC
>Ga0209698_10004459_pt1 | contig 15334 bp, 17 predicted proteins | sample LitLauG_LLR_2012_FD_187203 | JGI IMG/M metagenome (GOLD analysis project Ga0209698, IMG submission 187203) | Freshwater sediment microbial communities from Pennsylvania, USA - Little Laurel Run_MetaG_LLR_2012 (SPAdes) (version 2) | ecosystem: Environmental > Aquatic > Freshwater > Creek >...
TACTCCACAAGTAACTCAGCCAGCTACTCCACAAGTAACTCAGCCAGCTACTCCACAAGTAACTCAGCCAGCTACTCCACAAGTAACTCAGCCAGCTACACAAGTAACTCAGCCAGATACTCCAAAACAGCCGATGACAAGTTGTAATTGCGTAGCATTTAGGCTGGATAATATACAAGATTATTGGTTAGATGACGTACAATCCAAGGTTATTGATGTATTTGAACAAAAAGGTCAAAGCATCACAATAGGAATAATTGGCAATGCATTTGGAAATGATTCCAAATTAGTAGGACATCTTAAAACAGAAACTCTCTTAGGAAAATTAGATGCTGCAATGAATGGATGGAATTTTGAGGATTTTACGACTTTTAATCGATACCAACAAAAACAACTCCTCGAACAATCAAAGAACAAGATTTCATCATCTCTTGGAACCATGCCATCTATTTTCATACCTCCCTATGGAAAGATAAATAACGATACACTTCTTGCCATGTCTGATAGTGGAACCAATTTTCTCAGTTCCAATCCTGAGGCAATTCAGCTCACAAATATCACAGAAAATATCCACAACTTTCCTGCTAAAGTGAATGGAGATTTCTCCATAAAACAAAATCGTACTAATGACGTAATTTTGTCTGAAATTAAAAATGCCATAAATAGTGATGGTTTTGCTATTGTCACACTTAGTTTCCAAGATTATGCACAAAGTAATGGAACCGTCAAGATTAACTCACCTGATCCTGAAAAGATTCAGAATCTCCAATCTTTAATTGATAGCATTAAAAACAATGGATACAAAATAGTAACCATCAAAGATATTGCAAATCCCCCCAGCATTCCAGAATTTGGGCCCTTTGCCACGATTACTCTTATTTTGTCAATCATTTCAGTTCTTGTCATATGGTCCAGATCTGGCTTGACTAGATTTTAATTCTAAAAATATGTACCATACAAATGGATGTCGCTTGACTGACTATTTTCTTAGCTTCTTTGCTTTTTCATAACATTTTTCCGCTTCCTTTGTTTTGCCTAGTTTTAAAAGCACCCCACCCTTGTTATGCCAAGCAACTGCAAAATCTGTGTACAACTTTGTTGCTCTATCAAAACACTCCAATGCTTTACCCAATTTCCCAAGGGTAAAAAAACAGACTCCCTTAAAATTCCAAGTAGACGCTCTTGTTGGATCCAACAAGATTGCCTCGTCAAAGGACTCCATTGCTTCTTCATATCTTTTCAAATCAGACTGACATATGCCTTTTAGATTCCAGACATCTGCAGATTCAGGATTTATTTGTAAAACTTGATCATAGCAATAAAGTGCCTCATCATATCTTTTCAGATTAGACAACGCATCCCCCTTTTTGAGCCATGCATTTACATATCTTGGCAGCTTTTCTAGTGCTTTATCAAAAAATACAATTGCCTCCTCATGCTTTTGTTTTAAAAGTAATTTCTCAGCCTGCTCGTAAGAATATACAGCATCCTCAGGATAAATGTCTCCAAATTTTGGCATTGTTTTTGATTCCGGAACATATTGTAGCCTCAATGCCTGGTATGCATCAGAGATTTTCACAAATCGCTCTTCATTGCCCTCAGAAGAATCCTTGTCAGGATGATAACGCAGGGCAAGATTTCGGTATGCCTCTTTGATCTCCTTTATTGACGCGCCTGGTTGGAGTCCCAAGATTTCATAGCATTGCAATGTGTTCAATACCAAGTCTACGACCAAAGCACAATATCAAAGTCTTGGAAGATCCATGGTCTACGGATTTTTTGGCCCCAGCATTTCATCATCTTTTACATTATTGTCCCATTTGCCGCGTATTCCTTTGAATATAACTACTCCGCCAGCACCTAGCAGGCCAACAGATAATGCAAGATAAAGCCCAAAGTCTTGGCTCTTTTCAGAGCATTTGACATGTACTGCTACTCCAGAAGAGTAATCATAGCATTCACCAAAAGTTTCCTGCTGAACTGCAAACTGGGCATAATTAGAATTTGCCATACTGCCAAGCATGAAACCCGCAAATATTATCACGGCTCCACCCATGATTAACCGTATATCACTCATGAAAGAATAATTGATTCTGCACAATATTTAACGTTGTCACAAGTATAGAACATTGTATCATCATGGTCTTCGGATTTGGCAAGAAAAAAACGCAAGAGCATACCGCTACTCCAATACAAAAGGAAAGAACAATCCAGGTAGAAGAGATCCCTGGCATTCTTCAAGAGATGCAATCTCCACACATTATAGAATCAATCAACACTGCCAAGGCTGTGAGGGAGAAAATAGAGACAAATAAAAAAAAGATTCATGCATTAATTCTTCAGCTAGAGTCTGATGATTTGAAACTAGATGAAATTGACAGAAACTTGATGATGATTGTAAAACGGGGAAAGGATTCCATTGTAACCATCATAAAGAAAGAGACGACATCTAGTCTAACAAATGTAACAAAGTATGATCAAGTGATACTGCTCAACACGGAAATCAGTCAAACACTAAAGAGGGTAGGGGATGTGCTAGGAATGAATTCAAGAATAATTCACATTTTTGCAAAAAAGTATGCAGACAGCCTCAAGGATGAGATTGCCAGGATGGCCGAAAACAGGAACCAATTACAAGTTGCCATAAATTTTGTAGAAAATCTCAAAGTGAATTGTGAAAAAACAATTGAGACTGGCAAAAAAATAGCAGAGGAAAAAAACAAGATCTTACAAAAAACAGATAGAGTGTCAGAGATTATTTCAGAATTGGATATTTTAAAAAACAACATTATATCACTTGAGAAACAGATGCTTGATTTAAAATCCAGAAAAGAATATGCAAAATATCTTGAGATTAGAAATAATATAGAGTCACTGTCTTCTGAAAAAGGCGAGATTAAAGGTACTATTGACTTGCAATTCTCAAAGATTTCAAGGCCGCTTGGTAAATACAGCTACATCTCCTCCTTTGAAAAACCGATCAAGAAGATGATGGATGAACTGTTTTCTGATCCATATGAAGTGATTTCCCCTCAGAATAAAGCCACCATAATACAAATACTAGAAGCGGTTGCAAAGTCAGTTTCATCAGGTTCCATTTCTGTCAAAGATACTGACAAGTCTTTAGAGCAGATAAAAGAGACAGTATCAAGATTAGACGAGTTTATCACATTAAAAGAATTATACTCTAGCAAAGTATCAACTCTTGAGAAGGATCTAATTATTTTTGACATCAAACTATTAGAATCAAAAGAGCATGACCTGCAAAAAGCAAGAATAGATTTTACAAACATGGAATCCATAAAAAAGAAACTAGAAGACGAGATAAAGGATGATAGTAACCTGCTGGCAAAACACGTATCAGAAATTGAATCAGATCTTGCCAGAATTACAAGCTCAAAGATAATCCTAAAAAAATAGAATGCCATATTGAAGATTAATTAGTTTGATAGTACGAGTCATCACATGTTGTTCTTCAAGACGGAAAAACATCAAAGAGTCATAACCATCAAGAAGGATATCAGAGATGGGATTCTTTCATATTGCAAGATGAATCATCCCAATGAATGCATACTCATACTTCGTGGAAAATCAAGAAAGGGAAAAGTTCTAGTGGATGGCTTGGTCATACCCCCATTTTTTCACACGGGTCCAACTTTTGCAGGATTTCCTCATTCTTTTCTACCATTGGATACAAGCTATATAGGCACTGTTCATTCTCACCCAACTGGTCTTGCCAAGCCCTCGGTCACCGATCTGCACAATTTTTTTGGCTTTGTCTCAATTATCATACAATCACCGTATGAAGACGGTGACATTTTTGCCTATGATCGTGATGGTAATCTTCTTGAGATCACAATAAGTTCGGACGAATCATGACAAAAATTTATAAGCTTTTTGATGTAACACCTAGCGTTGATTAATTACAAGACTTATCTCATATTCCTTTTTGGCTCACTTGCCGTAAGCATAGGCCTACAGATGCTTTTGCCATTCCCATTTGGCTTGATTGCGGCACTGGCTATTTTCATAGTATTCCCACTCTTTCTAAGGAACAGAGCAATGAAAAGAATGGGTGGTATGGGTTCTGAAGGAGGTGCAGGAGGATTCTTCGGACAGAGTCAAGGCGTCAAATACATCTGTCTTGCATGCAATAACAAGTACAAAGGCGGAATGTGTCCAAGGTGTGGTTCTAAGATGAAAAGAGCAGACTTTTAATCAGCCAGAAATGAAACTTGAAGAACTTCGTAGCAAGGCATTATTTCAAAATACAATAGATACTTGGATAATGCTTTGTGAAGAAAAAAACACAGACTGGTACTCGCCTGAAAATTACATGAAGTTTATTGCACATCTTTTCAAGAGTGGATTGAAGCTACAAAAATTTCCATTATGCATAAAAGAGTCAGGAGGAATGTATCAGAGAGGAAGAGACAAGACACTATTTGCAGAGATACTTGCCCAGTCAACAGATCCAAATGCGGCTGCTTATACCGTCAGGCTCTCAGATGATACAATAAAGATAATTCGTCAATTCAATTCCAGTGTAGTGGTTAGCTAAAAAATTCTATTCCAAAATAAGTTGCATATCAACTGTGAATTAGTTTTTTCTTTTATTTAGAAATTGAGCGATTGCAACTACTGGAATTTCATTTGACTGATCGATGACTAGTATCTCTTGATTGTATTGGGTCTTTATAGTAGACTTGAATTCTGTCATTTCGCAGTAATACACAGATGCAACATGGGTGGTTCCATTGAGGATCTCTCTTGTGACATCATCAGATTCTGGAAAGTTTGTGAAACTTATCAGATATCCACTACACCAGCCAATGGAAGGGGTGTTCGGAGGTATTGCGCTAGTTAGGAATTTTTCTACGGAGGCGTACTTTGAGATATGATGTATGATTATCTTTTTCACTGGTTTGTATTCTACTTCTGGAATCATCTCAGTAACACTTTCTGTGGTCATTGCCTTAAGATACAATCAATAGTATTTATGCTATTTCGGAGTATTTGACTAATATCAAGATTAGAAAGTACCAAGGCTATGAAGAACACAAACCCGTTGATGAAAGGACTCATTTCTAGTTCTAGTGAGATTAGTGTCATAGTTGATTGAAATTCTGCCAATACTAGATATCATAACTAGGGAAATGTCGGAAATTCCATAAATCATAATTTACGTCATAATGTTTTAAAAAGAAAAATTGGACTTAATGATTACTTGTTCCACATCTTTTGCCAAGTTTCAGCAAATTTGTTCATTGCTTCGCCATATGTTTTTACTTGATACATACCAGACTGATTGAGTACCCTCTGCCAGTCATCACCAAATTGTTTGAATGCGTTAATTCCTGCTTCACTCATAGACTTTTGCCAATTCTCAATAAACTGGCTCATGGTTTTATCGTTAGTTTCTTTCATTGCCTTTACCATGACGTCATTGTATTTCGATTGAACATCTTTAGTTGCCCTCTGAAGAGATTCAAAGGTTCCCATCCAAGTCTTGAGAGATTTATTATATTCAAACCACAATTTGTCCCAATCTTGAGGCTGATTTTCTTTTGACATAGAATTGTATTGTCGTATTACTTGATAAGACTATTGATTATTGTCGCAAAAATCACATCCAAATCAGGATTGGATTTTTTCTAGTCTTTTCTTAACTGATCAAGTAAGCATTCCATTCAAAAGATAAAAAATTAGGTCATAGTCTAGAATTATGAAGGAATAATCAAAAATCAGTTAGGATAAAATTTCAGTTTGTACCTGAAGAGAGACCTTTCCAATTTTTTAACAACATGCTGTTTTTATGCCACCCCATCGTATCTCTATCATTGAGTGTCCAAGAGATGCTAAACTCAGTCATGAAGTCCGATGAACGTATACGATATGTGACAGTCTGTGACATGGAGGGGCAAGTGCTTGGAACAAAAATTCGAGAAGGTCTCAAACCCTTACTTAACGACGAGGAACACAGGGAAGCCCTAATGTTTGCTATCAATTCGATGAAGGTTCGCGAGAAGTTGAGTGCAAAGTTAGGGAAAAACCAATATGTGCTGGCAGTTTATGACAATCTCTGCAGATTGACAATGCCCATAGGAGACAAGTACATGCTCTTGCTAACATGGGGCCCTGAGACCACGTTGGACATATTAAAAAATATTCGAAATGCATTAAAGTAAACTCAATTTCCTTTTTCCAATTTGCCTTTTCATGATACATTATGGTCCATAACCTTTTTGACCATTTCACACTATAACGTGATTGCCAAATGACAAAATTCCTGTCAAAAACATTCTATTTTCTCAGTCACATGTAATACGAGCTCGGAAAAATTAGCATCGATAATTTCCTAGTTTAGTTCCATTTATGACTAATCTCCAAAAGAGTAACATCTGCTGATAGTAAAAATGGAATCCCCACTTTTACGCTTTAAATTAGTCCGATGTCTTAATTATTTCAAATGACTTCAATGAAAAAATGTTAATTGGTTCTGCTCTACACTAAAATTATCACAGGTTGCGATCTGAAAGATTTGATTCCGTAATTGATGACCCTTGCAGGTAATTAGAATTACTATAACAACAAACTTTTGGATATAAAATGAGCCGTGGGCTGACAAGAAGAATTAGCTAAAACAAATGTGCTACCAAATGTTAAAAGGAATGATGACTATATGTTGACATGTTAAAACGCAGATCTTTACGCAGAGGTCTAAGTGAAAAAGATGTGATAGAGGTTTCTCAAAGTGATGAAAAAATTCCAGTTCCTGACAAAAAGAAAAAAAGACGCGGTTTTATTTCAAATTGATTTGTCCAGACCAAAAACAGGTCAGATTATGACTCCATCAACGGTACAGAACCTATTTTTGAGAACTGGAAGAAAAGTGTATAATTTTCCTGTAGTGACAGTCATCTTTTTCATTTGATTGCAGTTTTGTAAAATACCAACTAGCGTCGCAGCCTAGGATTTATTATAACATCCATTGCCTGCCCCATAAATACAAACGCAAGGCCTGTTATCGCAATTAAAATTCCAGGTGGCAAGATCCACCACCACATGCCCCGAGCTGCTGCACTGTAAGAGCTTGCATCATGCAATATTTGTCCCCATGTTGGAAAAGTAGGATCACCCAACCCCAGAAAACTAATACCTGCTTCAGTGGTAATTGCTGCGGGAACCGATATGGCAATGCTTGCAAATGCATAAGGGAGAAGTTGTGGGAGTATGTGCTTGAATATTATTTTATGATCTTTTTGGCCCATCAGTTTTGATGCCTCGACATACTGGAGCGTTTTTATCTGCATTGCCATACTTCGTGAGACTTTGGCTATTCCCACCCAGCCAAAGATTACAAGGAACCCGACCATCAGAAATATGCTATTTCCAACAGTTACTGCTAAAATTATCAAGAGTGGAAGAGCAGGCATTGCATAAATTATATCGTTAAAACGCATCAATGCCTCATCAGTTGCTTTGCCCTTGAACCCTGCATATACACCATAAAGCAGGCCAAGTGTTACAGAACCAATTGATACGGTTATGCCTATGAAAAGAGCCAAAGGCGTGCCCCAAAGTAATCCAACAGATAAATCCCGTCTGAGCTCGTCTGTTCCCATAATTCCATAAACTTTGCCTCCAAGAACAAGATTAGATTTCTCAAGAGCCGGTTTTCCAGATACATCATACAAATGAACTCTGAAAACATAACTACCCTTGAGGATTTTATTCTCGCCAAGTTTTGAGAATATGATTTTTTCAGAGGAAAGAACATCAAATGGAAACGAGTATCGGTGTTTATCACTTGCAAGGTTTTTTACAATTACATTCTGCGTTGAAAATATCATACTGGTGTAGGTTGTTTCAGCATTGGCAATAGGCAACGATGTGGAAACTAGGCGTAATTCAATCCCATCAGGCCTTGTCACAGACAATTGTAATAGTGGAGAGCCTGTGTATTTTGCAGTATACCTGTAGATAAAATCGCTTGGAAATCCATCATATTGATAATTTACTGCAAATGAATCAGTCAGGACAAATACAGATTCTAGTTGTTGCGATGATCTTTGCGGCTGCAGTATCAAGTGTTCTGGGATTTTTTCAGACTGGAAATAGTTTACCCAAGCAGGTTGCGCGGATTTTGGATACAAGAGCCAACTAGCGGGGTCGTTCCATGTCTTGAAGTTTTCAACTGGAATGGTCACAAATGCAATAATTGACATCAAGAACAAAGTAGCAAGCATTACAATCCCCGCCATCCCTGTTTTATTATGAGAAAATTCATGCCAGATGCCTCTTGCTGAAAAACTCATTCTCTTCTTACCCTAGGATCAAAGTATCCATACAAGACATCGGCTACAAATACGCTTGCTAGAAAAAATGCAGTCAGAACATATGTTGCACCAATGATCACGGGCAAATCCAAAACGCTGATTGCCTCATAGTATAACCTGCCCATACCTGGCCAATCAAATACGGCTTCTGTTATTATTGCCCCTCCAAGAGAGCCAGATAGACTAAGTGCCAGAACTGTTACAATTGGAGGCGCGGCATTTTTCAGGGCATGAGAGTAGAGTATTCTCTTCTCATCTATTCCAGCTGCTCTTTTTGCCATGATAAAGTCCTCTTGCAATACCCCGACTAGGAAATTTCGTACCAGGTATGCCCATGAGCCAAATCCGATTAGAACTAGAGTAATCAACGGAAGTGCCATGTGGTACAAAAGAGATCCCCCGTATCCAGGGTCGGTTACAGAAATATCAGGAGTTGCCCTTGCAGGAAAGATAGGATAAAGAAACGCAAAAACAAATATCATGAGAACACCTATCCACCAGACTGGAAAGCTGCTTGATATTATTGCAAAGCCTGATGTTATTTTGTCAATCCTTGAGTGTACCTTGCTTGCAGCAACCGCTCCTAGAAATATTCCTAGAACAGAAACTATTGCAGTAGCTGTTGTAAAAAGAAGAATTGTTCTTGGCAATTTCTCAAGTATTATATCTTTTACATCAGACGAACCACTGTCACTTGTAAGAAATTTTGCATGACCAAAGTCCAGTGTTAAAATTTTGTACATTGACAAACCAATTCTTTGAGGAGAGTACCATGGTTGGTCAAGACCAAGAGATTTTATTTGTTGTTGAATTTGATTTTCTATATACGAATCCATTTGATCAGTTGTTTTAAAACTCGACAGAAGACTTTTGTTGTTTGTCACCTGCTGCCTTATTTCCAATGTAACGCTTTGTTTTGATATAGAATCCATGTTTGCCCCTACCAATGCTATTGTAACAAGAAGTGTTGCCATCAACACTCCAAACATGGTAATTGCGCGCTTTGCAAGAAATTTTTTAAATCCCATCTAATTCACTCTACTTTTCCTTTTGCCAAGAATTACATATAATATAACTAGAGATACCACGATTGCAAATATTACAACCCCTCCAAGATATGCATAATTTACTCCCAGAGACTCATTGTCTAAGACAAGATTCTCTTGAGGTATTTGATTTTCTCCTTGTGTTACAAGAAAACTTGTGTGATACATATCAGGCTTGTATGCAGTGTCCGATACTACAAATATCTGCAAGTCATTAGAGCCAAGTTCAAAATTCTTTGTCTTTTCACGGCCCGGATTTATTGTCATGGTACCATTGGCAGATATCTGCTTTCCATTATCAACTATCTTTCCTTCAGGGTTTGTAAAATAGTAATATACGATAGCGTTTGGGGTGACTGAAATTGGGATTGCAAGGTTTGTACCCAAGGTTACAACAGTTGGGACATCAATATTTTGTATTGTAGGCATGCTAACCTCTTCGAATTTTTTCCAATATCCAGATTTGAAGGGATAGGTAGGTGAATCAAATGCTTTTATTGTAATTTTTCTTGCATCGGGAGAATAGCTATCTAAATAGTATGGTCCATCACTTATTACAGCGTGGCCGTGTTCTGCAATCCAAGAAATTGACGCATTATATCTTGAATCAAAGTAGTTTGAATCAGCAACATATGAAAGTGCAGGAGGAATGGATCTTCCTTTTTCAAAGTCCTCAAGGTTTATTTTTATCACATTGGCATCGTTTGGTATAATCAGAGACATCCAGCCTACATCTTTACTCATTGCATCTGATCTTGAAAATGCAAGCTTGCCATCAGTTACTGCTTTTTCCATAGAGTAGACAACTTCCCACGGCATTGCTGGCCAGACCTGGGCCGAGTCTGCAATCTCATTAACATCAAAGTGCCAATAGTTTTGATAAACTTCAATTGTATGCCCATCAACAACTCTAACTCCTACTAGTGTTTTTGCAGCCTGATTTGCCTTGGGAGAATATTCAGAATCAAATGTCATGGTTCCATTTGTTTTATCTGCACCCCATTGATATAGAAAATAAATCCCGTAAAGAACGTCGTTCATGTCCATTGGTACTTGATTGTGCCAATTTCCAAATTTTAGGTGAAAAGTTACTTTGCTTGTTGCTTTGATTCCAGATCCTACTTGGGTCCATTTTTGTTTTTCAGTATTCCAGAATATTGCATCGCTTGGAACATTGAGCTTATCCAAGGGTCCAGCAGTTTGGACTTGCCAGTCAGACCGTACTGGTATGGTATAACCAGTGTAAGGATTCTTGAAGCTTCCAGGATCAGATATGGTTCCCCAAATTTGTTGACTAGAAGAATCTGTAAATCCACCTATTGGATTCCATGCACCCGAGTAGATCTTTTTTACACCTATAGTAAGTGTATCAGAATCTGATCTTGCATTAATTGGAGTAAATCTGCTTGTAATTCCTGCACCAAAATCATTGATTATTCCAGTGACTTTTTTATTTGCAATGAATTGGTCTATCTTGCATGCAAGAAATATTCTAACAGAATCATGAATTCCCCTGTCAACTGCCTGGTTTATCAAATTGGAGCGTTGCTCAGATGATGTAAAATTTCCAAAAAATATTGCTTTTGAAAGAGAGTCAATTTCGGGCTCGCGAAAATTCCAGTATGACGGGTTGTTAAATCCAGGCATGTTTGAGTACCATGGAGAATACATTTGGGCAGTGATTACAGAATCATATCTTACAAAGCCGCTCATTGTCCATCCTTCTGTGTAAATGTTCCACTTCATATCAGATGGGTTAGAACCATAAACAGTCGAGAATGCCTTTGTCAGATCACCATAATCTTTTTTCACTGTAAATCCCACATCGTGTAGTTGTGAGGCAAGAATTTCGCCAATGGATTTTCGTAGAGGATCATCGTTTCGTATAAAGATTGTAACGGATATGGGTTTTGAGTCATAGTACCAAGTTCCACCTATCTTTTGTGCACCTGCCTTTTCAAGCGCACCAGATATGAGTTGATTTGCAAGGCCAGGGTTGTGTTTGAAATTAAACGATTGTAGTTCTCCCAGTATTGAAAGATAGTCAGGGTCATATGGCTTGTATGCAGATATCATTTGAACACCATAACCATTGAGAACCTCATCGACGATAAGATCTCTATCTATTAGATAATTTAGTGCAAATCTCACTTGTTGAATTGAAAATGGATTGAATTGTTCAGAGACTGCAGGATTTATCAAAAGACTATAGCTTGTTCCAGCAGACTGGAATATTTGTAGATTTTGTCTAGATTGATTATCAAGTCTATCCAACGGTATTGCAGAATAATAAACATCCAAGTGCCCGTTTTCTACTTCTTCAACAGCAGTGTTATCATCAGAGTACTGGATAAATTCCACTTTGTTAAAATTTGTACCTTTCTCACTATATGCAATTTCTGGGCCCAAAATAAAAAGCACCAGTAGAAAGACTAGTAAAAATTTCATGATATGTTTTTCAGTGAACCTTATTTAACCATGGTCCAACACAAGTCATCAGAATATAAAAAACTGGTACAAGAACTTCCATTGTATGGTGTCATGCTGTAACACAAATAGTATTTTATAAAAGAAACGTAATTGATTCATAATGAATCTTCAAACCCTAGTAAAAGGAATTCAAGGAATAATACCAGGAGGACTATCTCTCAAAGATTTTAGCATGGCAACTCGAGCTAGCGAAGATTTGGCAAGCGAGATGCTTGACAATTTTACACAAAATGGCATAGGAAGATACGAAGAAGGACAAGTCCATTTTGAAGAGAGCGACAAGCTAAAGGCAGGCATTCTTGCAATAAGTATGGGTGCTGCAGTCGAAGAGATCTCTCGCTTATTAAAGTGGCAAGACTTTGAGTCACTTGCAGCCGAAGTACTTGAGAGACGAGATTTTGAGACTAGAAAAAATGTCATCTTGACAAAACCCAGGATGCAGATAGACGTGGTGGGTATCAAATCAGATGTTGCCATACTTGTTGACTGCAAACACTGGAATAACATGACACAATCAGCCCTTCAGAGCGCGGTGAAAAAACAGATTGAGAGGACCAAACAGTATCTTGCCAAAGAGGACATCAGAGCAGCAATCCCTGCAATCGTAACTCTCTACCAACATGATTTACAATTCATTGACAGAGTACCAATAATTCCAATTCACCAGCTAGATTCCTTTTGCGATGAGTTTTACGGAAATCTAGAAAGACTTCAAAGTTAAAGGAGGGTATAAATAAAAAATCCCGTAGTTATCAAAAGAAACGCCTGTGTAATTCGCATCGCATTATCAAGGGATTTCGAATAAAGCTCAAGCTGGTTTCCACCCATGACTTTGACTTGGGTTTGACTTTCTAAGAGATCATAGGATGTAGGAGAGGCAGTCTGTTCTGCTTTTTTGGCCAGATCTAAAAACCAAGATACAACATCAGGTGTTTTGGATAGACTTCCAAATTCAAAATAACCATGCCTATTTTTAGCAGTTCTTGCTTTGTAGTGCGTATCAGACGTACATATCTCCAAAAAGTTATAACCATTCTTTGAAAAGTGTTTTGCAATTTCTTCACGGAGACCATTTAACATGTTGTTTGCATCCGCCCAAGCAAGAAAGAATTTCTCACCGCTTATCTTAAAACACATTATTGCAACCCTGCCAGGTCCAAGATCATCTGCCTCGAAATTTAGATGCTCAGAATTTGCATACCCCAATTCCAATGGCAATGATTCTTTTGTAATTAAAGTATCAAGTGTAGATTTGGCTGCGTTTAGAAGATCATCTGCGTCAAGTTTTTCAATCTCTTTTCCCATTGCATTATGACTATCAACAATTAGCACTCTTTCAAATCCTCGGTTTTTGCCATATTGTTCAAGCTCCGACTTTATGTAAAATGGAATATCTTCCATGCCGTAAGGAGATAATGAAAGAATCAAGACTGCAGTTTTATCAAACAATAGTCCAGTAGTTCGTGCCCGATTGACCTGAATTGTTACAGGTTTTGTGCTCTTTGAGCCTTCGTGGACTTTCAGATTTTTCTGAAGGCTTGTAAGGTAATGATCAACTTGAGATTTGGAAGGCAGGTTAAGCGAATGATCAGAAATGCTGTGCATTACCATTGCAGAAGAATTTAGATTTTTATAGATAAGATATGGGATATTGCTTCCGCCTATTGGATGAAACGGTCCAGGATGAAGGTCTGGAATTACCAGTCTACAGTCTCCATCTTTTTTCTTGAATAGAATCTGAAATGTTGAGACCTTTGATGGCTCAGAGCGTTTCTCCATCAACAATTCCATTGGTTTAGGGTCATCATTTGTCCATGCTGCAAGATACGCTTGCAAGAATGCATGAGTACTAGACAGTCTTCCACTTCCTGCAATCCTGTCACTTAGTAAAGTCCAGAGACTTCCAAGTACACAAAAGACTATTCCATATGCAACAGACTTGGGATCAGATAACATTGGAATCCATTGATTAATAGGTACAAATGCAAGAAACATTGCAAGCGGCTGGATTAATGAAATTGCCCATGCTGTCTTTAGTTTTGCACCCAGTACCGATGTAAATATTGCAATTCTAAAACTTGTAAACAGAAACATTCCTTCAATTACATAAATTTGCAATAACTGCGGTTTAGAGAATACATAAAAAGATAGTATCCCGCACAGAATGGTTACAAGCCATAAAAGATTTCCAAACGCTGACATGTGTATCGATTTAGAATATTCTGTCTTCAAAATTCTAGTATCGATTACTTGAGTTATCATAAGCGCAGCAACAGTAACAGGGATGGTATAGACTAGTCTATCAGAAGACTTGAAATAATCAATGCTGGATACTGCCACAATAACAGATGCAACAACAATGGCAATTACTAGCGATACATAGTGCGAAGTAGGAGTAAATGTTGTTAACGTATACCTTTTGTGAATGCTGGATACATCACTGGAGCTTTCCGTCATGGTGAGAAAAAGAACTTAAGAATCCACGAAATTCCAATCAGAGATGCAGGTATTGCAATTACTACCTCTGGTCTTAACTTGTAGCCTTTAGTCTCATCCTCAAAGAACCTCAATAGACCTGCACTTGATGCTGGCAATGGTGCAGATTTTTTGCTACTACTCATGTTGTCTCTGTTCAAAGGATGTTTAAATAAATATCTTTTTGTGCCTAGATCTTGCCGAGTCTCTCTTTAATTGCAATTATTTCATTCATAGCATACAAGATCTGTTTTTGTTTCTCATAGTCTTTTTCCTTTTGAAGTTCCTCTGCTAGATCTCTTATTTTTTGATCCAGGCTATCAATTACAGTATTTTCAGATCTTTGCTCAGTTTTTGGCAATACCGTTTCAACCTGCTCTTTTTTTGCTTCTTTTCCACATGTAATACATAATGCATTGCCATTATTCATTATTCTAACACCCTTACAATAAGGACAAGGTTCGCTAACTAGTGTAGCTCCCTTTAGTAGCATTTCGACTGCTCTCTTGGTCAGTTCTTTGGACATAATTTATTGTACTTCAACCAAATAAAAAACTTAGAGGATAAACAAGGCTTAATAGTAGGATTTCAACTTTTTAGTTTGAATGGCGGTAATCTGCAACACTTGCGGACTTCCTAATGATTTATGCGCCTGTGGTGAACTTGAAAAAGATCAAACCCAGATTGTTGTTAGAATTGAAGAAAGGCGTTTTAAAAAGAAAGGAACCATGATCGAAGGAATCAATCCAAAGATGAATGACCTAGGGAAAGTTGTAAAAGAATTAAAGGCTCGTTATGCTTGTGGTGGCACTGTAAAAGAAGGATACATCTTCCTACAAGGGGACCACAGAGACACAATAAAGACAACTCTTGTTAAGCTTGGATTTCCAGAAGCTAGTATAGAAGTTCATTGATTTCAAGTTTGGAAAAAATAGATAAGATAATTAAAATTCTTGCCATTCCATATTCTGGATTTTTATCTAT
>Ga0209698_10004460_pt1 | contig 15334 bp, 13 predicted proteins | sample LitLauG_LLR_2012_FD_187203 | JGI IMG/M metagenome (GOLD analysis project Ga0209698, IMG submission 187203) | Freshwater sediment microbial communities from Pennsylvania, USA - Little Laurel Run_MetaG_LLR_2012 (SPAdes) (version 2) | ecosystem: Environmental > Aquatic > Freshwater > Creek >...
CCGCCAGTCGCTTTGGCTTTTCCCCGCCATCGAGACCGTGCATCTGCTCGGGATGGCAGCTCTAGTGGGAACCATCACGGTTCTCGACCTGCGTCTGCTGGGCTGGGCGATGCCGCAGCGGCGAGTTTCACAGGTGGCGGCGCGTTTGCTTCCGTGGGCCTGGCTTGGTTTTGGCGTACAGGTCGTTACCGGTGCGCTGCTGTTTTCATCGGAAGCCGCGAAGATTTACACCAATCCAGCGTTTCGATTGAAAATGCTACTGCTGTTATTGGCGGGAGTCCAGGCCCTGATCTTCCAGACGGCCGTTTACCGGAAACTGACAGCCTGGGATGAGCGTCCATCGCCACCGGTCATGGCGAAGGTCATGGGTACGTTTTCCATCCTGTTGTGGGTAGGGATCGTTACTGCAGGACGGTTCATCGGATTTGTTTAGCCTCTCTATGCTGGCATCTTCGAGGCGGCCCTTTTCTCCGACGGAACCTCGTTGCTCGCAACTCGTAGCTCAAGGCTCGTGGCTCGAGGCTCGAGGCTCGTAGCAAAAAAGCAGGCCGCTCAGGGGGAGGCGACGAGCGGCCTGGTTGGCGAAGTCCTCCGGGGAGGAGGGTAAAATTGTGCCGTCGTTACATCGACGGGTTGTTCTGGCCGGTTGTCGCAGGCGTTGACGCCGGAGCGCCGGCGCCCACGGTGTTAGTCATCAGGCGGACGTCAACCCGGCGGTTATCGGCGCGGCCAGCAGAGGTCTTGTTCGTCTCAACCGGCTTGTCCTTGCCCAACCCGATCACATAAATCTTGTGTGCGGGCACGTTGTACTTGATGGCCAGGTACTGGATCACCGAGTTAGCGCGGCGCTGGCTCAGATCATAGTTGTAATCCGCCGGTCCAACCGAGTCCGTGCTACCTTCCAACGCGATGATGTAGCCCTTAGTCGACGAGATGCTGGAGGCAAGCTGATCGAGCGCCTCTTTCGCCTTCGGCGTCAGGCTGTCTTTGTTGAATCCAAACTTCACTGAAGTCTCGGCGACCGCGTGATAGTTGTCGAGATTCGCCACCGTGTTGGTCAGCACGCCGACGCGTCCATTGGCGGCATCAGCCATCTGCTGCGCCTGGCCCGCGTTTTGTGCGGCGGCCTGCGTCTTCTGCTCGACCTCGTCGGTCTTCGCGTTCACGGCCTGAATGCCGGCCTGGGCGCGGGCGTCGACGTCCTTAATGTCGCGGGTGTTCTTCGCGGTAAGGTCGTCGAGTTCGTTGGTCTTGGTGATCAGTGGCGTCGTCTGGCTCTTGACATAGTTCTTGCTGGCGCAGCCGACGGTGGCCACCATGCTGGCTGCCAGGCAAATCACTAACGAAGTGCGGTTCATAGGGTGAGGCTCCTTGTCCAGTTTCTTTCTTGTTCTTGCGCCGGGTTACCCGGCGCGGGATCCGGTCTTTTGGCCCTGGGAAATGGCTTACCGTAGTACAAGTCCCAATTCCCACTTCTGCACGGTTCGTGCCAGTTTTCTGAACTCGACTACCCTAAGCTAAGTATATACCTTTTCAATGGCTTGCGGCCGGATGAGCGTGGTCTTACAGCTATACCCATTACCCTTGCAACGCAAAGCCCACACCATGAATGGAAAATTTATACGGTCAGGCTCAGATTGCGGCTAATGATGATGCGGCGGAAAAAGCAAGGGAATCACCTCGCGCTTATTGCGACGATAGACACGAAAGTCGCTTTCATCCACTGTAATCACAGTGTGGTGCGGAAACAACTCGCTCATCCGAATAAGGCAGAGGTCGGCAAGGTCGGGGTTCCGGTCGGCATAGCGCCGAGCCAACTCGCGCAGTTGGACAAGATTCTGAGAACAATCAAAAGCCACTCGCAATAAGCCGTCCTCAACCAGTGTCAACACGTAGGCAGTCGATCGCAGATGGAACGCCGCCTCGGCCAGAACCGCCTCGCAGGTCAGCAGCGGTTCAGTCACAGAACGGGCCAAGTTGACCGCCCACTCATGATGGCGATCATCACGGTCCCCGGCCGCCACAATGAAACCCGTATCCGCGATGCCCTTCATTTCCTGGAAAATCCCTTACGCGAAGACACGTCGGGAGAGCCTCCGCTGATTGCCCCGAGATGACGCAGAAAGCGCTGCTTTCCGCGGTTCGCCTTCGCGCTTTCGAGTTGCTGGCGGATCAGGCGTCCTACGGGGATCCCCGTCTGGCGTGAGGTTTCTTTCAGCCAATCCAGCAATTCCTGCGTAAGGCGGATTGTTAGTGTATGACTCATTATGCAGTAGTGTAACACAGCAGCATTTCGGGCCTGAGCGATATCCGTTTACTTCCAGACTCCAGTGATTGCCTCCGCCTCCCGATCATTCCCGGTCAGTGGTTCGAGGCCAAAATTATCTTCGATTGTACGAAGAACACTGTAGTGCGTGTAGCGCTTGCTGAGAACGGACGGATCCTGCTGGTTTGCGGGCTTGACCATGTCGCCGAGAAATACCGTGTATATCCGGTTGTCTTCGTTTCCGCCAGATTCATCGAACGTGACCACAACGAGCGTGCCCTTTCGTAATTTTTCAGGAAAGGTTTCATCCAGAAACTTCTTAACCCAGGCGCCCGCAACTTGCGCAGTCGTGTCGTGGCCATCGTGATTCAGGTTCGGCGTGTAGAAGGAATAGGCGACCAGACCCTTGTTCGCGTCCTGGACGAAGTAATTGTCGGCCTTCGCAGAGTCGATCCCGATCACGTGATCGCACCATTTCTCCTGCACCTCGCGGAAACTGAAAAATGGCACGTGACGCCGCACATAGTTTCCGCGCTTGTCGGCGATATGCAGCCCTGGGATGTCCCACGGGCAACTTCCTGCGGGCATTTCCTCCGCGTACTGTTTGAACTCGAGGCCTGCGGCGACCAGGCGGTCGGCAATGGTTCGGTGTGCCGAGTCGTTGGGAAAATTCACCTGCTGGTCACCCAGATAGCTTCCCCGGCGGTGAAGTCCGAAATCCGTGCCGGCAACCATCGCGAGATAGTTCGGATACGAGGGATGAAACAGGGCGTGATAGTTCGTAAAGCTGGCGCCCTGTGCCGCGAGAGCCGTGAGATTGGGATCTTGCATGGCACGTTCGTAGTCCGTGTTCTCCAGCACGATAATGACGACGCGGTCGAAATGGTGGTCCTTGGAACGGGCGGCGGCGCGCGCCGCTTCTTCCTCCTTACCCGCCTCCGACTTCGTGACATGGGACTGATTTGACTGGTTCGGTGGTGCAGGAGCGATGCTCTGCCCGATGGCAGCAGTCACTGCGCCCACCAGGAGCAGAATCAATCCTGCCCGTGCGTATCGCAAACAAATCCAGGACAACGATCGAAGGCTCATCTGCCCTTTTTGTAGCACAACACTTGCACTTACCATCCAATAGAATAAATACATCGCTCGCGCCATGGATTTACAGGCCAAAATCCGCACGATCCCGACCGAACCCGGTGTGTATCTCTACAAAAACGCCGAGGGCGAGGTCATTTATGTAGGGAAGGCCAAGAACCTGCGCAGCCGCGTCTCCAGCTATTTTCACGAGGCGCGATGGGAAGACGCCAAGACGGGGACTCTGGTGCGTGAAGCGGTCGACGTCGAGTATATCGTCGTGGCCAACAACAAGGAAGCGCTCGCTCTCGAGAATAACCTGATCAAGCAGCGCAAGCCGCGCTTCAACATCCTGCTGCGTGACGATAAAACCTATCCCTATGTGAAGCTCACCTTGGCCGAGCGTTGGCCCCGCGTGTATGTGACGCGGCGTCTGCGGAAAGACGGCAGTGCGTACTACGGCCCGTACTTCCCTGCCAATCTGGCGTATCGGATCGCGGATCTGATCCACCGCAATTTTCTTATTCCCTCCTGCAAGGTCGACCTGACACGCTTTCACCCGCGCCCGTGTCTGCAGTATTACATCAAGCGTTGCCTGGGGCCGTGCGTCAAGGATCTGACCACGCCGGACGTCTATCAGGAGGCAGTGCGCGACGTGAAAATGTTTCTGGAAGGCCGTCCGACCGATCTCGCCCGTTCCCTGCGAGGGCGTATGGAGCAGGCTGCGACGGCACAGGAATACGAACGTGCCGCGCGCTATCGTGATCTGATTTCGACAGTCGAGCAATTGCAAGAGCGACAGCGCATCGCGGCCGCCGAAGGCGATGACGCCGACGTCTTCGGCTATCACTACGAAAACGGCATGCTGGCGGTGAACCTGTTTCACATGCGCGGCGGCAAAATGGTAGACCGCCGCGAGTTCTTCTGGGAAGACCTGCCGGAGTTCGCAGAGAGCACGGAAGCCAATCCTTCCACGGAACATGTAGGGACAGCCGCCCCCGGCTGTCCGGGCGAGCAAAGCTCGCCAGCGCATTTCGCCGACAGCCCCGATGAACTCGAAGGAAATCCCAGCCGAGTTTCACTCGGCACGGACGGCAGAAGGCGGCCGTCCCCACGTGAGCCGGGGCGAGACCAGACAGCATTTCATCCCGGCGAATTTTTTTCCGCCTTGCTCAAGCAGCTTTACATTGGCCAGCCCTACGTTCCTAGAAATCTCTACGTCCCTGTCGACTTCGAGGATCGCGAAGAACTAGAAGATCTGCTCTCCGACCAAGACGCCGCCGCTCGAGCCTCCCGCGTGCACATCCTGGTCCCGCAACGTGGAGACAAACGCTCCCTGATCGATCTCGCCGGCAATAACGCCAAGCAATCCTACGATCAGCGCTTTCGCGTGTTGAAGCCGAATGCGCGGAAGATTCAGGAGGAACTGCAGGAGGCCGTCAGCCTGCCTGAACTGCCCAAACGCATCGAATGCTTCGACATCTCGCACATCCAGGGAGCCGAGACCGTCGCCTCGATGGTCGTCTGGGAAGACGGCAAGATGAAGAAGTCGGACTACCGGAAGTTCATCATTCGCACCGTCGAGGGAGTCGACGACTTCGCCTCCATGCGTGAAGTCGTCACGCGGCGGTACAAGCGGCTGCAGGACGAAAAAAAGGCGATGCCGAGTCTGGTGCTGATTGACGGCGGACTCGGCCAGTTGCACGCCGCCGCCGAAGCGCTGGAGGAACTCGAGATCATCAATCAGCCTTTGGCCGCGATCGCCAAGCGCGAAGAGATTCTCTACGTGTACGGGCAGGAGAAAGATCCAATCGCGCTCGATCACCACTCTCCGGTCCTGCACCTGATTCAAATGATCCGCGACGAAGCCCATCGCTTTGCCGTGACCTTCCACCGCAAGCGCCGCCAGATTCGCGATCGGTCAACAGAATTATTGGAGATCCCGGGCGTGGGGACGAGCACCTCGCGGCGCTTGCTCGAGCACTTTGGCAGCGTGCAAGCGGTGAAGCAAGCCGACGCGGCGGCCCTGTCGGCCGTCGTCACGCGCGGGCAGGCCGAGGCCATCCGTAATCACTTCCACAAGTGAATCCCACGCGGTAAGATTCGTCATCCAAAACTAGCGCCACATGGAAAACAACAAGCCTGAAAAGCACCTCGTCTCAGCGTCGGCGACCATTCCTGCTCGCCGCGAACGCGTCTATTCCCTGATCGCCAATTACAACGACGGCCACCCGCGAATCCTTCCCAAGCAGTTCACAAGCCTGGTCGTCGAACAAGGCGGAGTAGGCGCCGGTACGATCATTCGCTTTCAGATGAGCGTCTTCGGAAAGAAGCAGACGCTCCGCGCCGCGGTCGCCGAGCCTGAGCCGGGACGCGTGCTGGTCGAGACCAATCTCGACGCGAACGGCGCGGTCACGACCTTTACGGTGAATCCCGGCGGCGCGCCTGCCGATTCACACGTCACAATCTCGACCGAGCTTCCTGTGCGAAGCGGTGTGCTGGGAAAAATCGAGAGAACCCTGGCGACTCTGCTGCTGCGCCCCATGTACGTCAAAGAACTAGAGAACCTGGCGCGCGTTGCCACTGGACCTTTTGCCGGCTGACAAAGCGAAATCGGCTTTCCTTCGTGTACCGCAGCCTGCCCTGAGCGAAGTCGAAGGGTGCCCTTTGTGGTTGAAGCTTTTCCCGCGCTACACTAAGGGCCATCACCATGAAGCGCAATCTTCGCTTGATCTGGATGGCTTTCGTTCTCGCCCCTGCCGCGGCTTGGGCCCAGAATGCCGCGACCCCCGATATGGCCACGCCGCAGGAGAAGCATCTGCGCAACGTGCATCAACTGACATTCGGCGGTCAAAACGCCGAGGCCTACTTCTCCGCCGACGGCAAGAAGCTGATCTATCAGTCCTCTCATGGCGACGTAAAGTGCGATCAGATCTTCATCATGAACATTGACGGCAGCGACCAGCACATGGTCTCGACCGGCAAGGGACGCACCACGTGCAGCTACTTCTATCCTGACGGCAAGAAGATTCTTTACGCATCGACGCACCTGGCCAGCCCGGAGTGCCCGCCGCGTCCGGATTTCTCGAAAGGATATGTGTGGGCCGTGTACGCGGGATATGACATCTTCACCGCAAATCCGGACGGCTCGGATCTCAAGCAACTCACGACGACGCCGGGATACGACGCCGAAGCCACGATCACCCTTGACGGCAAGAAGATCACCTTCACCTCCATGCGCAACGGCGACCTCGATATCTACACGATGGACGCCGACGGCAAGAACGTGAAGCAACTCACACACGAACTCGGCTACGACGGCGGGCCCACGTTCTCTCCCGATGGCAAATGGATTGTCTACCGCGCATATCATCCGCAGACGGAGAAGGACATCGCCGACTACAAAGACCTGCTGACGCAGAACCTGATCCGCCCAACGTCGCTGGAAATCATGCTCATGAAGGCCGATGGCAGCGACAAGAAGCAGATCACGAACCTGGGCGCAGCGAGTTTCGGTCCGGCGTTTACTGCGGATGGAAAGAAAATCATCTTCTCGTCAAACTACGACCCGGAAACGCATGCCACCGGCGGCATGGGCAATTTCGAGCTGTGGCTGATCAATCCCGACGCCACTGGACTACAGCGCGTCACTTACAGCGACGGCTTCGACGGCTTCCCCATGTTCTCGCCCGATGGCAAGAAGTTGGTATGGGCCTCCAACCGTAACGCCAAAGCCCCGCACGAGACGAATATCTTTATCGCGGATTGGATTCCGTAAAACCGCCCCCACACGAATGTCATCCTGAGCGAAGCAGCAAGCGCGACAAGCGCTTGCTGCGCAGTCGAAGGATCCCTATAACAAGCAATGCTCCGGCAGAACTGTATCCCTTGTCTCTTATGACGCCGGAAGGCGCTGAATCGGATCAGCGAGCGGTCGCTTCTGACCCCGTGGAACGCAGTCTCCAAGCCAGCCACGCCACGCAGGCCAGCATCCCGCACCAGCCCAGAATCCGCACCACCGCGGCGATCTTAGTGTCGTAATCGAGAACACCCAGACTCGAAAAGATTGCGTGAAAATCGTGCTCCACAAAATCCGGATCACCCGTCGTCACCAGTGGCAACTCCTGCGCCCGCGCATCCGCCATGTATGTTGCTGTGTAGAGCCAGTTCTCAAAAAAGAAAAACAGGCAGAAGACGAACCCGTAGGTTTGCCGCCGCTTGAAGAAATACGCTGCGAGCAGAAATGGCACCAGCCACTGCAGCAGGGTGCCTCCCCACAGCCCGAGCGTGGGGCCGAACCATCCGAACAGATTGTGGCCGCCTTCGTGAACAACTAAATTTGCCGAATCGATGAACAGGAATCCGCCATGCGCCGAAAAAGCATACGCGAGGAATCCGCCATAAAACACAAGCCAGGTGATGACCGCTGGACGCGAAACCGGCTTCCAGGGCTCTTCTACAATCGATTGCAAGTACTCAAACATCGGCGTCTAAGCCCATCTTAGGCAACAGTGCCCGCGCAGGCAGGTTACGAACGTGTGGCCCGTCGCAGCCTGCGGCGTTTTCTTGTAGAGTGGAGAACCATGAAGCTGCGGCATTGGATTACGGCGATCGTGTTGCTGCTGCTGGTGGCGGTAGCCGTCGCCGGATTCCTGTGGACGCGCGAATTGCCCGCGCCGAGCGACGACGCGACTGCAACGCCGAGCCGCAGACTTCTGGGGCGCAAAGCTCCCGCTCCGCAACGCCAGCTTGTAGACGTGCGCCCCTTGCAGACGGCGCGCCGCATGGCGGCCTTGGCCGGCACTCAGGAAGAGCAGGCCATGGCGCATGAAGCCGAGAAGGTCGCAGATCACGAAGTCGACCTGGCCTTCTACGATGCGCTGCGCCGCGTGCAGGAAGCCCCTGCCAAGCTCTCTCCCGAAGCCAAAGAAATTGCCGATCGCAAAGCCAAGGCCGAGCAAGCCCTCAAGGACGATCAGGAAAACATCAAGCTGCTCACGCGCAAGCTCGCCGCCGCGCGCGAGTCTCAGAAGGACAATCTCGAAGATCAGCTTGACGTCGCCAAAGCGCAGCTCGAACTCGATCAGGACGAATTCGACGATGCCTCCGAGGACCTCGAGCAGGCGGGTGGCGATCCGGAGTTGAAGATCAAGCGCCTGCAGGAGCAGCACGAAGTTGGCGATCATAACCCGCCGGCTGTCGGATCTGCGGTGAATCCGTACGAGCAGGATTACCAGGCACGCACGCTTCTGGCAGCCGCGCGGGCGTGGCAGGCTCTCCGGGACAAGAAAGCACAACTGTCGGAGGCGCTCGAAGAGACGCGCACCAAGCAGCAGCGTCTCAGCCAGCGACATGAAACGCTCGAAGCACAGGTAAAGAAAGAAGAGGAGAATCGCCAGGGCGCGAAAGAACAGGCAAAAGAATTTTCCCGGAGCGCCAAGGCCGCCAGCCGCGAGGAATCAAAAGCCACGTCGAAGGCGGCCCTCGATTCCCTGAAGCAATACACCCGCGATCAGAAAAACCTCGCGGACCTCGGCCGGCGGTTGCAGGACGAACAGGATCTTGGAGACATTTACGCCAACTGGATTGCACTCGTCGAGACCCGGCAACGCTCGGCTCTGCACAGCATGATCGTGGGCTGCCTATGGATTCTGCTGGCTTTGGCTGCCGTGTATATCGCCAACCGGATTATCGAACGCCTGTTCACCGGCATGACTGCGGAGAACAAGCGTGTCGACACGTTGCGATCCGTCGTCAAGTTTGCGGCGCAAGCGGTGGGCGCGCTCGTCATCCTCTTCGTCATTTTCGGAATGCCCACGCAGGCGACGACCGTTTTAGGGTTGGCCGGAGCTGGGTTGACTGTCGCACTGAAGGACTTCATCGTCGCCTTCTTCGGCTGGTTCATCCTCATGGGCCGCAACGGCATCCGTGTCGGCGACTGGGTCGAAATCAACGGCGTAGGCGGAGAAGTCGTCGAAGTCGGCCTCCTGAAAACTGTTCTGCTCGAAACCGGCAACTGGACCGACTCCAGCCATCCCACAGGCCGCCGCGTTTCATTCGTAAACAGCTTCGCCATCGAGGGACACTTCTTCAACTTCACCACCTCGGGCCAGTGGATGTGGGATGAACTCAATGTCCTGATTCCTCCCGGCCAGGATCCGTATCCTGTCATCGACGGTATTCAGAAACTGGTCGAGCAGGAAACGGCGAAGAATGCCGGCAAGGCCGAAGCTGAGTGGCAGGAAGCGACCACAAAATATCGTGCCAGGACTCTGTCGGCGCTGCCGGGAATCTATGTGCAGCCGACGGCGGCGGGCATTGAAGTCCGCATCCGCTACATCACGCGAGCCTACGAGCGACACGAGGCCCGCAAACGCCTGTACGAGGCGGTGGTCGAGATGCTGCACGGCAAGCGGGAGATGGTGAAGGCATAGAAGTCACTAGCTTCCTTCGTGCACCTTCGTGTCCTTTGTGGTTGAGAGGTTTTCCTGCACACTCAAGCAAAAACCGAAGCAATGGGCACTCTCGTTGTCACCGGCGCGAGCCGCGGCATTGGCGCGGCGATCGCCCGGCTTGCCGCTCAGCGCGGGTACGCGGTTGCGGTGAATTTTAATAGCGGCGGGGCCGAAGCGAAGAAGCTCACGGGTGAGATTGTCGAGGCCGGTGGACGCGCGGCTCCGATTCGCGCCGATATCTCTCGTGAAGACCAAGTCCTCACCCTCTTCCAAACTGCAGAGCGCGAACTTGGACCCATCAAAGCTCTCGTGAACAACGCCGGCGTAACCGGTGGATTTGCCCGCGTTGAGAACGTCACACAAGAAGCGATCGAAAGGACATTTGCGGTCAACGTCACCGGGGCAATACTCTGTGCGCGCGAGGCCGTTCGCCGCATGTCAACGCGCCGCGGGGGACCGGGAGGCGCGATCGTAAACATTTCCTCCCGCGCGGCGCATACCGGCGGCGCGGGCGAGTGGGTGCACTACGCCGCATCCAAGGGTGCAATCGACAGCTTCACGATTGGTCTGGCACGGGAAGTGGCGACGGAAGGAATCCGCGTCAACGCCGTCGCTCCGGGATTAACTGACACCGACCTGCATGCCGCCAATGGCGAACCCGGCCGCTTGCAGCGGCTCATGCCAACGATTCCCATGAACCGCGCCGGAGAGCCGCATGAGATCGCCGAGGGGGTGCTGTGGCTGCTGTCGCCGGCCGCCTCCTATGTGACAGGCGCGATTCTCGAAATCGGCGGCGGTCGCTGAGGAGTATCTGTACCGAGTACTGATACTTGTCTCACAAACAGCTTTGAAAGGGCGCGGCTTACAGCCGCGCGTGCAAGCAAAGAATGTCTTGGGGCTTTAGAGTATGCGTGAGAACTGGCCTTGTGGGTGGGCGGTGGACCAAGAACGACTACACTCCAGCCGCGAAGCGGCGGAACAACTTAGCCCAGGACGTAAGTCCTGGGCTAAGTGGGAAATCGGCGCGAGTCCCGCAGGGACGGCACTCGTTCTCACGCGCACTCTTTAGCCCTGAGGGCCGCCTTTCCATCTTTTGCTGCATTTACGAGACCAACCCCCCGAGTATTGATCATTCACTACTCACTTCCCTTTCCCTCCGCAGTTGGCTCTTCATTTTCTCCGGCAGCCGCGACGTATGCAGAATATCCCGCAGCTGCCTCACCGGAATGCGGCGCGCAAATTCGCGCGCTTTGGTGAGCGGAGTGTGCGCATTTCGCAGGAGCGCGACTTGAACTTCATGCCGCACCGACCATTTCGAGTGATGACTCACCGCCTCGACGAACGCCCGAGTAGCCGTGGAACGTTGCAACGCTTTGACGACGGCGGCTTCGGTCAGGCGCGCATTCTCCAGCGCCGGTTGCCACACCCGCGACTCTTTGTCGAGCAGTAGTGCTCCGGCGACCAGTGTCGAGGAACGACGGGCGAGCGAGATGCGTTCGCCGAGTGTGATCGATGTCATACGAGAGAGCAGCAACTCGTCGGCGACCCGCTTCAGATCGGCGGCGGTCGCGGGTGTCAGCGCAAACTGCATCAGCTCGAAGGTGTAGAGTTCGCGAATGATGCGCAGCGCAATACGGCGTGGGGTCCGCGGGTGAGATGCCAGCGCGAAACGCACTTTTCGGGACTTCATGACGCCCGCAACGCGGCTGATCTGCTCGACCCCATCGGAACTCAGCTCGGCATCTTTGAGCTGTGCCAGAGCAAGGTCTTCGGTGAGAGAGTCGGCCGTTGAGTCCGATTGTCCCTGAGCAGGTTGTAGTGCCGAGGTGAGTGCTGCGTCGGCTTGGAGTTCTTCCGGCATCATCCGCGAGCTAAGTAGCATTCCCAGCCGCCTTGCGCGCCATGCGCAGAGCGCCTTCCACCGGCCCCACCACCTGCGGTATTACTCGCACGCGAGGCGCTAGTGTTTGCAGTTCATTGTAAAAAGCCTCGCGCACCAGCGCCGCATGACGAAAGACGCCTCCGATCATGGCCACCGGGACGAAGGCCGGCTCGTCCTTCCCGAACAGCCGGCGGATCACGACCGTGGCAACGTCGGCTAGTTCCCTGCCCGCTTTGCCGAGCACTTCCCGAGCGAGTTCGTCCTCGCTGGCGACGACGGCGGGAAACAGGGCTGCGAAATCCGGTGGGGGCACTGAGTTCGCGGCGCGAGCCAGATCAGAGAGCGACGAAACTCCCCAGGCTTTGCACAGAGCCGTTGCGAGGAAGGACGCCGCCGGATCCCCGTCTCGATCGCTGGCGCGCAGAACCGCGCTCACTGCCGTGCGTCCAATCCAGTGCGCCGAGCCTTCGTCACCAATTTCAAATCCCCAGCCTCCGGCGCGGAGAGTCTTGCGGGTTTTGTCGCGCCCGTACGCAATCGAGCCTGTGCCGGCGATGACGATGACCCCGGGATCGTCGTCAAAAGCGGCCTGTAGCGCGATCTCCATATCCCCGACAACGTCGACGGGCGTTGGGAGAATCTCGGCGAGGATACCGCGAACGATGGCAGCCAGTTCGGGTCGGGCTGCACCCGATCCCCCGATACATGTGCGCACCACTTGCGCGGGCGTGATACCAGCAGCCGCACAAGCCTGATGCACCGCCTGGTGCAGGGATTCCCTGGCCTGCGCTTCGCCCACACGCACGATGTTGCTTGGTCCAGCGTTGGCAGCAGCGAGCAGCCGCGTCTCATCGCCCACCGCGCACGTGGTCTTGGTCCCTCCGCCGTCGATGCCGACGTAATAAGGCACGAGTACTCGTCTCACACTGTCTTGAAAGGGCGCGGCTTATTGCCGCGCCGTCCAGGTCACCAATAAATACTGGGCTTCAGCCCCTGCGGTCAACACGCACCAGCCTCCAAACAGTTATACGACCAGTTCGAGTGTAGTTCTAACACAGAGGCGGAATTTTCAATTCCCAGCGATCCGTTCTCAGCGAGTCTCGGTTTCCCCGGCTCAAAAGCAGGTCCCTAGGTTGATGGAGTATCCGAGTTGTGGCTGGCGGCAATTTCTTGTGAGACGTATCATCCGGCTGAGACTGTGACGCGGAAGGCCGTTTGATATTCCTTCGTGTACCTTCGTGTCCTTTGTGGTTAACGATCTGACTCCCGCATGGGCCTGAACAAACTCGATTTCGCGATCATCGCACTCTATCTGGCAGGCATCACTCTGTTCGGCCTGCGCTTCCGCAAGAAGCAGCGCACGCTGCGCGACTACTTTCTGGCCGGCCGCGACATTCCGTGGTGGGCCATCGCGCTCTCCATCGTCGCGGCGGAAACCAGCACGCTGACGATTATCAGCATCCCCGGCCTGGCGTACGACACGAATCTCACATTCCTTCAGGTAATCATGGGATACGTGCTGGGACGCATCGTGATCAGCTTTCTTCTGCTGCCGCATTATTTCCGCGGCGATCTCTACACCGCCTATGAATTGATCGAACGCCGTTTCGGACGCCAGCTGCGTTCGTTCACCGCAGGGCTCTTCCTGTTGACGCGGGCGGCCGCCGAGGGCGTGCGCGTCTATGCGGTGTCCATTGTCGTGTCCATCGCATTGGGGACAGGAGAAGTAGCGTCGATCGCGATCATCACCGCCCTGACGCTGATCTATACGTTCGAGGGCGGGCTTGCCGCCGTTATCTGGACCGACGTGGTCCAAACCGTGATCTATGTCGGCGGGACTATTGTTGGACTGATAACCATCGTGCACCTGGTTCCCGGAGGATGGAGCGCCATTCATTCCGCTGCGGCCTCGGCAGGTAAGTTTCAGGTATTCGACTTCCGCACAAGCTTCGCAATCCCGTACACATTCTGGGCCGGATTAATCGGTGGGACGTTTTTCACAACCGCCAGTCATGGCACCGACCAACTCATCGTTCAACGATTGCTGGCGGCGCGCGGCCAGAAGCAGTCCACCATAGCGCTGGTTTCCAGCGGTCTGGCAATCCTGTTTCAGTTTGCGCTCTTTCTGACCGTCGGCGTCATGCTGTGGGCCTACTACCGCGTGCCTTCTGCAACCTTCGGGCGAGCGGACCGGATTTATCCCACCTTTATCGTCAGCCGCATGCCCCACGGAGTATCTGGATTGCTGATCGCGGCTGTCCTGGCCGCGGCCATGTCAAACCTCAGCGCGGCGCTGAATTCCCTATCGTCGAGCGCGATCATGGACTTCTATGCACGCCTGCGCCCGCAGGCGGATGAAACAAAGAAGATGAAACTCTCGCGGCTAGCGACCGTGCTATGGGCTCTCGTCCTGTTTGGGCTGGCTGTGATCGCGCTGCATAAGGCCGGACGCGTGGTCGAAGTCGGACTGCAGATCGCGTCGGTCGCTTACGGCGCACTGCTGGGCGCGTTCCTGCTGGGCGTGCTTACCCGAAGAGCGAATCAGACGGGCGCCATGGTCGGAATGGTCTGCGGCTTCGGCATCGAACTCTACTTATGGCTAGGAACTCAAGTGCCGTGGACCTGGTGGGTGCCGATCGGGACTGGAATCACATTCTCCGTTGGCTGGGTCGCCAGTACTGTGCTTACGCCTGCCGAGGACACGGGTTCTGCTTGAGAGAGGCCTTTTAACCGCGAAGATCGCGAAGAACAATCCGCGAAGGACGCTAAGAAAACCCAAGCCTCAACGGGCGGTGCGGAAAAGAATAAGCTCTCTTCTTTGCGTCCTTCGCGGATTTTTCTTCGCGATTTTCGCGGTTAAAAGCTTTTCCTGGTCCCATTGTGGGAATAACCCGTAAGTTTTTCGTGTGCTCTGGCTCGTCGAGTGTCGAGCCCGGTTTAAAGTACTTCTGAGGATTCGAAATGTTCCGCGACATTACGCCCCTGATCATAGGAGCTGCGATCAAGGTTCATCGCCGCCTCGGTCCTGGCCTTCTGGAGTCGGCTTACGAAGCTTGCCTGGCATATGAACTGCAACAACTAGGACTCCGTGTCGACCGCCAAAAACCAGTCCCGCTCGTGTACAGCACGGTAAAGTTGGAGTGTGGCTTTCGAGCGGACCTGGTGGTCGAGGGTAAGGTAGTAGTTGAGATCAAGTGCAAAGAGGCTCTTCACCCGGTAGATCAGGCACAACTGCTCTCTTATCTGCGCCTGCTCGATTTGCGCGTCGGCCTCCTGATCAACTTCCATGTGGTTGTACTCAAGGACGGTATCAAACGGATGGTGAACCACTATCAGGATGTCCCCGTAGACGACACTGGAGAGGAGTTGCAGCACCTTATTCGCTGAGACCACTTTGCACCGGGCAAAAGAATGCGCAACAAACAATTGAAATCTGTCGTCACTTTCTTCGGCGTGCTTAGTGTTTCACCCGCCATTCGTCCGCTGTCTCAGGCCTGATTCGCCAAAGCCCTCGCCCCGCGGCCAATTTGGGACGATTCCCTCCATGGGAACGTCTCAGGTTACCTAAGGTCAAGCGCCGTCGACACGTTTACCCCCTGTCCTATCTCCCGTATTTTTAAGTCTCCAAGCTCCCGGCGTCTCCCCGACCGGGTCCCA
>Ga0209698_10004461_pt1 | contig 15334 bp, 12 predicted proteins | sample LitLauG_LLR_2012_FD_187203 | JGI IMG/M metagenome (GOLD analysis project Ga0209698, IMG submission 187203) | Freshwater sediment microbial communities from Pennsylvania, USA - Little Laurel Run_MetaG_LLR_2012 (SPAdes) (version 2) | ecosystem: Environmental > Aquatic > Freshwater > Creek >...
CTTCTGGCAGCGCGGCTGACCCACCCGCGCTGCGGGCACGCCGATCGCGCGGCGCCAGTGCGAGCCCAACCTGCGCCGCGCGGAGATGCCGACCGGGTGGCCGCCCTCCGCACGCCCGCGCCGACGCGGCCCCGGGGACCAGGTGCAACGCCGTGCGCTCGACGAAGGGGGGTCCCGCCCCTCGCGCTCTGGCAACATGCACGCCGTGGGGAGCACGGAAGACGAGCTGTTCGACGCGTGGCGCGCGCGCCGCGAGGCCGAGGGCGACCACGTCGCGCTCCACGACCTCTACGACCTCGTGGCGGAGTCTCGCGGGGTCGCCCCCGAGGATCTCGACCTCGCCGAGCGCCGCGAGCTGGCGGCTCGGGCCCTCGAGGTCATCTGGCCCGGGTTCGAGCAGGTCGCGCCCGTGCGCCCGAGCGGACGCATCGAGGTCGTCGACGCCGATCCGGCATGGCCGTCGAGGTTCGCGGCCCTGCGCGACCGCCTGTCGCACTCCTTGGGCGACGCCGCACTTCGCATCGACCACGTGGGCTCCACCTCGGTTCCCGGGCTCGACGCGAAGCCGATCATCGACGTGCAGATCTCGGTCCTCGACTGCGCCGACGAGCTCGCCTACGCACCGGCGATCATCACCTGCGGCTTCGAGCTGTACAGCCGCGACGAGGAGCACCGGTTCTTCTCGGTGGCGCCGCCGGCGCCGCGCACCGCGCACGTCCACGTCTGCTCGGCCGGCAGCTCCTTTGAGTACGACCACCTCGTGTTCCGCGACTACCTGCGCAGCCATCCCGAGGCGTGCCGCGCCTACGCGTCGATCAAGCGCGAGGCGGCCGCGAAGTGGGCCGACGACCGCCTCGGCTACACCTACGCCAAGTCCGACCTGATCCTGGACCTTCTCGAAGAGGCGAAGGCCTGGGCGCTGCAGACCGCCTGGAGCGTCGAGGACGCCCCGTCATGAGCGACGACGCGCGCGACGACGAGCTCGTCGGCGAGCCGAGCTGGCTGCGGCGGATCTACACCTTCCGCCCCGAGGACCAGGCTCTGCACCATGCGGGGCGCCTCATCGGCTTCACCGACGCCATCCTCGCGATCGCGGCGACCGTCTTGGTCCTCGACCTCACCGTCAAGCCCGACACCGCGAGGAACGGGCTCGGCCACCAGGTGGACTCGCTGCGCGCGCTGCTGGTCGCGACCTTCCTCGGGTTCCTGTGGATCACCGGCGCCTGGCTGCTCAGCCACCGCCAGCTGCGCCAGCTGCGCGGGGTGGACCACTACATGACCGTCCTGGTGCTCGCGTCGGCGCTGACGATCTGTCTGATCCCGTTCGCGACGAACCTGCTCGCCGAGGGCTACGGCCACGGCGATTTCTGGGTCGGCGTCGAGGCGGTCGCGATCGTCATCCTCATCGGGAACGTCTTTTCCTTCCTCGCCACCCGCTACGCGCACCGCCACGGCCTGATGCTCGGCAACAACGCGGACCCGAAGACGCGCAAGTGGGCGCTGCGCATCTGGTACGTCGTCTCGGCGATGATCTTCCTCGCCGTGTTCATCGCACCGTGGCTCCCGTGGGTTGCGCTCAGCTTGGTCCTGCTCACCCGCGTGAGCGCGGTCCTGCCGCTCGCGAGCGACCGCAAGGGCTACTCGCCCGCCTCCCAGGAGGACTAGCGCGCCGACGTGCTCGCGGCGAGCTCTCGCAGCGACGAGGCCACGTCGCCCGGCGAGGGCATCGCGGCGATCTGCTGGGCGAGGCCGCGCGCGGCGGCGGCGTAGGCGGGGTCCTCGAGCAGCTCGCTGACCGCGGCGCGCACGTCGCGTGCCGTGCGCGAGCCCTCGTCGAGGCCGATCCCGGCGCCCGCGGAGGCGAGCATCGCGGCGTTGACGTAGTTGTCGGCGCCCTGGGCGAGCACGACCTGGGGCAGGCCGTGCGCGAGGGCGCCGAACGTCGTGCCACCCCCTCCGTGGTGGATGACCGCGGCGCAACGCGGCAGCAGCTCGCCCTGGGGCACGAACTGCTCGACGACGGTGTTGCCCGGCGCGCGCAGCGCAGAGGGGTCGGCATCGCGACCGAGGGTGACCACCACGTCGACGGGCAGGTCGGCCACCGCGTCGAGGATCTCTTCGAACACCTCGAGGTTGCCCGCGAAGAAGGTGCCGAGCGTGACGTAGAGCAGCGGTCGCGACGTCGCCTCGTGCGGCCGCGTCGGCAGCGGGGCGGGGCGCACCTGGAGGTGGCGGCCAGAGGGGACCTCGAATGCCTCGAGCGTCGGCGGGCAGATCGTCACGGTGGCGCCCGCGTACACCCCGGCGAACCCCGGCGTCGAGCGCCCGTGGCGCCGCCACAGGGGGCTGACCGCGTCGTCGCCGAGCTCGAGGATGCCCGGGTCCATGACGGGGCCGACGCAGTGCTGGACCCCGAGCGCGCCGGTGAGCTCGGCGACGAGGGGTCCTGCGAGCGCGTAGGTCTCGAAGACCACGACGTCGGGGTCGAGCTCGCGCGCCGCGGCGAGCACGTCGTCGATCATGTCGTCCGCGCCGATCTCGGCGAACACCCGGGGGAAGAAGTAGTGGTTGATCCGCTCGGGGCGGATCCCGTCCCCCGGCCCGCCGCGCGTCCGCGCGCGCAGCCGCTCGAACCAGGCACCCTCGTCGTGCCCGGTCGCCACCACGCGGCAGCCGGTCGACGCGATCGGCGCGGCGACCGAGGGGTGCAACGCCGCGACGACCTCATCGCCCGCGGCGAGCATCGCCTCGACGAGCGGCACCAGCGGCAGCACGTGGCCGGCCCCGGGGATCGAGGTGACCAAGACGCGCATGGCGGGGCGGGGCTGGCGGCGGGGGTTCAGGCGGCGTCGAGCGCGCGCTCGTCGAGGAACGCCCACCATGCATCGCGCGACGCGGCGACGCCCGCGACCACCTCTGCGCGCTCGAGCGTTGCCGCCGCCGCCACGGTCCAGTCCGCGTGGTCGCGCTCCATCGTGGCGTGGACGTCCCAGAACTCGGTGCCGGAGGCGTCGACGCCGTAGTGCGCGCGCAACCCGTCGCCCTTGGACGCCGCGACGTCGGCAGCCTGGACCTCGTAGGCGGCGAGCACGCCGAGCCCGAAGGCGACCGAGCGCTGCGCCGCGGACGCGTAGAGCTCGACGAGCGCCTCGGTGGCCGCGGTGGGCGGCTGCTCGGTCGCGCCCACCGCGTCGCAGAACCCCTGCAGCAGCGTCACGTGCGCGACGGGGTGCCCGAGCTCGTCGGCGAGGTTGTCCGCCAGCGCGTCACGGACCTCCCCGGGCCCCGCGGCCCCTGCCAGGGCCTCGAGGGTTGCGGGCAGCTGGCGCTCGACGTGGGCGTACTGCGCGGCGTAGGTCGCCAGCGCCGTGCGGCTCAGCTCGCCCGCCTCCCAGCGACGGTAGAAGGGGTGGCTGAGCAGCCAGCGCCCCTCGAGGAGTCCGTTGACGTCGATCAGTGCGGTCATCGCGCGAGAGTATCGCCGCGCGCCGCGCCGCGCTCGTGGGCTCAGCGCTGCTCGACGAGGTCGAGGTACTCCTCGCGCCAGAGGTCGACGTGCTCTTCGGGAAGGATCACCGCGTGCGTGGGCCGGAGCGCCTCGGCGAAGGGGCGCTCGTGGCTCACCGCGACGACCGTCCCCGGCCAGCCGGTCAGCATGCGGCCGACCGCGACCACGCTCGCGGGGTCCAGGTTGTTCGTCGGCTCGTCGAGCACGAGGAGGTTCACGCGGCCCGCGGCGAGCAGGGCGAGCGCCAGCTTGGCGCGCTCGCCGCCGCTGAGCTCGTCGGGGCAGTTGAGCACGGTGTCGCCCTGCAGCCCGAATGCGCCGAGCAGCTTGCGGCGCTCGACCTCGGTCTTCAACGGGGTGTCGGCCATGTGCTCGAGCGCGCTGCGGTCCGGGTCGAGCTGCTCGTGCTCCTGGGCGAAGTAGCCGAGCTCGACGTTGACCCCGTAGCGGATCGTGCCGGCGGTCGGCTCCTGGGTGCCCGCGAGGCAGCGCAGCAGCGAGGACTTGCCCGCGCCGTTGCGTCCGACGACGAGGATCCGGTCGCCGCGCCCCACGAGCATGGACGTCCCGTGCAGCACGACGTTGCGCCCGTAGGCGACGCGCAGGCCCTTCATCTCGAGGACGTCGTCACCGCTGCGCTGGGGGACGGGCAGCACGAAGGTGGAGGCGCGCTCCTTGGCCGAGACCTGCGTGCGGTTCGCCGCGATCCGCTCGGCCTTGCGGTCGAAGACCTTCGCCTGTCGCGCACGCTTCTCGGTCGAGTGGCGACGCTCGTCGGCCAGCTGCTTGAGGCGGCGGATCTCGGCACCCTCGCGCTTCGACATGACCTCGGCGCGCTCGCGCGCCTCGGCGGCCTGGCGCTGGAACGCCGAGTAGTTGCCCTTGTACTCGGTCACGGTCCCGTCCGCGACATGGAGCACCTTGTCGATCGCCTCGTCGAGCAGGGCGAGGTCGTGGCTGATCAACAGCAGCGTCCCGGGCAGCTTGCCCAGCTCATCGAACAGCCAGCGCTTCGCGGCACGGTCGAGGTGGTTGGTGGGCTCGTCGAGCACGGTCGTGTCGGCGCCCTCGTAGAGCACGCGCATCAGGTCGACGCGGCGGCGCTGGCCGCCCGAGAGGCTCTCAAGGTCCTCCAACAGCAGCTCCTCGCGCAGTCCCAGCCCCGCCGCGAGGCGCGCGACCTCGGCCTCTGCGCCGTAGCCGCCGCGGTCCGTGAACGTCGACTCGAGCTCGCTGAAGGCCTCGATCGCCTCGGGGGTCGGGTCCTTGGCCATCGCGTCGCGGGCGGCGTGCACGTCGGCGTCGAGGCGGTCGAGGCCCCGCGCGGACAGCACGTGGGAGAGCCCGATGGGCTCGACGCCCAGGCCCCGCTCCACGGGGACCTGCGGCAGGTACGTCAGCGAGCCGGTGCGCAGGATCTCGCCGTGGTGGCGGATGTGCGGTCCCGCGGCGCCCAGCAGCACCGAGAGCATGGACGTCTTGCCCGCGCCGTTGCGACCGACGATGCCGACCTTCTCGGCGTCCGCGACGGTGAAGTTGGCGTCCTTGACGAGCACCTTGCCCGCGACTTCGACCGAGAGGTTGGTGACGCGCAGCATCAGGCGTCGTAGCCGCGCGCGGCGGCCACCAGGTCGGCTCGAAACGAGGGGTGCGCGATGTTCGCGAGCGCCATCGCCCGCTCGCGGACGGTCAGCCCGCGGAGGTCCGCCGCGCCGAACTCGGTGACGACCGTCCCGGTGTGGTGCCGGGGGGTCGAGACCACCGAGCCCAGCGGGAGCTGGGCGACGATCCTGGTCCGCGGCTCGCCGCGGACCTCGATCGTCGAGCGCAGGCAGATGAGCGAGCGGTCCTCGAGCTCGAACTCCGCGCCGGCGACGAAGTCCTCGTGGCCCCCCACGCCCGAGATCTGCCGCCCGTCGACGCTGTCGGCGACGACCTGGCCGTACAGGTCGACCATGATCGCGCCGTTGATCGAGACGAAGTTGTCGTTGTTCTTGATCACCGTGGGGTCGTTGACGAGCGAGACGGGTGCGAACGCCACGAGGGGATTCGCGTCGAGCCATGCGTAGAGGGCGTCGGAGCCGAGGCAGAACGTCGTTACCGAGACGCCGTCGAACTGCCCCTTGTGTGCGTTGTCCACCTTGCCCGCGAGGTGCAGCGCCATCAGCCCGTCGGTGAACATCTCCGAGTGCACCCCATAGCCACCGCCCTCGCGCTCCGCGAGCCTCGCGGCGACCATCGACGGGATCGCCCCGATGCCGGTCTGGATCGTCGCGCGCTCGGTGATGAAGCCGAGCGAGTGCTCCGCGATCTGGCGGTCGGCGTCGTTGGCCTCGGGCTCGGGCAGCGCGACGAGGGGCTCGGCGCTCGGGACGATGACGTCGGCGAGCTCCACGGGGATCGTGTTGTCCCAGCCCTCGAGTGCCGAGGTCCTCGGGAGGTTCTCGTTGAGCTCGAGGATCAGCAGCCGGTTGGGGTCCCGGCCCGCTGCGAGCAGCGCGGAGCGCGTCGCGCCGTAGTGCAGCGACAGGCTGCAGCGTCCCTCGGCGTCGGGCGGGGTCGCCTGCGCCGCCATGACCCTCGGCGCGAACGCCTCGAGGACCGGGGAGAACTGCCGAAAGCCCGCGGGAATCAGCTGGATGTCGGCGCCCTGGGACTTGTAGAGCCGCTCCACGGGCCCGTAGAAGCCGCACCGGTAGTGGACCCCGGGCTGGGCCAGCACGTCGAAGAGGCCGAGCAGCAGCGCCCCGCCGATCGTGAGGTCCTCGAAGTCGCCGCGCTGCGACAGCGCGCGCAGCAGCGCGTGGGGGTTCGCCGGCCCGAGGCCGAGCCCGAGCGTGTCGACGGGCGCGATCAGCGCAGCGGCCGCCTCAGCGGTGAGGGTTCTGGTTCCCACGTGTCGAGTCTGCCGTAGCGGCGCCGCGACCATCGCGGCGGGCGGCTCAGTCCTCGTCGTCTTCGTCGCCGACCGCCGCGACGGCAGCCACCGAGGTGCCCTCGTCGAGGTTCATCACCCGCACCCCCGTGGCGTCACGGCCCTGCGAGGCGATCTCTCGGACGGCAGTGCGGATCATGACGCCCCCCGTGGACGCCAGGATGATGTCGTCGTCGAGGTTGACCATGAACGCGGCGACCACACTGCCCCGCGCGGCGGTCAGCCGGATGCCGCGAACGCCCATGCCACCGCGGCCCTGGCGGCTGAAGCGCTCCAGCTTGGTTCGCTTGCCGTAGCCCGCGTCGGTGACCAACAGCAGGTCCGCGTCGTCGCGGGCGACGTCGAGGGAGACCACGCGGTCACCCGCGCGCAACTTGACGCCCCGGACGCCGGCGGCGGCCCTGCCCATCTCGCGGACGTCGCGCTCGGAGAACCGGATCGTCATGCCGCGCAGCGTCACCATGAACAGGTCGTCGTCACCGGCGGTGGCGACCACACGGACCAGCTCGTCGCCGTCGCGCAGGTTGATCGCGATGAAGCCCTCGCGCCGCGACTTGTCGTACTCCTTGAACGAGGTCTTCTTGACCTGCCCGCCCGCGGTGGCGAACACCAAGAACTGGTCCTCGGGGAAGTCGCGCGTCTGCACGATCGCCTGGATCCGCTCGTCGGGCGCCAGGTTGAGCAGGTTGACGACCGCGGTGCCGCGCGCCGTGCGCTCCTTCATCGGGATCTCGTGGCCGCGGAGCCGGTAGACCTTCCCGCGGTTCGAGAACAACAGCAGGTAGGCGTGCGTCGTGGTGTGCAGCACCTGATCGACGAGGTCCTCCTCGCGCAGTCGTGCGCCCTGGACGCCTCTGCCACCGCGACCCTGCGTTCGAAACGCGGCGGCGGCGACCGACTTCACGTAGCCCGCCTGGGTCATCGTGATCACGATGTCCTCGTCGGCGACGAGGTCCTCGATGCCGAGCTCGCCGGGGTCGTTGACGATCTGGGTTCGGCGGTCCTCGGCGTACTTGTCGCGGACCGCCGTCATCTCCTCGGCGATGACCGACTTGAGCAACGCATCGTCGGCCAGGATCGCCTGGAGGCCGGCGATGGTCTCCCTCAGCTTGGCCATCTCCTCGTCGAGCTCCGCGCGGCCCAGGCGCGTCAGGCGCCCCAGGGTCATGTCCAAGATGTGGTTCGCCTGCTCCTCGGAGAACCCGAACTGCTCGGACATCAGCGCCACACGGGCAGCCGCGCGGTCGTCGGAGCCGCGGATCGCGGCGATCACCGCATCGAGCTGGTCGATGGCGCGCAGGAGGCCCTCGACGATGTGCGCGCGAGCCTCTGCCTTGCGAAGCCGGTACTGGCTTCGCCTCGTGAGCACGTCGACTTGGTGCGCGAGGTAGTGCGTGAGCAGCTGGGCGAGGTTCAGCGTGCGCGGCACCGAGTCCACGAGCGCCAGCGCGTTGATCGCGAAGGTCGTCTGCAGGGGTGTGTTCTTGAACAGCTTGTTCAACACGACGTTGGCGTTCGCGTCGCGCTTGAGCTTGATGACGAGTCGCGGGCGCCGTCCCGCCGAGTCGTTCTGGACGTCCGAGATCCCGTCGAGGTCGCCGGACTTCACGAGGTCGTGGATCTTGACCTCCACGGACTCGACGGAGACCTCGTAGGGGAACTCGGTGACGACGATGCGCACGTCGTTGCTCCGACCCTCTTCGATCTCGGCGACCGCCCGCATCCGCACCGAGCCCCGGCCCGTCCGGTAGGCGTCGAGGATCCCCTGTCGACCGAGGATCTGCGCGCCGGTCGGGAAGTCAGGTCCCTTGACGAACGCCATCAGCTCGTCGGGGGTCGCCTCGGGATTCGCGAGGAGGTGCAGTGCCGCGTCGACGACTTCCGCGAGGTTGTGCGGCGGGATCTTCGTCGCCATGCCCACCGCGATGCCCTGCGAGCCGTTGACGAGCAGGTTGGGGAACCGGCTGGGCAGCACGTCGGGCTGCTGGTCGGTGTTGTCGTAGTTCGGGGAGAAGTCGACGGTCTCCTCGTCGATGCCGTCGAGCAGGTCGAGGGCGATCGGCGCGAGCCGGCACTCGGTGTAGCGCATCGCCGCGGCGCCCTCGTCGGGGCCCATTCCACCGAAGTTGCCGTGCCCGTCCACGAGCGGGTGGCGCATGGCGAAGTCCTGCGCCATGCGAACGAGCGCGTCGTAGATCGCGGTGTCGCCGTGGGGGTGGAACGTTCCCATGACCTCGCCGACGACCTTGGCGCACTTGGCATGCGGCCGGTCGGGGCGCAGCCCCTGGTCGAACATCGAGTACAGGATGCGCCGGTGCACGGGCTTGAGGCCGTCGCGCACGTCCGGCAGCGCGCGGCTGACGATGACCGACATGGAGTACTCGAGGAACGAGCGCTCCATCTCGAGGTTGATCTCGACCGGCTCGATGTAGCCCTGGACCGGCGGCTCCTCGCCGTCGGCGGGCGGGGGCGGTGGTGGGTTCTTGCGTCGCGCCATGGCCTAGATGTCCAAGAAGCGCACGTCGCGCGCGTTGGTCTGGATGAAGTGCCGTCGCTGGGGGACGTCTTCTCCCATGAGGATCGAGCACACCTCGTCGGCGAGCGCGGCCTGCTCGACGGTGATCTGCAGGAGGCTCCGCCGAACCGGGTCCATCGTCGTGTCGCGGAGCTCGTCGAAGTCCATCTCCCCGAGTCCCTTGAGTCGCTGGAACTCGTTCTTGTGGTCGGGGTTCGCGTCGAGGAAGGCGGCCTTCGCGGCGTCGTCCTTCAGGTAGGCCTTTTCCTTTCCGACCAGCGTGGAGAACAGCGGGGGCTGCGCGACGTAGACGTGGCCGGCCTCGACCAGCGACTTCATCTGACGGAAGAAGAACGTGAGCAGCAGCGTGCGGATGTGGCTCCCGTCGACGTCGGCGTCGGCCAGCAGGATGATCTTGTGGTAGCGGATCTTGGTCAGGTCGAACTCGGGATCCACGCCCGCCCCGATCGCCGCGATGAGCGCCTGGATCTCGACGTTGCGCAGGATCTTGTCGGCGCGCGCGCGCTCGACGTTGAGGATCTTGCCGCGGATGGGCAGGATCGCCTGGCGGCGGGGGTCGCGCGCGTCCTTCGCCGAGCCGCCCGCGGAGTTGCCCTCCACGATGAACAGCTCGGACTCGCGGGGGTCCCGCGAGGAGCAGTCGACGAGCTTGCCGGGGAGCCCGGCGCCGTCAAGGGCGTTCTTGCGGCGCGTCAGGTCGCGCGCCTGCTTGGCCGCTGCGCTCGCTCGTGCGGCGATGACGGCCTTCTGAACGATCTGGGAGCCCTCACGGGGGTTCTCTTCGAGCCAGTCGGCGAGGTGCGTGTTGGTCGCGCGCTCCACGAGCGAGCGGACCGGGACGTTGCCGAGCTTCGCCTTGGTCTGTCCCTCGAACTGCGGCTCGCGCAGGCGCACCGAGATGATCGCGGTCAGCCCCTCTCGGATGTCATTGCCCTCGAGGTTCGGGTCCTTCTCCTTGAGCAGGTTCCGCTTGCGCGCGTAGCGGTTGACGACGTTGGTGAGCGCCTTTCGGAAGCCCTCCTCGTGCATGCCGCCCTCGATCGTGGCGATGCCGTTGGCGAATGAGTGGATCGACTCGTGATAGCCGGTGTTCCACTGGAACGCGATCTCGACTTCCATGTCGGTCTCGGCCTGCTCGTAGCTGCCGACCTTGCGAAACAGCGACTCCTTCGAGCTGTTGAGGTGCTTGACGTAGTCGACGATGCCGCCGTTGTACTTGTACACCTCGGTCTGCTCGCGGTCCTTGCGCTCGTCGGCGAATCGGATCTCGAGACCCTTGTTGAGGTACGCCATGACCTGGAGGCGCTCGATGATCGTCTGGGCCCGGAAGTCGACCTCGTCGAAGATGGTGGCGTCGGGCCAGAACGTGACCGTCGTGCCCGAGCGACCCCGCGGGGAGGGCCCGGTCACCTTCAGCGGGCCGGTCGGCTTGCCACCGTCCTTGAAGGACATCTCGTAGCGTTCCCCGTCGCGGTCGATCGCGAGGTCCAGCCGCGTCGACAGGGCGTTGACGACGGACACGCCGACGCCGTGCAGCCCACCGGAGACCTTGTAGCCGGCGCCCCCGAACTTGCCGCCGGCGTGCAGCATCGTGAGCACGACCTCGGCGGCGGTGCGGTCCGGGTACGACGGATGGGGGTCGACGGGGATGCCGCGCCCGTTGTCGTAGACCCTGCAGGCGCCGTCGGGCAGGATCGTGACCTCGATCATCGTGCAGTAGCCGGCCATTGCCTCGTCCACCGCGTTGTCCACGATCTCGCGGATGAGGTGGTGCAGGCCGGCGGGGCCCGTCGAGCCGATGTACATGCCGGGACGGATCCGCACGGGCTCGAGACCCTCGAGCACCGTGATGTCGCCGGCCCCGTAGGTCTCGGACCCCTTCTTCTTCTCCGCCACGAAGGGCCCTCCGATGTCGCTGCTCGAACCTGTGTGCGGGCGTGCGACGGTCGCCTCGCAAGTGTCGTTGGACGGGAGAGATCCTACCCGATCGCAACGACATTCCGGGTTCTCACGGGCCTCCTCGGGCGTCGCGTCGTGCGGCCGCCGGCGGCCCTTTCGACGCGTCGCGGCGTGGCGCGCGCGGCTCCTCGGTAGCGTCGGGGGGATCGACGTCGAACGCCGCACGCAGCTCGCCAACGAGTTCCTCGGGTTCCTCCCGCCAGAGGACCGCCCCCGCCATCCGACGTACTGGTCGATCTGCCGCGCAGCCGCCGGGGACCCTTCGGTGCTCCAGCTGGCCGACCGCGTCCCGCCGCCCCAGTTGCGCGTCCCGGTGTTCTTGGCCGCGGTCCATCACGTGCTCCTCGGGGGCGTCGATCACCCGCTTGCGTCCCGCTACAAGAGCGTGTGCCAGCTCCGCGGGCAACGACACCGCGCGGCCGACGACGAGACCATGGCCCGAGAGCTCGGGGACTTCTGCTCGCAGTTCGCCGACGCGGTTGCGCGTCGCTGCGAGACGCGTGCGACCCAGACCAACGAGGTCGGACGCTGCACCGTGCTCCGTGCGGTGCTCGGCAGCCTCGCCGCCACGGGAGTCCAAGGAGTCGCCCTGGTGGATCTCGGGTGTTCCGCAGGCCTCAACTTGTTCGTGGACGCCTACGGCTACGACGTCGGCGGGCACCCGGCGGGGCCCGCGCGCGCGCAGCCGCTGCTCGTGTCCGAGCTCCGCGGAGCGGTCCCGCCCCTCGGCCTGCCCAGGATCGACGCGCGCACGGGCGTGGACCTCTCACCGGTCGACGTGGCGGACCCCGACGGCGTGGCCTGGCTCCTCGCGTGCCTGTGGCCCGACGACCTCGCGCGCTTCGAGCGTCTCGAAGCCGCGATAGCCGTGGCCGCCGCGCGACAGCGCGACGTGACGATCATCACGGCCGACATGGTCGACGGCCTCGACGAGGCGGCTCGTTTGAGCCCCGGGACCGAGCGACTCGTGCTCGTGAACTGCTGGTCCGCGGCGTACCTCCCCCCGCCTCGCCGCCGCGAGCTCGCCGAGGCAGTGCGAGCGCTCGCCGAACGGCGAGCGACCAGCTGGGTGACGATGGAGCACCCGGTGGTCGCCCGCGATCTCGGCATGCTGCCCGAGGGCGCCGCGCTCGAGCACCCCGGCGCCAGCGTTGTCTCGATCGCGAACCTCGACCAAGGTCACGACGCGATGCGCGTTCGCGTGGTGGCAGAGACGCACCCCCATGGCCTGTGGCTCGACTGGCGCGCCTAGGGCGAACGCCACGTTCAGCGAGCGCCGCCCTCGGGTCGAACCACGACGCGAAGCGAGCGGGGCGGTTCGGCGAGAGCGGTGCCCAGCTCGGCGAGGATCGCCGCGGCGTCACGTCGCGCCCGTGCGGCGTGCGCACCCGACGGGACCGCGACGACCAGCTCGCTGTCGCTCAGCTTCACGGGCGCAGCCTCGCTGCGCCTCGCCGATTCGATCGCGCCCCACACCGACTCCACCGCGGCGAGTCCGACGAGGTCCACTCGCTTCACCCGCTGGGCGACCTTGTCGAGCGACCATGCCAGGGGCTTGGGCCCCGAGGCCTCACGCGCCATCGTGCAAGGTCCCCACGTCGACGATGTCCGCGGCGACCAGGCCCTCCGGGGGGGCGACCGCGGTGGTCAGGATCGCCTGGCCGGGCGGCAGCAGCTCCAAGAGTCGCTGTGCGCGCCCGGCGTCGAGCTCGGAGAACACGTCGTCGAGCAGCAGCAGCGGAGGGCGCCGGCGCGACTCGGTCACCAGGTGGTGGACTGCGATCCGGATGGCGAGCGCGAGGCTCCGCTGCTCGCCCTGCGAGGCCTGGGTCCTCGCGTCGCGCCCCGAGATGCTCAACGCGACGTCGTCGCGGTGGGGGCCGACTGTCGAGACGCCCCGCCGCACGTCGTCGGGGCGCGCCACGGCGAGCGCCTCGGCGAGCGGTCCGGTCCAACTCCCCGCGTAAGTCGCGCCGACGGGCGCGTCGTCAGCGGACAGCCTCCGGTACAGCTCGCCGACGGGGGGCGCGAGCTCATCGACCAGGCCAGCGCGCCGAGCCGCGAGCTCGTCCCCCAGTTCGGCGAGTCGCTCGTCCCAGACGTCGAGCGTCGACGAGGCGGCGGCGTCGAGCCGGCCTCGGACCTGGCGAAGGAGCGCGCCGCGCTGTCTCAGCACCCGCGCGACGTCCTCGAGCAGCGCGCCGGCGCGCACGTCGAGCAGGGCGAGCGCGTCGTCGAGCACGTCGCGGCGGCCCCCAGGTGCCCCGCGAACGAGCGACACGTCCTCGGGTGCGAACGTCGTCACCGCGACCGCGTCGGCGAGGTCGCGTCGGGTCCGTGCCGGCTGGCGGTTCACCTGGATCCGCGAGCGGGCGGCGCGCGACAGCTGCGCCTCGATCAGCACCTCGGCGCCGTCAGTGCGCACGGTCGCTCGCACGTACGCGTCCTCCGCGCCGTTGCGGATCATCGTCTCTCGGGTCGCGCCACGGAACGACCGCCCGGTCCCGAGGTAGCCGACCGCCTCGAGGACCGAGGTCTTGCCCGTTCCGTTCGGCGCCAGCAGCACCGTCGTGCCCTCTGGATCAGGGGCGAACCGAGCGGTCGCGAAGGTGCGGAAGTCGATGAGCTCGAGCGCCGCGAGACCCACGTCGCTACTGCACGCGCACGGGCATGAGCAGGTAGCGGAACGATGCGCTCTCGGCCCCGTGGACCATCGCGGGGCGCGAGGAGTCGGAGGTCTCGATGACCACCTCGTCGCCGGCGACGGCGTCGACGCCGTCGATCAGGTACGTCGGATTGAAGGCGATCGTCAGCTCCTCGCCGGTGAAGTCCCCATCGACGGTCTCTTCGACATCGCCGAGATCATGGCTGACCACCTTGAGGTCCACGCCGCTCGAGTGCATCGTGAGCCGCACGGAGGTCGTGTTGTCCTTGACGAGGAGCCGGGCGCGGCGCAGCGCGGCGAGCACGGACTCCTTGCCGAGGTGCAGGTGGTTGGGATAGCTCGCCGGGATCAGCTGGCGGTAGTCCGGGTACGAACCGTCGATGAGGCGCGAGCTGATCGTGGTCGTGCCCGCGGAGAACGTGACCTCGGTGTCCGAGAGCGCGACGCCCACCTCGAGATCGTCGGCACCCGACGCGCACACGCGCTGCAGCTCGGTCAGCGCGCGTGACGGCACGAGCAGGTCGCGGTCGCCCGCGATCGCCTGGCGCCCCGGGAGATCACACAGCGCGAGCCGGTACGAGTCCGTGGCGACAAGACGCAGCGTGCCCTCGTCGTTGGTGAACAGCACGCCGGTGAGCAGCGGGCGGGCGTCGTCGCTCGAGGACGCACGCACCACCTGGCGCAGCGCCTCGACCAGCTCGCCTGCCGCGACCTTCGTCGCGGTCGCCCCTGCCGACGGCAGCGAGGGAAAGTCCGCCGCGGGGAACGTGCGCAGCGAGAACTTCGAGCGCGCCGCGGAGATCTCGACCTTCTCGTCCTCGGCGTCGACGGTGACCGCGCCGGGCTCGAGGTGACGCACGGCATCGGCCATGAGCCGCGCGGGCACGACCGCCTCGCCGTCGTCGATGCCGATGACCTCGAGCGTCGCGCGCACGGTCAGGTCCAGGTCGGTGCCCGTGACGGTCAGCTCGTTGCCCTTGACCACGAGGTGCAGACCGGTGGTCGCCCCCACGGCCCGGGAGGACACGGCGCGTGCCGTAGCTGACAAAGCCTCAACGAGAGCGTCTCGTTCAGAGCGGAACTTCATCGTGCTCCCACCTTTCGGTTCGGCGCCCCTGTGGTGACCTCATTAAGAGAAGGAGTTGTCATAGTAGGGGTGTGGATTGTGGACAACCAAACGTATTGCCTGATCAGGGCACAAATATTCATCCACTGCCGTTGCGTCACCAGTGGGAAACATTCTTCGGGGTCCGGATCGGACCCCTCGATCCTGTGGGGGACGGTGCCATCGCGCCACAGGATAGGCCGCCTGTTCGCACACCCTGAGGGGCTCGCGTCCACAGGATTCACCCCTCCCCCTTCAACTGTCGGCGCAACTGTGTGACCTGGTCGTAGAGCTGCTGGCGCTCGGCCATCTGGCCACGGACCTTCTCCACGGCGCTGATGACGGTCGTGTGGTTGCGGTCGTCGAAGATCCTCGCGATCATCGGGTACGAGTAGTCGGCCAGCAGGTCGCGCATGAGGAACATGGCGACGTGGCGCGCGGTGACGAGGGGTCGGACCCGCCGCGGGCCGCGGATCTCGTTCGGGGTGAAGTGGTAGTACTCGGCGACCGCGTTGACGATCGCCTCGGGGGTGATCGTCGGCGTCTCGTCACCGAGGTCCGACAGGACGCGCTTGGCCAGGTCCAGCGTGATCGGCTCGCGGTTGAGGTTCGCGAACGCGTTGACG
>Ga0209698_10004464_pt1 | contig 15327 bp, 21 predicted proteins | sample LitLauG_LLR_2012_FD_187203 | JGI IMG/M metagenome (GOLD analysis project Ga0209698, IMG submission 187203) | Freshwater sediment microbial communities from Pennsylvania, USA - Little Laurel Run_MetaG_LLR_2012 (SPAdes) (version 2) | ecosystem: Environmental > Aquatic > Freshwater > Creek >...
GTATGCATGAGAGTGATCCGGGCAAGCTGGAGCGTTGGGCGAATCAGGCTAACCTTGCTGCTGGCGGACCTGGGGGCGCTATGGGCCAAGCCGACATGCAAGGAATTAAGGCAAACCTAGGCAATATATACCAAGCCAACCAACATCGGTGGGGATTTGATCCTGGCTTGCCAGACCCGACTACGGGCAAGTCCTTGGTTGACCAATTGGCGGATATGGAATCTGATGTAGTCAATAGATTTGGTCTACGCGGACGCGCTCCGGCTGGACCGGGTGGTGTAAATAGTCCTACTGCCACACAAATGCTGAATACTCTTGATGGGGTGATGAATGATATTTATCAGGCGCCTCCCGGAGGGATTGTGCCGGGGGATAGATATCGAACTGCGGTGAGATTTGGTGGCGAAATATCAGACTTGATGAACAATGGTGATCCAGCGGTAAGGCGCTTTGGAGCACAATTGAAGCAGGCCCTTGATGATGCGGTTGAACGCACGGCGATTGCCAGAAACGATCCTACGGCGGTGGCACTATTGAGGGATACCAATCAGAAATATAAAGCCGCAATGGTATTGAACAAATTGGTAGCAAAGGAACCGGCCAACTCGGGTATTCCTAATCCTAAAGGTCTGCAACCATTGGTGCGGGAAGCCTATAGTGACTATGGTTGGAATCCGAATGGGCAGTTGGATGACTTGGCGCAGGTGGGGAGTTTGTTGACTAAGCCGAATGCGCAGGGTGGTGTGACGGGGCAGGCTCGGCATTGGGTGGGGCCGCTGGCGACGGGTGGTGCTGCGGCAATCGCGGCCCATGAGGCGGGGCTTGGCGTGCCATATGTGGCTGCTGCGGCCGGCGCCGGCTTGGGCTACGAAGCCGCCCGACATCAGTTGGGCAGATTTCTTACCAGTGATATGCTGACAAACCATTTGGTCAACATGGCCCAAGGTAGAGCTGGGCCATGGAGCACCAATGTGCCAATTCAGCTTCTGCCGCAGATGGCGCCGAAGTTTTATCCTCAACAGAGGAATGATACACCATGACTCTACCGACACAAAACCTTGTGCCGCTGCCGCAGTTGCAGTTTTTTGATGCCAATGGGGTGCCGTTGGCCGGCGGAACAGTTACGACCTATGCTGCGGATGGCAGTACGGCTAAGGCGACCTACCAGAACCCGGCCGGTAGCACCATCAATGCAAACCCAATAGTTTTGGATAGTGCAGGGCGCGCGAGTATTTGGGGCACCGGACCATATGTATTCAAGGTTGAGGACAGCTTAGGTAATATCCAATATACCTCACCGACGCAGGAACCAACGTATTGGTTAGGGATCAGTAGCTTTAGCGAGAGTTTGCTGCCACTGACCACGGCTGGGGCTTGGCGGACGGCATTAGGCGCCGCTGCTAGTGGCTCCGCAGTTCCCATTGGCTGCTTGTTGGCTTTTGCTGGTAGTAGTATACCGACCCAGTGGTTGCTTTGCTACGGCCAAGCCATTAGTCGGACCACCTACTCGGCCCTGTTTGCCGTCATTGGCACTACCTTCGGGGCCGGCAATGGTAGTACTACGTTTAATATTCCTGATATGCGTGGTAGGGTGCCGGCCGGGGCGGATAACATGGGTGGCAGTTATGCCGGGAATTTGACCTCGGCTACTATTTACTCTGGTACCCCTGGGACTGGCGTTGGTGCGGTCTTGGGTGTAACCGGCGGCAACGAAGCGCCCCAAGATCACTCCCATACCATCACTGATCCGACGCATAATCATGCTATTCTCAATGAAGTAATTTCCTATACCGCTGGTAGTAATGTGGCATTTTCCCCAGCCAGTAGCGGAGCCAGCTACGGGACCAATTTTGCCTCGACCGGGATTACCATCAATACCCAATTTACCGGGCAGAGTGGTAATGTCCAGCCGGTAGCAATCACCAATTATATCATCTTTGCGGGAGCCTAGGAGATGTCTGGGACAAGTATTGGAAACTTGACTAATGCTTCTGCGGTTCAGACCAGTGATGTGTTTCCACTTACGCAGGGATATAGTGGGCCTGGAACGGGAGTGACGCGGAAGGCTACTGTAGCAGAGCTTGCTACTGCCATTACTCCTAGTTTGCCTAGTCCGTATGATGTTGCTGGGATTTTTGTTGGAACGATGGCACAAAACCAGGTCCTGTGGGACTTTGTGTTTGTCCGGGGGGTGGATTTTCCGACGGATCTGAGCGGCAGCCAGGCGGCATGTAGGGTTGCACCGACCGGAACGGTAGCACTGGGGATTTACTTCAATGGTAGTTCGGTCGGGACCATTACCTATGTGCCAGCGTCCTATAGCGGGACACTGAGCCTCAGTGGTAGTTCGCTTAATGCCTTGGCGGGGAATGTTTTGGCCGTGGCCTATCCCAACTCCACGGTCGATGCTACCTTGGCCGATGTGTATTGGACCTTCAAGGGCACTCGGGTTAGTTAGGAAAGGAACGGGATATGCGTAGGAAGCTATTGACCGGAGTGTCGGCGGGGCTAATGGTTCTAGGCACCATGCCAGCTTGGGCGGACAGTGCAGTGGTTAGTACTAATCCGCCGAATTGGCCGAGCACGGCTGGGGCACAGGCGTTGACGCAGGTGCCTAATGGGGGGCTTCGGGTGAACGTGGGCGACGGATCTGGTCATGATGTGAGTAGTGGCAATCCTTTTCCAGTTACTCCTGTCGGAGGCTCAGGTAATTCTGGTACGGCAGCAGCTATTACTGCAACTGCAATTGCTACTGGCGGCACGGCGGTAACAGTCGTCACCGGCCCGGTCCACGGGTGCATGATTAACAACCCCCTGACGGCCACTGGCCAAAGCATCGCGACGGCGGAGCCGCTGTTTCTGAACTTCTACGGGACGGCCACGACGACGGAAGGCGGCGGGGTGTTCGCGTTGCAGCCGGGCCAACCATTCACCTGTCCGGTCGGCTTTACGGGCAACATTTCGGCCAACGCTGCGACGAGTTCGCATACGTTCTCGGGGGTGAAGTGGTGATGCGCGCGATCCTCGCCCTACTGCCGGTGCTGCCGTGCGCGGCGCTCGCACAGTCGCCTCCCATTGGATCGGGCCTCAGCGCCATCCCGCCGAACCTGCCCGTGGCGTCCGGCACGTCCACGATCATCGGACCGTCTCTGGTGACGATCATCGGCCCATGCGACATTATGGCGCAGGCGGGAACGCCATGCGTCGCCGCGCACAGCGTCACGCGAAGGATGTTCGGGGGTTATTCCGGCGCGCTGTTCCAACTCACACGCGCGAGCGACAGCACGACGCAGGACATCGGCAGCACGGGGAATGGCATCTACAACGCCTCAACCGTCGCGACATTCTGCGCCGCCACGGCGTGCTATTTTTCCAAACTTTACGACCAAACCGGAAACGCGAACCACCTTCCGCAATCCACTGTTGCGAACATGGCGCCGTGGATGCTGCATTATGCCAATGCGTTGCCAGTGGTGTGGAACTCCGCAAACAATGCTTATTATCGTAACCGCCTGAGCACCACAAACATTCCGACAGGCGCGGCAGCAAGCTCGGAATATTATGTGCGCGCGACTGATATGTATTCGGCCGACGGAGATTACGGACGCATGGAGACCAATGTCGCCAGCCCCGTCAACGGCGAAATGCACGCGCTGTCTTACAATAATTGGTCAAGCAACACCATTTCCGGGACGCTTGGGTTTGGAATTGACTTGGAAGGATCAATCCCCGCCGCAGCCGTCGTGTCTGCGCCAACGGTGGCGTTTTTTCTGAGCAAATTTAACGCTATGTCGGGCACGTTTACGAATGCGGTATGGAGTGCCACTTCCGGTTTGTTCTACCCCCAACTGACGCAAATCCCAACCGTGTCTCCGCCGTTGATTCAAGCGGGACTTTCGCTTGGCGAGGGGGGCGATGGGACGTTGGGTAATTCCGAATTTTTTGAAGGCGCTATAATCACTGGCACTACGACCTCTGCAACCGATGCGTTGGTGGCCGCCAATGTCGTAGCTTTCTACAATCGGTCTCCGGTATTTACAGGGCCTGGCGACGTTCCCAATACGGGATGTTCGGGCGCCCTCTGCGTTGCACCGCAGACCGTTGGCATTGCGACAAGCAAGCGGAACCCGTCTCCGCTTATCAATGGTCAATGGGGCCTGCGCAAATTAAATCAGTATTATACGGGGTATGCGGCGCAGTTGCTCCGTGCATCCGACAGCACCACGCGAAACATCGGTTTCACGGCGACGGGCGATTTCGACGACGCCGCGGCGCAAGCGTTTTGCTCCGGGACGACCTGCACTGTTCAAACCCTTTACAATCAAGGCATCACGCACGAAAACAACGATACCAACCAATCCGTCTATAATATGGTTCAGTCAAATTCATCGCTGCAACCCAAACTTGCGTTTAATGTCCTTAACGGCAAGACCGTGCTGCAAGGCACCGGGACGCAATATATTTGCACATCAACCTCTATTGGGGGTGCCGGGCCGACGTGGACAATGGCGGGAATCGCGGATCGCACGGGCGGAACAGGCGCGGCGGGTTATATATTATCGGCTAATGGAGCGCAAGGAGACATTGGCTATTCCAACAGTGCAAACACAGCGGCTTTTGTGCCGGGAAGCACGGGCACGACGGTAACGGCGACGGTTAATGATAATACATGGAATTTTATTACTGGAACCATATTGGCGAACGGAAATGGCGCGTTAAGCGTAAACAATGGATCTGCCACTATAAACGCGACATCGGCGTTTGCTTATGTTGCCACAAATAATTGTCTTTTTAGCGACAGTTATTATTCTGGAGGCACTTGGCACTCGTCAGGAGTAATGACTGGATATATTGCGGAAGCATATATCTCAGCGCCAGGGCTTACGTCGTCTCAACAAACGGCGATTTACAACAACGCGCACGCCTACTACGGAGGAGTGTTCTGATGCACCCGTTTATCAGTTTCGCGCTTCTTTTCCTGCTTGCGCTCCCCGCATGGGCGCAGATGGGCGGAGTGCCCTGCGGCGGCACGGGGGCGGTTTGTCAAACCAACACGACACAAGTGAATGGTAATGCGGCTCTAGCGGGTGCAGGTGCTACTGGAACTGGCTCGTTGCGGACTACGCAGGCACAGGATACTACTACTATTGCCGGAAGCGCGCCCGGCACGGCTGGATCGGCGTCGGCTAATGTGGTCACTACACAGCCGCCGACCAATGATCCTTGTGGCTATGGTGCCCATACGGCAACGCCAATAAGTTTCAATGCCAGTGGGAATACCAAGCTCGTCAGCGGCATGTCGGCCAAGAAAACCTATGTCTGTGGGTTGTTTTTGCAAAATGCTGGTGCGGTGAACTTTTCAGTTGTGGAGGGATCAGGAAGTGCTTGTGCGACTAGTACATTGGCATTAATTGGTTCTACCACCGCCGCGGCGGGCATGAATCTTGTTGCTAACCAAGGCTTTGTCCTTAGTGCCGGCAACTCGTTCTGGGCTGCATCGACTGTTAATGCTAATGATGTGTGTGTGATTACTTCGGCTGCTGTGCAAATTGCTGGAACTATTGTCACGGTGCAACAATGAATAATCTTTCCGCCACGACGGGTGTGGATGTGCGGGTGACTTATGACCAGTATTAGGCGCTTCGTCCTTGCGCTGGGGTTGCTGCTGGGGCTGGGCGCGAGCGCGAACGCTCAGACCAGCGCAACCGTCCTCTCCTACTTTGAGAGCATCCCCGCCGCGTCAGGCGCCGGCCACGTCTGGGACCTCTACTCAGGCTCCGGTGCCGACATCTACCCCGGCGCTTCGGCCACCATGACCAAGACCGGCACATGCACGCCGACGCAGATCAACACTTATGTCGGCGGCACGTTCTGCGCGGCGTCCTCGGGATGGAAAAACACTTCCGTCAGTGTTACGTCGAACCGACAGGTAACGGTGGCGGGAGCGATCAAGCTCGGCACCAGCGCGAACTTACAATGCATCTACTGTGTCACGACGACATCAAGCTATTGGAACTTTCAAGCGTATTTGAATAGCAGCGGGCATTTCTACACCAGTCTTTATGGAACGGGCGGCACGCTTTCGTTTACCTCGTCCGGAACGTATAACGATTCCGCGGCTCATGTTTTTGTTGTGGCGATGGACGGCGCGCACTCGGCCTGCACAGTCTATCTTGATGGTTCTAGCATCGGAACTTGCACCGGCAGCACAAGCGGTCAAGTAGAGCCGGCGGTTATGGAAATCGGCAGCATTGATTCCTTCATCGACCAACCCAACGGCCCCGTCGCAGTGCTCGGCAGTTATGGCGGCGTGGTGGCGTCGTCGGCACAAGCCGGTGTGATGATGACCTGTATGAGCACCGGGGTTTGCGGTAGCAGCGTTCCTGCCGGCCTGATGATGATGGGTGTGGGGCAGTAGGCATACTAGGGTGTGTTGTAACGGTGGATTAACGGTAGATTGATGCAACGTAGGGTTGCCATAGGAGTAGGAAAGGGGCTAGAAATGATATGGCCTTGGTATAGGATGCGCCGGGTGGATAAGGATGATCCATTGGTGGCCCGAGTAGCGGCACTGGAGGCCCTCCATGAAGGGCTGACGGGGCAATTTAGGACAATTCAAGAGGACCTACAGGCGATTCGGTCTTGGCAAGATCGAACCGGCGGCGGGACCAAGGTGATATTGGTTTTGGCCACGCTTATTGGCTTTGCCAATTTGCATACCCTATGGAACCGGGTGACGGATTGGCTAGGGACTGGCTCAGCACAACATTAAGGACAGGAACATGAGTGGGAATAATGCCACTGTGGTGGCCAAACTGGCGACTAATGAGGCTGTGAGGGTTGCACAGGATTTGCCGGACTTGGTGCAAAAGCTCAAGGTAGTCGATCCGACGCTAGCGGGGACTATTGAGGGCAAGGCGTTGTTGGCCAGCAAAAGCCCTTGGGGGACATTGGCGGCAGGGGTCATAGGTTATCTTGCCAGTCGCTACGGATTGGGTTGGAATGAAGCCACGGATAGTCTAGTGGCTGGTGCCTGTGTTCTGCTAGGGTCCTATGCTATGAGGCTAGTTACCTCCGGCGCTATCACCGGGTTTTGGCAAAAGAAACCCTTAACCGGAGATCTCAGTCATGGGTAAGTTTGGCACAATCTTGGGTCTAGTTTTGCTTGGTGGTTGTACTGCTGGGCAGGTCAATTTGGCTGAAAATGCTGCGCTGGTAGCTTGGCAACTGGCGGTGGCCAATAACCCGCAGCTTGCCGCTGTGGCTAGCTATGGCCAGTTGCTTTGCAAGACCAAGGATTCGGTTCTGGCAATGGTGGATGTGGCCACTGGTAAGCCGATCTTGGCCGAAGGGGCACTGGCGGCGGACTTAGCCAAGGTCTGTACTGTTGTGCTAGGTATTCCAACTCCACCGCCGGTTGCTGGGCCTGTCAAGGTCCAAGCGATCTAACTACCACCAGGCCCCTTAATTGGGGCCTTTTTTATGAGGTCCAGTATGGTAAAGCCTCTAGGAGTGGCGGACTATCAGGAAACCTTGGCGGCAGTTAGGCGCATTGGGACTGTTCGGGGCGCGGCGGACTTCTTGGGCATACAGGAGTCCGGGGTTCGGTGGCGATTGGGGATGGCCGCTAGGCAGGGCATCAGTTGGTCCGGGGGCCAGGAGTGGACCTATCCGCAATGTTTGGCTTGGAACCTCCGGGACGGCCTGGCAGTGGTCTGCTCTGACCTGCACCGATGGCCTGGGCCGCCCCCACCAATGCTAGAAGCACTCCACTCTATATGCCATGCCCTTGTGCCAGATGTAATTGTGCTTAATGGCGATATGCTCGATGGGGCCAGGGTCAGTAGGCATAGTAGAATCCGGCACAGTATGCCCCCAAAGATCAAAGAAGAAATCGGACAGCTCAAGTTGGACTTGGGCGCGTTGCCGCTGGGACCAAAGCGTTTTTGGTGCCTTGGGAACCATGACAAGCGAGTGGATGATTATGTGGCTATCAATGCCACGGAGTTGGAGGACTGTAGTTTGGCGCTCCCGCAGGAGTTTCCGGACTGGGAGTTTGCCTATGCGGTGGTGTTGGGAGAAGGCTGCGAGGTCCGGCATCGGTGGAACCGGGGGGTCCATGCAGCGTATAATAATGCCCTCCGGAGCGGCGGGAGTATGGTTACTGGGGATACTCATAGGTTGGCTTGGACTCCGATAGAGGGAAGGTTTGGCCGGCGGTTTGGGGTGGAGTGTGGAATGTTGGCTGATCCGGGGGATAGGGCGTTTGAGTATACTGAGGGGGTGCCGACAAGGTGGACCCCAGGGTTTGCGGTACTATCATTTGATGACCAAGGAAATCTCTTGACACCAGAACTGGTGGAGTGGTTAAATGGCCGGGCATGGTTCAGAGGGAAGCGGGTTGGCTAAGATTAATCTGGGCCAAAGATTGCCCAAAGCATAATACCTATGCCAATGCCTATGCAGATCCAGCCTAGGTATTCCATGACGGAGGTTCTCCTATGTCCAAGCTAGTGGTTGTTCCGACGCCGGAAGCGGGGCCGATTGAGACCGAGGCCCGAGCCATGTTCGAGCGAGTGTTGGCCAAAAAGCCTACCGCGGTCTATGTTTGGTTTGAGACTACTGAGAGTTTTTCTGATGATTGGTTTCCGCATAATGAATGTACTAGGATTGGATTAGTGCATAGTTTGGTCCGGGAGATGTATGAGGATGGAGTTGAAGCTGGGGCGGCAAACGGTAGTAGAGGCTAGACTACACTCAATGCGTCTGCTAGAGCTTTGTCTAAAGTTGCTGCATGAACACGTTTAAAACCAATTGGAGTATTGGGATACCATTGAATAGTCCAGACACTATCAGTAGCTATTGCTTTGGCAATCTCTGTTGGGTCAGAAAAATCAGCAGGATCGTATGTAGGATATGTAATAGTGCCATATAGTGCTTGTTCTATAGTTTCGTAATATTCATGATGCTGGTTATGGGAAATAAATAGGCCGCCTAGGTGTGGTGGCCATTGGATGGTGTCTAAGGACATGAGGTTCTCCTATGAGTGGAACAGTTGTAAGCCGATGTGATCCGCCCCTGCCGTTGGATACGCCCAATGGACCCGGGCTAGCGCATTGGCGGATAGAACGGGGATTAGAGTTGCCGACGACATATGAGGTCTGGCTGACCGATGGACCGATGGTAGGGCAGATTTGGGAGTTCAGCCAGGTCTACGTTCGAGCGCAGCAGAATACTACTGTTGGTCGTAGTCGGGCCGGTGGCGGCGAAATGCTACTGGCCACAGAGCCGCAGCAGCGCCGAAGCATATGGCAGAGGTGGCTAGATAGAATAGGATTGAACTGAGCATAGCTGGTGTCCTTATTCTATATCTTGCGCTTGCAGGGCTTTCCAGGCTATTGGTAGTATTGGAAAAATAGTTTGGCTTATTTTTTCTGCCAGTTCTTGAGTTGCTTTTTGAACTGAATTATGCAAGCGTAGTTTGCAGACTCTGGCAAAATATACCAAAGAGCCAGTTTCGTAGAATTCGGTAAAGTGCGCCAGAGGCAAAATCATCCTGGCTTCTTCTGGAGCAATTCCATCAGATATCATGGCTAGGTATTGTTCGTGGCATTGGGTATATATAGTTCGGATAGAATCCAGCCATGCTTGGCCTCTAGGATGTTCAATTCCGGCACCTTGTTTGATATTTCCTGTTGGGCGAGAATGCAATATTTGTGGTAGATAATATTCCGGTGGAGTGTCTACGTAGCGGCGGGATACTTCATTGCGGGTTACACCGACAGTGCTTTTGGTCCATTGTCTAGCAACAAATATCGGACAGGCTATGCGGAAAGAAAGCTGCACATGTGCAAAAGGCGTCCAATGCTTGTGTTTGGCCAAGTATTGGATTAGTTTGATATCTGTGGGGGATAAAACTGTTACATGCTTGGCAAAACTGACTCTAGCAGCATTGACAACAGTCAGTTCGTTTCCTAGGATATTTAATAGTTCAACCTTAGAAGTATTTACGGTTTGCATTTTTTGGGGTCCTTATTCCATTCCTACTTGATCGCGCGTTACGGGGATGAACATCTCGGTGCCGGGCTGGCGGATCATCAGCCCGGACCTTTCGGCAATGTGGGCGACTTTTTCGACCTTCTCGCTGGGCACATGGACTTTGAGGAACGAAAAGACCCATTGGATATGGATGGGCTTTTTGTCCTTGGCGTAGCGTTTCCACATGGCCCAGTGGAGTTCCTGCATTACTTGATTGTCGCTGCGCCCGGTCATGGAGCGGAACACGTCTGGCATGGTGACTTCGGCTTCTAGGAGCCAAGATAGCGCCCGAGACACATCGCAGGCTTCGACGGTCAGGCTATGCGCGCGACTGACGGCAGAGATCATGGATAGCTTGAGCACATTCAGGTGCCGTCGGCGAGCATAGTGCTGGAGCTTGCTATGCTCTGGCCATGGCTGGCGGCCCCCCTCGATCCAAGATTGGAATATCGCCCGTGCAGCGTCGGTCCATGTAGTTCGGCCACATAGCTTCAGCATAGCGGTCATCCGGGCCGCCAGGCGGTCCCGCATAGGAAACAACTGAGGTTCATCAGAGAAGATATCTATAGGCATTTCTTTGTCCGAAAATATCATAATAACTCGGGACATGAAGCCCTGCCCCCAGGCTTCTTCAGGAAAAAATGAACTCATATAGTCCGGCTGGGAGTTGAGCAGCATGTGGACCTGGGGGTTGGTTATGTCTACGCGCTCGTCTTTGCTCTTACGGGTCAAGGTGTAGTCAGGCGGGCTATCCCAGAGGTCGGATAGGACCGAGAGGAAGTTTGTGTCGTATTGGGAAAAGAAACTGCCAAGCTCGCGCGGGGCAATCAGCAAGGATTGGTATTCGATCAACTGGTTGCCGTACTGGAAGCTGCGCTTGGCATGAGCTTGGCGGTATTCATCCACTAGACTGGCCTTGGTCACATCCACCGGGCATAGATGTAGGTCCTTGGTGTTTTTCCAAAAAGCCCTAATGGGGTTGATCGCGTTGCCTTTGCCGGTGCTGGGGTTGCCGACCAACAGCACAAATAAATTCGGGTATACATCACCTTGCCTGTTGGTCATCCAGACGCGCCGCTCTAGCGCCCCGGCCACTCCGGCGATGCCTGCCCAAAGTCTGAAATTCGGCGGAGACAAGATCCCGTCGGTATAGGCTACATACTGGTTAATCCAGTCGTCTGGGCCGAAGGGGTCATCATGCTGTAGGGCCGAAGCCAAGCATAGGGGGGCGCTTACGGTCATCTTGGCCCTTGAATTTCTTTAGGCCATAAGGGTTGGCCTCTTTATAGCCGCTACTGTAGTTGCCCCAGTTCCAGCCGGTTTTGGCTTCACCGGGGACTAATAGGGTGCGGGAACCAGAAGTTATGCCGGTTTGGAAGTAGCTGAGGGCGGTCTGCACTACTTCGGCCTCATCGTCGGTTTCACGGAACAAAAAGTATACCGCATCATGGACTTGACCGAGCAGGCGTATTCTTGGTCCCATGTATCGCCAGAGACGCCAAACAATTAGGTTCTGGTAATCCGCGACGGAACTTTGTGGATCGAAGGCTATGGCCTCCCGCAAGGTCGTATCATCATTTGGTCTGCCGAAAAAGTGCCGCTGGCGGCCAAATACAGTAGTGATCTGCTGAGTGGTCTGTAGCTGTTGTGCTACCCAACGGTGCCAACGGGGTATGCCTGGGAAGGCAATAAAGTAGTTCTTTTGAAAGTCCTCCATGATGGAGGTTTTGACCTTTAGGTGTCTGGCCAAGGTGAAGGGGGTGCCGTAGTAGTTGCTGCCGTGGCCGCCCCGCTTGGACATGTCTCGGTAGGAATAATCATGGTAGAACTTGGTCTCAGCTATAGCACGGTTGGTCTTAGGATCGTCGGTCCAGTCTAGGTTGGGCCAGATGAGTTTAGCCGTTAGCGAATGAAGATCACCACTCAAGCAGGCGTCATAGTAGCTCCAATCATTGCAGATAGTTCCACAGAGCCAGCCTACAAGTCTGCTTTCGGCTTGCTCCTGATCTATTCCGCAGATTTTCCACCCAGGATCGGCAATGAAGATATGCCTTAGGGCTTCGTCTATGTTTTGGCTATTGCGCCCGCTGCCTGTAGAACTTTTGCTAGAACTCCATCGACCAGTAGTTGTACCGGCAATGTTAATGCTGAACCTGAATCGTCCATCTGGGTCAATTTGACTTTCGAATACCTCTAGTTGTTTGGTAAGGTCTCGGATGGCCAGAATGGTTCTAATGATCGGTCCAGCATAGAAGTACTGCTCTAGTTTTTCCAGAACCTCAATGCCCATGGAGAGCTTTTTTTCGCCCTTCTGGGAGATCCATTGCTCCGGCAGGTGCATGTGGTGGTAGAAGAAGTCCTGGAGTTGCTTGGTGGACCTGGGGTTTAGGCCGCGGCCCCAGACGGCCCAGGACATGCGCTGGAGGATGGTATCTAGGGCAGCAATGCGGCGGCGTAGGGACTCAATGCCGTCTTGGCGTGCCCATTCGTCCACCAGCCAGCCGCGCTGCATGATTTCCAGGGCTGGGGCCTGAAGGGCACGCTCGAAATCATAGATCAGGTTGGGTCCAGGGAAAGTCTCCGCCAGGGTTTGGTGGATTTCCCAAGTTAGGCAACAATCAAGAGCGTTGTAGACTTGCTGGGAGTCGGGGATTGGTTGCCCCGGCTGGAGGTCGGCAGTTTGCACCAAGGGCATCAGGACACCTTGGTCTTTGGCTGTGCCCACATGCAGGCCGCGCCGAACTTGCGGAGTTCGGAATGAATGGCGGCATAGTCATCTACGATGGCACGAGGAATAGGAATGGAGTCTTTGGCAATACTAATCACTTCTGTTTGTTTAATCAAAGGCGGCTCAATAAAATTGATGGCAAAAATATTGTGCCTTGACTGGGCAGTAAGTAGTTCTGATAACCGAATTTTGTGTATTTCCGTATAGTCTTTTGGGGTCAAGAGTAAAGACATTTTAGGTCTCCGAAAATGGGGACTGTTGGTGGCTACCAGCAGCCGGACATGCTACCAGTTGAACCCTGTGGGCGATGTAACCTAGGGCTTTGGCGACCTTGGCGCTGCGGTTAGAGGCTAGCCGGAGCGCGTCGGCCTCGGCATCAGGATGGTCCGGCACCATGATCCAGTCTAGGCCGCTCTGGCAAACCCAAGCAATGGGCGGAAATGGGGTGGTTGTGTCAGCCACGGTGGAGTTCCTCTGGGTTATTCCAGGTGCGGTAGTAAATGATATCCTCGATGGTCTTTGGAGCCACAGCATAAATGGTGGCTAGGGCCTTACTGTTTGCCGTCGGGTCTCGTGGGGTGTAGAGTTTGCGGATTTCTAAGACCTGTGCAGGGGTTAGAAGTCTATTTGCTCCGGGGGATTTGGTAAAATTTGGATCACCGTAGAGGCGTAGCTTACGGTAGTGACTTAGGCAGAGGCTTTTGCAATGCTGGGGACATAAGCAGTCCGGGATGGTGCATTGAGGCATATTACATAAACTCCGGAAGACAATGACCCAATAAATCATATTGCCTCATACGTTTATGCAACAATAGATGATACGCTTGGTCTGGACAAATAATCAAATTAAATGGTGTATAGTTATCATCCCTCTTTTGATTCATATGATGAACAACTACACCTTTAGATAAGGGTCTACCCAATGCCTTTTCCGCTAAATAAACATGCTCATATTTTCTTTCACCATCTATGGTTAGAACTTTATAACCCGCAGTATTTGTACAACCAAAGCCGGCATGGCCAACTATGCGTTCTGTTCTACCATAGCGTGTCCAGCGTAAATGATGCCGTTGGCACATATGAGTATTCGGATAGCGTTCTATTCTATTACAACCTTCAACACAACATGCTTGCGTTTTGGGTTCTCTATCGACTAGGGTTTTATTCGGATCACCATGTCGCCATTGACATTTGTAATGTTTGCCGCACATTCCTTTGTAGCGGACAGGACTTGTGCAGCCCGTAACAGAACAGATCATTTATTCATCCTTCTTGAAGGATTCTTGCTTACGCATTAACTTCCATGCACTTTCATTTGAATAGCAAGATGCTAGGAAGCCTAGGCCCTTTTGGAGTTCCGGAAAAAGCGCATGGTGATGGAGCATGGTGTCGTGGTGGCAAGCCTTAGGTCTAAAGCCCATGCGGGCCAGGTACTGGAGGTCATATAGGCCATTCTGGAAGACCTTAGGGACAGGACTATGTAGTAGTTGCCCGACGCATTGCCATGCTGCGAGTTCTTCTGAGGCGCTTGGCCAATAGGAGCGTTCGGGGGCTGTAGTGGAGAAAAAGGGAATAACGATAGCGGCGCAGGCGGACCGGGCGAAGCCGATCATTGTGATCTGTCCGCCATACGTTTCGATATCTACGGCGTATAAGTCTGCTGGCTGCTGGACCCATTGGCGGATTTCCTCTAGCGTTGGGTTGATGAGGACTTGGCGTTGGGGGCGGCGGATTTCGGGCCAGTGTTGCTCCCAGGAGGCTTTCAGTAGGTCAGCAATCACCACCGGCCTAAGGCTCCAGTTGCGCATGACCCCGGCAGGATGATAAGTCGGGAGGACCTTGAGGCCCGGTGGGGCTAGACTTGGTATAGTTGTGCCTCTGATGGAGCCGATGTTGGAGGCTTGCAGGAGTGCCCAGGTTGCAGTGGCGCCAAGGGCCAGGACCAAGTTGGGTCGGACTGACAGTAGCTCCTGCTGTAAGCGGGCCAGTTCGGGCAATACCTTGGGATGCACATAGGTTCCTGAGCCGGCCACGGTCTTGGTGCGAGAGCCAAGTGGAGGCAAGGAATAGTCCTTGGGTAGGTCTGCTTTGCGGACTAGAAAGTGCCCTAGGTCGTTGTCTTTGGGCCGGAAGGCAAAGACATTGGTAAGGAAACACTGGGATCGGGCAATGTTGGCCTCGCGTAGCATCCGGGTTAGCTCTTGGCCGGAGGAACAGAGGAATGGGGCTTTAGCGAGGTCTTCATCGGCACCCCAGGCTTCTCCGACAATGGCGAGCTTGGCCTGCTTTGGCCCGGTGGTATGGGCGAACGCGGGGGCGGTGGTGGTGTAGGTGCTGAGGGTGAGTTCACTCATTGTCTTGGTTTATCTTGCTTTCATGTAGGTCTATGTTTCTTTCTACCAAAGCAAATAATATATCCTCTACTTCTTTCCAAAAGGGAATAGGTTTGGGTGGAATGTGGTATTTGTCAAATAGTACGGAGAGTTCGTTTAGGGCTGTGGTGTAGGACATTAGGTGGGTCCGATGGGTTGGGGGCGGATGGTAGCGGCCCGGTGGGGGCA
>Ga0209698_10004465_pt1 | contig 15326 bp, 7 predicted proteins | sample LitLauG_LLR_2012_FD_187203 | JGI IMG/M metagenome (GOLD analysis project Ga0209698, IMG submission 187203) | Freshwater sediment microbial communities from Pennsylvania, USA - Little Laurel Run_MetaG_LLR_2012 (SPAdes) (version 2) | ecosystem: Environmental > Aquatic > Freshwater > Creek >...
CCCCATCAACCCCGCTGGTCCGTTCATCGACACCGGCACGGCGATGCGCAAGTTCGTCGACATCCTGCCGGGCGTGCATGCCTTCGCACCCTCGACCAATATCGGCATGGGTACGACGGGCACCAACGCCAAGTACATTCCGGTCGCGGTCGCCAGCAAATGGCCCACGGATGGCGCGGACTACTATCACATCGCTGCCGTCGAATACACGGAACAGCTGCATTCGGATCTGCCCAAGGCCACCGTCCTGCGCGGCTATGTGCAGATCGAAGAGCCGGGCGCAACCGCCACGCCCGCTGGCTCCAAGCACATTGCCCTGACCTACCCCAACGGCAGCGCCATCACGTTGCCCAATGCGGCCGGTGCCCAGGTCCAGGTCTACGGCTACGACAACCCGCACTACATGGGTCCGCTGATCAATGCCACGAAGGATGTGGCGGTCCGCATCAAGTACTCCAACCTTCTGCCGGTAGGCGATGCCTCGGGCAAAGACCCCTGGGGCGGCACGCTGGGTAACGGCGTTGCCAGCCGCAACGGCGACCTGCCCATTCCCGCGGACGCAACCCTGGCGGGCGGCGCACTGCCGCAGAACCGTATCGACATCCACATGCACGGCGGACTTACGCCCTGGATCTCGGACGGCAACCCGCACCAGTGGACCATCCCGGTGGGCGACACGCGCTACAGCTACCTGAGCGACATCGCCGTCACGGCCGTCGGCGCTGGCTACACCACGCCCACCGTGACCATCGATCCGCCGCAGAGCATTGCCACCGGCAAAGCCACCCTTGCGCTCGGCTCAGTCAAGACGCTCAGCGTCGTCAACCCCGGCGCGTACTACACCGTTGCGACGCCACCGACCGTCACCATCGACCCGCCCGCAGCGGGTGGTGTGGTTACGCCGGCTACGGCGACCGCGACCGCACTGGCGGGCAAAGTCTCGGCGCTGACACCCGGCGTCGCCGGCCTTGGCTATCTGACCGCCCCGGCTGTCACGATTAGCGCACCGACCACGTCGATCAACGCGGCAGGAACGGCGGCCACTAGCACCACGGCCGCCGCCACGACCGGTGGCACGGTCACCGCCGTGACACTCACCGCCAACGGCAACGTCGGCTACGCCGCCGTCCCGACCGTGACGATCGCCCCGCCTGCCACGCAAGTGCAAGCTACCGCCACCATCGGCGCCCCTTCGGCGGCCACCGGTGTACTGGGTGCGCTGGCCAACAACGCCAACTTCGGCTACTGGGCGGCTCCGGCTGCTCCGACGCTGACGGCGCCACCGGCCGCAGTAAACGCAACGGGTACGGCAACCGTCGCAGCCAATGCTGCCAACGGCAAGAGCCCCGCGGTTACTGCCATCGCTGTGAACGCGACGAACTTTGGCTACTGGTCGGGCAGCAATGTTCCGTCGGTATCCATCGCTGCGCCGCCCGCAGCAGTGGCAGCTACCACCGCTGGCGTCATTGGCGCCGGTAACTTGAACAACGGCTATCTTGGCAACCTGGGCACCTTCCGGGTCTCCAACGGCACCGCCAACTTCGGTTACTGGAACAACGCCGCCAGCAACGTGGCCGGCAGCCTGATCACCGTGTCCGCGCCGGAACCGCTCGCACCCACGGCACTGACCTACACGGTTGGCGCCAACGGCACGATCACGGTCGTCGGCGTGGCCACCGCAGCCAACTTCGGCTACGACGGCAACAACAACATCAACACGGCCGCGGCGATTCCGGCTCCGGCTCCTGCGGTGAATGCCACGCTTGGTGCGGTGACTCTCGTTGGCGGCAAGCCCACTGCCACCGTCACCAACGCCGCTACCAACTGGGGATATTTCACGGCCCCGCGCGTGACGCTCACCGGTGGCACCTTCGGTGCGGGCACGACCACGGCAACGGCGCAGGTTGCCGGTGGCCGTGTCACCGGCATCACCTACACCGGCTCTGCTTCCTACACCGTCGCTCCCACCATCACCATCGCGGCGGCCCCGGCCTCGCAAAAGTTCACGCTGGTGAACAATGCGAACGGTGTTGCTGGAGTTCTGACGGTCAGCGCTGGCGGCAACACCGTGCTGAACTTGGGTAACGCGGGCCGCGGCTATGTGCCGGGCACGTACACCACAGCCGCAACGGTGCCGGTCAACATGACCTCGGTGCAAGCCGTCGTCACGCCGACCATCGGCACCGCCGCCAACGCGGGACGCCTGACGGGCCTGACCTTGACGACAGCCGGCAGTGGCTACACGCCAACGCACCCGCTCACCATCACCATCGGTGCTCCGGTTCCCAGCGTCACGGCTACCGCCACTCCAGTGCTGGCTGGCGGCAAGATCACGAACTTCGTGATCAGCGGTGGTGCGAACTACGCCACCGTGCCCAACGTCACCATCGGCGCCGCCCTGGCCGGTACGCAGGCCACTGCTTCCGCCGCTGTCAATGCTGCTACGGGCGTGCTGACGTACACCTTGACCAACGCAGGTGCGGGTTACCTGGTTGCTCCGACGATCACGGCTCCGGCCCCGGTCACCTCGGTGCAAGCCACGGCGACCGCCGCGATCAACACCACCGGTAATGTCACGGGCCTGACGCTGACCAAGGCTGGTGCCAACTACATCCCCGGCAGTGTTCCGCTGGTGACAGTTGGCGCAGCTCCGGTCGCGGCGCAAGCCACGGCCACTTCCGCGATCAGTGCCGTCAACGGCGCTGTGACGGGTTACACCCTGACCAACGCCGGCTACGGCTACTGGACCACGCCGACGGTTGCGCTTGGCGCGCCGCCCGTGCCTGTTCCCGCCACCGCTACCGCGGTTGTCGCTCCCGATGGCACCATCGCCGGACTGAACATCACCAACCCGGGCGCCGGTTATGTCGTCGTTCCCAAGGTGACGATCGCCTGGCCCGCAACGGCCATCCAGGCCACCGCGACCCCGACGGTTACCGCGGGCGCTGTAACCGGCGTCACGCTGACCAACATCGGCCGTGGCTACCTGACCACGCCCAACGTCACCATCACCGATCCGTCGGCGGCGGCCGCTGGCGCTGCCATCAACGCGCTGGTTGCACTCCCCGTCGGCCCTGGCTTCCACCAGGTTCCGGACATGGCAGGCAATCTCGATCCGACCAAGGTGCCGGCCGGCTATATCGCTCCCATCACGGGCGAGGGCACGGTCTACTACACCAACAATCAGACCGAGCGCCTGATGTGGTACCACGACCACACCTCGGGCACCACGCGCCTGAACGTGTACGAGGGTCTGGTTGCGCCGTTCCTACTGACGGATCCGTCCGTTGATCCGGCGCTGCCAGGTACGGCCGTGAACACGACCAACCCGCCCGCCCTCCAGGGCCTCGTGCCGGGCGAGCAGATCGCTCTGGTGCTGCAGGACAAGACCTTCGTGCCGAAGGACATCGCCCAGCAGGACGTGAACTGGGATACGACCCACTGGGGCCAGTACGGTGACCTGTGGTTCCCCCACGTGTACGAAACCAACCAGAACCCGTCGTTCCTGCGCAGCCTGTCCAACCTGGGCCGCTGGGACTGGGGTCCGTGGTTCGCGATCGTCTACCCCTCGCTGTATGCACTGCCCTCGGGCAAGTACGGTGACGTGACGCTCACGCCCGAATCGTACGAAGACACTGCCGTCATCAACGGCATCGCCTATCCGACGGTTACGGTGGAACCGCGCGCCTATCGCTTCCGCGTGCTCAATGGCGCGAACGACCGCTTCATGAACCTGGGCTTCTACCTGGCCGACATCACGCAGCCGGCGGCTTTCGCCGACACGCTGCATGCGGCCGGCACGAACTTCACCGAAGTGCAGCAGTTCTCGCCCACCGGCGCTCAGCCGGGTGCAGCCACGGTCACGCTCACGCTGCAAAACGGCACGGCGCCGGTCACCGAGGCAGTTGCCCCGAACGTGTTCCAGGCCAACGCCACCAATGCGGCCTTCTTCCCGTGGCCCGCTGACGGCGGCGCTGCCGGTCCGGGTGCGACGCGCCAGGTACCGACGCCCGCTTCCATGGGCCCGGCGATCATCTCGATCGGCAATGAAGGCGGCGTGCTGCCGACATGGGTGCAACACGACCCGATCCCCGTGAACTTCGACTACAACCGTCGCAGCGCCACGGTGCTCAACCTGTCGCAGAACAACGACCCGACGCAGCAGTGCTTCCCCGAGTGCCATGGCCTGTACCTGGGACCCGCGGAGCGCGCCGACTTCGTCGTCGACTTCGCCCCCTACGCTGGCCAGACCCTCATCCTGTACAACGATGCCCCGGCGCCGAACCCCGGCTTCGATTCGCGCATCGACTACTACACGGGTGATGACCCCACGGGTAACCTGAACTACGTCACAGGCGGTGCGCCCAACACGCTACCGGGCTATGGTCCCAACACGCGCACGATGCTGCAGGTGGTTGTCGGTACGATTCAGAACGCCTCCGGCACTGACCCCATCGACTACACCGCCGCCACCGGCACGGTGACGGCGATGAACGGCAAAACCTACACCTCCTGGAACCCGAATGCTCTTGGCGCCGGCAAGGTCCTGGGCGTGTTGACCTCCAACACCCCCGGCCCGATCCAGCAACTGTATTCAGCCACGCAATCTGCGCCCATCGTTGGCGAGTCGGCGTACAACATCGCCTTCAACAAGACGACGCATGATGCCAACTTGGCCAAGGGCCTCGTGACGAGCACCGGCGGCTATGCCGACGAGTACGGCAACATGTACCTGGGCTCGCAGAATCAGCCCGAGTTCTATGTGACCGATCCGGGTCCCCTGACGTTGACCAGCATCGCCGTGACGGGTAACACCACCGCCACTGGTGCCGCCAGCGGTATTGGCCTGGGCACGGGTTCCTCGGGTTCAAACCCGGGTGCCGGTTCCGGCACGAGCTACACCTCGCCCCCGGCGGTGGTGATTTCCGCTCCGACGTCCTGCACGCCTCCGGGCAGCAGCACGGCGCCCTGCCGTACGGCCACGGGTACTGCCGCAATCTCGGGTGGTCAGGTTGTCAGCGTTGCGCTGACCGATTCGGGCGCGGGCTACACCGAAGTTCCGTCAGTGCTGCTCGTTTCCAGCGGTGGTGCGGTGAACGCGATTTCGGTGACCAACGGTGGTTCGGGCTATCTGACGGCCCCCTTGGTTACCCTGTCGCCGCCCTGCACGCCGGCTATTGCCACCGCCACGGCCCCCGCTGTTGTCTGCCCGTCCACGGATGTGCAAGCCACGGCAACCGCGACGATCAACACGGCTGGCGCCATCAGCGGCTTCACGATCACCAACCCCGGTGCCGGCTATTCCACGGCCCCGACGGTGACGATCGGCGCCCCTGCTTCGCTGGTTGCACCGACGTTTGCGACCGCCCTCACCGCGACGGGTGGCCTGGCTTCGGTGACCCCCACGGGTGGCAGTGGTTACACGGGCGCTCCCGCGCTGACGATTTCGGCTCCGCCGGCCCTTGTGGCTGCTGGCGCCGCTACCGCCACGCTGGCAGCAACGGGTGGCGCGCTCAGCACGATCACGCTGGCAACGCCCGGTGCCAATTACGTCACGGCCCCGACGGTGCAGGTCGCCGCCCCCGTGACCGTTGCGGCTACCGGTGTCGCTTCGCTTAACACTACCGGCGCTACTATCGGTAGCATTTCGATCGCGTTCAGCAACCCCACGGGCGTGAACTACTACGGTGTCGCCCCGACGGTGACCATTGACCCCCCGACGGCCGCAACGCCGGCGACGGTCACGGCCATCTACACCACGGCGGGTACATCCACGTACCTGACGGGCTTCACGGTGGTCAATGCCGGTTCCGGTTACACCACGGCTCCGGTGATTACCGACGCGACCTGCGGCGGCGCTGGCCAGGCGGTTCTGAACGCCACGGGCGGCATTGCATCGGTCACCCTGACAGCCATTGGACTGACGGGCAACTGCGCCACCACCGATACGCTGAGCTTCAGCAGCACGCCTTCCGCCGGTACGCAGGCGACGGCTGTTGCCTCGCTGGATGCAACGGGCACCACGGTTGCTTCCCTGAACGTGTCCGGTGGCTCGGGCTACCTCACGGTGCCGAAGGTGACCTTCTCCGCACCGGTGGCAACGCCGGCGACGGCGACGGCCACGATCGGCACGGGCGGTACGCTGACCATTGCAGTTGCCAACGCGGGCTCGGGCTATCCTGCCGCTCCTGCGGTCACCCTGGTGGGCGGTGCTGGCGGCGTAACGGCCACAGCCACGGCCACGGTTGCGGGTGGCACGATCTCGGCGGTCACGGTGACCAATGCCGGTTCGGGCTACACGGCTGCTCCGACGGTCGCGCTGACCGGTGGCACGGGCACGTCCCAGGCCACGGCAGTTGCCGCGGTTTCCAGCGGTGGTTACGGTGCCACGGCGATCGCCATTGCCAGCACGACCAAGGTGTTCATTTCGCCAGCGGCAATTCCGGGCAATATCGTTCCGCCCACGCCTGGCGCAGTGCCCCTCGCGCTGACCCCAGCCGTCGCCTCCCTGTTGGGATGCTCCGGCACGCCGACCGTTTGCACGAACCTGAGCAATGCAGTGGTCGGACGCCTGCAGAACCCCGCGATCCAGGAGCTCTTCGAGCCCTTCTATGGCCGCATGAACGCGACCCTGGGTATTGAAATGCCCAACCAGTCGCTCACCGTGCAGACCACCCTGCCGCTGAACTACGTCGATCCGGGTACGGAGATGTGGGAATACGGCAAGCCCGTAATGTGGAAGGTCACGCACAATGGCGTGGACGCGCACCCCGTGCACATCCACCTCATCAATGCGCAGCTGGTCAACCGCGTGGGCTGGGACGGCACCATCAAGCAACCGGAAGACGACGAAATCGGCTGGAAGGAAACGATCAAGATGAATCCTCTCGAGGACATCATCCTGGCCATGATCCCGTCGGTTCCCCAGGTGCCGTTCGGCCTGGAGCGTTCGATCCGTGCGCAGGATGCTTCGCAGCCCCTGGGCGTGAATCTGGGCTTTACGCAGTACTCGGTGGAAGGTTTCAGCGGCGCCGTCGGAGCACAGACGGTTGCTGGTGATACCAATCCGCTGGTCACGACGCAGCATGACTCCGCGTTCTTCGCCGCCGGTGGCGCCAACTGGGGTGGTGTGTATGGTCACACCGCCACCCAGGCTGGCTACATCTCGGCGACGGCACTCGGCGTCGGTGATGCAGCAACCGTGGTCAACAGCATGGAAAACTTCGACAACGAGTACGTGTGGCACTGCCACATCCTCGGTCACGAAGAGAACGACTTCATGCGTCCGATCTCGGTTCTGTCGAACCCGGTTGTGCCGCCTGCGCCCACCACGGTGGTGGCCACGCAAGCAGCGGCAGCGGGTGCTGTAATTACCTGGGTTGATCCGACCCCGATCGTTGCCCCGATTCCTGTCGCCACTCCGGTGGTCGGCATGAGCCTGGCAACGTTCAACGCGACGTATGGCAACCAGGCCAATGAAATCGGCTTCCTGGTCCAGCGTTCGACGGACGGCGGAACGACCTGGGTCAATGCCACCAGCACGGCGGCAAACGTGACGACGGCGACCGATCCGATGGTCCTGCCGGTTGGCACGGCTGTGCTGTACCGCGTCATGGGCTACAACGCCCAGGGCGTCGGTGCCCCCGGCACGGCAGCCAGCATCACCGCGAAGTAACCGGAGGGGAGGAGGGCGCAGGCTCTCCTCCCGCCGGTGTCTTGAAGAATTTTGCTGTACGGAACGCCGCGCTCTGTCGCTGGTCGGTTTTCATCTGATCCGGCACGCAATGGTTCGCGGCGTTTCTTTTCACTGAGCCGGTATTTCGCTGCATCTCGTCGCTTCTGTTGGATGCGATTGGGTGTATCTGAAATGCTGAGTTTTTGTCAGCGCGGGTTTTCCGCGTGTTTACGCGGGTATTTCATCCGCTGGGATCTCGAGGGCCGCGGCTAGACTTCCCGACCCCTATTCGATTCCGCCCAGGAGTGCCATGCCATGCATCTGAAATCGATCCTCCCCCTGTTCATGACGGCCGCACTGGTCGCGCCTGTTCTGGCAAGCCCCGCGCCATCTACCGATACGGCAGTCGTACCGGGGACCGCAGCCGCAGCGCCCGCGTCCGCAGCGGCTCCCGCCCCAGCAGCGCCAACAGCGCCAGCTCGCCCGGCGCTGAGCACCGAGCGCGATCTCATCAGTTACTCCGTGGGTGTCCAGACGGGCCGCGCCCTGCGCACGGCCGACGGCGCCGAGGTCAATATGGACGCCATGGTCCAGGGTCTGAAAGACGGCCTCGACGGCGTCAAGCTGCAGTTGCCCGAGCGTCAGATGACCGAGCTGCTGGGCCGCTTCCAGCAGACCCTGCGCCAGAAGATGCAGGCTTCGCGCGGCCGTGCCAAGGTGGCCAACGCCGAAGCCGCGGCCAAGTTCCTGGAAGAAAACAAGAAGAAACCCGATATCGTTACCCTGGATTCCGGCGTGCAATACCGCATCATCACCACGGGCAATGGCAAGATGCCCAACGAGGGCGACGCCGTCACCGTCAACTACCGCGGCACGCTGCTCAACGGCAACGAGTTCGATGCCACCGAGCCTGGTCGCCCGGCACGCCTGACGGTCGGTTCGCTTATTGCCGGCTGGAAGCAGGTGCTCAAGCAGATGCCCGTCGGTTCGCACTGGCAGATCTTCGTGCCACCGCAGCTGGGCTATGGCGAGCGCGGCGTGGGCGCCGAGATCGGCCCCAACGAGCTGCTCACGTTCGATCTCGAACTGCTCGCCACGCAACCCGCCCAGTCGGACCGCTGATCGGGCCAGCCGACGTAGCCGCGCACCATGGTTCCCGCGTTCGTCCCCCGCCGCGATTCACGCCAGCCGCTTGGCCTTGTTGCGCTGGTCTGCGTCCTGGCGCTGAGCGCCGCACTGGCCGCCGAGAGCGCCAGCGCGGCTGCCCCCCAGCTTGCGGCCGCAGGGTCCGCCGATCCGGCAACCGGTGCTGCGGCCTCGACCGAGCTGGTCGAGCAAGGACGGCGGCTCTATGCCGAAGGCATTCGTGTCGACGGCAGTCCCCTGGTGGCCGACCGCCTCGAGGCCTCGCCCCTGTCCGGCGCGGCAGCGGCCTGCGTCGCCTGCCACCGGCGCAGCGGCATGGGCGAGGTCGAGGGTGAAATCATCGTCCCGCCCATCAATGGCCTGTCGCTCTATGCCGGCGACAAACTGCGCGACCGCGTGGTGATCGCCATGGATCCGCGCCGCGGCCGGGCCTTCAACCAGAGCCACGCGCCGTACGACGCGACAACCCTCATGGCGGCGATCCGCGACGGCGTGCACGTGAGCGGGCGCAAGATGAATGCCCTCATGCCGCGCTATCGCATCAACGAAGCGGATTTTCTCGCGCTCAAGGCCTACCTCGACCAGTTGTCGATTACCCTGTCTCCGGGTGTTACCAACAATAGCGTGCGGCTGGCAACGGTGATCGCACCCGGCATGGACCCGGTGCGCAAGGATGCCTTCCTGCGCAGCATTCATGCGCTGCTCGACCAGAAGAACTCCAACACCATGCCCGGGCACCGCCACATGATCAGCGCAGCCGAGGGCATGTTGAGCTTCGAGCGCAACTGGGATCTGGATGTGTGGGAGCTGCAGGGTCCCCCGGAAACCTGGCAGGCGCAGCTGGAGCAAGCCTATGCGCGCGCGCCGGTATTTGCCCTCGTTTCGGGCCTGGGCGGCGGGCAGTGGGCACCCGTGCAGGATTTTTGCGAGCGTGGGCACATTCCCTGCTGGTTCCCCAGCATCGTGGCTCCGCCTCCGGGCGCGGACCATCAAACCTACAGCCTGTATTTCTCGGCGGGCGTCGGTCTGGAAGCCGATGTGCTGGCCCAATGGCTTGCCGGCGAGCCGGAGCACGGCCAGCCGCAGCGCATAGTCCAGGTGCTGCGCGATGAAGCTGCGGCCCAATCGGCTGCCGCTGAGTTCGACCGCCGCGTCGCGCCGGGGATGAAGAACCTGCACCGTGTGCTCGGACCGTCGGACGACCTGAGCACGGCGCTTGCCGGCCTGCGCAACACCGACGCGCTGGTGCTCTGGTTGGGACCCGCGGATCTCGCCGCCCTGGCGCAGTTGCCCGCGCCCCTCGCGCCCGTATACGTCTCGACGCTGCTGGGCGGCACCGCGCCCCGGCAGCTGCCGGCGCAATGGCGCGCGCAGCTGCATCTGCTCTATCCCTACGAACTGCCGCAAAAGCGCGAGCACAACATGGCCACCTTCCACTCCTGGGTAGCCTTGCGCCAGCTGCCGCTGGTCGACGAAGCCATGCAGTCGGAAGTGTTCTTCTCCGTGGGTTACTTCGTCTTCACCATGTCGGAAATGCTCGACAACGTGTACCGCGACTGCCTCATCGACCGTGGTGAAACCAATGTGCGCCGCCGCGAGATGCTGCGCGCCGAGGAAGAAACCATGGTGCGCCAGGGCGGGCATCCGCCCGCTCGCCGGGTGGCCGCCGCGTCGACCTACGCGCCCGGCGCTGTTTTCGGCACCGATACCCAGGGTCCGCTGGCCCAGAAGAACACCCCCAAGGGCGGCGAGCGCCAGGGCACCACGATCTATCCGCATCTGTCGATGGCCGCCGGGCAGCGCTTTGCTTCCAAGGGTGCCTACGTGGTGCGGTTTGCGCAAGCCGACGGCGAAGCCCTCGTGGCCGAATCCGATTGGATCGTGCCATGACCCGAAGCAGGTGTTCAGAAAATGTTTCGCGGGCCATGACCGGACGCGCCCGTTCGGGAAATGCCGTCCCGGCAAGTGCCGGGCCTGGCGCGCCGGTGATTCTGAATTTTTCCGCCATTGGCCCCGGGCGGTTGCATTACGGGACCTGCTTTTCCGTTTCCGGCGGCCGCAAGGCGCCATTCACTTCCATTGGAGAGACCGTAATCATGATCAAGCAAACCCTGGTGGCAGTTGCCCTGGCCCTTCCCCTGATGGCTTTCGCCGCCGACACGACCAAGCCCGTTGCGGCCGGCACCGTGACGCCCAGCGCTACGAACCCCGCCCAGCACAAGTACCCGCACAAAGGCGCGCGCGCCCAGTGCCAGGCAGCGGCCAAGCAGCAGTATCCCAATCCCAAGGATGTCGCCAAGTACAAGGCAGCGGTTGCTGCTTGCGAGCGGAACTAAGTTCCAGTTGAACGCGTAGCCCGCTGCCGGCGGTTTGCCGGCGGCATAGGTCGAAGCTCCCCTCTCCCGCTGGCGGGAGAGGGCAGGGTGAGGGTGGGGAATGCGCGAGGGGAAGTTCCCCGCTTCTCCCAGGCGACCTCCTAAAGCCCCAGCGGCTGCGCTTCCGCAGCCGCGCCGTCCCAGCGGGACTCCGCCTCATCGTTGCTCAGCAGCCGGGAGACCGTGCCGGGCCGCTCGATAAGCCCGCTTTCCAGCGCCACCAGCGTCAGCTCGGACACATTGCGCAGCCCCAGCTTGCGCATGAGGTTGGCACGGTGCTTTTCCACCGTCTTGGGGCTGACGTTGAGAAACTCAGCCGTCGCGCGGTTGGTGCGTCCTTCGGCGATGAGCTTGAGGATGCTGCGCTCGCGCGCCGTCAGCTTGTCCCAGGGCGCGGTCTTGGTTTCCGGGCGGTTGCCGTTCAGGTAGTTGTCCACCAGGTGGCCGGACACATCGGGCGAGAGGAACTTCTTGCCACCCACCACGCTGCGCAGTGCCATCACCAGCTCGTCGTAGGACGCATCCTTGAGGATGTAGCCGTCCGCGCCGGCGCGCAGCGCCTCGCGCACGTACTCGTCGGTCTTGTAGGAAGTGAGCGCCACCACCTTGATTTCGGGCAGCCGCCGCTTGATCTGCGCCGTGGCTTCGATGCCGTTGAGTCCGGGCATGGAGAGATCCATGAGGATGATCACCGGCGACAGTGACAGTGCCAGCCGCACGGCCTCCTTGCCATCCTTGCACTCGCCCACCACCTCGAAATCCGGCAGCGTGCTGATCAGCGAATGCAGGCCCTGGCGCAGGAGGTTGTGGTCCTCGGCGATGAGCAGTCGGTTCTTCATGGCAGCGTCCTTCGTGTCGGATGGCGCGCGATCGTCGTGGTAACGGCAATTGGTGCGGTGTGCATGGAAGTCCTCAATGGCGGGGACCGCCAAGCCCGGGCAGGGCCCCCGGGTTCGGCGCCAGTACCGGTGGCCCTGTCGTGGCCCGCGTCGGCGGTATGAAAACGAATTTCCATTGCGAGTAGTCCTCCGCCGTGGCGAACTGCGCGTACTTCCGCGGGAAGTGCGCGTGTTTCATCGGTACCGCCGTGGAGGTGGAATGCACACCCACCAGGGCGTTGTTGATGATCACCGGCTCAAAGTCCGTGTCCTCGGCCATGGGGTCGCGGTAGGCCTGGCGCAGGTGGTGAACCGGATTGGGGAAACGGTCGTCGTTGAGCAGTTGCGAGATCGTGGTGGGCAGCACCTTGCGCGGCCCGGGCGTGGTCTTCCAGTACGACTCCACCGCGCGGCGGTATTGGTCGCCCACCCACAGCAGCTCGACTTCGCGCTCGCGCTTGCGTGCGGTAGACCAGATCTCCGCGGCGGACAGCGCCCCTATCCCCACCAGGATGAGCATCAGCATCAGCGCGATCAGCACCAGGCCGCCCTGGGTTTGCCGGGGCGGGCAGGTCTGGAGGAGCTTGGTGTCCGTTGGCCGGTCAGTTGGTCGCATTGGTCTTCCCGCTGGCATCGGGTGCGGGCTTCGCGCTTTGCACGTCGTACACGCCGGTGAGACTGGTATCGGTGGGCGCCACCACGATCCAGTCGCGGTGATCGGTCAGCGGGTCCACCGGGATCTCGCGCAGGTAATGCTTGTCGACCAGGTCGTCCAGCGTGGCCGGGTATTTGCCCTGGTCGCCGTAGTATTTGTCGATGGCGTCGCGTATGGCCGAGATGTTCTGCCGTTGCACCGAATTCTTGCCGTTGTCCACGGTGCCGAAGTAGCGCGGCACGGCAATCGTCAGCAGGATGGCGATGAGCACCATCACCACCATGAGTTCCACAAGCGTGAAACCGGCGCCGGCGCGCCGCGTAGCGGGCGTCATGTCACCAGTCCTTGTAGGCAATGCCATTGAGGCCGATGGCCGTCGACTTGGTGGTCACGTCGTACACGTCCGCACCACCGCTGAAATCGCCCGGCAGAGCGCCGTAGGCACGCAGGTTCCATTGCTGGTCCGGCGGCACGGTCTGGTCCTCGAAGAACGGGTCGCGCGGCACCTGCCGCAGGAACACCATGTGCGAGGGGATGCTGTCGACCGAGCTGCTGGCGGGAGATCCGCTCTGGGGTGAGCCGCTCTGCACCGACCCGGACACGATGCCGCCGCCGCCAAAACCGCTGGCGCCGAACCCCGGGCTCCCATTGGTATTGGTGGTGTTGGTGTTGTTCACGCCGCCATTGCCGCTCACCGGCGTGGCGATGGTGTCGACACCCTCGACCAGCGTCTTGAGACTGGGCGGATAACCCGAATCGCCGATGCCCTTGGAGATGACGCCGGAATCGGCTGCCGACTTGTAGGCATCCAGCGCCGTGCGGATTTCGCGCAGTGCGCTGCGCAGTTCCGACTCCTTGGACCGCGTGACCGTCACTTCATAGAGCGGCACCGCCACCATCGCCAGCACGCTCACGAGCGTGAGCGTGACCACGAGCTCGATGAGCGTGAACCCGCGGTCAGCCGGCACCCCGCCCGGGCTGCGGCCCGGGGGAATGTTCGCTGGGGTGTCGGTGCGACAGCGCATGTGGGGTTTTCCCGCGAAGTGCCCTTACGGGGTGGTGCCGCCGGGCGCAGGAGCAGGCGCGGGCGCTGCACCGGCGTCCGGCACCGCGCCGCCCGGCTGTACCGGCGCCGGGGGCGTCGCCGGGCTTGCCGCGGGCGGAGCCGGCGGTGGCGCTGCCGGGGCCGGCGCGTCTGGCGTTTCCGGAATGACGATCACGCCCGGATCGCCGGGCCGGCCGCCTGGGGGCCAGGCGGTGCCGGCAGCCGGACGCTGGTGTTTGGGCGCACTGCCACTCACGCGCGGGTCGCTGCTTACCGGGGGGTCGGTGGGCAAGCCGCCCGGCATCGCCGCAGCACTGCCGCCACCGCCGCCGACAAAGCCGGGTACGACGGGTGCGGGCGTGGCTCCGTTGGCCGAGTTGCTGACCGAGCCCACAGGATCGAGGCGCAGCGGGTTTTCGCGCACCGCCGACTCGCTGCCCGAGAACACGTCGCGGTTGCGCCGGTCGGCGATGGCCGGGGCGCGCAGCACGTGCGGCGTGATCGACAGCACGATCTCATCCTTGGTGTGGTCCTTCTTGTCGCTGCCAAAGAGCTGACCCAGCACGGGGAAGTTCACCATCCCCGGCACGTGGCTGTAGGTGTCGGAAGTCTGGTCGTTGATCAGGCCGGCGAGGATCTGCGTTTCGCCGTCGCGCAGCCGCAGGCTGGTTTGCGCGGAACGCGTGCCGATCTCGTAGGCCACCGAGCCGGACGCGGCATTGGTGACCTGATTGATGATGTTGCTCACCTCGATGCTCATCTTGATGCCCACGTCGCCTTCAAGATAAACGTGTGGCTCCACTTCGAGCTTGATGCCGACGTCCAGGTACTGCACCGAGCCGGTGACCACCGGCGAGCCGGTGGAAACGGGCGTGACCGAGTTGGTGATCACCGGCACCTTGTCGCCGATGAGGATCTTGGCTTTTTCCTTGTCGCGCACGCGGATGCGCGGGCTGGCCAGGATGTTCGAATCGGTGTCCTGGGCCTGCAGGTTGAGCGTCGCCGAGAACGACGATATGGCCAGCGTGTTGAGCGGCGTGTGGTTCAGCGCGCTCAGCGTCTGGTTGGCAGGGGTGGATATCGTGGCCGTGGTGGGCCACTGGATGCCCAGGGTGCTGGCCTTGTCGCGGGATACTTCCAGGACTTCCACCTCGAGCATCACTTCCGGATCCGGCAGGTCGTGCGCCGCGATGAGCTTCTCGGCCACGCCGATCATGTCGTTCGTGCCGCGCACCACCAGCGTATTGGTGTGCTCGTCGAGGGACAGGTCGGCCGTCTTGAGCACGGTCTTGAGCAGGGTCTGCATGTACTTGCCGTCGACGTTGGACAGCTGGAATACGCGGATCTTCAGGTCCTGGTATTCCTTCTGCTTGGCCGCCGTGGACGGGTAGATGAACAGCGTGTTGGCATTGAGCACCTTCTTCTCGAGCTGGCTCTGCAGCAGGATCATGTCCACGGTGTCTTCCACCGAGGCGTCGCGCACGAAGATCGTGGTCTTCAGGTCCGGCTTCACATCGCGGTCGAAGATCACGTTCAGGCCGGTCGTGCGCGA
>Ga0209698_10004466_pt1 | contig 15324 bp, 7 predicted proteins | sample LitLauG_LLR_2012_FD_187203 | JGI IMG/M metagenome (GOLD analysis project Ga0209698, IMG submission 187203) | Freshwater sediment microbial communities from Pennsylvania, USA - Little Laurel Run_MetaG_LLR_2012 (SPAdes) (version 2) | ecosystem: Environmental > Aquatic > Freshwater > Creek >...
GCAACGAAGCTCTCGAGGAGCCCGGCGGTGCTTGAAAACTCTCGCGTCCCCATGCGGGCACGAAATATGGGCTGCAGCGACGATCCCTGCTCCGAGAACAGAATCAGCGTGCTTTTTGTGCCTCCGACATCTCCCGCGAGAAGCATTGGCCGCTGCTCCAATCCGCCCTGAAAGTCCCCGCAGTATATCTCCCTTTGCCTCCGGATGGCTCATTTGCGGGGTGCGGGCCGTTCCCGACTGCTATAGCCCGGCTTTCACCGGACGGTGCGGGGAAAATCGACAGCCAGCGCATTTTTCTCTTGACGACCGGTGTCCGTCTACTATATAGCATTCGGCTGTCCCCTAATATAAACCGATTAGACACGAAGGGGGCTTTACCCCGGGGCCCAGGTTCAGAAATCAAGGTTCGTCCGAGTGGAGGAATGACCGAGCGAGACGGCCGCGAATCCGCAGCGCTCAACGTTATCTTTAATCTTTGCTCCGCCAGAGTGGAGGAAAAATGAATCGGTTCAGCATGTGGCTGCTCCCCGCGTGGATATTCGTTCTGTTCGTGGCTCCGGTGTACGCCCAAAAAACCTCGGGTGACATTCGCGGCTTGATTACCGATCCAAGCGGGGCTGTCGTCGCCGACGCCCAAGTAACCGCGCTCAATAAGGGTACGGGATTGACGCGCACTGCGACGGCAAACAGCCTGGGCGAGTTTGCCATCACAAACTTGCCGGTTGGCACCTACGACGTCGTGATCAAGAAGGCGGGCTTTAAAGAGTTCCGAGCCAAGGACCTGCAACTGCACGTGTACGACGTCGCCCAGGTGAGCGCGGTGCTGCAAGTCGGCAACGTGACGGAGACGGTAACGGTGGAAGCCAGTGCCGTGCAGGTACAGACCAACACTGCCGCACTCGCGGAAACCGTCGATGGCCAACAGATTCGCGAACTGCCGTTGTTCGGGGGTAACTTCGTCGAGCTCACCCAGTTGCAGCCCGGCGTTGCCGGAATCAGTGGTCCAGGGGGCACTGTCAACACCCAGGACAAAGGTATCCTAGGCGGCGTTGATTTTTCGGTGAATGGCAACGCGTCCACTGCGAATCTCTTCTTGCTCGACGGCGCCAATAACAACGACAAGGGATCGAACCGCACCATCTTGATTTATCCCGCGCTCGACTCCATCGCTGAGTTCAAAATGCTGCGCAACTCCTACGGCCCAGAGTACGGGCAGGCGGGCGGAGCCGTGATCAGTATCGTTACTCGCTCGGGATCGAACCAATGGCATGGCTCAGTGAATTATTTCGGGCGCAACGATGCTGTGTCCGCTTTCGAATACTTTGCCAAACATAGCCAGGGACTGAACGGTAAGCCGGTCAAGGATGAACTTCGCCGCAACGACTACGGTTACACCATCGGTGGGCCCATCAAGAAGGACAAGCTATTCTTCTTCTGGAGCGAGGAGTGGAACAAGGAAATTCGCGGGCATACGGTTTCGACCTGCACTCCGACGACGGCGGAATTGACGGGGGACTTCACGGGCGGTACTCCGGGAGGCACGGCAGCAGATGGCTGCGCGCCTACTCCCAACTTCTCTCTTCTGCCGGCAGGCAGCACGGTCGCGGGCAATCCCCTTAAGCTTGCGGCGCCGGATGCGGCGGGCTTGCTCTATGCTCAGTTATTGCCAGCGGCGAACTTGACCACACCTTTTCAGGGCGACAACTACATTCAGAGCATTCCTTCAAGGATTGACTGGCGGGAAGAAAGCGCGCGTGTTGACTTCAACGTGACCAAGAATAACGTCCTGACTGGGCGCTACACGCACGATTCCTGGAAGAACCCTGCGCCTCACGTGGTGGCATACTGGGGTGATAACAACAACTCCCCGCAATTACAGGGCAATTGGGATCAACCTTCGGAGAGCATTATCGGCAAGCTTTCTACCGCGCGCAGTTCGCTGGTCAACGAGGTACAGTTTTCGTACTCGCACAACGCCATCAACACGAGTGCGGGCGGGCTGACGAAGGCCAGCGGCGGACCCGCAGGACTGGTCAAAGCGATCAACGCCGCCGTACCAACGCTCTATCCTTCTTCGGTAAAACAAGCGGGCGGCATACCCATTTTCTGGAGCGGCTTCCAGCAGTATGGCAACGCCTCAACGACATGGCTGATCTCGCCTTACTCCAACAGCATGGATACCTACACCATCAACGACGACATTACGAAGGTCAAAGGTACCCATACGTTGAAGGCGGGGTTCCTGTGGAACTTCAACAAGAAGAACGAAGACCAGAACGGAGGGTATGATCAGCCGGCGCAGTCCATGGCGGACTGGGGAGTTGCCTGGGGAACTCACACCGGCAACGGTTTGGCCAACCTACTGGTTCCTAACCAGCAGTTTCAGGGTTCCCAGGAATTTTCCACCAACCCGACCGATCACGCGCGCTGGCACGACATCGAATTCTATGTCGGCGACACCTGGAAGGCGCGGCGCAATCTGACGGTGGAGTACGGTTTCCGCTGGTCGTTCCTGCGCGAGCCGTATGAAGTCAACAATGCGATGACTTCGTTCTCTCCGGCCGCTTACAATCCCTCGGCGCCAGCCACGGACGGCTGCAACGGCGTAATCATCGTGCCGGGAACCGATCCCTGTGGCGCAGCTAACACGGCCAGCGGCACCAACTTTAGTAAAGGAACTCCTGGCCCGAACCGCGCTCTGCGCAACAACAGCAACCACGCCATCGCACCCCGACTGGGGTTGTCGTGGGATCCGTGGAGCAACGGCAAGACCGCGATTCGCCTGGGCGTAGGCCAGTTCTACCAGAGCCCGGCTGTCAGTTCACAGGTTCTGTTGTCCGCCAACTCCCCCTTCTCTACCAACGCAATTGTCAACCGCGCCCTCGATCCTCAGAATTACGGTGAGACTCTGCCCCCTTTGAGCGGGGTGGCTGCGTCTCCCAGTTACGGTGTGGATCCGCGTGCCCTTCTGCCCAATACCTGGCAGTGGAATCTCGCGGTCGAGCAGGAGATCGCCCGTAACACAACACTAGAAATAGGCTATGTCGGGAACCGGGGCCTTCATCTTGTGCAGAAGTATGACATCAACCAAGTGGCGCCCGCGAACCGGCTCGCGGCCGTCTTCCAGACTGGAGCCGGTCTGAATGCTCTTCGGCCGATGCCTCACGACGGCAACATTTATTTCTTTGCCAGAGGGGACTGGTCCGACTACCACGGTTTACAGGTCCTCTTCAAGTCACGCTGGCGAGACTGGATACAGTACCAGGCGGCATACACTTGGTCACATGCGATTGCGAACACGGAACTGGATGATTCCGCCGCCGGTACCGGTGGCGGTGTGGTGGCAAGCCTGATCACCGACAATAGCAACCCCAAGTTGGACAAGGGCAATACCACCATCAACCGACCCCACATCTTTGTCACGAATGCCATCTTCTATCTGCCCAAGCTAGCCCAGGCCAACAGCTTGGAGCGAGCCGTAGTGGGCGGATGGGAATTTTCAACCATTGCGACCGCGGAATCGGGAAACTCAATCTCCGTCTTCGACAACGGCGGGAACGGCATAGCCGCGTCCCTGTCCGGGACGGGCTACGCTGCCAATCAGCGGCCCAACATCACCAGCACGTCTTGTAACTCCGGTGCTTCCGGGAATCAGATCATTAACCCGAATGCCTTCACGCTTGTCGGATTCCAGCTTGGCACCATCGGCAACGCGCCTCGGGGGTATTGTCATGGCCCGGACCGGGTGAACTTTGATCTGTCGTTTTCGAAGAACTGGTCGTTGACTGAGAGGTTCAAGCTTCAGTTCCGTTTCCAAGCTTTCAATGCCTTTAACCACGCGCAATTCCGCGGGGACCTGTTGCAGACGATATACAATCCGACGTTTACCTGCGGCGCCGCTGCTTGCAGCCCAAGCAACAGCGTGATTCAGAGTACGTCTGGCCTGAACGCCAACTTCGGACAGGCCCTGGGCACGACGGGGCCGAGGGAGTTCCAGTACGCTATGAAGTTAACCTTCTGACGCGCTCGGACGGAGCTATCGAACGCGACCCTGAACCGGCGGGGCTTGAAATCCTCAAGCCCCGCCGTATACTTTTGCACATTGACCTGGGACACTCCGTTGTGACTTGCCCACCCCGCCGAAACTTTTCTCCCCTTCCCGCTGGTTCGGTCGCGATGACGTTCGCCGCTTTCCTATGCTTGGGGATAATTGCCGGATTCCTACCGTCCTACGCTCTTGCCCAGAAGCCGGCGGCCCGGCGAGTTTCGCCACCAGCCTCTTCGAAGCAAGCATCTCCCCAAACTCCGGGGCCGACGCCGGTTGCGCTCGAACTGCAGAAGCGGATGAAAGCAGCGGCAGCAGCGCGTGAGGCAGGCGATCCGGGAGCGGTGGAACAGGCCAACGAACGCCTGATTGGATTCGGTCTGCGCCAAATGGGACAGCTGCGGTTGGTCGAGACCGCCTTCGCGGAGGCCATCGAGCTCTACCGCCGGTCCCTGGTGTTCGAAGACACCGCCGACGCCCGCGTCGATCTGGCGATCGCCTATTATTCCTCCACCCGGCTGGACGAAGCGATTGCCGAAACTACGAAGGCCCTGGCCACGGATCCGAAGAACGCCCGTGCCTGGCACGTTCAGGGGCAGGCTTGGATGAAGAAGCAGGACCCGGCCAAGGCAGCGGAGTCCCTCCTGCGGTCCGTCGAAATTCAGCCCACGTTGGAAGTTGCCTATTCACTGGGTGTGTCCCTGCTGGCGGCCAAGGAAACGGAGAAGGCGGAGGTGGTCTTCCACAATATGGTGGAGATGGTGGGGGATAGCGGGCCTCTGCGGGTGCTATTCGCCCGCGCCTACCGTGATGCCAACATGCTCGACGACACGGTGCGCGAGCTGAAGAGGGCCATTGCTCTCGATACCACCACCCCGCACGCCCACTACTTTCTCGGACTCTCCTATCTCACGCTCAACATGTGGGCGCCCACTCCCCAATGCCGCGAGGAGTTCCTCAAGGAGGTTCAGTACCATCCGCGCGACTACCTCAGCAATTACTTTCTCGGTGTGATTGCCTCCATCGGACAGCAATATGCCGAGTCGAACCACCACTTGAAGATCGCCACCGGCATTAATCCGTCTGCGCCGCACCCCTGGCTTTATCTTGGCCTCAACGCCTTTGCCGAAAAAAACAATACTGCGGCCGAGAAGTATCTCCGCCAGGCCATCGCCCTTTCCCGGGGGCAGGAGTCGGAAGCGAACTACTTGATCCGCAAAGGCTACGTCGTACTGGGGCGCATCCTGGCGAACTCGGGACGAAGGGAGGAAGCAGACGGCTATCTCGCGAAGGCACGCGAACTGCAGAACCTTGCCCTCGCCGAAAGCACTCGGGACGTAAAGGAGATTCAGGCGCAGGTCGGGATGGGAACGGCCGCCGTTTCCCCTGACAAAGACCAGGAGCCGCAAATCGCCGCTGAAACTCCTGGTGGGGATCCAACGGCGCAAATCGATCCATCGGCTTTGGTGCGCTCCCATCTCACGGACGCGGAAAAGGAAGCTGCGGCTACGCAGGAGAAGCAACTGCGCGAAGTGCTCGGCAGTAGCTTCAACGACCTGGCCACTTCGGAGGCCGTACGTCGGCAGTTCGATCTCGCGTTGGGACACTATCACGAGGCGGAACGCTGGGATCCCAGCATTCTGGGCTTGATGCGAAACGCGGGCGCAGCCGCGTTTCGCCTCAGCAATTATCCCGAAACCGTGCGTGCTCTATCCGCGGCGCTGGCAGAGGACCCGACAGACAGGCAGACGCGGGCCATGCTCGGGATGGCGTACTACGCAACCGAGGCTTATGCCAGCGCAGCCCGCACCATCTCTCCATTGGGCGAAGACGCGCTGCACGACCCAGGGTTGGGATATACCTGGGCGGCTGCATTGACCCGGACCGGCGAGCTAAAAGAAGCTGCCAAGGTGCTCAACGAGGTGGAGAAGACAGCACTCCCCAACGACACGGTCCTGCTGGTGGGACAACTGTGGACCGACATCGGCGACTACTCGCACGCAGTTGCGACGCTGCACCGTGCACTGCAGAGCGATCCTTCGCTCCCGAAAGCGCATTTTTACTGCGGGCTGGCACAGCTGCAGGCAGACCGTTTTGCCGATGCGGCTGCTGAGTTCAAGGCGGAACTTGCCCTGTCTCCGGGCGATCTCGACGCCACATACAACTTAGGGTTCGCCTACCTGCAGCAATCGCGGTGGGACGAGGCTACTCTTTTGTTCCAGCAGGTCATTGCGGCAGATCCACGGCAGGCCAACGCCCAGTTCCAGCTCGGCAAGATTCTGCTGGAACAAGGCAACGTCAAGGAAGCGGTGCCCCATCTGGAAGAAGCGGCGCGGTTGAATCCCGAAGCAGACTATGTGCACTTCCAGCTGCAGACGGCCTATCGCAAGCTGGCGCGCACCGAAGACGCGGACCGCGAGCTCCAGCTCTACAAAGACACCAAGGCGCGAAACCGGCAGCGCGATCTGCCAAAGCCGGTCGAGAAACGATGATTCCAATTTCAGCGGTGAACGATTGAACAGAAAACCTGCGACAGAACTTGGGAAAGCGGTTGCACTTCTGCTGATCACGACCTACGGCGCGTGGGGACAGATGGGCTCGGGACGCTCGGCGCAACCGCCGCCTCCGGGAGCGCGAGCTGTCAAATGTAGTGGTCGTCCGGTGCCGCAACTGGAGGACATCACGGAGAAGGCCGGGATCCAGTTCCGCCATGTTGCCTCTCCGATGGCCAAGTACATTCCCGAGTCCATGAGCGGCGGGGTGATTCTGATCGACTACGACCGCGACGGCTGGCCCGACATCTACTTCACCAACGCTCCAACCGTCGAAATGGCCCTAAAAGGAGAGAAGGCCCGGGGAGCGCTTTACCACAATAATCACGATGGCACCTTCACCGATGTAACCGACAGGGCCGGTATCGCTACCCCATGTTTTGCCATGGGTGGCGCCGTGGGCGACTACGACAATGACGGATGGCCCGACCTCTACATCACCTGTTTGGGCGGAAATGTGCTCTATCACAACAATGGCGACGGCACGTTTACGGATGTGACCGCCAAGGCCGGTGTGGCCGACGGACGGTGGTCCACCGGCGCTGCGTTCGGGGATTACGACGGAGACGGTTTCGTTGATTTGATGGTGGCCAACTATGTGGATTTCCATCTCAATGACCTGCCTGCATTCGGGAAGGAAGCAAACTGCAGATTCCGCGGAATTGAAATCCAGTGCGGCCCGCGTGGTTTAAAGGGAGCCGGCGACTCGCTCTTCCACAACAATGGGGATGGCACGTTCACGAACGTTTCTAAGAGCGCGGGCGTGGAAGACGCACCAGGATACTATGGCATGTCAGTTGTCTGGGGAGACTTCAACAATACCGGGCGCCCCGATATCTATGTGGCGAATGATTCCACTCCCAAGTATTTGTACCGCAACGATGGCAATGGGAAGTTCACTGACATCGGGCTGGTGTCGGGAACTGGCGTCAGCGAAGATGGCTCGGAGCAGGCGTCGATGGGGATCGCGATTGGCGATTACCTGCACAACGGGTTGCCCTCGCTTTACGTTACGAATTTTGAGCAGGAATACGACGACCTGTTCCGCAACGAGGGAGGCTGGAATTTCACCGACGTCTCTTACCCTGCCGCTGTGGCGTTACCTTCCCTTCCCTGGGTGAAGTGGGGCACAGCCTTTGTGGATCTGGATAACGATGGGTGGTTGGACCTGATTGCGGTGAGTGGTCACATCACGGCGCTGGTCGACAATCTGCCCGCCGGAGGTGGCTATCGCCAACCCAAACTGCTTCACCTGAATCAGAAAAACGGGACTTTCTGTGATGCCAGCGATCAAGCCGGGCCACCGCTCCAGCAGAGGCGCGTGTCCCGCGGACTGGCGGTTGGGGATCTCTTCAATGACGGCAACATGGATGTGGTCGTCGAGGATCTGGATGGCGCTCCCATGTTGTTGAGAAACCTTGGACTAGCGGGCCGCCATTGGGTGAGCTTCGAACTGGCCGGAACCAAGAGCAATCGCCTGGCCCTGGGCGCGAAGATCAAGATCGTGGCGGGTGGAATGACACAGACGGATGAGATTCATAGCGGCGGCAGCTATCTCTCTCAGAATGATCTGCGAGTTCACTTCGGGCTGGGAACCGGCACCAAAATTGATCGCGTCGAGATTCACTGGCCTTCGGGCAAGGCCGAAACGTTCGTCGATCTTGCAGCGGATCGGTTCTATGCGGTCTTGGAAGGATCCGGGCTTGTTCCGATGGAGGGCGTGCGTCCGGTTGCCGCCAAGGCGCCCCTTCCTGAGAAGACACCGCCCAGTCCGGGCCCGTCCCGCAACTGATTTCTTCCACAGTTCAGTTGCTTCGAGAAGGTGCTATGGCGTGTGAGGTGGGACCAGTTTGATCGCGTTAGTGATTCCCTCGCCCTCGACGATAGTGTAGATTGCGTCGGCGGCAACGTTGTGCAGAGTTTCCACTGTCCCGTTGGGCCACCGGATTTCGATCTTCTCCATGACCGCGTCCGAGGCAAGACCGAAATGAAGCCGCTGGTCGTTCGACGACAAGTAACTGCTGCCGCCACGTACCTCATCGAACTGGGAGCGACCTGCCGTCGAAACCGTGACCCGAGCGCCGATGGCTGCGCGGTTGCTCTTCTTTCCGACCAGCTTAAACAAGACTCGGTGATTGGAATTCTGGGTCTCGTTGATGAAGAGCGATGGCGGCGCGCCCACGTTGAAGACGGCGAAGTCGATGTTGCCGTCATTGTTGATGTCGCCGAAAGCAACGCCGCGGCGTGACTGAAGCGGGCCATCATTCAGGCCGCTGGCTGCGGCAATCTCCTCGAAGATGTGGTTACCCATGTTGTGAAACAGCAGAAACGGCTCGCGATATTTGATTTCGTTTGGTACGGAGTCGACTTCGGGATAAATGTGGCCGTTAGCCATCAGGATGTCGGGCAGGCCATCATTGTCGAAATCGACGAAACCCGTTCCCCATCCCACATAAGGCAGTGACGCCTTGCCAATGTGCGAAGCCCAGGTAAGGTCCGTGAACCCCTGGCTGCCGCGGTTCCAGTACAGTTCCTTGGGCTGGTTCGCATAGTTGGTGACCAGGATGTCGAGCTGTCCGTCGTGATCGAAATCTCCAAAATCCACACCCATGGAGCCGAACTGTTGGCCCTCTGCGCCCAGGGCCACTCCGGAAAGCAGAGCGACCTCTTCGAAGGTGCCGTCGTGCCGGTTGTGATAAAGAAAATTGGGGCCAGCGTCATTCGCCACGTAGAGATCGGGCCAACCGTCGTTGTCGTAGTCTCCCCAAACGACCCCCAAGCCATCGCGATGCTCCGGGTCGCTGACACCGGCCTGCTTCGAAACCTCCTCGAAGGTACCTCCTCCGCGATTGTGAAAGAGCAGGTCGCTTTCCCCGGGCATGGTCCAGGGACTCTCCACCCGAATTCCCTTGTGGAAAAAGTTGGGGGCATTACTCTCAGCGGTGGGCAGGTGATCGAGATCGGTATGGACATAGCGCGACACAAACAGGTCCAGTTGCCCGTCGCGATCATAGTCGGCCCAGGCGGCCCCGGTGCTGAATCCACCACCGCGGACCCCCGCGCGGTCGGTCACATCTTCAAACCGGCAGTTCCCAAGATTGTGGTACAGAACATTGCCCCCATAACCGGTGACGTACAGATCCGGCAGGCCGTCATTGTCATAGTCACCCACCGCCACGCCCATTCCCCAGCCGCGCCGAGTGAGGCCGGCAGCCTTCGTGATGTCGGTGAACTTCAGGTTGGCATCCTGATGATAGAGCGTGACCATCGGGTCGCCACCGTGGCGGGCAGAATCAATGGTCGAGTCGTTGACCACGGCGATGTCGAGCCTTCCGTCGTTGTCACAATCGAACAGCGCTACTCCGCCCGACGTGGATTCGACCACATATTTCTGCTTCATCGAACTGTAGGGAGCGGTTGTGAGTCCGGCTTGCGCGCTGATATCCTGAAAGCGAATCGGCGCAGTTGGCACCGCCTGGCCCGTGAGCGGAGCCGGCAACAAACCCAGCAATACACCCAGGGAGAGAAATGTGATTGCGCTGGAAACGATAGGCATCAGCTGCAGCTTATTGTAGGGGAAGCCGTCAGCCACAGAAAAGGCATGCAACTTCCGGTCTGGGCCGCGTGGGGCGGCAGGATCACCGGACGAGCTACGATGATGGTCAGATCGGCGCGCAATAGCAGAGACCCTGTGTTGGGTTGGAACCTTGCGGGGCTTTGCACCGGCATCTTGAGGATCACGGTTGCCTGCGCCATGTTGTGCGTTTCTGGCGCGGCTGCGGAGCAGACTCCAGAGTTCACGCAAATCTCGGCGCTGATCCGTCAGGGTCATCTCGACCTCGCGGAGCAGCGGCTCCAGCGCGTGCTCGCGCGCCAGCCACGATCGGCAAAAGCTCACAATTTGCTGGGGATCGTCTATCTCCGGCAACAGCGCTACGATGAGGCCGAGCAGTCCTTGCGCATCGCCATCAAAAACGATCCTAAGCTGGTCGACGCGTTCCGCAATCTGGGAGAAGTCTGCATTGCCGAAGGCAAAGCTGACGCGGCGGTGAAGGCTTATGGCGACGGAGTCAAACTAGTCCCCAGCGATGCCAAGAGCAACTTCGCGCTCGCGAGGCTGTATGAGAGTGCGGGAGAGTACCAGCGGTCGCTCGATGCAGCAAGTAAAATCGCTCCCGCACAGAGGACGGCCAACCTGTTGCCCATTCTCGCGGCAGATTACGTTGGCTTGAACCAGCCCGAGAAGGCTGAACTGGAGATCCGAGGTATGCTCCAGGTCGCGGACAAACATCCCGACCTGGTGCCGCAGTTTGCGGGTTTCCTTCTGGAGCGCGGTGCCGTCGGCGATGCGGATGAATTGCTGAAAACAGCCGCACAACGACAAAAGCCAACCGACAAGTTCCTCTACCAGGTAGCCCGCGTGGAGGCACTGCGAGGAGACCGCGCCCAGGCGCGGCAGACGCTGACTGACGTTCTGGAGCAATCCCCTGACTTTCTGGAGGCGCTGGTGGAGGCCGGGCGTCTAGCGGGGCTGGATGCCGATTGGAAGAAAGCAGCGCGCTTTCTGGATCGCGCCACGAGATTGGCTCCGCAACGGGTCGACATCCTCCAAGGGCTCGTGACTGCCCAACTAGATAGTCACCAGTCGGGGAGTGCTCTGCGCGCTTCGAAGAAGCTGATCGCGCTGCAACCCGATGATCTCCGCAGTTTCTATTTTCTGGCGTTGGCGCAAGCTGGGAATCAACAATGGCCCGAAGCCCGTTCTTCCGCCGAGAAGGTGCTTCAAACCCACCCGGGTGATCGCGAGATGAACCTGACCCTAGCCGCCGCCGCCTACAATACGAACGACCTGGCAGAAGCGCGGAAGCGTCTGGATGTCTGCCTCAAGCAGAATTCGTCGGACGCGGGCGCACTCTATTTTCTTGGCTTGATCCAGAAAACGGAGGGTGACTCGGCCGGCGCGATCCAAACTCTGTCGAGCAGTGTTGCCCTGGATCCGAAAAATGCAGAGGCCCAGAGCGCGTTGGGGGGACTCTATCTGCAACTGGGAGATCTTCCCCGTGCGCGGGAAGCTTTGGAAAGTGCGGTAAAGTTGTGGCCTGAAGCGGCGGACAACCACTACAAACTCGCGCTGGTCTATACCCGCTCGGGACTTCCCGATAGAGCTAAGGAGCAGCTTGAGACTTACAAGAAGCAAATGGATACCTTGAGTGCGAGGCCGGCGACCGCTAGTCCTCCGCACGGCGACGATCACGCCATACGACCCGATTGACGAGCTCGGTTGGGCATGCATTGAGGAAAGCACAAAATGACAGGCTCCTCGAAACCCTTGCTTCCTCCCCGGCTATTTGTGCTTTTGCTGGTGGCCACCGCGCTGGTCAGCCTGGATGGCGCTGTGAACGAGAGCAGCCATCAAGTCGTCTATCCAAATCCCGACTTGGGTGTTGATTCCCTCGCAGCGCGGAAAAAGGCACAGCTGGAGACGGTCAGCCAGTTCAAAGTTTTCTACCAGTTCCAGTTCGCCGACAAGGTGAAGGAGAGCGGCATTACCTTCGTCCACCACGCCGTCGAAGACGCGACCCGTCACTACAAGCCCGTGCACTACGATCACGGCAACGGCATCGCGGTTGCCGATGTCGACGGCGACGGGCTGTACGACATCTACTTCGTCAACCAGGTTGGAGACAACGAGCTTTGGAAGAACCTGGGGGGCGGAAAATTCCAGAACATTACCGCGGAGGCCGGGGTTGCAGTGCCCGGCCGCATCAGCGTGGCTGCGGCTTTCGGCGATATCGACAACGATGGCGACCAAGACCTGTTCGTCACCACGGTGCGCGGCGGAAACGTGCTGTTCGAAAACGACGGGCACGGCCATTTCAAGGACATCTCCAAGGAAGCCGGAGTCGACCTCGTCGCACATTCCTCCGGGGCCTTCTTCTTCGACTACAACAACGATGGCCTGCTCGATCTGTTCGTCTGCAACGTGGGGCGGTACACCAGCGACGAAAAAGGGGCCAACGGCCAATACATTTCTCTGTCCGACGCCTTCTTCGGCCACATGCATCCCGAGCGTTTCGAGTATCCCGTCCTGTACAAGAACCTGGGCCACAATAAGTTCAAGGATGTGACCGAAGAAGTCGGACTGAAGCCCCACGGCTGGTGCGGAGACGCCAGTTTTGCCGACGTAAACGGCGACGGTTATCCCGACTTGTTTATTCTCAACATGCAGGGCCCCAGTCACTACTACGAGAATGAAGGCGGCAAGCGATTTGTCGACAAGACCGAACAGTACTTTCCTGCGACTCCCTACGGCACGATGGGGATCAAGTTCTTTGATTTCGATAATGACGGCCGCATGGACCTATTCCTGACCGACATGCACTCCGACATGTTTGAGGACTTCCCGCCTGAGCGGGAAAAGTTGAAGACCCAGGTCCGTCCTCCAGCGGACTTCCTGCAAGGCGCCAAGATTTTCGGCAACGCCTTCTACCACAACCTGGGAGGAGGCAGGTTCGAAGAGATATCCGATCGTCTGGGAGTCGAGACCTACTGGCCCTGGGGCATGAGTGTGGGCGATGTCAATGCCGACGGTTGGGACGACGTCTTCATCGCTTCCGGCATGAGCTTCCCCTTCCGCTATGGCATCAATTCACTCCTGTTAAACAACCGTGGCGAGCGGTTCCTGGACAGCGAATTCCTGCTTGGCATCGAACCCCGGCGTGAGGGCCGCACGCACACCCCTTGGTTCGAAGTCGACTGCTCGCAAAAGCAGGGGATGGGAGGCTTGGGGCAGAAGGTGTGCCAGGATCAGACAGGAAAAATCGCGGTCATGGCGACTCTTTCCAGCCGCTCGTCGGTGATGTTTGATCTCGACAATGACGGGGACTTGGACATTGTCACCAACGACTTTAACTCTGAGCCTCAGGTCCTGATCAGCGATCTGGCGCAACGCAAGGAAATCCATTGGCTCAAGATCGTGCTCGAGGGCACGGCCTCCAACCGCAATGGCCTGGGCGCAACCGTGCAGCTGCGCGCCGGCGGCCAAACCTACCTGAAGTACAACGACGGCAAATCCGGCTATCTGTCGCAAAGTGTGTTGCCGCTTTACTTTGGCCTGGGCGACACCAAGAAGATTGATAGCGTCGAAGTTGCCTGGCCTTCCGGGTGCAAACAGGTCCTGACCACGGGATTGCGGGTGAACGAAACGCTGAAGATCACTGAGCCGGCGAAGTAGCTTCGAGTGCCGCGCCGCTTCCAGCAACGGTTTCCGCAGCCGCGACCGCTACTTTCTGCCGCTCTGGCCAGAGACGCTCGCCAGCGCCGAAAGTCTTGCGATCTCCGATAGTTGCTTCTTCGCCTCTTCGACCTCCGCCGACTTGGTGGTAAGTGCCATGTACTGGCGCATATGCTCGGCCGCCTCTGGATAGTCGCGTTTCTGCATCAGCACCAGGCCCAGCAAGTACTCCAGCTTGGGCACCTGTCGCGCCTCGTCGATCTTGATTCCCTGGCGTGCGCTCCTTTCCGCCGCCACAAAGTTTTGTAAGTAGTAGTCGGCGGTGCCATGGAAGAACCATGCATCCGGGAAGCTCACTGGATTCAATGCCAACCATTTGCCGGTGGCATCAAAAAGTTCCTCCCAGTGTCGCGCTTGCGCCGCCATCTGCGCCAGGCCTTGATAGGGGTTCACGTATTGCGGGTCGGCGGCAAGCGCCTGCTCAAACGAATGACGCGCCCCGGCGTCATCGTTCTTGTGAAATTGCACACAACCAAGCTCAAACCATGCCACGGCAAACTTGGGATAGATTTCGATCGCCTTCTCGAAGAGCTTCTCGGCATCGTCCCATTTGTCCTTCTTTTCCAGATCACGTCCTTTTTCAAGATCCTTGCGGGCAGTCTCGGGAGCAGCCGCGCTTGTGACACTGACGGTCGAGCCTTCCGCCAGGTTGAGCCGGTGCAGAACGATTCTTCCCACGTCCGTGCTCTCAAAGCTGGACATGACCCGGTTGAGCTGAAGCGGGCTCGAGGAAAATCCTGGAAGGACAACCCGGAGCTCGCAATCCCGCCACGCGTGCTGATTGTCGAAGATAGATTCGGCGTCGGCTCCCGACGACGAAACGTCGCCGACTCCCACGCCGACATGCGAACTGGTGGCAAACTGAACACTGAATGCGCCGTGGGAGTCGCTGTAGCCTTCAATGCGCTTGTGACTTGTGCAGATGGTTTGAATGGCGGCCGGTTCCGTCAGCACAGTTCCATCCTCGAGAAATAGTCTTCCGGAGAGGAAGACAACTCCTTTGGCAGCGTTCGGGGGTTGGGCCGGAGGCCCCGTCGGGACCGACAGTCTGGGAGGACTTTGCGTGCGCTGGGCCCACGAGGTTGACGGTACAGAGGCGAGTGCCAAAAGAAAGAGAGGGCGGCAACCCCACGGGCTTTTCATGATACGAACCCCACCACGGATTTGCGCCTATTATAGGCTCGAATCGTGAGGCTAGCGTGCATTTACGCTGCCGCCAGCACCTCGAACTCGAACAAATCGAAACAGAAAAAGTGAGCGGCGCGGCTACTTCGCACCGGTTTCGCGCCAAAAAGCGGGATGCTTGATCACGCCCGGCACCCGGCAACAGCACGCGGTCCAGAGACGCTAGTGCTGTATCGGACGCGCCCCGCCGGACTCCCGAAACTACGTGCAACTCCCTACGGGGCGCGTCCGATACAGCTGTTTGAAGG
>Ga0209698_10004467_pt1 | contig 15323 bp, 12 predicted proteins | sample LitLauG_LLR_2012_FD_187203 | JGI IMG/M metagenome (GOLD analysis project Ga0209698, IMG submission 187203) | Freshwater sediment microbial communities from Pennsylvania, USA - Little Laurel Run_MetaG_LLR_2012 (SPAdes) (version 2) | ecosystem: Environmental > Aquatic > Freshwater > Creek >...
GATCGGCAGCGTCACCTCGGTGCCCATCGACGCCACCAGCGCCTCGGTCAATGCCCAGATGGAGGTCCTGGTCGAGCAGCTGCGCCAGGGCGCCGCTGGCGCCCCCGCGGACGCGCGCTTCGGCAGCTTGCAGATCTATCCGATCCAGGTCGATTTCGATCAGCTCAGGGGCAACGATCCGGCGCAAAAGGCGCTGCGCGAGAAGGTCAAGGCGGTGCCAACGGCATGGACGATCAGCGCCGACGACCTGGCCACCGTCGACAAGGCCGGACGCCTGCTGCTCGACGGGCATCCGTGCTTCCAGCAACTGCTGCTGGACCTTGGCGTTGGCGACGCCCCGTTCGTCGATCCGCCGTTCGCCCAGAAGGGCTGCGCTCGATAAGCCGCGCGATCGGCAGCACCGGCCGCCCTCGGGCAAATCTACCGCAACGACCATCTCGGCGGGGATCTATCCGCGCAATTGGCGCTGCGGAATCGGCTTATTCCGACGCTCGCCATGGGCCGGCGCGGCTACAGTTTCCCGGAATTCATCCGAGGGGCGCACATGCCGAGCAGGGATATTCCGGACGTCCACATCTGCATCGTGCAGCCGCCCGGCTATCTGTATTCCATGGCACTGCTCGACCCGGCGCGCTATCTGCAGTACCAGTTCGCCCGGTTGGGCGTCCGCGCCAGCATTGCCAAGAACCGCCTGCGCAAGGCCGTCCCCAACCTCGTGCTCGGCGCACACCTGGGATTCGACGCATCGCTTTTGCGCGAATATGCCTGCGTGCTGCTCAATCTCGAGCAGCTGGGCGAGGGCGGTACTACCTGGTGGCCCAAATATGCGGATCTGCTGCGGTCCGCACCGGTGATCGACTATCACCCGGCCAATCTCGCAGCCTACGGGCGAGCGGGCGATGCGGTTCCAATCGTGCGATTCGGCTATGCGCCTTACCTGGCGGCCGAGGTTGGGGAACCTATCCCGATCGAAGCGCGTCCCATCGACCTTCTTTTCTTCGGCTCGATCAACGATAGGCGCAAGCGCATATTCGATCGCATCGAGTCGACAGGACGCGTCATCACCCTGTTCGACGGGCCCGTCTTCGGACCCGAACGGGACGCTTTCGTGCGCCAGGCTCGTGCGGTTCTCAACTGTCATTACTATGAAACCGCACGCTTCGAGCAGGTGCGTGCCTTCCAGGTGCTGTCGCTGGGCACGCCCCTGGTTTCGGAATCCAGCCCCGATGCGGCATCCGGCGCGGGCTTCGAGAGCAGCGTCTCCTGGTTTTCGCCAGACCGAATCGAGGATTTCTTTTCCCGGGAATACGCCGCCGCCGCCTTTGCCGAGCGTGCCCGTGGCCAGATCGAAGGTTTTCGCGCCAGCGAGGCGCCGCCGGGGTACGAAGCGGCTCTCCAACTGCTGCTACGTGCGCGTCCCCAAGGCGGAGAGGTCGCGCCGCCACAAAGATGCATCCGCGTCGTCGGCGGCGACGGCTATCAGACGGGATCCTTGAATCTTTCCCCGGATCCCGCGGACCAGGGCGACCTCACGATCGACCTGTGCGAGCCCCTGTCGCTGCCGGTGCAACTTGACTCGGCGTGGCGTGGCCGGGTCGAATTGCACGAAGGCAGCTCTGAAGTCGTGCACCTCGGTGCCTTTCCCGACAGCGCTGGCGCGGCGCGCACGCTGCTTGCGAACTGCCTGCGCCTGCTCCGCCCGGGCGGACTCTTGGTGGTCGATCAGCCGGTGCTCGCGGGGGCCACGAACGGCCCCGACGACTCCTGGCTGCCCGCTTGCACGAACGAATTCTGGCGCATGGCTTGGCTCGATCATCGCCTGAAGGAGCGCGAGCGCCTCTGGTGCGACGGCAACGGAACACCCGTGCCGCGCCAGAGCGCGGCGCTGCGCCGCATTCAGCTCGAAAAGGTGGCGACCACCCTTGCCGAGCGCACGTTCGCACGGGTGATGAGCCCCGATTTTGCGGGGGCGTTCGACGTCCAAGGCGCCGCCCCAGCCGCGCCCTCGCGAACCACATCCGCACCGGTGGCCACGGCAGGCGGACCGCAGGACGCGATCGTGAGCGTTGTCATCACCACCTTTCGCCGTCCCAAGACACTCCCGCGAGCGGTCGCCAGCGTTATCACGCAGCGACACGAGGGATTTGCCGTGGAACTGATCGTTTCCGACGATGATCCGGGGCACAGCGCGCAAGCCTATGTCAATGCGATCCCCGCGTCGCCCGGCGTTTCCATCCGCTACCTCGGCCGCGGATCCGACACCGGAGGCGTCTCCGCCTCGCGCAATCGCGCGACGATGGCCGCCTCCGGGCAATGGCTGATATATCTGGACGACGACGATGCATTGTTGCCCGAAGCGCTGCAAAGTCTGCTGGCGGCAGCCCAACGCGAAAGGGCGACGGTTGCCATTGGAAACTACCTCGGCTGCCTGGAGGCCGCCGACGGCCGCATCCTGTCGACGCAGCGGCACGAGTTCCCGCCGGGTTTCGGCTATGCGAGCCTGCGGGTGCGCAATTTCATCCCGGTAGGCGCCTACCTGATCCAGCGCTCTGCGATCCGGGTTCCCTTCGACGTCCACTTGAAGTCGCTTGAGGATTGGCTGTTCCTTCTGGACAACCTGGCCGACCAGCGCATTGCCCTGCATCCGGGCTTCGTCGCGCAGATCTTTACTGCCGCCGAGCGGGACCGGGTGCACCGCAATACGGCGGGCGGAGCACGGGGTTCGGCACTGGACATCCTGCGCGTTTATTCGCTCCACCCGGATGCCGCATTGGTCGACTCCCGTCGCAAGCTGCTCGCCGCGCTGCCCGAGCTCGGCATCGAGGAACTCATGGGCGGCGAACCCCGGCGCCGCCAGAACGAGGTGATCGAGACCGCGCGCCAGGGGCGCTTTCTCATCGTCAATCCGGACGAAGCGATCCAGAAGAAGCTGCTCGAAAATGGCGAGTACCAGCTGCTCGGGCCGGCCATCGCCCTGGCGATGTCCTCGCTGCGCGCCGGCTGCATCGTCGATGTCGGCGCGAACATCGGCACCTTCACGCTGCCGGTCGCCCGCGGCCTGCCCGCCCATCCGATCATCGCAATCGAACCCCAGCCTTTCGTCTTCCGCCACCTGGGAGCCAACGCCCTACTCAATAACGCACGAAACGCAAGCTTGCTGCAGATCGCGCTCGGAGGCCCGGACGGCCCCCCCGCGATCCGCCTGCCGCTCTTCGATGCGCACAGCGACCGTGGCCCGGCCTCGCTGCCCCGGGTTACCCCCTTGGGAGAAATCCGCTCGAGAATCGAGCAAATGATCGATCCCGGACCGGGTGCGCAGGAATTCGTCGAAGTGCCCCTGCTGACACTCGACGCGATTCTGGCAGGTGTCGAAGCGGCTTTCGTCAAGATCGACGCCGAAGGCCAGGAGCTCGAGGTGCTGCGGGGGGGCGAGCGCGAGTTGCGCCGCCAGCGGCCATCCCTGTACTTCGAAGCCTCGGCCCTGTCCAGCTTCGCGGAGCACGACCGCGCGCTGTCCGATTTCCTGCTCGGCCTCGGCTACCGGATATACCAGCTCGGCAGCAACCGCTTCGCGTTTCATCCCGGCGCCGTCGATTCGAACCGCGTCGAGGCGATGCTCAAGCGCCTGGGCCTGAACGCGATCCTCGCGCCGCATCCCGGCGCGAATGCGAAGCCGGAGCCGGCGCAGACCGGCCGGCCTGTGCGGTGCGTGGCCTAGTGCCCGCACCGGAAGATTCCTACGACCATGCCGCACGCAGCGTCGACAACAGGATGCGATTCATGGAACTGAAGCCGCTGCAGCTGCCCGATAGCCTGAACTACATCGGGCTGTTCCTGACGCTCGAATGCAATCTGAATTGCAGCTATTGCATCAACGACCCCGAACAATCCGGTCGCCGCGCAACGCTGTTTCCAATCCAGGGCAAGACCACACGCAAGACCCTGACGCCCGACCAGTGGCGTGATGCGCTGCTGCGCATCCCCGTGCGCGAAGACCTGCCGATCACGCTCCAGGGCGGCGAACCCATGTTGTACTGGGGCGGCAAGGGCCTGGGAATCGTGTTGGAGCGGGTGCCGCATTCCTTTGACCTGCTCACGAACTTTCCCGTAACGCCGGACGTGTTCGTGCGCAATCTCAACGGACAACAGGCCAAATTGCAGCGGCGCGCGCCGTACCCGTCGATACGGGTCAGCTACCACGCCGACGAGATGGACCGCGTTTGGAAGGGCCGCGGCTTCGCGGAGCTCGTCGACCGCTGCGAGGGACTAAAAGACCACGGGTTTCGCGTGTCGCCCGACAAGTCGCAAAGCGATGTCGGCATCTATATGGTGGAACACCCGCAGAACCGGGTCACCGCGCAGATGCGGGCGGCATTCGAGGGCCGGGTGCCTTTCGAAGGCAAGGAATTTCTCGGCGTGCACGAAGGCAAGCTCTACGGACACTACCTGTACCCCTTCTCCACCGACCTGATCGCCCGCGGCATCCATCCGCAGACGCTGCACTGCGAATGTCGCACGACGGAACTCCTGATCGATCCCATGGGGTTCGTCTGGGGCTGCCACTTCTACCTCTACCAGGCCTGGAGCAAGGGTGGCCTGCAGCAGGAATTCGCCGCCCTGGAAGCCGAGGAATTCACTTTCACGCAGAGCGCCCACCGGATCTTCGCCGGGCGCCGCATCGCGCCGATCGGGCATCTGCTGGACCCGGAATTCAGCATGGATGCGCTCAAACGCTATCGTGCCTGCGACCAGTATGGTCGCTGCATCGGCTGCGACACCAAGATCAAGAACAACCGCTTCCAGAGCTACTACGACCACGGCGTGGCGCATACCTCGGTGCAAATCCGCGGCATCCAGATGCCCGAGCATCTGCTCGACCGCATCGCGGAACCCGAGCGGGCCCGACCGTTCCTGGCGAGCGAATCGATCCTGGACCTATGACATGGGCGTTGCAGAGCGAATCGGCCCGGACGGGCGCAAGCGCGTGCTGATCATCAAGACCGGATACGGGGAGACCCTCGATCCGGACGAAAGCGGCGTGGTCAGCCTGGGCGACATCCTGCGCACCACGGTGGTTCTGCACCTGTTCCCGTCCGACCAGTACCACGTGACGTGGCTGGTCGACGCCAAAGGCGTCGCGCTGCTCAAAGGCAATCCGTACATCCACCGCCTGCTGGTGGTCAACTGCTTCACGCCGAACCTCCTGCTCGCCGACTGGTTCGACATCGTCGTCAATTTCGAGAAGGATCCCGGCATATGCGCGGTCTCCGACCGCATACCCGCATGGCGCCGCTTCGGATTCCGCCTGGATCCGCATTCGCACACCGCGGTGTCCTACGACCATGCCGACGAAGCGCTGCACATCACCCAGGATTCCGATGCCAAGCGCCACAAGACCAAGTCGTGGTCGGAGATCCTGTATGAGATGTTGGGGCACCACTATGAAGGGCAGCCGTATGTCCTGGGCTACCGGCCACGCGCGGTTCCCATCCACGATGTGGGGCTCAATCACCTGATCGGCGCGAAGTTTCCGCTCAAGCGCTGGCCGGAGCGGTACTGGAAAGAGCTGCACGCGGATCTGTCGCGGAACCTGGACGTCAGCTGGCAGGAAGGCGCCAACGACATCGAGGACTACATCGAATGGATAGCGAGCTGTCGCATCCTGGTCACCAACGACTCGCTCGGCCTGCACCTTGCGCTCGGATTGGGCACACCGGTGGTGGCGCTCTTCGGCCCCACCATGTCCAGCGAAGTCGACGGCCCGGGCTTGCAGCGCGTCACGCCGCCGCTCTCCTGGGAGTGCATCCCGTGCATGCAATCGACCTGCGTGCAGCAAACCTCCTGCATGCAGCACATCACGCCCGAATCCGTGGGGGCGCTACTGCGTTCCCGGCTCGAGGCGATCGCCGGCGCTGCGGTGCCCAGGGCGATGTCGACCCAATTGAGCCAATGGATGCGCGTCGACCTGGCGGGAGCGGAGAAATAGTGCTTACCTCGCTGTACCGCTGCATGCTGCGCATCCGGCGAATCGAGGAGGCGATCGCGGCGCGCTATGACGCGCAGCAGATGCGCTGTCCCGTGCATCTGTCGATCGGCCAGGAGGCCATTGCGGCGGGGGTGTGTGCGGCGCTGCGCCCCGGCGATGGCGTGTTCAGCAATCATCGCGCCCACGCGCATTATCTGGCCAAGGGTGGCGACTTGTCCGCGATGCTGGCGGAAATCTATGGTTTGCAAAACGGCTGCTGCGGCGGCATCGGGGGCTCGATGCACCTCGTGGACCTGGCCGCCGGCTTCCTGGGCGCTGTGCCCATCGTCGGCGCAACCGTCCCCCTGGCCGTGGGCGCCGCCTGGGCGGCACGACTGCGCGGGGAAGACCGGGTGATCGTCAGCTTCCTGGGCGATGGCACCTTCGAGGAGGGCGTCGTGCACGAGTCCATCAACTTTGCCGTGCTCCACAGCCTGCCGGTCTACTTCGTCTGCGAGAACAATCTGTACGCGTGCTACACGCGCCTTGCCGACCGGCAGCCGCATCGGTCGATACGCGGCATTGCCGCCGCCCACGGCTGCCAGACCTTCGCCGCCGACGGAAATGACGCGCTGGCGATACTCGAAGCCTCCCGCAGCGCGGTGACCAGCCTTCGCTTGGGCGGCGCACCCGCCTTCATCGAGTGTCCGACCTACCGCTGGCGCGAGCACTGCGGGCCCAACTTTGATGACGCGCTCGGGTATCGGCCCGCTGGCGAACTGGCGCAGTGGCAATCCCATTGTCCCGTGCAGCGCGCCGGGGCAATGCTCGCACAAACCCCCGAGGGAACCGCCGAGATGGCCCGGGCCGAGGCCGAGATCGGCCTGGAAATCGAACGCGCTTTCAGCGCGGCGCTTTCCGGAGCCTTGCCCGACGCGGCCGATCTGCCGGGATACCTCTATGCGCGCTGAGAGCAGGCGCCCGATCACCCAGGCCCAGGCGATACGCGAGGGCCTGGAACAGGCCATGATGGAGGACGATCGGGTCATCGTCATCGGGGAAGGCGTTCCCGACCCCAAGGCGATATTCGGCACCACGGCCGGGCTGCAGCAACGCTTCGGCCCCAAGCGCGTATTCGATAGCCCGCTGTCGGAAGCGGCAGTCACCGGCATCTGCATCGGCGCGGCGCTGGCCGGACTGCGGCCCGTAATGGTTCACCAGCGCATCGATTTCACCTTGCTGGCAATGGACCAGATCGTCAACAATGCCGCCAAGTGGCGCTACATGTTTGCCGGACAGGTGACGGTCCCGCTCGTGATCCGTGCCATCGTCGGGCGCGGCTGGGGCCCCGGTCCGCAACATGCACAGAGTCTGCAGGCGCTGTTCGCCCATATTCCCGGCCTCAAGGTGGTGATGCCGACGAGCGGCTCGGACGCCAAGGGCATGCTGATCGCCGCCATCCGCGACGACAACCCCGTGCTATTCATCGAGCACCGCTGGCTGCAGGACATCGTGGACGACGTGCCGCAGGATCCGTATGCCGTCGCGCTCGACCAGGCGCTCGTGTGCCGCGCTGGCCGGCATGCGACGCTGGTCGCGTTCTCGTACATGGTGGTGGAGGCCCTGCTCGCCGCCAAGGCCCTGGCCGACTACGGGATCGATCTCGAGGTCATCGACGCGCGTTCGGTGCGTCCGCTCGACGCGTCGACCATCCTGGCGTCGGTCCGAAGCACCGGTACGCTGATCGTGGCCGACACCGCATGGAAGACCGGTGGGGTGGCGGGCGAGGTCGTCGCGATGGTGACGGAAAACGCTTTCGATGCATTGCAGCGCGCGCCGCTGCGCATCGCGCTGCCCGACCTGCCGGCACCCACGTCGCACCATCTGACGCGCGACTACTACCCCGACGCGCTCTTCATTGCCCGCAGCATTGCGGACCACCTCGGACGGCCGATTCCCGACCTCGAGCTTGCACAGCGTCTCGGCCGGACCGTGCCGCACGACGTACCCCGGCGCGAATTTCGCGGGCCTTTTTGACTGCGCAGACCATGACCGACCGCTACGCCATCGACAGCCACAAGCTCGTGTATCACCCCGCGCGGGTGGCCCAGTACCTGGAAGGCAAGGATTCCTGGGAGCAGGCCCGCAGCATCTACCCGCTGTACGTCGAGATCTCCCCGGTCGGGGCCTGCAATCATCGTTGCACGTTCTGCGCCGTCGACTATGTCGGTTACAAGTCCGTCCGCCTCGACGTGGAGGTGGTCGAGAAGGCCCTGGCGCAGATGGGGCAGCGTGGCGTCAAGAGCGTCATGTTCGCGGGCGAGGGCGAGCCCATGCTGCACAAGCAGATCGATCGCATGGTGACGGCAGCCGCCAGGGCCGGCATCGATACCGCGATGACGACCAATGCCACCGTGCTGTCGCAAGCCTTCGTCGACCATGCCCTGCCGGTCATGAGCTGGATCAAGGCCTCGGTCAACGCCGGCACGGCTGCGACCTACGCCAAGATCCACCGCACCAAGGAAGGCGACTTTCACGGCGCCCTCGCCAACCTCAAGCGCCTGGCCGACGAACGCCGCCGCCACGACTATGCCTGCGTGCTTGGAGCGCAGATCCTGCTGCTGCCGGAGAACGCCGACGAGATCGAAACGCTCGCACGGATCTGTCGCGACGACATCGGCCTGGACTACCTTGTCGTAAAGCCATATTCGCAACATGCGTTCAGCCTGACGCGTCTCTATGAGGGCGTTACCTATCAAGATCACGAGGCGCTCGGGCGCCGCCTGCAGGACCTGAACACGGAAGGATTCAGCGTCGTGTTCCGGCAGAACACCATGCAAAAACACGATGACGGCGACGCCGGCCGCTATCGCAGCTGCCGGGCCACGCCGTTCTTCTGGGCCTACGTGATGGCCACGGGCGCCGTCTATGGATGCAGCGCCTACCTGCTGAACAAGCGCTTCGAATACGGCAATCTTGCCGAGGCGAGCTTTGCCGAGATCTGGGAGGGAGAGCGGCGGCGCGAGAACTTCGAATACGTGCGCACGCATCTCGACATCCGCGAATGCCGCGTGAACTGCCGGATGGACGAGGTGAACCGCCATCTCGACCGCCTGGTCACCAAGAATGTACCCCACATCAACTTCATCTAGCGCCGGCTGCCCTGGCGCGATGGCGGAAAGCCCATCGTGAACGAAAGTTTTCGTGATATCGACACACCTAGCCCGAGGCCGGGAGACGGCTGGCGCTTGCTGAGCGACCGCGAGCGTCTGGTACGCGTGCAACAAGTGATCGGCATGGCGGCCGGGCTATCGGATGCCCCGGTGCTCGCGGTGGCAGCCCAGGCGGACGGGCAGGTAATGCTCAAGTTCGAGGTTCCGGTAGCCGCGGATCGGCGTGGAACGGTGCTGCTCGATCTGGAGCGCGAACTGAAGCAGTCGATCGACCCGGGGCTCAACGTCTGGCTCGAGGCTCTCGGAGACCGCAACTCCCTGCGCAACCTGCGCGGCATCGAGATCCGCAAATGACCGCCGCCGTGCAGACGCGCGAGGGCGCGCTCATCCTCGATTCGCACAAGCTTTCCTATCACACGGACCGGGTCCAGGCATGGGAGGCCGGCGAGCGCATCGCACCCGTCGGTGTCGACATGTCCTTGACGCGGGCCTGCGGCGCGATGTGTTCCTTCTGCTACGCGATGATGCAGGAGTCCCAGGCGCGCAGCAGTATCAAGCCGGCCATTGCCTTGAAGCTCCTGGACGACTTCGCCGCCATCGGCGTGCGCAGCGTGTCGCTGGTGTCCGATGGCGAGAGCACGCTGGCCAAGGCCTACGTGCCTTTCATCCAGCACGCTTCCCGCCTCGGGATCGATGTCGGCAATGCCACCAACGCCTGGGAGCTCGATCCGGAAAAGATCGAGCAGGTCCTGCCGCACCTGACCTGGGTCCGCTTCACCGTCGCGGCGGGACGGCCCGAAAGCTACGCGCGCATCATGTACAAGGGGCCCGAGCACACCCAGGTGTTCGAGCGGGCCATGGAACACATCCGGTACGCCGTCGATCTCAAGCGGCGCAGCCGCCTGCCGGTAACGCTCGGCATCCAGATGGTGTTGATGCCCCAGCTGCGCGACGAGATCCTGCCGTTTGCCCAGCTCGGCCTGGACCTGGGCGTGGATTATGCGGTGATCAAGCATTGCTCCGACGACGAGCAGCACACGCTGGGCATCGATTACAGCCAATACGAGAGCATGCATGCGCTGCTCGTGCAGGCCGAAGCGATGAGCACCGAGCAGACCAAGGTAATCGTCAAATGGGACAAGATCAAGGATGGCGAAAAGCCGTCGTACCGGCGCTTTCACGGGCCGCAGTTCCTGCTGCAGATCAGCGGTAGCGGGCTGGTTGCTCCGTCGGGCATGTTCTTCAATGCCCGCTATTCCAAGCTGCACATCGGCAACTTCACCGAGGAGCGCTTCCTCGATATCTGGAAGTCCGACCGGTACTGGCGTGCCATGCGCTATCTTGCTTCGCCGGCATTCGATGCGCAGACCATGATGGGCACGCTGCCCATCCAGCACTATGTGAGCGTGGCGCTGGACAATCACGCCAAGGGCATCGCCCGGATCCAGCCCGGATCGGACCCCAAGCCGCTGCACGTCAATTTCCTCTAGGGGCGATCCGCCGCCCGGGGCCCGGCACGCCGCTCGCGCACGCCGGGCCGGATATTCGGCGGCATTCAGAGGATCATGGCTTCGGCCGCCTTCAGCACCGGCAGATAGATGGCGCGGAAGTTTCGGCCCTGCTTTTGGTCGTCGGCGATCTGCGAAATCTTCCAGTAGAACTGCGACTTGAGCGCCTCGTGAAATTTTTCCGAGCCCAGCACCTTCTGGCGCAGCGGATAGAACGACAAGTATTTCAGGATGAGTATCGCGGCCTCGTATGCGGCCCGCCCGGTGCCCAGGTATTTGTCGTGCGAGGAAAGTTGCCCCGGCACCTGCCGGAAGCACGCGCAGAATTGATCCTGGAACAGGAATTTATCCGGGTAATCGACGGCCATGCGCAGCACGAGGTTCCAGTCGTTGGCGCGGAATTCCCCGATGCCATCGGGCCGTACATACTCGCTTAGCGAGGGGTCGATCGGGGTCGCGAGCTCGCCGTAGCGGGGCAGGGCCGAGCGCTTGAAGATGGTGGTTGCGAAAAAGGCGTAATGATCGAAAGCCATCAGCGCCATGAAATCGTCGGCACCGTCCATCGACCTGGCCGACCAGCCCGGATGCGCAAGTTCGGTGATCGCGCCCTCCTCGTCGATGACATACTTGCCGAAGCCCACATAGGCATCCTCGTCGCGCATGCGCCGGAAAAGCCCGGAGAGCTTCTCCGGTATGAAGTAGTCGTCGGCCGACATGAAGAGGACGTATGGATCGGTGACGTGCGGGAACATCCTGGAAACCGAACGGTCCCAGCCCATGCTTTGCTCGTTGCGAAAGAGCCGCAGCCCCTTGCGGTGCGCATGGGACTGCAGGATTTCGGGCGTCTGGTCCGTGGAGCCGTCATCGCAAATCCACAGTTCCGTCACCGGGGAAGCGTCGGAGAGGATCGAGGCGATCAGGTCATGCAGGTACTGACCGTGATTCTTCGTGGAAATCAGCGTGGAAAGCATGCCGGAACGCTCCGCGGAACTGGGGGAATTGGTGGGAATCGTGCGCACGTCCATTGTGCTACGCGACCGCATGCAGGATCTGCTCTGAAAGCGCGCACTTTCGAGGCCAATTTGACCGTCGAAGGTCGATTGCAAGCACGGCTCGATGCGCCGCACCCAAGAGACGACGGCCGTCCCGCAGTCATGCTACAGCTGTCTGTTTTGCGTTCAAATCAACGTACAAAGCTAAAGGAACATTCCCGCAAACCTTGCATGGAGGGAGGGAAATGACACAGCTGAAATCTCTTTCACTGGCGGGCTCGGCGATAGTTTTCCCACTCCTTTGCGCCGGATGCGGGGGCGGAGGAAATGGAGCCGCGGCCGTCACGGCCTCACTTCCGGAAAGCGTTCTTTATTCCTTTGGCCCGCCTCTGCATGGCGATGGGAATGGTCCGACCAGCGCGTTGATTCAGGGAAGCGATGGAGCCCTTTACGGAACAACGTCTAGCGGTGGCGCAAATGGTCTGGGCACCGTGTTTCGTATCAGCACCGCGGGGGTCGAGACGATTCTTCACTCCTTCGGTCCGGCGGGCGCGGGCGACGCGATCGACACAATTACCGCGGTCGTACAGGCCAGTGACGGGAACCTTTACGGTACGTCCGCGCTCGGGGGAACCAACAACACGGGTGCGATCTTCAAGGTCACCCCCTCTGGGGCCGAGGTGGTTCTGTATTCCTTCGGTCCGGCTACAAGTACCGATGGGCAATCGCCATCGTCGAGCCTCATCCAAGCCAGCGATGGCAACCTTTACGGAGTAACGTCGGCGGGCGGCGTCAACGGGACGGGGACGGTATATCGCGTCACGCTTGCGGGCGCCGAGACGGTGATGCATTCCTTTGGCCCTTCGAGCGGTACCGACGGACAAAGTCCCATCATCGCGGCTACCTTGCTTCAGGCTACCGACGGAAGCCTCTACGGCGTGACAACCTACGGTGGCGCGAACGGAACCGGCACGATATTTCGCATTACGCTGGCCGGCCTGGAGACGGTTGTGTACTCCTTTGGTGCAGCAAGCGGAACCGACGGCCGTGCTCCCGCCTCCGGGTTAATCCAGGCCACGGATGGAAACCTGTACGGCACGACAGGCGTGGGGGGAACCAACAATTCCGGAACCGTGTTCCAGGTGAGCACTGGCGGGGCCGAAACGGTTATTCACTCTTTCGGCGCGATCGGCTCGGGCGAGGCACTGTTTCCCAATGGCGTGATCCAGGCCTCGGACGGGAGCATCATGGGCACGTCCAGCGGCGGCTCTGGTGCACAGGGCGCGGTCTTTAAACTGAGCGTGTCGGGCGAGCAATTGGCTTTACATTCGTTCGGCGGCATCGGTGACGGTGCTCATCCGTCCGCGAATCTTCTGCAGGCGAGCGATGGCCATTTATACGGCACGACGATGTTCGGCGGCACCCATGCGACAGGGACCGTCTTCAGGCTACCCTGATCAAACAACTGCAAAACCCGTGGATGCCCGCGCAGCTCCGCAATCGCCCGCTGATTCAGGACACTGCCCTCAAGGCTGCCGGGGTGGATAAGTCCGCACCGGAGACATTGACCACGGCCTGCCACGCGGCTTCCTGGCAGGCGCGATCGTGCAGGTGCGGCTGGCGCTGCGCCTCGATCGGGCCGGTGAATTTGCCTTGAGCCGAGGCGAAGAATTGCCCTGAAACATCGGTTCCGAACTCCGACGCCTGGAGGTACCGGCGGGCCGCGGTCTGCGGCGTCTGATTCATGCCGGGAATGAGCTTGACGATTGGAATGAACAGATACCTCAACGCCGGGCCAGCGCTTCGCACCACCTTGGTGTCGGTCGCAGCACCGGGCGAGACGGCGTACGCGGCCATGCCGGACGGCAGCCGGCGTGCCAGCGCCGCGACCCACCAAGCAACGATGAGCTTCGCATCGGCATACGCATTGTTGGGCACGTACTTCACGTTCGGCCCGTTGCGGATCAGGGCTTCCACAGCGGCGGCTTGGTCCCCCCGATAGTATTTGGCCGCAAAAGTCGGTACGTCGGTGTACTTGAACATGGGTACGCCGCCTCGGGCAGGCTCCGCGCCGGCAATCACAATCCGCGCCTCGGGGCTCAACAGATTGGCCCTGAGCAAGCCGACCGTCAGTTGATGGTGGCCGATAAGGGGGGCCTGAGACGCCTCGATGCCCGAAGCCGTGAGTGCGCGCTTCTTGAAGGGAACCAGACCTGCATTGAGCAGCAGGAAATCGACCTGCCGAGCTCGCTCGGCCAGCTCGGCCAGCGCGGATTGAACACTGGCCGGCGTGTCCAAGTCCAGCTCCAGCGGCGTGAAAACCTGTTTCCTGGTCTCAGCCGCGAGTTGATCGGCCGCTTGCCGGGCCCCGGCCAGGCTGCGCCCGGTGATGATGATCTCGTGCCAGCCCGCGTCGGCGAGCAGGCGGGCTGCCGCATGACCGAGCCCGGAAGTGGCGCCGGTGACGAGCGCGATCGCATGTTTCATGGGGCACTCCGCAGTGGGGGGAAAGGTCCAGTGTTGCGGGCCCGCGAGGCCAGGGCCGGCTTGCTATTTTCGAACTGTTCGGTTATATATTGGCGGGTCCGCCATTGTCAATGCTTTTTGAACCAAATGATTCAAAATATGACCCGGCCGCGGGGTCGACCGCGGAGCTTCGACGAGACGGGGGCGCTGGAAAAGGCGACCCAGGTGTTCTGGTCGAAAGGCTATGACGCGGTGACCATTGACGATCTCGTCGCCGGGATGGGTGTAGGACGGCCGAGCCTGTATGCCGTCTTTGGCGACAAGCGGGCGATATTCCTGCGCGTCCTTAGGGCGTACGCAGAACGTAAGGGCGCATCGGCCGCGAAGGCACTCCTCTCGCCACGGAGTCTGCGCGACTCCATCTCGGCCTTTCTGGGGTACGCCGTCGAAAGCGCGACCCAAAAAGGGTCCGCCCGGGGCTGTCTAATGGTGTGCGTAGCGCCGCTGGTAAACGACGCTGAGGTTCAGCGGTTCCTGCAGAGCGCGGTCGCGGGCGGCGTGGCGCTGGTGGAGCGCCGTTTCCGCGACGGGATCAGCGCGGGAGACATTCCACCCGACTTTCCGGTAGCCGTGCGAGCGATCCAGGTTACGGATTTTGCTCGTGGCCTGACCATGCGAGCGCAGATAGGCGCGCCGCGCAAGGCACTTCTCAAAGATGCCGAGGAAGCGGCCGAGTTGGTGCTGCAGGCACGGCGCGGCTGACGGATTACCGGAACCCATACGCCGTGAAAAATCCAGGACGAAATGCCGATGACAACCGACATGTGCGGTAGAACCGAGCGCTTCGTCGTCTGATGAATAACTCGGGGGCTTGGCTAGAAAAATTGCAATTCCGACGCTCGAGCGCCGACGCAAGGGCGCCGAGTCTACCGTTTTTCTATTTTAAAACATATAGTTATAGCCTTCCGGCAGTTCCGAGCTCGGTGCAAGAAGTTCAAAACACCGTGAAAACTGGCGAAGAGCCGACGCGCCCCCGGACCATTGAACTTTCCCCTACGCCCGGAATCCAAATAGCACTCTCAATGCCCGAGTGCTAAAATGGCCCAATTGCCGGAGGAGCGCCGTCGCCGCCGCCAGGCACGTGCGGCCACTTCGGAACCTGGAGGTAATTCATGGGTGCTACGGAACTGATGCTGCTGCCGTCGGCTGACGCCAAGTC
>Ga0209698_10004468_pt1 | contig 15323 bp, 15 predicted proteins | sample LitLauG_LLR_2012_FD_187203 | JGI IMG/M metagenome (GOLD analysis project Ga0209698, IMG submission 187203) | Freshwater sediment microbial communities from Pennsylvania, USA - Little Laurel Run_MetaG_LLR_2012 (SPAdes) (version 2) | ecosystem: Environmental > Aquatic > Freshwater > Creek >...
GTGCTGACGACGCCAGCACCGAGGATGTGGACCAAGCTCCCGCACCAGCCGACACGGTAGCGCCAGCGGAAACCGGACTGGCTCCCGCCGCAAAGCCACTGAGCCCAGCCCGAGCGGCGCCGGCCGCAGCACCGCCCGCTCTCACTAACGCAAATGCTGTTGACCCTACATCACCCGAAATGATCCGTTGGGCAATGAAGGGGATCAGCGCGATGGCCAGGGCATAAAAGATGCTGACCAGCCCAAGCATGACCGAGTCCCCAGCCCCCTTCAGAAAGCCAAGAAATCCATTGCCCAGGATGTTGTTAACCTGGTTGACCTGGATGGCAGTGATGAGCGCGCCGAATACGGCGTAAAGAATGCCCCAGGCATTCCAGATGATCACGTTGACGGCATACGCCTTCCCCAACTGGCCGACCCCGGAGATGGGAATGAGCGCGAGCACCAAAGGGCCGACCACGTAGAGCACTGCGCCAAACAGGGTGTAGAAAAAGCAGAACACGATCATCGCCAGAGCGTAGAGAAGATAGGCAACCACGAGCAGCACCACGGTGATCGTCGCCGCTGCGTCGCCTGTGATGATGTCTGCAAGGGTCAACGAAGGATTGCTTGCGAACTGCTGCTGGAGCTGTCCCATCCAGCTTTGGAACATGTCTCCCGCGCCGGAACTGCTGCCGATGAAATTCGCCACCGTGTTGAAGGAGCCGTTGACGCCGCGAAACACCGTCGCCCAGTGGGAAACGATCATGGCAACGACTAGATACTTGATGGCCGTTCCCGCCAGAGCCTGCAAGTCGCCGCCCCGAAACGCCGCCTGATAGAGCCCGATCAGAAAACCAATCAGCAGGATGGCGAACGCGAAGTTCGTCACCGTGGGGATGATAGCGGTGCCGTCAATCCCGGCCAGCGCCGTGTTCAGGAGTTGCTGGAAGTAAAACAAGGTTACTGAACTCCCTGCTGCAGGATCTGCTTGCCCCTGGTCTGCAGCGCCGCCGCATGAGAAGCGCTGAACTTGAGCTGTCCGCTTGAGTTGGCCAACTCGATGGAGCGCACCCGCACCAATTCCGCCATCGCCGATTGCGTGTAGGCGTTGGCTCGCACCAGCCATGCCGCGGTCTCAGCTTCCAACATGGTCGAGGTGCCGGGCGCTGCACTTTGCAATTGCTGGTTGATCTGTTCCGCCGCCTCAAGCTCAAGATTGGCCAGGGCGTCGATTTCAACCGCTTTCTTCATCGCGGCTTGTGCTTCCGCATCTGTCATATCGACCAGATTCCGGACCTGTTCCGGCGCGTTTGTCTGCGGCATCACGGTGCCGTACAGGGAGTAGTAGTTGGTTGTGATTTGGGGCATTGTGGCCGGATTGGCCGAGAGCAAACTCTGTTCGAGCATTTGCGGCATGGGCAAAGTTGCGCTTGCTACCGGGAGGTGGAAGAGCTGGCGCATCTGCACAAATTGGCTCTCGACTTGGACAGCCAGGTTTCTGGCTTGACTAATCGCCGCCATCGGAAATACCACCTGTTGCTCGAAATTTGCCGATTGCTGTTGACTTTGCTGGACAGAACCCAGCGGCACAGCTACAGAATTTCTGAGCAGTCCCGAGATGGTGTTGAGCCCGACCGACATCATGGCGCAGCAGGGATCGAGTCCAAGCTGGCTGCGGGCTTTGCCGGGCAGCAGTGCAATTACGATAGCTAGACCGCAAACCAAGGTAACTGCGTTCCGGAGAACCTTCCAAAGACGAGAGAGTGTGGGCAATTTCATTTTTCGAACTCCTTAGGGATGAGTTAGCACGTGTCGGATCTGGTTCCACAGATTTTGGGTCGCCACCGATCTCTGCTTCAGCAGAGCATTCTGGTGCGCCAGCTGGGCTGCTTCCTGGCGCAGTTGAGCGGCCAGCATTTTCGCCACCTGCGCCTGAGTTTCAAGATCGGCAATGCGAGCCTGGGCCGTGATCATCGAGGCCGACCCGGGGGCCGCGGTCATCGCTTGCTGTTCGAGAGAATCAGCCAGGCTCAACATGCTCTGCGTGGTTTGGTCGGAGACCATGGCCGTCTTCAGCGAATCCATGGACATGGCATCGTCAATGTCCATCAAGTTGCGCTGCGCTGGCTGGGCAACTCCAGCCAGCGCCACCGGCTGGTAGACCGGCGCGTAGGTCGAGGAAAGCTGCCCGAGGGATCCCGACTGGGCGCTCCGCAATGCCGCCTCCAACTGCATCGGGAGAGCGAGCGTCGCGCTGTTGTTCTTGATACCTGCAATCTGGGACATTGGGCCGGTGTAGCGCGCCCGGGTCGCACCGACAAATGCTCTCGTCTGGTTGATCGAGGCCAGTGGCCAGATGATCTGCTGGCGGAAATTGTTCACCGCCGTACTCAGATTCCGCATTTCGCTCAACGCCCTGCCAATCGGGCCTTGCAGAGTGCCGGTGATGGTATGGAGGAGATTCAGGATGTCGCCCACTCCGTCCGCCCGCGTGTTGGAGGGAATCAGGCACAGGGTGATCACAGCCACGAACAGCCATCGCCTGCTGCGGCTCAATCTATGTTGAAAGTTGCGAAAGAGCTCCAATGTTTTGGTTTTCATATGCGTGTGCCTCTGGCGACTTCTCCTGAGATTTCTTCGGGAAGGGGATCAACATCGGCCAGCCCTGCCGGGAACCTTTCGGCCAATGCTCGATATGCTTCAATCAAAGGTGGGGTTTTCCGCTGCTCCAGCCACCAGGACCGATACACACGCTCCCGCGCATAGGTCGTCATGATCCAGTAGTCGACTGGTGTGGGCGACATGCGGATGGTGTGGGTGGTGTCGGCTTTTTCGCCGATCACGATTAACGCGTCGGACCTTTTGCCCTTCAGGGGTGCGCTGAAATGTTTGATCTGGTTCAAAGCCGTTTCGTTCAGGTGCAAGTGTTCCCGCAGAGCCGTCATATCTCCGGGCTGCTGGCCGATGATTTTGGTCGTCGAATTCTTTACGATGCCCGCTCCGTGCGGCCTGGGCTTCGATTCTGTCCCCACAAAATCTTCCGCGGCCTGACTCATTCCCCAGACGCTGGCGTTGCGTTTGCGCGCCGTGCGAAACAGTTGGACCACTTCGGGAGCCAGCACCGGAGAATCCAGCAAAAACCAGCACTCATCAAGAACCGTGATGCTCCGTCTGCCAGCCTTTCCCGCGGCCCGTTGCGCAGTGGCGTGGGCAATGAGAAGGCTCATTGCCGTTTCCAGCCGAGGGTCATCGCTCAATTGCTCCACGTTGAAGAAGAGCCATGGATGGTCCAGAGAAATCGTGGTTGGCCGATCGAACAGCTTTGAATACACTCCCTTTTCGCCGGTCCAGCTGCGCAGCTTGATCGCTGCCAGGTGAGCTTCGTCCATCACACGTTGATTCTTTTCCTCGTCACGCCATTGGGAGAGCTCATCGCGAAGGTCGGAGAATGTCGGTATGGGACTCGAGGGCCGGACTCCCACCCTCTTGTAAGTCCGGAAAATCGCCTCCGTGATGAGGTTGTCCAGGAGTTCCGTGTCCTCGGCCCCACCCTCCCCCAGCATGTGGCGCGTCAGGTTCTTCAGAAAGGTGACTTGATCCTTGCTCGGCTCTCTTTCTCCGCCCGGCAGATCCCACGGGTTAATGGTTTGTTCGGTGTCGAGCGACATGGTGATCATTCGTCCACCCATCAGCTCAACCAGTGGGCGATACGAATCACCGCGCTCAAGAATGGAAATCAGCGGGTTGCTCCTGGCGGCCATCAAAAGGAACTGCTGCACCATGACCGTCTTTCCACCGCCAGTTTTGGCCATCACCAGCATGTTCGCGTCGCTGAAACCGGGATCGAAGGGCGAGAAAGGAATGAGCTGGCGGTAAGGAGTTTCAAGCAGGAACAGTGGTGAACGGGGCGTGCCTCGCCACGGTGTCTCGACCGGCACAAGATCCGCCGCATTCGAAGTCAGCACGTCCTGGTCTCGCTTGTCCGGCTCCGCCATCGCCGGGAGTGAGCTGAAAAACAGGCGTTTCTTGGCCAGCGACTCAGCCACGGCTTTGGCGCCGTTCATTCGGGAAATCGCGTAGAGAAGTTGTTGGCGACGGTTGTCGATGGTTCGTTCTGATTGCTCCAGTTCCGCGGTCGTTATGGCTGGGCGGGAAGTGCGCGTTCCGATAACCAGGCTCAGCTTCGCCGTCTTAACCGAACTCGAGATAATGTCTTGTTGCACTCTGACCAGTTGCGACTCGGCAACCTGGGCCTCAACGTTGGTCCGAAATCCTCCGTTGGAGTCGCGTTGCACAGCCTGCATCTTGCGCAACCGGCTCTTGTAGCCTTTGAGCACTTTCGCCTGGTCAGGGATGGTGACCTGGGCATTGACGAGGATCGGGAAATCAAGACCGACCAACTCTCTCAGGATTCCAGGGAATGTAGCATCCGGGAGTTCTTTCAGACTTACAAAGGAATAGAGGACTCCGCCGACATTCAGATAGGAGTCCGTCTCATCGGCGAGGCTTATGTCGACGATCTGCTCGCGGGCGCTCCGGTATTCCAGTTGCTCTTCACCGCGCCTGTACGGCCGATGGTTCGGAGACAAGGGATTGAGAGCTCGTTTTGCCTCAAGAAACAACTCATCGTCGGTCAGCCGGCGGGCGCCGAGTTCCGCCGCTACGAGCGTCGTTTCGAGGCCACGTAGCAAACTCTCAAACTCTGCCAGTAATTGCTGATGCTCCCGTGCGCTGCGCGCAATGCATTTCCGGGCGGATAGCCCGAAAGGATTGCCCGTCGGCCCGAGCGGTTTGCCGGCAACACGGCGATGAACCACCGGGTCCCAAATAAAGTAAACGTGCAGCAGGGGCCGCATGTAGTGGCCGCTCGCCTGTTTCGTTCGCCATCGTTCGACGCGCAGCTCATCGAGTGCAATTACCTCTGCCCCCTCTGATTGCTGGGCCTCGGCATAACGCTCAAGCAGGTCTCCCAAGTCTTCCACGACTTCGTAGCGGAACTGTACTCTCATGCTCTGTTCCGGCAAAGAACGCAGGAGCGCTTCCAGCATCAACTTCCCCCGGTCTCGGCCTTCGTCGCCCGCGAAATACGAAGCCAAACCGTTCAACTCGTAGCCCGCTGCGAAAGCGCCGTTGGTGCGAACCACTATGTTGTCCAGGTAGTCACGGACCGGAAGCTGCTCGCAGAGTGCCGGATCGTGGAGTTTTCGTTCGTGTTGTCCAAGCGTAAGCGGCACTCTAGTCCTCCCTCAGATATGGAGTTCTAATTTCGCGATCACGGGCGAGCGGGCAGTAAGCACGCGGTTTTGCGTACCAGAAGGCAAGATCGCGAACGTAGCCCCGGGGCTTGCCATACTTGAACGCCATCAGCACTGGCACCATCAGTAGCGGCACGCCGAACTGGAGGACGAGATTGGTGGGCATTCCAGCGATCTCACCTCCCACAAAGTGGCCGAGGACGTTCATAACCGCCGCGGCGCCCAGCACGATAAAAAGGTCCTCAAACTCAAGCAGCATGAACGTCACTCGAGTCTGTAGGTTGCGGTTCACGGGTGTCACTTGCAATGGCATCTCGTACCTCCTCCTAACGAACTCCGGCCGTTCCCTGTTGCACCCAGAACTCTGCCAAGCGCAACAGCCCCGACAAGCTAAAGCAGCACATCGCTGAGATTAGGTTGCGGACCCAAGCCTCGCCGATCGTGATGCGCTCCAGTGAACCGGCAAAGTGCGCAACCGCGAGCACGATCTGGCCTGCGCCATAGAGCGGCAACAAAACGTTGCCCACCCAGTTCACCAGCGTCAGCAGGGAAATCCAGTAGCGGTCCGGGTTGCTCCAGGCCACCTGGTTGCTGAAGGACTCCATGGCGCGCAACAACCCGGAGCACATCAACGACGCGAGTGCTGCGTATCCGAAGTGTGAGTACGGGTGCGCCTTGCTGAAGCGATAAATGGCGGCGGCGGCGAATAAACCGGCCATGGTCGGCATGATGACGTTGCCCAGCCAGTTCGTCAGGTTGAGCAGCCCATTTGAAAGGCTCACAGGATCACCTCCGATCCTCATCAGCCGGCCATGGCCCGAACAAGCTGCCAGATGGCCGAAACGCTTAAGAAAGCCAGACCCGATCCAACCAGTGGCATGAAAGGCCGATGGCGGGCATAGTTGAAAATTGCCCCCACCACGGCCAAACCTGCCGCCTGCGGCAAGACGGTTCCGGCAAGGAAATTCCACGCCGATGTGAGCATGTCCGTGGTTGCAAACTCCGATCCGCTGTTCCAGCTCTGCATGAGCTCGACAGTCCCAGACACGGACAACAGGAAGAGCCCTGCGATGATCGATGGCAGCGGACTTTGCCCTTCGGCGGCATCGAGAGCTGCCTTCAGCACGCAAAAAGCGGCTAGCACGGGAATCAGCTTGGCCACTACGACGTTCGAAACAAAACCGCTGAAGCTCGTCTGCAAGCTCGTGAGCCACGCACTGCTGATGGCTCCGCCTTGCGCTGGCATGGTGATACCCTGTGCCGCGAACCACGACAGGAACTGGGGTAGTGTCAACAGAATCACGGACCACAACACCCATCTGTGGAATTTGCCCCCAGTCTGGAAGTTCACACCGCCTTCCTGCCGCAGTGCGATTCCCGCCAGCACCATCGTGCAGATGGCAGCTGGAACTGCGAGGTCGAATAGCAGCGTCAACAGATCGACGATGATTTGGGGTAGCGTCATGGCCTCGGAATCCGCGATGACCGTTCCTATTGCACTCCAGCGGTTCCATTCGCAATCCAGAACTCAATCAAACGGGTTAGACCGGAGATGACCAGCAATCCGCCCGCCGTGACCGCCCAGCGTGCCACGCCGCGGCCTTGCGAATAGGAGACAACGGCCATGACCACGGCCAGCGCCGCTCCCACCGGAGAGATCACATTGCCGACCCAGTTCACCAGATTGAGAACCGTTCCTTCGGGTTGGGCCGCGGTTTGTCCCTGTACGGCTTGGCCCGTTGCCGGCTGTTGCCCGAGGTTTTGGGCATCGGACGTCGATGCAAAAAGCTGAAGGGAAACAACCATCAAGAGACCCACACGTGCAACCCGATACGGCGCGTCTCTCCAACTCAACAATTTCATATTTCCTCGCGTGCGATCGGGTGAGTAAATCTCCCGCGTCGCAGGTGAGAACATATGGGCATTTCAGATTTCGGGCAAATCAGGCAGCTAGGTATCGAAGCGTTTCCGAAGGGCATTAGGCCGCCGAGAGGTGGGAAGCGCAGATTGAGAATTGCCGGGATTGACGTGCCGCATGGATTTAAAAGGTGAAACTCGTACTGAAATCATGCGCGCAGTGCGCAAAAAGAAAGTTTTATGAGATGAACAATTGTTTGACTTTGGTGCATCTCACAACGAACCGGATTGCTGAAGGGTTGCCCGGGACTCACCTCCAGTCGCTAGCACGGTTGCCGAGAAGCCGCATGCTTTCCCAGGAACCAAGGGTCGGCTCGTTTGTTTTGCATCTGACTCTATCGCCGTCAGCGGGAATCCGGTCGACTGCCTGAGGATTCTCAAATGGCAGGCTCGAAGCGGATGTGTGGATTTTCCGACACGCTAGAATGGCGACTTGCCGACAAGGCGAGGACTGAGCTGCGGGCACGCCCAATTCTTAGATCGCTCCTTGGAAACGCGCCTCGTATTGATTGGGCTGGGTGCAAGATTTCTTGGATGATCGAGGCTGCGAAGTTTGGAATTCCGCCGCGCCGTCGGCCTCAAGCCTGTTCCACCAAAGGATGAGCGGTCACTGCGGTGCCTGGTTGCTTGTAGCCGATTGGTCTAACTCCTGCTGCCATTGCAGGAACTGGCGCAACTGGTCAACATTGGGAGATTTCGAAGTCGCACTGTTCGGTGCGCTTGTCGGCACTGCAGGCTGATGGGACTTCGGTGTTTGTTCAAGTACAACGTAGATGGGCGCCCCAGCCGAGACGGTCACCACGATCTGCTGATTCACTGCCAATCGAGAAACCTCCTCGTCCCCGGTTTCGCCGATATTGTTGCTGACGCGCCCTCGCATGAGATCGGACTCGCTCAGCGGTTGGCTCAAGCTGCCTTGTCCCACGAACATTGCGCTGGCTTGGCCGATTCCTGACAGCGATCTGACCAGAACGTTCTTTCCCGTGTTCTTGCCCGAAATTTTTCCTTTCAGCGGCCGCAAGTCCAAGTCTGTCGCAACCGCTTCGATTGGAACCGACGCGCCATCGGGCATCAACAGGGAATCAAACTGGAGGTCCACATACCCTGACCGGTTTGCATCCCTTATGTGGCCGACCGCTTTGGCTCCCTCAGGAACAATAATTTCTCCATCGCGCTCGTAGTTGTACTCGATCACCGCTAGAACTGGCGCCCGTACAGCCGTGCTTGCAGCCGATTCCAAACGGGCCCGTAAGCGCGTGCCCGTGGCTAAACCCAATCCCAGTTGGGGCGCTGTGTCATTCAGGTTCTGAAAACCGGCAGCGCTGACGGAGACCTTTCGCACGTAGATTAACGATGGCTTCTCCATGGCTTCACGCTCTGCCTTACGCGGGTCGGCGGGGTCAGCAGTCGCGCCCGGCTGGTAGGGCGGTGCCTGCCATGCCTGGTCACCAAAAGGTGGTATCGAACCCAACGTCACCGCCCCATTCGTTCGTCCTGTCGGTGAAGCATTCGATGCGGAACGAACTGCAGTTCGCTCGAGGTCCCGCTCGTTTAGGAATCCTCGGTGTGCTTCCTTCGCCGCAGGGCGCCCGGAATCGGTAACCGGGAGCAGGCTCTTTTCGTTGCTTTCGTTGCTGGTCTCCACGGTCGACTCGTCCTTCGAGATCGCACTGCGATTTTTCGCCTTCTCTGGCCCACCTCGATGTGGCATAGAGACAGCAACGAAGATCAGCAGCACGGTCACGATCGCACCTGCGACGATGATTACGAACCGGTTCGGTTGGGTCTGCTGCCTGGCTCTTTGCCTGGTCCTGGTCGAAAACTCCGGCAAGACGGCAGGGGCGAGCGGAGAGATGGGCATGTCGTCGAGCGTTTGCTTTTCGTCCGGCCCCGGCATCGATCCGGCGTTTCCATTGTCACTGAGTCTGTCGGTGCCATTCACTTCGCACCTCCCGTTACCGGAGCCACAAACGCGATCGGCGCCACGACTGGACGGTCGACCTCTTCCGCTTGGGCAACTGCCAGTAACAATCTTTCGCCGGATTCCTTGAAACTTGGCCGTTCGAATACGACCACTCCATCGGCCCTGGCGCCAGGTGCGAGTCTGCGGCTGGTCATCCAGTAATCTTTGATAGCCACCGGCTCCGCTTTGATCGCCTTCCGATGCTTGCCTCTCGATGTCCCAGCAAGCTGTATCTGCGGGGGCAGCAGTTCGATGGTTCGCGCAGAGGCGTTAAGAACGGCGAAAGGCACAGCCATCTGCTGCTCCTTTCCCCTAGTCTGTCCTACCGCAACCCGCAACAGTTTGCCTTCCCAACGCGGATTTTCAAGCGGTTGCTCCTTCAGCAGCTGTCGCTCTTGGCTGCCGGGTTTCCCTTGGGGAGTGGCGGAGTGCGGCTCTTCTGGCGCGATATTCTTTGTTTCGCCGACCACGAAGCTGGGATGAGCGGAATTGATCAGAAAACTGTGCGGCCGCTCGCAGTTGAGGACATAATCGACTACTTCGCTATGGTCTGAGTTTCCTGGGCTCACCAGGCTAAGTGAGATCTCATGGCCGCCTTTGGTCGTGATCAGAGCATTGGTTTGTGCGGGCTTGGCACTCGTTGCTTTGAAAAACACCAGCCGCGGCTCGGCTTCAGAGTGTTCCGCCTTAAACGTCCCCGGATCACCCAGGACGACCGAATTCACCTCCTCCGGCACTCGCACCGAGCTGACATATCCCGGTCGCACGTGCAAGACCAAGACCTGTTCCGGGTCACTCCTTAGGTTTACGATTCGGGCTTGCGGCAATTCGGTTTGCGCCGAAGCCATGTGCAAAGCCAGCACACCGACCGTTATGACATGCACCAAAATCAAACATTTGTTCATCTCACATCTCTTTTCGCCGTGGTATTTTTGCTTCCAGGTTCAATGTTGGCTTCTCGAAGGTAAGTTGTTCGGCGCTATATTGCTGCGCGTCATAGATCAAACTGGCAAAGCCGTCGCGCAGAAGCAGCTTTCGCCGGTCGGCTTCAGTCTTGGCCAGCAGGGGCAGCAGAATGTCTCTCATCTCAGGCGTAATCTGTTCTCTACCCAGAACTTTGAGGGCCTGCGCGAGATCGAGAATTTCCGAGACGGAGGGTGGTTTTTCCAGGCTCCAGCCGCGCAAGGCCTTTGCCAGTCCCGCCATGCCGGCGTGGAATTCGTGTGTGGAATCTGGCGTTCTTCGCGCCACAATCTCGGCTTCCCGTTCGGCCGGGGGGTGCTCAACCCGCAGATAAAAGCTACGCCGGCGCAGCGGATCACCGATGCGTCGCTCTTCATTCGATGTCAACACGACGAAGGGAATGCTCCGGGCTTGAATGGTGCCAAGCTTCGGGATGCTCAACTGCCACACGCTGAGCAATTCCAGCAACAAGGCTTCAAATGCGTGATCGACTTTATCCAGTTCGTCGATGAGCAAGACACAAGGCCTCTCGCACTGCAGCGCCCGAAGGAGCGGGCCGGCGCTGAAGAACTTCTGGCTATGCAACTCGGCCTGCATGGATTCCCAATCGACGCTGGCGGATTTGGCTCTCAGTTCGACGCAGAGCCGCTGTAGAGGCTCGTCGAATTTGCCGATCGCCTTCGCCTCATTGATGCCCTCGTAGCACTGCAGACGCTCGACAGCGGTCTCCGCCACCTCCGCAACTGCATATGCCAACTGCGTTTTCCCGCTGCCTGGTGGACCCTCGAGCAGCAGCGGCTTCTGTAGTTTTGCCGCCAGGTACACCGTGGTTGTGGCAATCGGATCGGCGATATAGCCGGTGGCGCGAAGGCTTTCGGCGAGTTCCGGAAGAGATGAAAACACCAATTCCTCGTCTATCGAACCTCAATTCCAGTTCGGCACGGGAAGAAGCTAAGCCCGAATGAAATTTCGGTCAAATCGGTGTGGGTTCCTCGCCTGAGGAGATCTGCTGTAGCCCTGATGCAAGTTCTGACTGAATTCCGAGTCTGCCCTACACGCACTGCAAATGGAGGCCAGCCGTGGCAGCGGTAGTCGGAAACGAAAGCAACTGCTTCTTGGACACAAAGGCGGCAGCCGAATCTTCGGGCATTCCAGCCAGTATGCTGCGAGTTTGGAGATCCCGAGGGGGAGGATCGAAATTCTACAAAGCCCGCGGACGCGGGCTGCATGATGCCGATCTGGATGATTTCATCCGATCTGGCATCCGTTTTTCCTCCGTGCAGGCAAGCCAGGAGGAACGGAATCTCACTCAGTAATACGGCTACGTCCAGGCTTGAAGGGGATGGACCTTGTTGACGACGCCAATGAACCTCAGAAAAGACGAGGTCTCTCGTCCGATTTTCCTCGACGCCAGGCCCCATCGAAGCCAGGCGCCAAGGCGTCTCGCATCTGCAGCCGAGCCCTGGACAGTCTGGTCTTCACGTTTGCCTCCGAAAGACCGAGGGCCTTCGCGGTTTCGTTGATGCTTAGGTGCTGCACGTCCCGCAGGATCAGTACCGTGCGGTATTTCTCGGGAAGAGATTCGAGAGCTTTGGTGAGTGCCTCGCGAAGCTCGCGCTGCTCCAGCGCCTCTGATGGGATTTCCCGCCAATCCGCGAAATCCCTCGGGATATAGTCGCCCTCGTCGTTTTGCTGGCCCTCATCCATGGATTCATATAATTGGTGACGGTTCTTGCGCGACTTCATCCTGGCTTCGTTCATGGTTATCTGGATCAGCCACGTGCTGAACTTTGATTCTTGGCGAAAACGGGATAGGCCTTTGAACGCTTTCAGAACGGCTTCTTGTGCCACCTCCTCTGCATCCGCCTCGTTCTTGACGATCGCGAGGGCAGCCAGAAAGACAGCGCGCTCGTACGGTCGAACCAGTTCATAAAATGCCTCTGTGTTGCCAGCGTTGACATATCGGATCAGATGGGATTCGGCCGCGTTGCCCTGAAACGGAACCGGCATAGAGGAGCATCCGTTCATTGGTTTCGGGTTCTGAGATAACAGCTCGGTTTCGCTGCTGATGGCTTTCATCGTCCCACCTCCTTCAGTTGCTGGCTTACGAATTGAGAGCATTTGACTTGAGATACTTGTCTGCGCGCGAGATCGCGCAGCAGCGTGACCCCGCGCGGATCGACGAACGACACTCTTTCAAGATCGAGGCTCAGGGCTTTCTGCTGGGAGAGGGCTTCATGGCTGAGTCTCCCTAACTCTTCGACCCAAGGGCCTACGAGCTTGCCTTCCAGCCGGAACTCGACGGCTTGATCTGAGGCGCTGATGATTGAAATCTTGAGCAATGCCGCGTTCCTTTCGAACTCACCCTGACTAAAGCAAGAACCGTGCCAGTCGCGAAGTGCGAGCAGGAAAAGTTATGCTGGTGATTTTGTGGACTTTAGGAAATTACTCAGAGAATTGCTTTGGGCGGGAGCCCCGAAGGTTCGTGGCTCAGTTGGTTATGGCTTCGTGGCTACGGGATTTCGTGGCCGGCAGATTGGGATCCACCGTCGCACGCTCGATTCCGAGTTTCTTGATGCGACTGCGCAGGGTGTTGGGATGCAGATCGAGAATCTTGGCAGCCCCACGTTCACCTTCAATGACCCAGTCGGTTTTCTGCAGCACGCTCTGGATGTGCCGCCTTTCCACTTGCTCGAGCGACGAAGAATCGCCGATCGCGTCATGGATTCGGTGATGGTCCAAACCGAAGTCTGCAATTTCACCGGTTGACGCCACTGCCGCGCTGGTCGATGGTAGCAGGTCGGCGCCTAGCTTCAAGATCGGCCCACGGGACAAGACCACGGCGCGCTCGACAACGTTCTGCAGCTCGCGAATGTTTCCTGGCCAATCATAGCGAGACAGAAGGTCCATCGTGTCCTGTGCGACGCCAGTGATGTGTTTGCCGAACTGCCGGGCAAACCTTTCCACAAAGAAAGCCGTGATGAGTGGAATATCGGAGCGTCTTTGACGCAGCGGCGGCAAAACAATCGGAAGAACGTTGAGGCGATAGTAGAGATCGGCCCGGAACCGGCCCTCCCGCACGGCTTTCTCCAGGTCTCGATTGCTGGCTGCAATGATGCGAACGTTTACTTTTATCGTGCGGCTGCTGCCTAGCGGCTCAAACTCGTGCTCCTGGAGAACTCTCAGCAACTTCACCTGCGTGTCAGTGGGAAGTTCGCTGACTTCGTCGAGGAATAGAGTCCCACCGTCGGCGAGTTCAAACCTGCCCGTCCTACGCTCCAGCGCACCGGTGAAGGCACCTTTCATGTGCCCAAACAGTTCGCTCTCGACCAGCCCGGTTGGGATTGCACCACAATTCAACTTCACCAGGGGACGATGCTGGCGCAGGCTATGGCTATGGATGGCGCGGGCAATCAGCTCCTTACCACATCCGGTTTCCCCGGTGATCAGTACCGTGGAGTCGGTTGGCGCCACCGTCTCCACTCTTTCTAATACTTCCATCAGTACCCGACTGCTGCCCACGATCTCTTCGAAGTTGTGCTCCCTGCTGATTTCTTCCTGCAGATAGACGTTCTCAGCTTCGAGTTTCTTTTGTAACGCCTGGACCTGCCGGAGAGCCGCCTGCAATTCTGCTTCAGCCCGCTGGCGTTTCAGTTCAGCGGCCGCCCTGGAGGCAAAGATTTTGACCACATCGATGGCCTTCTGGTCCAGTTCCATCGGCTGGTCATCAAAAATTGCAATGTGGCCGAGGACTTTGCCACTCAGATCCCGCATCGGTACACCTAGATAACTGCGGGCATTGATCTCGGCCAGGAAGGCCTCGTGGGGGAACAGTTGCTGCAGTCCGTCCCGGTAATGGCACACCTCGCCCTGGGTTACTTTCATGCACGGTGTGTCGGTCACGTCAAATTCCCAATAGGGCCCGAACTTCTGTCCATCCCAGTAAGCCAGTCCCTTGGCGTGTTTCGCGTCTTCACATGCTGTTGCGTAGGCGTAACGCGCCTGGAGCCCTGCTGCCAGAGTCCGAACCAGATTGGGAAAGAAATCGGCACCCGTGGAAGTGGAAGTACCCACCACAATCGAACGAAAGGTTTGCTCGGCAACATGGCGCTCGGTCACATCGCGCACCAGGCCAATCACACCAATCACCTTCCCGTTTGCATCGCGATGGGGAGCGAAGGTGCAGGACTCCCACAGGTCCGTGCCGTGCGCGGAATGTTTCGGTATTAGGGCATCCTCTACCTGGACAGATTCACCTTGCAATGCGCGCTTCAAGGCGGCTTCTATCCGGCTCGGGACCAATCTGGGGAACACCTCGGTCGCAACCTTACCGAGCACCTCATCCGATCGTTTGCCAGTCAGCCGCTCCATGAATGGGTTGAAGAGCCGGTAGCGCAGCTCGGAGTCATAAACGATAATGCCTTCGGCGGCCTCCTCGATGATCTCTCGATTGAAGTGAAGGGCCTCACGGAGGGCAAGTTCGTTCTTCTTCTGTTCCGTAACATCCCTCGACAGCGCCAGCAGACGCTCCGGCTTCCCACTTGCGTCATAGACAGGACTCACCACGACGTCCCACCATCTGGGTTGTCGCGAAGCTCGGGTTTCGAAATAACCGACAAATCGTCCGATGCCCCCAGCTCTGGCTGCTTGCACTGCGGCCTTCGCCGACTCTCGATCCGCGCCTTCCCAGAAATCTACCCAGCAACTGTTCAACAAGGGGCCAATGTCACAGATCTCCAGCACCTCCATTCCGCCCTCATTGATGAACAACAAGCGGCCTTCAAGGTCGAGGATCTTGATGCAGTCCCTGCTGCAAGCGATAAGCCGGCTCTTAAGCTCCTCACTGGCGCGCAGGGACTCAGTCTCAAGCGCCATCTCCCTGGCAACGCGAGCCAGTGCGGCCTTGGTTTCCCTCAGCTCCGATTCAAGCGCTTGCAAGCGTTCCGGATCGTGTTCTGGGACAGTCACACGGCTCCTTCTTCCCTACTTTAGTCGAAGGTAAGACGGAGGCTGAATCAGAAGGATGCAGGAAATTTGAGAGTGGACACTTGGCTCGACCGGCGGGTCAGGTGGTCTTCTGGCGGACGCGGGACATTACTTGGCTCACGAGCGGCTCGATCGCGTCGGAGGGAAGCGTGAAGCAGCCACTCTCGGTGATAATTTGGATGGTCTTTCGGGTGCTATCAACAATCACTTGGCAAGTCTTGCACTCACGCAAGTGCTCTTCAAGATGGGCCCGGAGG
>Ga0209698_10004469_pt1 | contig 15320 bp, 13 predicted proteins | sample LitLauG_LLR_2012_FD_187203 | JGI IMG/M metagenome (GOLD analysis project Ga0209698, IMG submission 187203) | Freshwater sediment microbial communities from Pennsylvania, USA - Little Laurel Run_MetaG_LLR_2012 (SPAdes) (version 2) | ecosystem: Environmental > Aquatic > Freshwater > Creek >...
CTCCAATGTGGCCAACCGAAATACATCTTTCCGCATTAGAAATCATCTGTCCCCCTAATTGCTCAGACGAGCAACCCCCCACCCCGAGTGTTCACACATTCTTCCCTGCGTGAAGTTTCCGGCGAAAGTCATCTCGCTATCTACTCCAGAAAGTGTTTTTTCTGTCGTTTAATCGGCGAGGGTATTGTGGCGCATCAAGGGTGTTTCTCGGTGGGCGCGGGGCGGGGCTCTTCCACCTTGAGCAAATGATCGGCGGCAATGTCCTTTACTTGCTGCACGATTCCCGATGGCCAATGAATCTCAAGAGAGGCCTTTTTCTCTTCTCCCAGGCCGAAATGGACGCGCAGATCACTGGTTGAGGCGTAGCCAACGCTGTTGGCGACCGCGCTTACCTGCGTCCGAGTGCCTGTCGTGCATATTAGCTTTGCTCCCAGGGCCGATGCGTTGCTGCGCGTTCCTTTAAGCTTCACTTGCAGCCAATGGCCGGCGCTGCTCCGATTCATCCAAAGCTCGATGGGTTGATTCAGGGACGTGACGGCAGCGTCGATTCGCCCGTCGTTGTCGAAATCGGCGAACACCACCCCGCGATGAACACGGGACAGTGCGAAGTCAGGTCCGGCGCCGCCGGAGACATCAACAAAACGGCCGCCGAGGTTGCGAAGCACGCGGTTGGGCTGGGGTTCGTTAGTGTCGAGACCACCGCAGGCAATGAAGGCGTCGAGCCAGCCGTCATTGTCGAAATCCACCAGCCCGCATCCCCAACCGTTCCAGGGACGGCTCAGGCTGAGCAAACCGCTGTCGGCACTGGCATCACCAAACGAGCCTTTGCCGGTGTTACGAAACAACTCGAAGGTTTCTCCGCGCAGGCCGGTCATGAGGATGTCGGGCAGTCCATCGCCGTCGAAATCGCGGAAATCGACACCCATTCCAGAAATCTGACGGCCATCCCCGTTGTAGGCAACGCCGGCCTGCATTCCAACTTCTTTCATCCTGCCGCCACCAAGGTTGCGGATCAATAGGTTTCGGTCGTTATCGTTGGCAATGAAGACGTCGGCAAGGCCATCACCGTCATAGTCGGCCACAGCAATGCCCATCCCCTTGCCCAGGAGCCGATCCAAACCGGCCTGAACCGAAACCTCGGTAAAGGTCCCGTTCCCATTGTTGTGATAAAGAAGCATTGGTTCAGCGCGGTACTTATCCGGGTGGCAATACGCACGTTCATTGGGACCAAGGCCTCCGCAAACGGGATCGTCCCCCGGAGTCCAGTCGCAGTAGTTGGAGACGAAAAGGTCGAGGTGACCATCGTTGTCGTAATCGAGCCAGGCCGCGGCCACGGACCAAAGCTTGCGGCCCTTTCCGTCAACACCGCTCACTCCGGCCGTTTGGGTGACATCACTGAAGGTTCCATCGCCGTTGTTGTGATAGAGGGTATTTCCATGCACGCCGACAACGTAGATATCCTCGAACCCGTCATTGTCGTAGTCGCCGACTGCTACTCCCATCTCGTAACCGTGGCCCCGAACTCCGGCCTTCAGAGTGACGTCTGTGAAGGTGCCGTCGCGGTTATTGCGATACAGGCGATTGAAGAATCGCGGATCCGATTTTTTCAACGACGGCAGAGAAGCACCATTGACACAATAAAGATCAGGCCAGCCGTCCTGGTCAAAATCAATCACGCCCAAGCCGCCGAGTACCGTCTCGACCTGATACTTGCGGCCTCCGGCGTCGTTACGCAGAACAAAGTCGAGCCCGCATTCCGGCGCAGTGTTCTGGAATCGAATGGGGCCAGCACCCGACCCGGCAAGAATCATTCGCGGAAACGACAGCGCCAACCCGGCTGCACTCAGACGCCCCGCGAACTCCCGGCGAGTCAGTTGACGGGGCTGGCGTCTAGGGTTGCGCATTTCCGTCCTGGTCGCGATAAGACTTCTTCTGAAACGCCTCCGACAAACGCGCTGCCTCGGAGAATGCGTGGTCGGCTTCCGTGGGCCGTCCCAGTTTCTTTAGAGCCGTGCCCAGAAGGTAGTGGAAGCTGCCTTTCTCGTCGGGATATCCATCCGCCAGCGCGGGGCCGAGGTTTTGCCGTGCTTCTTCGAATGCACCCGTTTGGGCGCAGGCTCTGCCCAGATCAATATGCAGCGTGAGATCTTGCGGGTCGCGCTGCACGAGTTCGCGAAGATAGGGCAAAGCGCCGTCGTAATCGCGCTCCTGCATCGCGATCTTCACCAGCGTCCGTTTCGCCCCCATCCGGTTGGCGTCAATCTTGAGAGCAGCCTGAGCATTTTTCCGAGAGTCTTCGATGCTGCCCAAAGCGAACTGGGCTTCCGCCAGTCGTTCCAACGGAGCCGGATCGTTCGGACTTCTTTGCCGCGCCGCCTCATATTCTGGGAGTGCAGCATCGGCTTTGGCTTGCAGTCTGAGAAGGATGTCTCCGCGCATGAGGTGCTGGGCAGTTTCATCGTCACCCGATTGCCGCACCGGCCCGGCCGCGCGACCGGCCTCTACGGAGTAACACCACGACAGCAAGAAAATCCCGAACACGTCTGGCTTGAACCTTGAGATTCCATGCTCCAGCGAGGGAATCGCTTGCGCGCAATTGTCAAGATTTGCGAAAGCGATGCCTCTCCTCAGCCAGGCATCCCGCAGACCGGGCGCTGGTGGGGCAAGTGCAGCCAGCTCCTCCCACCGTTGCTCGCGATAAATGGCGGCAGGGTCGTGGGCGGTTTTCCTCTGCAGGGGCAGATCGCACGGCATCTTTGCCTCGCGTACGCAGGCGAAGAACCGTGCTGTCGACCCAGCCAAGTGCATCGTCGGCGGGGGCTCAAGCTGCACCGGCCAGTGGGATGCCAAGTGGGCCAGGACAAAAGGTGACCGTTGAGCCACGATGCCCAGCCGCTCGATAGTGTGGGGCCAATCCGAGGATTGGGCGGCCAGAATCGCGTCTGCTACCCCAGCCTTCAGGTCGTTCGGATCGGTTGCCAGCGCTTGGTCGACGTACTGCCGGGCTGCAACCGAGTCGTTATTCGCCATGGCCGCCGTCGCTAAGTCCGTCCAGATACCCGGCGCCGCTCCATCCAGATCGGCAGCATGCCGCAACACAGACAGTCGCGACGAGTCATTCTCGGGAAGGCCCAGTGCACGCAAACGGTACTCGGCGCCCAGGCCTTTGCTCGATCCACGCAGGGACTCCGAGAGACTCCCGAAACGCGACAAGGCGAAGTCCACGAATGGGACCGCCGAATCGGAAGAACCTGGCGCGACCCGCACCGCTTTCAGATAAGCCTCGGCTGCGTCGGCATACTTTTGCTGACTCGCGTACGCCTCACCCAGATAATCGAGAGGAAACTCTTCCTTGGGCCGGGCACGGGAAGCATTTTTCAGGTGGGGAATCGAATCGGCCGGCTGTCCCGTTCGCAAGAGGTCAATGCCCAGCAGAAGGTTCACGAAGTAGTCGCTCGGGTCCAGCGTATACGCGCGACGCAAAACCGGCAGGGCAGCAGAAAACTCTCCCTTCTGGTGCAGGTCGAACGCCGTCTGCACAAGCTCTTTCAGGCCTTGCCCCGCAGCCCAACCATGGCATGAAGCCAAGATCAGGATCAGGCTGAGCCGGTGCCCGACTTTTGCGTTCACGATTGGCCTCCGCATGTAGCCCCCAAGCGCTGAGAATACGATGCGCACCAGAAGGTCCGCAATCCCGCCTCGGTTGGCAGGGGTCGAATTTGTGAAGGAATGTCGGATAAACATTCAGCCGCGCGACCCTGATCGGGTATGCTGTCGTCATTCTTCTGGGGGTCGGGTTACACGCCGAGAATGAGAACTACCTTATTGCTGGTGTGGATGTCGGTATCCCTGACGGCTCTGGGACAGAGGCCCCTGCCGCCGTTAGTGGACGGAACCGTAATCAACGAAAATTCGGAATTCCGGCAGGATGGTCCGCTTCACATCGCGGGACGCGTCAAGCTGCAGGGAATTTCCCTTGATTTACGGGGGCCAATCACGTTGGCTGCGGGTGCAGAATTCGAGTTGGAGGACGTGAAAATCAAAGTATCGGACCCTCCGGCTTCGGCCAACGGGACCAGTAGTCTAAGTTGTGAAGGGCCGGCCAGGATCAAGATTGCCCACTCAACCATGGATACGGAAGGAAGCGCACATCCGATCTGGAGGTTGCGGGGTGAAGTTGCGGTGAATGACTTTCAAACCACGAACTCCGAGTTCCATTTGGACCGCGTCCAGGCTCACTTCGAAAACCTCAAGATTTTTGAACTGGAAATCTCCAACGCCAGCCGGGTGATAGGAAGGCACCTAAGCCTTGTGTTCCTTTCAACACACACAGGCGACGCCGAGCAGATTGAATTTTCCGACATCCCGGCCGACCGGCAGTTTTCCAAGAAACTCCGGATGGGATCTGACGCGGAAGCGGATCTGACTGAAACCAGCCTGCAACTGTTTCTGCTGTACGTGCACGGACGCAGTGAGGTGACCCTAAGCCGGATTGGGCGGGCCCAATTGTCCATCGCGCCCCAATGCCATGGCACCTTTAAATTGCCCCACGGAATGGTGGGCTCGGCAATGAAGCCGGTCCTCGTGCCGGAAGTGGGGGCCTCTGACTGCCCCTTCCGTTTCAAGCTGCAGGAAGTAAATGCGGACACATGGGACGTATACGCCACCGGACATGCCGATCTAACTTTCACGGACAGCGTAATCGATGAGTTGACGGCAGGCGAACACGCACAAGTGACCGTGAAGAACTCCGAGGTGTATGCGGACTGGCTTTCGCTGGGCGGAGATGCCCGGCTGCAGGTGGAACACTCTCGGGTCGGGGCCCAGCGTCTAGCCGCGGAGCGCCCTGATCTGGCTACCAGCCAGGTTCGGACGAGCGGACGGAGCCACGCTAGCTTTGAGGATGTGACGTTCGATTGCGGAGTTCTGGCGGGTGACAGTTCCGCTGTAAGCATTCACAATCCTGTAAATCCACCTGCGTACCTTCGGCGCTCGGGCCACGCAATCGTGAAAACGAAACCTTTTCTTCCGGTTGAGGATCTCGAAAAGAGAAATCATCCATGAGACTCAGTGTGAGTAAGGAGTGGTCTTATCGCGGACTGACAGCCGTCGTAGTGGAGAATCGGTTCCTCCGCGCGATCGTCCTGCCAGAGGCGGGCGCCAAGATCTGGCAGATTACCTATAAGCCTCTGGATGCGGACCTTCTCTGGAATAACCCTCGCATTCCACCTGCTCGTCTGCCGTCCAGTTCCCGCTATGACGACGTTTGGAGCGGGGGATGGGACGAGCTGTTTCCAAACGACGAAGCGGCGGCGATCGAAGGAGAAGGCTATCCCGATCACGGTGAACTCTGGACCGCTGCGTGGGAAGCCGAACCGTTTGCTGCTGCGGATGAAGTGGGCGTTCGTCTGCGCTGCATAACTCCGATCAGCTCGATCGAGGTGGAAAAGACAATTCGCCTGCGCCGTGACCAGGGCTGCATCGAATTTCATCATCGCTTCGTGAACCGGGGAAGGACGCCCTTCCCGTTTCTCTGGAAACTTCACCCCGCGATGGCCGTGTCGCCGCAGCATCGCATCGATTTTCCGGCGATGAAGGTTTCCCTGGAGCCCGCTTTTCCGGGCACGCTCGCGGGAGGGCCGGGAAGCGGACAGTGGCCCTTCCTCAAGACTTCGTCGGGCCCGGTGGACCTGCGCTGCGTGACTCCGGAAGAAGCGCGGCAACTCTATTTCTTCTATGGCACCGAGATGCAGGGGAACTGGTGCGCACTCACGAACTCCGAGACCGGTCTGGCCTGCGCCCTGCAATTCGATCCAGAGTTGTTCCGCTGCTGCTGGCTCTTCGCCACCTATGGCGGATGGCGGAATTACAACGTCGCAGTGCTCGAGCCATGCACGGGCTATCCGCTGGATTTTGAAGCGATGAAAGCTGCCGGTCGCCATCGCAGCCTGGCCCCCGGGGTAACGCTGCAGACCGACGTGCGGTTCCTCGTGCAGGAAGGGCTTCGCTCCGTCGGAGGCGTGGACGCCCGAGGAAAGATGAGCGAAGCGGTTCGCTAGACCTGTGCCACGACGGATCTAAGCCTTGGTTTCGGACGGCTTGGGCTCGAGCGAGAGCAGAATGGCAGCCACTATGGCGATGCCCACTCCAGCGGCCTGAGCCAGTGTGAGCCGTTCATGCAAGACGGTCACCGCAAAAATTACCGTGAGCAGGGGATAAAGCGATATCAGCGAAATCACGACCGAGGCCTTCCCGCCCGACTCCAGTGCCGTAAAGCTGGTCAACGCTCCCAGGCCGTTCAACGTCCCACCAATGACCGCAGCCCAGAAAATCAGCGGGCGGACATGCCAGTGAAGCGGAACAAAAATGACCAGCGTGAGTGAGATGGCGATCATGGCATAGGCGAACCAGACAAACGAGAGTTCGCTTGAGATTCGGTTGGTCGCCAGCTTCTGGGTAACCCCCGTGACCCCCCAGAACACGAGCGCGATCGCGGCAAACCAAAGCCATGCAGGCAGAAGATTCATAGATTCCCGGCTACATACTCAATAAATAGATCGCAACCAGAGCCAATAGGAGTCCGGCCTTCTGGGCATTGCCTAGCTTCTCGTGAAGGAACGTCATCGCCAGTAGCACCGTTACAAGAGGAAACAGCGCGGTGACGGGCGCAACGATGGAGGCCTTGCCACCCATCGATAACGCGTGGAAGAAAGCAATATTTCCGGTTCCTCCGAGGATGCCGGTGAGAAATGCCCAGCCGATTCCGGCTAGCCTTCCGGCGCCACCGCCGGCATTTCTGGGGGAACGCCACACGATCAGAATCAGAGGCAAAAGGCCGAAGGTGAAGAAAATCTGATTGGTATTGGCATCGACTCCGTCCGATGCGACCTTGGACACGGCGCCCCAGGACCCCCAGACCAGAATCGTCAGTAGGGAATAAGCCAGCCAGCGGGGCATACCCAGAATTCGGGGCATTGCGGCGCGCGATACCGTTGAGGTCCCAGACATGAGATTAGTTGGTCGAAGACGCAGCGACTTGCAGCATCAGTTTGAGGGAAACGCCCGGATTGTGGCTCATCTTCTCTAACGCCTCCTGCCCTCTTTCCAGGGGCAGTCTGACCGTCCATGGCGTCAGATTAATTTCCCCTGCGATCAGCAGGTCCAGCGACCGGCGGAAGTCGACGGGCGTATAAGCGAAGGACATCGCCACCCGGTGCTCTTTGCGGATGCTCGTTACAAAGTTCACTTCGCTCTTCTGCGCCCCCATACCGAGCAGTACAACCTGCCCTCCCGGACGACAGAGATCGAATGCCATCTGTCGCGCGGGTGCGTTGCCGCTGGCGTCGATAACCACATCATAACCGCGTCCCGCGATTCGCAAGGCCTCAGCAGCACCTTCTGGACCGGTCAGGTTCACCGTGGCTGAAGCTCCAAGCGTACGCATCGTGTTCAGACGGGCCTCATTCACGTCGACTACCAGCACGTCCCGCGCCCCGATGCGCATTGCGGCCGATACGGCCAGAGCGCCCATGGTGCCTGCGCCGACAATGGCCAGCCGAAAGAAAGCCGGAGGAGAGACAATCCGAAACAGGTGAACAACGTTGGCGAGCGGTTCGGCGAGGATTGCCTGTTCGGAGGTCAGAGAATCCGGTACCTCGTAGATTTGGGTCGATGGCAGCGCGACATATTCGGCGAACGTCCCCGGTGTGGTTCCCAAGCCCAGCAGTTTCCATGACTCGCAAAGATTCTGAGTTCCAGAAAGGCAGGCTGGGCAGTGCCCGCAGCTCAAAAGCGGATTCGCGACGACCCGGCGTCCGTCGCGAAGGCGGCCCACCAACTCGTGGCCCAACACCAGACCCGGCTTCCGTAATGCGCTGTGGCCGAGGAACCCGGAGATATCGGACCCGCAAACTCCGGCAAACTCGATCGCCAGTTCTTCGTCCCCACTCTGCAGCATTGGGCGGGGGCGATCCTCCATTTCAACCTTGCCGGGCGCGGTATAGACCAGTGCTCGCATCGGCTGAGTATAAGGCAGGACTCCCGGGCTCGACATTGCTTTATTGATCTTTTTAACCGATTTACTTCTCGCCAGGCTCGCGCGGTCCGAGATATAAAAATCGTTTACCATCGGGCGCGTCCGCGCGGGAGCCTTGTGAGAAGGATCGAAGCGGTTGATTTCTATTACCTCTCCATGCCAGAGGTAACTACCGAGGGTGACGGCAGCCAGGATGCATTACTGGTGCGGGTTATGGCCGGCGGGCTCGAAGGTTGGGGAGAATGCGAAGCCTCTCCGCTGGTCTCGATTGCAGCGTTTGTCTGTCCCATGTCGCACGGCGCTTGCCGCCCGGTGGGAGCCTCCGTGCTCGGCCAGAAGCTGGAGGAACCAGAAGATATTTACCGCATTGCAGCCCAAATCGAACTCGACAGCATGGACCTGCTGCAGGCTCCACATACCTGGTCCGGTGTGGAGATCGCGTTGTGGGACTTGCTTGGAAAAGCTTATCAGGAGCCGGTGTGGAAGCTTCTGGGATATCGGGAATCTTTCCGCAAGCTGCCCTATGCTTCTCAGTTATTCGGCGACACCCCTGCCCAGACTTACCAGCAGGCAAACCGGGCGAAAGAGCAGAATTTCCGGGCCGTGAAGTTCGGCTGGGGCCCGGTCGGGCGCAGCAATCTCAAAACCGATGTCGAGCATTTTTCCGCCGCCCGCGAAGGACTCGGCAAGGACTGCCTACTCCTGGTGGACGTCGGCCAGATCTTCGGCAACGACGTGGCGGCGGCTGTCGCGCGCATTCCGGCGCTCGAGCAGACGGGAGCCGTATGGCTTGAAGAGCCTTTCCACACCAGCGCGCTCGATGCTTATGCGTCTCTTTCCCGCCAGAGCAAAGTCAAGCTGGCAGGAGGAGAGGGCGCGCACAATTTTTTTATGGCGCAGCATCTGATTGACTTGGGCCACGTCGGATACATTCAAGTCGACTGTGGGCGCATCGGAGGAATTGGCCCCGCTAAGCGTGTGGCAGATTATGCGGTATCGAAGGGAGTGACTTTCGTAAACCACACGTTTACATCGCACTTGGCACTTAGCGCCTCACTGCAGCCGTTTGCCGGACTACGCTCCCATGAGATCTGCGAGTATCCTTTCGCTCCCAAACTCCTGGCACGGGAAATCACTTCCAATCATTTGGAGCGTGACCGCGAAGGATACGTCTCAGTGCCCGACGCCCTGGGGCTGGGAATCGTTGTGGATACGAAGGCTGCCAGCCGGTACCTCGTCGAGGTGGAAATCAAGGCGAAGGGGAAAGTTCTATTTAAGTCCGGTGATCTGGCCTAGCCAGGAGGCCCAAGCGCGGACGTATCTACTGCACGACCTTTGCCCGCTTCGAGAATATCCACAGTTACCAGATGAGATCCTGCGCCTGCTTTCGTTCAGGTAAGAATACGACAAGTTTTTGTTGTTCCCTCACCGGGGTGAGCCGGGATAAGAGAGCGCGAGGGGCAAGGGACGACGAGGGCAGAGTAGTTGCGCCCTGGACCGCCAGCGAAAAACGCTCAGATGTGCACGAAATCGAAAGAATCCGACCATTTGAGCGCAAACGCCTGCTTGAGGCTCAACAAGTTTCTTGAGTTTCAGAACGTCGTTGTTTTCCTGGAGTGCGCGGTACAGCGTTCGACAGATTGACGGGTTTGCCGTGTGGCGTGCGTCGATAGGCTTCGGCCCAGGCTTTCTTGCGGGCGAGCATCTCGTTTGGATTCGAGAGAGCCTTCGCAGTGAGGAGACGTTCGAGCGTCGCCAGCCAGTGCTCGTAGTAATGGGTGCCGTCGTCGGGTTCGCCACGATCTTCCGCAGCCTTTAGCTCGGCGGCCAGTGCCGCCGCCCATTCCTTCCATGTGAAGTGGCGTTGTTCGGAGAGTCTGACCGCCATGGCGAACGCCTGAGCCTGCCAGGGCTCGGCGAACACAGGACCTTCTGCGTCGCGGGGAATACGCGGCAAAGCGTTCAAACGTTCTGCGTGAAGATCAGGATCCGGTGTGCTCAAGATAGTCATCCCACATGTCGAGGTGAACGGAATCTTTAGGAGATGCGCCTTCTCCCCAAAGCTCGCGCGCCGCGAACTGCACTGAATACACATGCTGGCGCTTTTCGCCAAGGAACCGAGAATTCGTGTCTGGGAACAGAAAGACGCCGTGGTCGAGCACCACCTTGCCGGCCTTGCCCCGCGCGTACCGGGGCAGCCGGGTATGGCCGACGGGGTTGATATTGCGCGCCCGAACGCGCTCGCCCACTTGGAACAGAGGCGCCACCGAAGGATCGTTGCTCGGAGAAGTGATGCGAGGTTCAACCACTCTGGCCATCGCCACCGTAAACACCGGCGTGGCTCTTGCCGAGCCTGGTGTGGGCTTGCCGCTTGCCAGTTCCTCTTTTGTAACCATCCCGTACTTCACTACGCGGTTCTCGAGGGCGGCTAACCATTTTTCGTAGTAGCTCATCCGCAGGTAGTCCGGGGGAGGCAGCAGTTCGATGTCATACCGCCAGGCGTCCAGGTTCCACTTGTGCCAGGTGCCGAGGGCCCGGTTTATCGCGTAGACTCTCCCCTCCCAGGGTGAGTGGAACACTGGTTCATTTGCTTCGTGATGGATGGGGCCCATGCACTGCATGCCGCCCATGTCATGCACTCCGTTCATGCCTTGGCTCCTCCTGCGGGCATCGAGACTTTTGCCACGCCCACCATGGCGTCGCGAGTCACGAGTTCGGCGAGTTGCGGCTCGCTCAGGTTTTCGCTTCCGGCCGGACGCTCGGGAAGCACGAAGTAGCGCAGTTCCGCGGTGCTATCCCACACCCGCACTTCGACGTCTTCGTCCAATTGAAGCCCGAACTCGCGCAAAACGCCACGCGGATCAATGACCGCACGCGACCGGTAGGCCGTGGACTTGTACCAGACGGGCGGCAGCCCGAGAACGGTCCAGGGGTAACAAGAGCAAAGAGTGCAGACCACAAGGTTATGGACCTTGGGTGTGTTCTCGAGAACGAGCGTATGGTCTCCAACTGCGCTCTTTCCCAAACCAATCTCAGCGATAGCAGAGGCCGCATCGGCAAGCAGGCGGGCCTTATAGTTGGGGTCTACCCAGGCCCGCGCCACGACCTTCGCGCCATTCCGCGGCCCGACCTTATTTTCGAAAGTATCGATCAAGGCATCCAGCGCAGCTTGATCAACGAGTCCCTTTTCAACCAGCAACGACTCCAGAGCCTTGGTACGCAGCGCCAGGTCGGAGGGAACGACCTGGTGGTCATGGCCGTGATCGTGATCTTGTGCCTGCATAGAACCTGGAACAGCCGCCGCCACCGTTCCTGTAGCGGCGTATTTCAAGAATCCCCGCCGGTCCACAGACGTCTTGTCGTCGGCCATCGGCACCCTCCAAGCTCAGGGCAATCCCAGTCTCCACCAGAATTTCCGTCTAGGAATCCTGGGTGGCAAGCATCTTACACCCAGCCACCTCTGCCGGGTACTGGTGTTATCAGAACTTCCTCATCCCCAGCACTCGGAGCATTACAATGAGCGAAATCTTATGGCTCGTCGTCGGCACTCGCGCACCGAAAGGACTTTCGCATGACTTCTCAGACCCGAGCGATGCGTACGCTTACGTTGTGGTCATTCGCGGCCGCGATGATGTGGTTCGGGGGAACGGCGCTGGCGCAGGATTTGCATGGCGAAGCGCTCGTCAAAGCCTTGCAAAAAGGCGGATACATTCTGGTGATGCGCCACGCGAGTTCACCGCGTGAGGCGCCTGACAAGCGAACTGCGAATCCCGATAACAGCAAACCCGAACGCCAATTGGACGAAGGCGGACGAAACACTGCGATTGCCATGGGCAAGGCGCTTCACGACTTAAGGATTCCCATTGGCAGCGTGCTGTCGAGCCCTACATATCGTGCTCTGGAAACCGTGCGGCTCGCTCAATTCGGCGCCCCGCAGATCTTCGCCGAACTGGGTGATAACGGTCAAAGCATGCAGGGTGGGACGGCTGCTCAGGGCGCGTGGCTGCAGAAACAAGTGGCACAGTTTCCAACGGGTTCGAACACGATCGTCGTGACGCACTTGCCGAACATCACCAGTGCATTTCCTCAGTTGGCGTCCGGCTTGGAGGATGGTGAGGCCCTGGTATTCGGTCCGGACGGCAAGGGTCAGGCGATTCTCGTGACCCGGGTCAAGATCGAGGAGTGGCCCGCAATGCGGCGTTGAAGCAAACCCTCCCAGGGTTGGGGCTGTGAGAAGGGCTTTCTGAAGCGCCCGAACTCAATCCTAGAACGAGGAATCCTGGGTTCCAGGCGCAGCCGACGCCTTTTCGGGGGCAGAGAAGCGCATGGGTTGCGGACGATATCCCTGACGCGTGCGCACCCGGTATTTTTTCAGATGCTCGCCCACCAGTTTCACGGTAATCGCACGCCAGCCGGTATTGGGATTCGCTTTTGGATAGTAGGCCAGGGAATACAGGTGTCCCAGGTCGTCACGGATGGAAGCGAACGCCTGCTTTTCGTCTTTCCAGTTCTTGGCAAAATACGCTTTGCCGCCGGTGGCTGCGGTCATGCGGTCAAACACCGCGGTGGAGACCGGCTCCAACTTGGCCAACTGGGTGCTGATCATGTAGACCGAGACTCCGGCCGACTGGGCGAACTCGGCGACATCCTCCGGCGGCACCACGCTGGAGTTGTCGGGACCGTTGGAGAACACTACCACCACCCGCCTCCCTTTGTATTGTGCGGCATCCTTCAAAGTGAGCAGGAGGCAGTTGTAGAGTGCGGCGTCATCGCCGGCTACGGTTGAGCGGATCGCGTGCAATACCTCGGAGCGGTCGGCGGTAAGGGAGGCGGAGCGCGACAGGTCGCGGCTATACGAATAGAACGCGATCTTGTCGGCGCCCCCCAGGGAGCGAATGAATTCGGTAATCGCATCCTGAGCGAACACGAAGCCTCGATACATGTAATTGCTGGTGTCGAACAAGACGAAGACATCGGCGCCCGCCACGATCGAATCATTGGTGGTTCGAGCAGGATTTGCGGCGAAGCTCTGGGCCTGGTCGTGAAGGGGCTCGGCAGGGACTTCGACCGCTTCCGAGTCGAGACTGCGGGCCGGTTCGTAACCTTCGGCGAAGCTGGCGACTTTTTCGGAAATACCATCTTCCACGATGGCGAAGTCCGAGGGGTGCAGGCCGGTGACGTAGTTGCCGTTCTTGTCGGTGACCGCGACGTTGAGCTGCACCATGTTGACGACGACCCGGAGATTGGGGCTGTCGGGAGGGTCGACCGATCGGGAATAGGCGGAGGAGAGACCGGGAACCAGCAGAAGGCAAAGAATCGAGTTCCGTAACATGGTGCCTCTTTCTTAGTCGGTGGCCCATTTCCGTGGGCCTGTGGTTTCACTGCAATCGGTCAGGGCTGCGGCGCGGCGACCCCGGCCGCTCCACTTACCTTGCCTTCACGAAAATCGTCGCCGGTTTCGCGCATGGCGCGCAGCAAAGCAGGCCAGTCCTCGAAATCGGTGGCAAAGATCTTGGCGACCATGTGCCGGGTGAGTTCCGGCACCAGACGGTTCAGTGTGACCGCGGAATATCCTTTTTCGTCGGCCAGGCGTGCCCAGTAGAGATTGCTGGAATCCCACGACTCGGCCAGGAAACGGCTGGATACTCCGGAAAATGCGGGCATGGGAGTCACATTCAGCAATTCCCGGCCGTAAGTCTCGGCCATGCTGGGATGGGGTACGCCAAAATCGCGCGACAATCGCTTCCAATCAACCTGGTCGGGGTGCAGTTGGGCAAGGTCCTGCAGTTCCTTGCTGGCAGTTCCACGGGAACCGATTTCTCCCGGGTAAAGCCGCTGAAACTCCGCGGTCAAGTAGAAAGTGTCAGCCGGAGTCATGTCCGGGAGCACGGATGATATCCTGCCGTTGCGCAAAGCCCGCTCCAGTTGGCCGGACTGCTGCGGCAGCACCCGCTCCGACAAAATCCCCATCACTTTGCCGCGCAGTTGCTCGTCGTCGGCCGAAGCAGTCAGCAGTTCTTCGCCGGTGCGTTGATAGAGGGCGACGGCGTGCAGTTCATCCTGGCTGACATCCCACCAGCGCGGCAAAACTGCGCTGGTCAGCAGGCCGGGCGTCAGTTCCTTCCAAATAAGGGCCTGGACGTTTTCTGGCGCAATAAAGTCCTGTTCCAGGTCCGCCAGAGCGTAGGGCAGATCGGCCAAAGAACCGACGAAGTGAGCACCTCCGCCCGCCGGCGTTCCCTGTCCGATCAGTTCCGGCGCTTGCCAGACGGTCTTAATCCCGGAAATGGTTTCCCCGGCAAAGTCGTGAGAGCGGACGAAGAGTGGATTTTCGTGCAGGGCCTGCGCTCCCGGGGGCTCGTAGTAGGCATAGTTGAGGCCGACGAGGGTATCCCGCAGGAAGGCAGCGAGGTGCGCGCGACCCTCTTCCACTTGCGCGTGGTTTGCTCCAGGCGATCTGAGCACTTTCGCCAGATCGGTTCGCATCTCGGCCTCGGTATGGCTGTTGTTGTAAATGCCGGCGGCCCATTCGGTCCGCTCACCGGAGGTGAAGATCGGCCGCGGCATTTCGAATTCGCGCAACTGCCCCGCCAGGTGGAATATGAATTCTTCCGGCGCCTTGCCTTGCGCCTTTTCGTTCAGAGCGTCACCGAGAGCCAGCAAAGTGTCGAGTGAAACCAGTCGCTGACCATCGAGGACGGCGCGAATCCGCCGGGCAACGTCCTGATGCATGCGTTTGCCATCCGGCGTACTCTGCGCGGGCCCCGCCAGCAGTTCGATGATTTCGTCCTGAGAAGCCCGCGGCTTACCCGTAGCTGCGTGGAACAACGCGGTGAGCGAGGCCCGGCCTGCGTCGTAGACCTGGGCCGCCGAATGCACTTTGACGAACGGCTTCACCACCTCCTGCCAGGATTCATCCAACCGCGGTTCCGGGATTTGACCCTGCCGGGCGAGGATCTGCCAGATTCCGACATCGGCCTGGAACGTTCCCAGCGCATTTCCGCGCACCGGATTGGAACTGCTATTTAGATCTTCTGCAACGTCGAAAAACAGGTTGATAGATGCGTCGCTCAACTGGGGGAATTCGGAAAAGCTGCGGTACTGGTCGCTGTAGGCTTCGAACTTGCGCGCCAACAAGCGGACCGTGTCCGGGGCAAGGCGGTTTCGGGGAGAGCGCCGGGCATCGAGTTCGCTGATCGCCAAGAAAATCGACAAGGGGCCGTTCTCGGGCGTGCGCGAGAACGCGAACATGATTTGCACCAGCTGATCCGGACTGGTGAGGTTC
>Ga0209698_10004470_pt1 | contig 15318 bp, 13 predicted proteins | sample LitLauG_LLR_2012_FD_187203 | JGI IMG/M metagenome (GOLD analysis project Ga0209698, IMG submission 187203) | Freshwater sediment microbial communities from Pennsylvania, USA - Little Laurel Run_MetaG_LLR_2012 (SPAdes) (version 2) | ecosystem: Environmental > Aquatic > Freshwater > Creek >...
GATGGAGATCGAGCAGTCGCCGATTTCGATGAAGGGCGTGGCGGCGTCAGCCGATCTGGTGGAGTCGGGAGCGATTTCAGGCAAGATGCTGAAGGATCTCTATGACTTGTGCTTTGAGCGCGGGAAAGACTTCAGCGTCGTCTATGAGGAAGAAGGGCGGCCGCAGCAGTCTACTGACACGTCGGCGCTGGAGAAAATCATCGACGAAATCCTGGCGGCGAATCCCAAGCAGGTGGAGCAGTATCGCGGAGGGAAGAAGACGATGCTGGGATTCTTTGTGGGGCAGGTGATGAAGGCGTCGAAGGGGCAGGCCAGTCCGCAGGTCGTGAACCAGTTGCTCATGAAGAAACTGGAGGCACCCCCCGAAGCTCCAAAGACCATTTACTCGCCTCCGCCACCACCCCCCGGAGTCCAGCCCATCTTTGCATATCAAGATTTTTGGCCGAAGTTTAGAACTGACTTCGCGCGCCTTCTACAGGTTCTGCCGAATGCACAGCGTGCTTTCGCCAGCGTTGCCGACCGCGGTTACGAGAACGTTCAGCAGCACCAACATGTGATCCTGCACCTGGTTACTTTTTGCGCAATGTCGATGAAGGAGGTGATGCTCCTCGCCGGGAATGGCTTGGGACGCGGAGCAATTAAAATTGCGCGCGGGATATTAGAGGCCAGCATCAACGCAGACTACATTCTCAAGCACCCCAAACAGTCAGAAATATATGTCGACTGGATCATGGTTGAGCAGTACCGCCAACTCACGTACATGAGAAAATCTCACTCCCAAACCCTTTCTTCGCTACCTGCCGAGCTGGTGAGTAAAATTGAAACTTCTTTTCAGCGAGTGCGACCCAAATTCGAGTATTTCAGCAAAAAGAAGAACAAGATGGTTCTGCGAAGTTCTTGGTCGCCAATCAGTCTGGCGAGTCGCGCTCGTGCGACGCGATTCCTAAAACAGTACGACCTCATCTACCCTCTCGCGTCTCAAATCTTCCACGGAACTGCGTCTGGCCTTGCTAGCCATTTGGATTCAGAAGATCCCGATAGGCTTTCGCTAGAGACCTCGATGCAGTGGGTCGGAGAGTCCTTGATCGGGGCGCACGGCTGCTTCGTGGGCGATGTTGAGGTCTTATGCGAGGCATTTGGCGTACAGTCTTCTCCTTCAGTCCAACAACTGGTTGATGACTTCCATTTCGCTTGGCTCGACAGTGGGACTTTTGCCCGTTCCCTTTGGAAGTAGCACTTAGGTCATATGGGCTAGGCCCATGCCTCCGATACCATCCAGGTGTGGCTTGAGTTGGCCCGAGCGAAGGCATCTATGAGGAAGTTTCATTTGGACCGGATTATCAGCATTACGACGCTGGTCGCGTCGCTGGTGGCGATTGTGCTGGTGCTGAAGCGGCCTGCGCCTGTCGCGCAGAAGCAGGCTCCGGCGAAGATTGCTGAGCACGCGCAGTCGTTTGACCAGAAGATGGCGCAGTTCGCGCAAGACACGCAGCAGTCGCAGGAAGCTTCCCCGGCATCTGCGCCGAGTTCCGGTACGGACGCCGCGCCTGCGCAGGCTCCGAAGGCCGAGGTTCACATCAATTCCGACGAGATGAGCGCGGTGCTGGCGCAGTCGTTGGGGAATCTGGGCAGCGCCGAAGGCCTGAGCACGAACGTCGGGAATGGCGCGGCGCCAACGATCAAAGATCAGCAGGTAAGTTTTGACGGCGACCTGGTGCACGGCCAATTCCTCACAGAAGTTGCGGGCAAGGACGTGTGGATCACGGTATCGGGGCATATCGGCGAGAAGGACGGGTTTGCGACGTTCGATCCGACCGAGTTCAAGGTGGGCGATCTGAATGTTCCGGTATCGCTGGTGAATCCGGCGCTGCAGAAGAAACTGTCGGAGCAACGCGACCGGCTGAAGCTTCCTGACAATGTTGGTTCGATGAAGGTGGAGAACAGCGAACTGGTGATGCAGCAGAAGTAAGTGCGATCAGATTCCGCAGCCGCGGCCTTGCGAACGGGTAGCGTCGAGCTGCGATCCCCTTTCTGGGGTGAGGTGGACGCGGTTGCGTCCGGCTTGCTTGGCAGCATAGAGAGCGACATCGGCAGCGCGGATCAGTTCATCGCGAGTGGTGCCGTGGTCGGGGAACGCCGCAACTCCGGCGCTGAGCGTCACAGTGCGCGGCACTCCGGGGAATTGCCATCCTTCCACCAGACGCCGAAGCTTCTCCGCGACGTTCATTGCATGCTCTGCGTTGGTTTGCGTTAACAGGATCGCGAATTCCTCGCCGCCGTACCGGCATACCACGTCAATTTTGCGAAGCTGCTGGTGTAGAAGCGAAGAGACCTGGCGAAGCACTTCGTCGCCGAGCAGGTGTCCGAACTCATCATTGAGCCGCTTGAAGTGGTCGATGTCGGCCATGATGATGGCCATGCCAGCCTGCGAGCGACGGGCGCGCTCGATTTCTTCCATAATGCGCAATTCGAAGAAGCGGCGGTTGAACATCCCGGTGAGTCCGTCGAGGTAGGAGAGTTGCCGGATCCGTTCGACGTAGTGGGCGTTCTGGATGGAACTGGCGCAAATGTCAGCAACCGACTCAAGAGATTGGAACTCCTGAATGCGGAAAGCGTTTGGCTTGTCGCTGTGGAGGGTGAGCACTCCCAGCGTCTGGCCGAATGAGATCAGCGGGATGCTCATGCGGGAGACGGCCTCGGCGAACAATATGATCAGTTGCGGCGCCGAGCGGGTGTCGTTCTCAACCAGAGTCGAACCGGAAGAGAGGACGTTGGACCAAGGTTCCGTGCGGGCCGGGAGGCGTCCGCCGGGAGGAATGCGGGGCGTGAGTGTACCGTGATGCGCCCGCAGCACGAGTTCGCTCTCCTCCCGCAAGCACAATGAGACGTGCGGTACCTGGAAAGCGTGCTGAATCACGGAGCAAACACGCTCAAGGAGATCTTCGAGATCCATTACCGCGGTGCTCTGCTGTGCGATGGTGTTGATCGCCTCCAATTGGCGGGCACGCTGACGCTCGAGCGAATACAGTTTTGCGTTCTGCAGTGCAAGCGAAGCCTGCATGGAAAACAACGTCAGCAGGCGGATGGTCTCTTTGTCGAAGTGATCGACCTCGTCGCTTTGGCAATCGAGCACGCCAACCACTTCACCGCGAACCATCATGGGGATTGCCAGTTCCGAGCGCGTGGACTCGGCGGCACAAACGTAGCGGGAATCCTTGGTGGTATCGGGGGCGTAGACGGGTTCTTTCTTCAGGACGGCGGCGCCCGTGAGACCTTCCCGGCATCCCAAGCAGATCTGGTCTTTGCCGGCATCCCAGCCGGTTTGTGAGCGGACCGAAAGCTTCTGCGTCTCCTTGTCAAGCAGGAGAATGGCGACGTTGCGAAGGTGAAAAAAGTCGCGCGCAATTCCAAGGATGCGCTGCAACACCTCGTCAGGATCAAAGGTGGAGAGCACAGCCTGGCCAGTCTCATAAAGTACGGCAAGGTCGGGCATTTAACGGATTTTAATGTTTGGACCGTAATCATCCGAGGTTCCGGAAGTAACGTCGGCGCCGTCACCTCCACTTGCGGGCGGTACGGATCAGGCCGTAGGCGACGACGCAGAACCAGAAATCGACCAGAGTTCCGAGGTCGGTGTAGAAGCGATGATGGCGGGCGGCCGGAGGAAGGTGAGGTTCGAGGGCGAAATAGACGAGATTGCCAAGGATGATGGCGAGAAGTGCCTCGAGGAAGTTCATGAGCACAGATGGTTTAGACACCGGCATGCGGGTTCTATGGTAGCGCGGCCAGGGTGAGTGGTTGCTAGCGTTCTCGGAAGATCAAATGCGGAGGCGGAACGCCCCCGCGACAGCCGGCCCAGAGGCCGGCGCTACGTTCCTGTTAACATTCTGTTTTACTGTCTGCTGTTCGCTAATCATTCGCCATGTTGGAACTGTCTACACCGGTGCAGTTCGTGAAGGGGGTGGGTCCGCGGATTGCGGAGATTCTAGCGGGTAAAGGAATCCGCACGGTCGGCGATCTGCTCCACTATCTTCCGTTCCGGTATGAAGACCGTTTGAATCCGCGTGGAATTGCAGAGCTGCGGCCGGGGGAGATGGCGACGGTCATCGGCGAGGTGCGCAACTCGGGCCTGTTCCGGACGCGCCGGATGCCGATTTTCCAGCTCACGGTCGGGCAAGGGCGGGCGCGACTGCGCTGCCTATGGTTCAACGCCACGTATCTCCAGGGGAAGTTCAAGCCGGGGGAGATGATCGCGCTCTACGGGAAGGTAGAAGAGGACCAGCGTTCGCGGGAGTTGCAGATCATGCAGCCGCAGTTTGAGATGCTGGGGAGCAGCGACGGCGATGGAAGTGAGGCAGAGAAGAAGGCGGCAGAGTCGCTGGAGATTGGGCGCATAGTTCCGATCTACGAGTCGGCGGGGCAGGGAAAGCTTTCGCCGAGATGGTTCCGGCGCGCGATCAGGACGGCGCTTGAGAATCTGACGCCGGAGTTGCCGGATGCGATCCCGGCGATGGTGCGGGCGCGGATGGGGCTGATCGGGCCGCGGGCAGCATTGTGGAATGTGCACTGGCCGGAGCCTGGTGAGAGCTTTCACGATTTGCAGTCTTCGCGGACAGCGGCGCACATCCAGCTGATCTTTGACGAATTGTTTTTTGTGGAGCTGGGGCTGGAGTTGAAGCGGCGGCAGCAGAAGACGCAGACGGGAATCGCGTTTCGGCTGGATGATCGGGTGCGGGCGGCAATTAAAAAGATATTACCGTTTCATCCCACGGCGGCGCAGAAACGCGTACTGAAGGAAATTGCGGAGGACATGGAGAAGCCGTATCCCATGCGGCGGCTGCTGCAGGGGGATGTGGGATCGGGAAAGACGATTGTCGGGTTCGAGGCGGCGATCATCGCGATCGAAAACGGGTGCCAGGTGGCGCTGATGGCGCCGACGGAAATCCTGGCACAGCAGCATTACTTTTCGGCGCGGCGCATCCTCGAGAATGCTGGCTATCGCATTGTGCTGCTGACGGGATCGGTGGAAGCGGACCGGAAGCGCGAGATCCGGAGGCACATTGCCCAGGGAAATGCGCAGCTGGTGATCGGCACGCACGCACTGCTGGAAGAAAAAGTCGAGTTCGCCAAGCCCGGACTGGTGATCGTGGACGAGCAGCACCGGTTTGGAGTGATGCAGCGGCTGAAGCTGATGAAGAAAAGCTCGGGAGAAGATGTCCAGCCTTCGCTGGGCGGGACGGACCCTTCGACTGCGCTCAGGGCAGGCTGCGTCCGTCCCCACACGAGTCCTGCGGAGCCTGACGTTTTGGTGATGACCGCCACTCCAATTCCGCGAACGTTGGCACTCACGTTGTATGGTGACCTCGACTTAAGCGTGCTGGATGAACTTCCTCCCGGCCGGACCCCGATCGTCACCAAACGGACCAGCGACGATCAATCGCCGAAAGTGTGGGACTTCCTGCGCAAGCAGGTAGCTGCGGGGCATCAGGCGTACGTGGTGTATCCGGTAATCGCCGAGAACGATGAGAGTGAATTGAAGGCCGCGGTGAAGATGTACCGGGAATTGAGCGGCAAGGTGTTTCCCGACTTGAAGGTAGGGTTGCTGCACGGCCGGCTCGACGCGGATTTGAAGGACCAGGTCATGAGCATGTTCCAAAAGGGCGAGCTGCAGATCCTGGTGGCCACGACGGTCATTGAAGTGGGCGTGGACGTGCCGAATGCGACGGTCATGGTGATCGAGCATGCGGAGCGCTTTGGATTGGCGCAGCTTCACCAGCTGCGGGGACGGATCGGACGCGGGGCGGCGAAGTCGTACTGCATCCTGATGACCGGGGGGAAAGTCACCGAAGAAGGCGAGCGCCGGTTGCAGGCGATGGTGGACAATAGCGACGGCTTCAAGATCGCGGAACTCGACCTGGAGTTGCGCGGGCCCGGAGAATTTTTTGGGACGCGCCAGGCAGGACTGCCTGACTTCCGCGTGGCCAACATCATCCGGGATGCGCAGTTGCTGGAAGCGGCGCGGCGCGAGGCGCAGGCCGTGCTTGCCGGTCCGAATTCGGAAATCTCATCGGAAGAGATCAGCCGCGCGCTGGTCCAGATGCGCTCGCGCTGGCATCACACCTACGGTTTGGTGGAAGTGGGCTGAATCCTGCCGGACTTCACCGATTTGAAGCGTTCATGCTGGTTGTTCGCGAGGCTAGTGGGACGCTTTCGTCCAGACTCAGCCTTTGACCTTTTTTGTACGCGGTGTCGTACTGATCTTGGGGCAGAAATTCGCGGACCGAAGCGAAATATGCATCCCGGAAGCGTCGCCCGGCAGGTTCGATCTTGAAATTCATCGAGTCCCGCACACCTTGCGCAGCGCGGGCGGGGCACGGTCAGCAGTCGACAGTCGCGGATCACGGACGCGCCGTGTTTAGCCGCATCGGTTGCGCATCGTGCACGTGTCGGACATGACGATCAATCACGATCGCCGCGTCGCCGATCTCGAGACGGTTTACGATCCCGTGAACGGCGTGTTCAACTCGCTGTTCGCCACGGCTACTCCACTCTTCTACGCGGCGGACGACGGCAGCGGATATTCCGTGGTTCGGATGAAACATTCCGGCCTCCGCTTTTTTGAACCCGACGGGGCGACAGGTGGCAGCGACGCTTTCGTCGGAACTGATAAAATCAATAACGATGTCCAGTAACTCCCAGCTAATTCAGATTGAGCTTGCGCCTCCGCCGCGGATGCCCAAACCGCAGTGGCTCAGGGCGAAGGCTCCGGTTGGCGACAACTTCCACAATCTGAAGAAGCTTGCGCGCGGCCTTGGCTTGCATACGGTGTGCGAGTCGGCGCAATGCCCGAACATTGGCGAGTGCTGGAACCACAAGACCGCAACGTTCATGCTGCTGGGCGACATCTGCACGCGGCGGTGTGGATTCTGTGCGGTGCCCAAAGGACGTCCGGAGCCGATTGATTGGGACGAACCGCGGCGCGTGGCCGAAGCCGTGGCTACCCTCGGCTTGAAACATGCAGTCGTGACCAGCGTGAATCGTGACGACGATAACATCGGGAGCGCGCGAGTGTTTGCGGAGACGATCCGCGAGATTCGCGAACTGACTCCCGACTGCCGGATCGAAGTACTTATTCCTGATTTTCAAGGGTTGGAAGAATCTCTGCGAATTGTGCTCGATGCGAAGCCCGACGTGCTCAATCACAATACCGAAACGGTGCCGCGTATCTATCGTGCGGTGCGATCGGGAGCGCGCTACGAGCGCACGTTGGGATTGCTCGAAAATGCCAAGAAGATGTCTCCCGGCATGGTGACCAAGAGTGGGGTGATGGTGGGATTGGGCGAATCCACCGAGGAATTGATTGAAGTCTTCCGCGATCTGGGAATGCGCGGCGTAGACATCCTGACGGTCGGACAGTATCTGCGGCCTTCCAAGGACCATCTGCCCATTGCCCGCTTTTACGAGCCGGAGGAGTTTGTGTATCTGCGGAACGAGGCGCTGCGCTTCGGATTCCGCCATGTGGAATCGGGGCCGCTGGTGCGGTCCAGTTATCATGCGCACGAGCAAGCTGACGCAGGTGCGTCGCCGCGGGCGGTGTCTTAGCTTGCGGAGGCGCGGGTTTCCCGCCAAATTCCAATCCCGACAGAACACGCCGCACAGAGCCAGTATCTCCATCGAACAAATAGGCAATCGAAAGGAACTCCACGAATGGTGACCGTTCTGCTGGTCATCCTGGGATTTTTTGCCGGCCTGCTGGGAGCCTTGACCGGCATCGGCGGCGGCGTGTTGCTGACGCCCATTCTGGCGCTGCACTTTGGCATCCCGATCCGCGAGGCGATCGGAACCAGTCTCGTGGCCGTGATTACGACTTCGGCGGCGAGTTCGTCGGTGCACCTGCAGCGGCATACGACCGATATCCGTCTGGGGATGACACTCGAACTGGCAACTTCTCTGGGGGCCGCCGTTATGGCGTACCTCGTCGGCTACTTCAACCGCAATGCGCTCGAGGGATTGTTCGCTGGGTTCTTACTCTACAGCTCGATCATGATTCTGGTGCGGGGCGGCAAGGTGAAGGATGAAGATCTTCCCACACGCAACGAGAACGGAAACACGGTCATTCCTCCGTACGAGCCGAAGCGGTATCCACTCGGCCTTTCGGCGTCGTTGGTGGCAGGAGCGCTGTCGGGACTGCTGGGCATCGGCGGCGGACCAATCAAAGTCCCAGTGATGTATATCTTCATGAACGTGCCGCTGATGGTGGCCACGGCGACATCGAATTTCATGATCGGCGTGACGGCAGCGGCCAGCGCGATCGTGTACTACCGCCGCGGCGACATCCTGGTGGACTATGCCGCACCCATGGCCGTGGGCGTGTTTATGGGATCTCTGCTGGGGGCGCGTCTGGCGCCTCGCATTCACAACAAGGTCGTCGTCTACTTACTGGTGGCGGTGATGCTTTACCTCGCGGGGCATCTCACAATTCATTTGTTGCAGGGCGTACTATGAGCGAACTGAGAGAACCGGCATTCGACCGTATTGTCGCCATCGTGCTGCGCACAGGCGCATTTGGATGCTTTTTTGTCATGCTGTCCGGAATGGTGGCCGACATCATTTTTCATAGCCCCATTGCGAGGGATATCGAACTGGCCGGAGTGCTGCTGATGCTGGCGACGCCGGTGGTGCGCGTCCTCGTGGCGTGTTTCCTATTCTTCCGCGAGAAGGACATGAAGTACGGATGGATCTCACTGGGAGTGCTGGTGATTCTGATGTTAGGGGCGGTCTTCGGGATTGGGGAGCACTAACGGCTCAGAAGATGTGCAGCTTGATACTCAGATACTTCTTGGGATTCTCCCGGAACGCCTTCATGAAATCGCGGGCCTGGATCATGGTGTCGTTCGCGTTGTTGTAGAGCGATTCGTCCTTGAACAGCTTGCCAACCGTGCCTTGTCCGGCTTCGAGTTCTGTGGTGAGTTGGGAAAGCTTGGTGATCGTTGTATCAATCTTGTTGGCGAGTTCCTGATCTTTGGTCAGTTTTCCGATCGTGCCTTTGCCCGCATTGATGTCGTCGGTCATCTTCTTGAGATTCGCGATCGTGTCGTTCGCGTTGTTGTAGAGCGATGGATCCTTCAGGAACTTGCCCGCCGTGCCTTTGCCTTGCTGCATGTCGTCGATGACGCCATTCATCTTGTCGAGAGTTGAGATGAACTTGTCGTAGGCGTCATTGCGGCTGATCAGGCGCCCCAGGCTTCCCTCTCCATTGCCAACCTGCTCGACGATCTTCTGGAAATCCGCAACGGTCGCGGAGAACCGGTTGTAGAGCGTGGGATCGTAGATAAGTTTGCCGAGCGATCCTTTCCCGCTTTCGGCGAAAGCCAGGATCCGGTCAGCTCGCTTCAGCAACGCGTCCATGTTCTGCAACGTACTCTGACTGGCGCGAACCACCTGGTTGAAATCAGGGTGAATCTGGGTCGGAAGGGTGTCGCCGTCTTGCACCGGGCTGCCGATGGCCTGGGAGCTGTCGATATCCAGGTAAGTTTCACCCAGCACGCCGGCGGTCTCGAGCGAGGTCACGGAATCGCGGCGTAGTTCGAAATCGTACCTGGTGTTGACTTTCATCGTAACTTCGACAGGGGTGAGTTGTTTATCCTTGTCGGGTACGATGCGGATGTGGATAACATTGCCAATATCCACTCCATTCAGCCGGACGGGAGCCCCTTCGCGCAAACCTTGCGCATTATCGAAATAGGATTTCAGGGTGAAGTGCGGCGTAAAAAGGCCAGTGGTGCCCGACATGAGGAACAGCAGCAGGCCCAGGGTCAGACTGGCGGCAATGACCGTGATCCCAACCCGCAGTTGCGACCATTTAAGCTGCTTCTGGCTAGGCAAACGATTCCCTCACGACTCCAGTCAGGGCAAGCATCGCCGGCAGCGCCAATCGCTCAGAATCGCCCACGGAGGATTTCAAGACGCCCACGGCAGCATGATAACAAACCTTCGCTAGGGCGCTAGGCTGCTTTTGCCCGCAGAGCCGGCATGAGAACCAGCGCTGCTAAGTAGGCGAACGCTCCGCAGGCCAGGGTGATTGTGAGTCCAAATTGGATGGCAATGACCATCGCCAGCACCGAACCCATAACACTGGCTGCGGCATTCAGGGCCCAGGCCCACTCGATGGCATTATCGTGGGCCGATGCCGCCGCCGCAATCGCACGCAGGCCAGTCGGGAACGGCATCCCCATGATGAATCCGAGGGGCGCAAGGAGGATTCCGCTCACCAGCAGGCGATATCCGAAGCCGAAGCCGACCAGTGCCGTAAGACGGCTAGGGAGGAAGAAGAGATAGGCGAGCAGCGTGGAAAGAATCAAGACGAGCGGCAACCATCCCATCTCTGCACGTGGCAACCACACGCGTGAGAAAAGACTTCCGGCACCGCTCGAAAGCAGCAGCAGGAAGATCACCACAGTCAGCGCATAGGTCGGATGACCGAGGAAGAGCACGAAGCGCTGAATGAAGGCAATCTCGACGAGAATATAGCCGAGTCCGATCGCGATGAAGTAAAGGAGCGGCAGCGGTCCATGGCGCGTTTTGCCGCCCTTGAGGGCCAGCGGCAACACGAGGAATGCCAGCACGGCCACCACCGAAATTACCAACACCAGCAGCAGTACGAGCACTCCGAGGTTCACCTTCCAATCAATGCCTTCGCGGAGTCCTTTCTCGGAAAGGATTTGGTTTGCTTTCAGGGTGAAGAAGAAAAATGGCGCGTTATCCGTCACCGGGGCGACGTTATACGCGTATCCGCGCGCAAAAGCGTAGGGATCATTGCTGGCAATGAGCTCCGAGAATGGATTCTGCTCCGGGTGTGAAGGCAGATAGAGAGCGTCCAGTTCCGAATAGCGCTGAAGATGATTCTCTACGGCTTGTTCTTCCTCGGTCGTAAACGCGGTTTTCTTTGCCAGCACCACAACCGGAATGCCGTCTTCGTCGAGCGACCCTTGCGACGCGACTATGAAGTTATGCGAGGGATCGGAGACGCCCAACCGGTGCAGCGCCTCCATCGCAACGGCGACTACGCGCAGGGCCTCGCGCGGATGACGAAACTCCCAGCGCGTGATTGCGATCATGCCGTCGGGCTTGAGGTGCTCGAAATACTCGCGGAACGCTTCCACCGTATAGAGGTTGTTTTCGCTTAGGGCAAATGCCCCGGCCGCCGTCGAAGCCCACGTATCCACGAGAGTCATCTGCACGATGTCGAAATGCTGAGAAGTGGAGCGCACGAACGAACGGCCGTCGGTGACATGTATATGAACGTCGGGCCGCTGGTAGAGATGCTGGGAATAATCCGCATAGCGGCCGCGCATGATCGTGTCGGCGATGATGGGATTGATCTCGATGCCGGTGACGCTCGCGCTACCATTCGCAACCGCGCGAAGAACGTCCACGCCTCCGCCCGGGCCGATAATCGCGTAGTCGCCGTGGGGGCGCAGAACGTTGGCCAGCGCGGGAGGCGCGGACATCAAATTGTGCTCCCACACGGTTCCCTGCCAGTGGGACAGGTCGGCGTTCATGATGTACGTCGAGGCATCGGCGTCGATCACGACCGCCTTGGCCTGACCCTGGCGATCAACCTCAACGCGCGAGAGCGCGTTCCAGCGGGCAAATTCGACCCACGCGGGATCGCGGAACATGCCCTTCGCGTAGACCACGTCGATCAGGCGTCCCGAAAAATTAGCGGTGATGAGGGCTGCGATCGCGAAGGCGAAGATGACTCCAGCGCGTCGCCATGAACGAGTCGCCGCCCAAAATATCGCGGCCAGGCAAAGGGTAAAAGCTGAGACCAGGATTGCGTTCGGTCCTCCCAGCCAGTTCAGCAACGGCACAATGGCCAGGCACGCCAGTGCGCCTCCGCAGAGATCGGCGCCGTAGAGGCGTGTGATCCGATGTGTCTCGCGCGCAAAGACGATTGAGAATAGAAGTCCCGTAAGGAAGAACGGAATCGCAGCTGCGAGGTAAAGCTCCGTCAGGTGCAAGAAATTCCTGCGCGTCACTTCGAGCGCGACACGGGTGTGCAGGACGACTTCAAGCACGGCCACAATGAGAATGGCGTTGGCCAGGCAGAGGCAGGTCGCAAGTTGACGCGTATCGAAGCGGGCGAGAAATGGTTTTAGCAGATAGGCAAATACGCCGCCCGCCCCGAGTCCCAGCAGCGCAATCGAAATCGCGAGGAAGGCAAAATGGTAGAAGAGCACAACTGAGAAAAGGCGTGTAAGGCCCAGTTCCAACAGCAGGGCAGAGAAACTGGTCAGAGCAATGCCCGTCAGCAGCGTTCTTTCCGAAACCTCGTTGGCGCCTGGAGTTTCAACTGCAATGGGGGCGATTACAGACATATTCGGTCGAAGGCGACAGTCTAGCAGATGGATCTCGCAGCGAGTCGCACGGAGTTTCAGTAGTAGGCTACTTTGTCGTTGCGAGCGAACCGAGGAATTCAGGTCTTTGCTGGCGCGTGCAAAAACCTAGGTCCCTCACTTCGTTCGGGATGACAAAAGTAGTTTTTCAGGAATGACAAGAGCAGCAAAGCAGTCCACTACGGAGTTTCAGTCCTCGAGAATCACTTGTGCGATCGCTTGCTCTTCTGTGTGAGAAATGGAGAGCGCGACGTTTTTTACGCCAAGCTTCGCGGCGAATTCTCCCGCTTTGCCGTGGAAGGTCATCGTCGGACGCCCTCCCGGCATGCGCACGACTTCACAATCACGCCACCGCACGCCGTGGTTCCATCCCGTACCGAGGGCTTTCATCGCGGCTTCTTTCGCGGCGAAGCGGGCGGCATACCGCTCGACGCGGTTAGCCTTCGCATCGCAGTAGCGGATCTCGCCCGGGGTGAAGATACGCTGCAGAAACCGATTGCCAAAGCGCTCGATCGACTGGCGGATGCGAGGAACTTCAGCGATGTCGATTCCGGTGCCAACAATCATGCACGCCTTTCCTTCCAGCAAAACTCACACTCAGAATAATCGATCCCCACGATAAATCAATTTGCCCTGATCCAGGCGGCCTTCCGCTGTGAGGGTGTGCGACTTGGGTTTTGCGGCGCCGTCGATGTGCAAGACCTCGTGTCCGTGGGCAACCAGCCAGTCGGACACCAGCATTCGATGGCAGCGGAAATAGAGCCGTTCGGCACACATGTACGCGGTGCGCGATTGTTCTGCAAGACGGACGAGCTCCGCGATGGCATCTTCGAATTCCGGCGTGAGCATGTAGTCGGCATAGTTGCGAAAACTCTGGTTGCGCAAGCCGATGTTGGGAGAATCGTCCAAGCTCTTCTTGCGATAGCCGCCGAGCGCCTTCAACCATACATAGCGGATTCCCGCCGCAGGCAAGGTCTTCTCGAGAGAATCACGGTTGAACTGGGGGAGGCGACGCGACATCGGGAAAGCCCGGATGTCTGCGAGAGTTTCGATCTGATGCGAGCGAAGCGCATCGACCAAATCATCGAGAGATCGCGTGGAATGTCCGATCGTGTAAAGCGTCGCCACCAACGTTGGATGCCGAGAGATCAGGAGACGATGCGAGCGAGCGCTGCCGCGATGGTTGAATCCTGATCAGGAAATACGGTACGAAGATCCAGCAGCACTCGCCCTTCTTCAACCCGGGCGATGATCGGTGGATCGGAGGTGCGCAGGCGCGCGGCCAGTTCGTCAGCGCTGAGATCCGCACAAGTCACCGCCAATAGTCGCGTCGAAAGAACGGCAGATGGAGCGGCCCCGCCCCCGATGATTGACTCGCCGTCCAGGATCTCGACCGCCATTTTCACGAGGCTCGCCGCAGAGTTCGCCTCGATGCTTGATTTCACTGACTCCGCCCGTGGACCGATTTCATGCGAACCCAGTTGCATCATTCGGAGGATCGGGATTGCATCGTGATCGCGCTTCACGTAGGCAAGGAGCGTGGCTTCGAGTGCGGCGTAGGTCAATTTGTCGACACGCAAGGCCCGGAAGAGAGAATTGGCCCGCATTCTTGAGACGAGGTCTGAGCGCCCGCTGATCAATCCTGCCTGCGGACCACCGAGCAGTTTGTCGCCGCTGTAGGTGACAATGTCCACTCCGGCACGCAAGCTGTCGAGGACGCTGGACTCCCCGCCAATGTTGAAAGTTTGAAGATCGACGAGCGCGCCGCTACCGAGATCTTCCATCAGCGGAATCGACTTGGAGCGCGCGAGCTTGACCAGTTCCGCCGTTGCAGGCTGCTCCGTAAATCCAGTGATCTCGAAATTCGAACGGTGTACTTTCAGTAACAAACGCGTCCGGTCGTTGATCGCCTTTTCGTAGTCGGCAACGCGGGTGCGATTGGTGGTGCCAACCTCGCGCAGAACGGCCCCGGATTTCGACATCACATCGGGGATGCGAAACGATCCACCAATTTCAACCAGTTCTCCACGAGAAACAATCACCTCACCGCCTTCCGCCAGCGTGTTCAGCGCCAGCAGAACGGCAGCCGCATTGTTATTGACGACAATAGTCGAGGTTGCAGACGGCGACGCCGTTTCTTCAGAAAGCAGCTTGCGGAAAAGCCGGTCCACGTGCACGTCGCGTTTGCCGCGAACTCCAGCGTCTGCGTCAAACTCGAGGTTCGAATACGACGTCGAAATCTCCCGAATGTGTGCAAGGGCAGATTCCGCCAGCGGAGCCCGGCCAAGATTGGTGTGCAGAATAACCCCTGTCGCATTGATGACTGGGCGCAGTGAATAGCGTAGAGCCTGCAGAATCTGTTGTTCGATCGCCGCGGGCATTCCCCGCAATGCCAGTTGCAAGCCAGCGGCATCCAGCAAACCCGACGTGATTTCCGCGCGCACGCGCGCTAACACCGCGCGGGCTGCGTCGATCATCGCAGCGGCTCCGTGCTTTGCCGCAAGAGGTGCGATCTCTGCCGAACGCACAACTTCGTCGACCGAGGGCAGTTGCCGCAAAAGCTCCGCGTTAGCCGTACTTTTGACCCGTTCCGCCACTTTCGGATTATGCCACGACTGTGGCATTCCTCAGTGACTAGAGCGTGTGCATGTACGCCAGCAGATCGTCGATATCCTGCTGGTTCAGAGTTTGGCTGTATCCGGGCATTTCCTTGCGACCCAACCGAACGATGTCGGTGACGCGCTCGTCATTCGCGGGCAGGCCGCTGATCGGAAGGTATTTATTCTGGAAAACTCCCTTGAGTCCCGGGCCCTTCTTCCCGCGCGTGGAGTAAGGTTCGTGGCAGCGGTCGCAATTCGCGTTGTAGATCTTCCGGCCGGCCGCCTGCTGAGGATTGAGTCCGAGTTCGGCATCGGTCTTG
>Ga0209698_10004471_pt1 | contig 15318 bp, 11 predicted proteins | sample LitLauG_LLR_2012_FD_187203 | JGI IMG/M metagenome (GOLD analysis project Ga0209698, IMG submission 187203) | Freshwater sediment microbial communities from Pennsylvania, USA - Little Laurel Run_MetaG_LLR_2012 (SPAdes) (version 2) | ecosystem: Environmental > Aquatic > Freshwater > Creek >...
GTTGTCGTCGAGCGCTGGGCCAAAGAGCACTCGCGCAAGTTCTGACAGCAATGACAATTCTCACCACAGAGGCACAGAGACACAGAGAAACTGAGAACGAGCGAGACCCTCGTACAGCTCCGATCATCGGTGCCGCCATCGGAATCAAGCGAATCGTTCTTTAGGCATTTCTCCGTGTCTCTGTGGTGAAACGGTTCTTATGAGGCGCATATGACTACTACTGTTGTGAATCCCGCGATGACCGGGCAGGAAATCGTTAATCTTACTAAGAAGCACACACTCTTCGAGTGGTCCGCCCAATCCAAGGTCGACCCGATCCCCGTGGCCAAAGCCAAGGGCATTTACTTCTGGACTCCGGAAGGCAAACGGTTTATCGACTTCAACAGCCAGTTGATGTCAGTCAATATCGGCCATGGGGATGAACGTGTCATTCAGGCGATCCATGAGCAGGCGCAAACGCTCGCCTATGCCAACCCCTTCATGGCGACCGAGCCTCGTGCGCGATTGGGAGCGAAGCTCGCGGAAATCACACCCGGCGACATCGACACCTTCTTCTTCACCAACGGGGGCGCCGAAGCCAACGAGAACGCGATCAAGATCGCTCGGTTCTTTACCGGACGCCACAAGGTCATGGCTCGCTACCGCTCGTACCACGGCGCAACCGCCGGCAGCATCACCCTGACCGGTGATCCGCGACGGTGGGCCGCTGAGCCTGGAATACCAGGCGTGGTGCATGTGCTCGATCCTTATCATGGCATTGAGCGCGGCTGGGAATCGGCCGAGTCGTCGCTCGCCATGATCGAAGAAACCATTCAACTTGAAGGTTCGCACACCATCGCCGCGTTCATCCTCGAGACAGTTGTCGGAACAAACGGAATCCTCATTCCGCCCGACGGCTATATGCAGGGAGTGCGAAAGCTGTGCGACAAGTACGGCATTCTCATGATCGCCGATGAGGTCATGGCCGGCTTTGGCCGCACCGGCGAGTGGTTTGCCATCGACCATTGGAAGGTCGTGCCGGACCTGATCTGCATGGCGAAAGGATTGACCTCAAGCTATCTTCCGTTGGGCGCGGTTGGAATGCGGCATCACATCGCGCAGCACTTCCAGGACAAGGTCTTTTACGGAGGCCTGACGTATAACTCGCATCCCATGGGATGCGCCGCGGCGCTCGCCACCATTCGCGTCTATGAAGAGGACAATCTCATCGAGAACACGAAAAAGATGGGCGCCATTATGAAGCAGCTTGGCAAAGAACTGCAGGCCAAGCATCCTTCGGTTGGCGAAGTGCGCTCCATCGGCCTGTTCGGGATTTTTGAGCTGATCCGCAACCGCAAGACGAAGCAACCCATGGCTCCGTTTAACGGAACGTCTGCGGAAATGGCCGCGTTGGGCAAGTTCTTCCGCGAGCAAGGGCTGTATACGATCGTGCGGTGGAATTCGTTCTATACAAATCCGCCTCTGTGCATCAACGAACAGCAACTCAGGGAGGCTTTCGCGATCATCGATAAAGGTCTCGAAATTACGGATCGTGCGGTGACGGACTAAAGTTCCAGTTTCCCGTTCAAGGGCCCGCTTCCGGCTGCAAACGTCGATGCGGGCCTATTTTTAAGCAGCAATCTCCTGCAAAAGCTTGTATCGGACACACATGATTGTGTGATTTCAATCACAGCGTTCGAAATACAGGGGAATAACCTGATTCTTTGAACGGCCGCCCCTGGCGGTAAAGGATTGACGCGATTTGGTGCGTTCGACGAGCCCATCGAAGCAGGTTATCGCGCGCGATCCTTCACAATGCAAGAGACCCGGGAAAATTGAGTGAAGTGAGAAGTTGGCTATGAGTATTGCCGATCCCAGGGCCCACATATCAACGTTTCAGCACTGGCTCCGTCCCTGGCCGAGGCGCTACGCCTTTGCCTTGCTGGCGGTGCTGGCGGCAACCATCATCCGTTATGCTCTGGGACTTGTTCTCGGACTTCTGCCACCTTTTGCTTTGTTTTTCTCCACAATTATCCTGGTGACTTTGTTCGCCGGATTCGGGCCGGGCGTCTTTGCCACTCTGCTCTCAGTCGCCTCGGTGGCGTTTTTCTTTTGGGCTCCTCTGAATGTGTTTGGGACCAGCCGCGTTCGCGACATCGTGGGTCTGGGACTGTTCTCGCTGATAGGAGTCTTTTTCAGCGGACTAGCAGATCTCTATCGCCGTCGCGAAACACGGCTGCATGAGTTCGAGGAAGTCGTACAAGGCCTGGAGGACATGATCGTGGTGGTGGATCGCAACTATCGCTACGTCATTGCTAACGAGGCTTTCCTCAAATATCGGGGAATGAAGGCGGAAGAGGTTCTGGGCCATCGTGTTGACGAAGTCATCTACCCGGATGTCTTCGAGTCGACAGTTAAAGACAAGATGGACGAGTGCTTCCAAGGCAAGGTTGTCCGGTACGAGATGCAATATCAGTATGTCTGCGCGGGGACGAGGGACCTTTGTATTTCCTATATCCCGATCCGGGGACGCGATGGAATCGACCGCCTGGCTTGTATTCTGCGCGACGTGACCGAAAAGAAGCGCGCCGCGGCCGCGCTTCGAGAGAGTGAAGACCGTTGCCGCGATCTCGTGGAGCACAGTGAAGACCTGATCTGTACTCACGACCTTTCCGGGAACTTGCTGTCAGTAAATCCCGCGCCGGCCCGTGTATTGGGATATTCCACTTCGGAATTGCTGACGATTCCGATGCGCGAATTGATGGCGCCGGAATTTCGGGATCAGTTTGATGCTTACCTGAGCCGGATCAAGACCAATGGCACCGATCGGGGCACATTATGCGTGCTGACCAAGACCGGAGAGCGCAGGGTTTGGGAATACAGCAACACACTTCGTACCGAAGGCGTGGCCTCGCCCATCGTGCGGGGCATGGCGCACGACATCACCGAGCGCTACCGCAGCGAAGTCGCCCTGAGAAAGGCCAAGGAGTTTTCGGAGAATCTGATCCAGACCGCCAACGTCATCATCCTGGGTCTGGACACGGACGGAAACGTAAATCTTTTCAACCACGCGGGCGAGGAAATTACGGGCTACACTTTCGCGGAACTGAAAGGCAAAAGCTGGTTGACTTTGGTGCCGAGAGATCGATCCCCGCATGTCTGGGCAGAGTTCGACAGGCTTATCGCGGGGACAGCGGCCAGTAGTTTCCGTAACACGATTCTCACCAAGAAGGGTGAAGAGCGTTACATTGCGTGGCGGAACAGTGCGGTGAAAGTTAACGGAAAGGTCGTGGCCACGATTTCGTTCGGAAACGACATCACCGAGTGCACGCATGCGGAGGAAGCGCTTCGCAGGCGCGAGGAGGACTATCGCAGCTTCGTCGCTCAGAGCTCCGAGGGAATATTCCGCGAGGACATGGATGCCCCGGTGTCCATCGGCCTGCCCGAAGACGAGCTCATTAAGCACATCTTGCATGACTCGTACCTGGCCGAATGCAATGACGCTTTGGCAAGGATGTACGGCCATGACTCGGCGCAAGGACTGGTAGGCAGCCGGCTCAGCGAAATGCTGCTGGTGGACGATCCGCATAACATTGAGCTTACCCGGGAATATATCCGCTCGGGATTCCGCATTCTGGAACGTGAGTCGCATGAAGTCGACATTCACGGCAATCCGAAAGTATTTCGTAACAGCATGATTGGCATCGTTGAGGACGGAAAACTCGTCCGCACGTGGGGCATTCAGCGTGATGTTACCGAACAGGTGAAGCTGGACGACGCTCGAAAGCAGGCGGAAGCAGCCCTGCGGAAGAGCGAGGAGCATTTTCGTATTCTCGTGGAGCAGGCATCAGACGGAATTTTCATGGCGACTCCTGACGGACGATACCTGGATGTGAACACCGCGGGAGCCAAGATGTTGGGCTATACGAGAGAAGAAATTCTCCAACTCTCGATTGCAGACATCATCGCCGAGGACGAAATTCCCCGCGTTGCTCCTGAAGTGGCGCGCTTTGCTGGAGGAGCAATCATCCTCAGTGAGTGGAAGTTCCGGCGCAAAGACGGGTCGTTTTTCCCCGGAGAGGTTTGCGGCAAACGGTTACCCGATGGATGCCTGCAAGGCATTTTACGAGACATCACAGAACGAAAGCGCGCCGAAGATGCCCTGCGACATAGCGAGGAGAGGTTCCGCGTCGCGCTCAAGGATTCGCCGATCACAGTCTTCAACCAGGACAGGGATCTCCGCTACACGTGGATCTACAACCCGCATCTGTACTGGCAAACGGACATCATCGGCAAAACTGACGAAGAGATCATAGGAGAAAAAAGAGCAGCTCGCCTTACGGAGATGAAGCACCGCGTTCTGAATACGGGCGAAGCGTTGCGCGAGGAAGTCAACATTTCGCACAACGGAACGCCCTACGCGTTCGATATGACGATCGAGCCATTATTCGACTCCCAGAACCAGGTCATTGGGATTACTGGCGCGTCCATGGATGTTGCCCGCCTGTGGCAACTGGCGGACGGCTTGCAACACGATAAAGATCAACTGGTCCGGGAAAAGTCCTATCTTGAGAAAGAAATCGAAACCGAATTAGGATTCGAAGAAATTGTTGGACAAAGTCCTGCTCTGCGGGAAGTTCTCAACAAGGCCCGGGTCGTGGCCCCTACGGATTCTACGGTGCTGTTGCTGGGAGAGACGGGCACCGGTAAAGAATTGGTGGCGCGTTCGGTCCACGGACTGAGCTTGCGGAACGAGCGCAACTTCATCAAGCTCAACTGTGCGGCGGTACCCTCGGGTTTGCTGGAAAGCGAATTGTTTGGCCACGAAAAGGGAGCATTCACCGGCGCCGTCAACCAGAAGGTTGGGCGAATCGAGTTGGCCGACAAGGGCACACTCTTCCTCGATGAGATTGGGGAACTGCCGTTCGAACTGCAACCGAAATTGCTGCGGGTTCTGCAGGATCTAGAGTTTGAAAGGCTGGGAGGAGTCCGTACGCTCCATGTGGACGTGAGGATCATTGCGGCGACCAATCGCGATCTTTGGCAGGAAATTGCCAACAAGGCGTTTCGCGAAGATTTGTTTTACCGGCTTAATGTCTTCCCGATTCTCTTGCCCGCGTTGCGCGAACGGCGTTCCGACATTCCAATGTTGATTCGGCACTTCGTCGATAAGTACGCCACCAGGATGGGCAAACGCATTGACGTCATTCCAGACGAAACCCTGCATGTGCTGCAGAACTGGAACTGGCCAGGAAACGTTCGCGAACTGGAAAACATGATCGAGCGCATGGTGATTCTTACCAAGTCGAATGTGCTGGCGCCGGCCCCTGCGGAACTGGAAACTCCTCAGGAACTGGAAGGCGACAGCCTCAAAGAAATGGAACGGGATCACATTCTCCACGTCTTGCGCGAGACGCACGGCGTGCTGTCGGGAGCCGATGGCGCAGCAAGTCGTTTGGGCATGAAACGCACAACCTTGCAGTCCAAGATGAAGCGTTTGGGAATTGGGCCTCACCACTACCGCAATGGCGCCTCTCGACGATACAATGCGTGATCATCCGGGTCTGCCGCGTAGTTTTCTTTGCTGACTATTTCGCCAGTCTGTCGTGCTTCCTCAGCGCTTCCTGCAACCTGTCATGCGGCAGTGCGATGACCGTGTGATTGTTGATGCCTGTCATGGTGTCTGCCGCAACCATGGCATTTATCACCGCCTCTTCGGTTGCCTGAACCGTCGCGAGAAAAATGGGATCGAGAGAGTCGTTGGGCAACATGGTGAGCTGATGGACGCCCTTGGTGCCGACTGCGCCCGGATTCGCCGTGGAAAAGGCGATGAAGATGTCTCCCGAACCGTCGCCGGAGTAGCTGCCATCGCGGCCGAGCCCCAGAGACACTTTTTTTGCAATGCGCTTGAGTTGCGTCGGAATCAGCGGCGCATCAGTAGCTACCACGACGATGATGGATCCGATATCGTTTTGCCAAACCGTATGTTCAGGAATTTCGCGGCCGACATTGACGCCCGCGATGCGCAACTGTTCCCGTGAGCCATAGTTGCACTGCACCAGAACTCCGACCGTGTAGCCGCCCGCCTTGGCGTCGAGCACACGCGAACTGGTGCCGATCCCGCCCTTAAATTCATTGCAGATCATGCCGGTCCCGCCCCCCACATTGCCCTCTTCCACAGGTCCGGAATGAGCCGAATCCAGCGCGTGCCATGCATCTTCGGGCTTCACGTGGAATCCATTGATGTCGTTGAGATATCCATCCCAGGTTTCCGCGACAACCGGCAACGACCACCAGTAACCCTCCATGTCGGGCGAGCCGTGCTTCACTTTCCAGGCGATCACGGCGTCGCGCACAACGCCAACGCTGTGCGTGTTCGTGATCATCACCGGGCCGTTGAGGAACCCGGAATCGTCGACCCACGTTGTGCCGGTCATCTCGCCGTTCCCGTTCAAGGTGAACCATCCGGCGAACACCGCGTCGTTCGAGCCTTTGCCGCGGGGATGAATCGCGGTGACGCCGGTGCGAACCGGGCCCTTGCCGATCTCGAGCTTGCCTTCGCCGGAGATGAGCGTGGTGTGGCCGACTTCAATACCTTTTATGTCGGTAATGGCGTTGTTGGGGCCAGGAGTTCCGTCAAACGGTACCCCAAGATCGCGCGCGCGCGGCTTGGATTGAGCGGCCGAAACGACGCTTAATAGAAGTAAAAATGCAGTCCGAGTGATTTGAGCGTGGTGCATGGGCCCTCCGGCGAAGGAGGCAGTATACAGGGTTGCGAGGAGGCCCGGGTTGTAGGGTTTGGTGCTCTAACGCTCTTCGTGCAGACCAGACTGCTGGTAAATCACGCCGAACACCGGCAATCGATTTGTGCAACGAACGGGTGGGGTAAAATCCCGGTAAGAGGGTTTTCCTGGAGGGACTGGATGGAAGGCTGGAAGAAAGCAGTGGTTCTGGGGGCGATTGGCGGGGCGGCAATCTTGTTTATGAAAAAACGCTATCCGGCTGGTGTGCTCGCGACCGGGGTTGGGCTGGCGATGTTGGCATCAGAGTATCCGGAGAAGTTTGAGCAAGTGCGGCGAGCGCTGCCCGAGTATTTTGACCGCGGCATGCGTGTCATGGAAATGGCGGGCCAAGCCGGCAAACGAATCACAGAAGCGGCCGGGCGCAGCGCGGCTGAGGCCTGGGAAGAAATCGGCGGATAAGCTTCCCGCATTCCAGTCGGAACTCCGAAACGGGTCGCTAGTCAATGCCAAGTTGCTTGCGTGCGTCGGGGCTGAGTCGTTCGGGAGTCCATGGCGGCGTCCAGACGACGTTGACCGCTGCATTGCGGATGCCGGGCAGCTGCTCCAGTCGCGATTTCACCTGCATGCTGATGTTGACGTGCTCGGGACAACCTTGCGCCGTGAGCGTCATATCGATCGAGACATCTTGCTTGTCCTCTTCAGCGGGGGAGAAGTTCACGTTGTAGATCAACCCCAGATCAACGATGTTGACCGGAATCTCAGGGTCATAGCAGCTTTTTAACGCGCTCAGAACGTCTTGTTCGGTGACTGGCATGAGAAATCCTTGATTTCCAGTGTACAACGAAGCGCGGTCAGCACAGCGAGCGGTAACAGCGACATTGCCGAATCTTGAGTCTATAATGGCGCGACGCGAATGGCCCTTAGCCCCGGCACCCGAATTGGTCCGTATGAGATTGTTGGCCCTCTTGGCTCGGGAGGCATGGGGGATGTTTATCGCGCGCGCGACACCCGGCTCGGGCGAGATGTTGCCATCAAAGTCCTACCGGAGTCTCTGGCGCGCGATGCGGAGCGCCTGCGCCGTTTCGAAAGCGAAGCCCGCGCTGTCGCCGCCCTGAACCATCCCAACATTCTTTCCATCCACGATATTGGGACGCACGAAGGCGCGCCTTACCTCGTCTCAGAGTGTCTGGAGGGTCAGTCTCTGCGTCAGGAACTCGACGGCGGAGCTCTTCCTCCGAGGGTCGCGGTGCAGTACAGCACAGAAATCGCGCAAGGTCTCGCCGCCGCGCACGACAAGGGCATCGTTCATCGGGATCTGAAGCCCGAGAACATCTTCGTGACGCGAGATGGCCGAGTCAAAATTCTCGATTTCGGCCTGGCAAAACTTGCGAGGCCTGCGGACGAGGGCGCAACCATTGAGGCAGAACTGACGTCTGCCGGAGTCGTGCTCGGCACGGCTGGGTACATGTCTCCAGAGCAGGTGAAGGGCGAGCCAGCCGATGCGCGCTCCGATATCTTTGCCTTGGGGACGATTCTCTACGAGATGCTCTCGGGCCAGCGCGCGTTTCGCCGCGACACCTCGGCCGAGACCATGACGGCGATCCTGAAAGAAGATCCGCCCGAACTCAGCACGCTGAGCAAACCAATTTCTCCCGCCATGGAGCGCATCGTACGCCGATGTCTCGAAAAGAAGCCGTTGCAACGATTCCAGTCGGCGCGCGATCTCGCCTTCGCTCTTGAGGGGATGTCGGGTGTTTCGTCGGCCACCGCCGCAACCCTCGCGGCTCCCTCCGCTCAGAGCAAGCGAGGAATTCAAATCGCCGCGGCTGGACTCACTCTTGCAGTAATTTCTGCGGCCAGCTGGATGCTCGGCCAGCGGTCACATCCTGCCGCTGTCCCTTCTTTTCACCAGCTTACATTCGAACGTGGCTTGATCTACGCCGCACGCTTGGCGCCCGATGGCCGTTCGATTTACTACAGTGCCAGTTGGAGTGGACAGCCGGTCCAACTTTATTCCACCGCTCCTGACAGCCCGGAGTCGCGCTCGCTCAATCTGGTCAATTCGACTTTGTTTGCGGTATCTCCATCGGAACTCGCGATTTCAGTCGGCTGCGAAGATCGCTACATCGGAAACTGCCAAGGGAACCTGGGGCTGGTTCCGGTCGCGGGTGGTACTCCGCGAGAGATCTTGAAAGACGCGCTCTCCGCGGATTGGACTGCGGACTTCAAAGACATGGCTATCATCTCGCGGCTCGCAGGGAAATACCGGGTGGAGTTTCCACGCGGCAAGGTGCTGTACGAGAGCGCCCGCCCGCTTGCATACGTGAGGATTTCTCCGCGCAAGGATGCCGTCGCGTTCGCAGAATTCGTCAATTTCGAAGGCGATGGTGGTTGGGTCGTCGCGGTCGATCAGACGGGAAAGCAGCTCATCCGTTCGCAATCCTTCATCAGCATCGAGGGTGTTGTCTGGCATCCTTCCGGAGACGAAATTTGGGCTGGCGCCACCACGCTGGAGGGTTGGGCGGATGCGATCCATGGCCTGGATTTGCACGGTAAAGATCGAATCGTGCTGCGTCTTCCCGGGATGCTGCGACTCCACGATATCGCGTCCGACGGCCGCATTCTGTTGTCGAGAGAATCCTGGCGCAGCGGATTGCAATTTCGCGGTCCCGGCGATGCCAAAGAGCGAGATCTTTCCTGGCTCGACTATGCGACCTTGAGGGACATTTCTGCGGACGGCAAACAGATCGCCTTCGATGATTGGGGAGCGGCGGCGGGTGCGTTGAACCTCGCGTATGTAAGAAAAGCCGACGGGTCGCCGGCAATCAAGCTGGGCGGATGGTCCGCTCCAGTGTTCTCTCCCGATGGCAGCCGCGTGTTTGTCATTGAAACTTCCATGTCCACCAGACTGAATCTGGCGCTACTTCCCACCGGAGTGGGCGAAGTGCAGAAACTGAATCCTCCAGGAATACAACAAGTCAACAACATGGGATTTATGCCGGGCGGGAAAGAGGTTTACTTTGCCGGCGGCGACAACCAGGGAATGCGAATGTATGTCCAGGATCTCGTGGGCGGAGCGGCGAAGGCCGTCACGCCGATGCTTTCGATGAAAGCATCTCATTTCGAAACCAATTTGGTCTCGCCGGATGGCAAGTTTATTTTTGCTCGTGACCTGAGCGGAAAGGGAGAAGTCTATCCGATCGCGGGAGGAGATCCCCGCCTCATCCCCGGATGGTCACCTGATGACATCTGGATCACGTGGTCCGCGGACGGCCGCTCGGTCTACGTCTTTCACGATGAGAAAACGTCAGCTCCGATCTATCGGCTCGACCTGACTACCGGACAGAGGCAGTTGATAATGACGCTTTCCCCTGGCGATTCTGCCGGAGTGACTTCGGTGTACAACGTGCGCATGACCGCCGATGGTAGGACCTACGGTTATTCCTTCGCGCGAGAGCTATCGGACCTCTTTCTGATTGATGGTGTGCGTTAGGGCGTGTCCCGGACCAACGCCGTTTTACGGATTTTGTAACGCTTCCGTGCAACAGGACCAACACCGGATCGGGTTCACAAATCAGATGGTCACGCTGCTTACCCGGTTGCGCCTTCGGAACTTAGTGCGATGCGGCTGCCGGTGCGCCAGCGCGAGAACCCGGATTTCGTAACGGATTCCGGTTTTTCCGGTTCGGTGAATTTTTGCCTCCCCATCATTGGTGTCCGGCGGTACAATCCTGCATCGAACCTGGGCCGAAGAGGAAAAAGGCTGTAACGCCCCACCTCGTTTCCTCACCATCAATTTGTCCGAATGGAGGCTCCAAATGCACCACCGCATCAAAGCAACTTCCATTTCCAGAAAGCCGCAAGCCGTGCGCCGGGATGCTCCCGCCGCACCGCAGTGGCCCACGTACCAGGGAGACTCTCAATTTGTAGGAACCAGCCCGAGCGGACGCGTGACGGTATATGTCGATCCCACGCTCGGCGATCCGGGACTGCAGAACGCGCAAGACCTCGTGAACGATGCCGATCGCGTGGTCAATGCCAATGATCAACTCTTCGGCACGCAAGGCCAGCCCGTTAGCGTGATCGTCTACGCCCTGGACGGCCGAACCGATGGCAGCGGCGGCGCCGACCACGGCGGCTGCGATTACGCCATTGGCGCTGCCATTGAAGTATGCGCTTCGTTCGGCAGTTCAGCGCGCGTCTCTGCGCTCTTTGAAGCCGAACTGAGCGAGTGCTCCATGGGTGGCAATCTTTGCGGGGTCAGCACCGGGGAGGCTCTTTCGCGTTGGTGTGCCGCCAACACCAGCAACAATGCGCTTTCGGACTTTGCCACGGCTCCAACGTGGCAACAGGATGGCACGCCAAACTGGGTTGACACGACTGAGGGAACAGACGGCGATCCCGACAGCACCGGCTGCGGCATGGCGTTTCTGTCGTGGCTCATGAGCCAAGGCTATACGCTTTCGCAGATCGCGCAGGCTATGGTGCAGCGCGGCGCCAACGGGACGCTCGCCCAACTGTATTCGGACCTCGGCGCGGGTTCGTCCAACAATGCCTGGAACAACTTCATCGCCGCTGTGCAGAACCTTCCCGGGCCGATCACCAGCGACGATCCCTTCGGCGGAGGTGCGCAGCTTTCACAGTTGACGCACATCAGTCCCGAAACGCTGGCGATAGCCGGAAGGATTTTCAGCGCGATTGTGTCGGATGTGGCAGCCGGAAAGTCACATCAGCGGATCGTGGCCAGTGTGCGGGTGGCGATGGCGCCGGTGCCGCATGACGTGGCGGCCGACTAGCTCGGAGTGCAGTGCGCTTCGTAAAAACAATATCCGGAATCGAGAATTGTTTCTCGATTCCGGATTCAACTTTTAAAGTAGACGAGGTTACGGCAGCCGATCCGCCAACCCCGGAATCGTCTTCATCAGATCGTTGTAAATCACCATCACCGCGAACAGGACGAGGAAAACGAATGCGGCCTGATAGACGCGCTCTTTGATGGTCATGCTGATGTCGCGCCGCATCAATCCTTCGATCAGCAGGAACAGGATCACTCCCCCGTCGAGAATCGGAATGGGCAGCAGGTTGAAGATGCCGAGGTTCAGGCTGATGCCAGCCGTCAGTTCCATGAGCGGCGTCCAGCCCTTCTGTTGTGCCGCGTAGCCAGCTTCCTGGGCGATCCCGATCGGTCCCGAAACCGCGCGCAGAGAAATCTTTCTCTCCACCAGCTTCTTCGAGAGTTCCAGGATCAGCATCGAATACTGCTTGTTCTTCTCGAGCGACAGTTTCAACGCCTGGGTGAAGGGAAGGGTAGTCACCTTCATCTCGCCCTTGTTGAGGAATCCCAGCCGATAGCGCTGCTCTTTCGGATCTTCGGTTTTGGAGAGCACCGGCTGCATGCGGAATTGCAAAGTCTGGTTGGCGCGCTCGACCGTCAGATCGACCGGCTGATCCTTCGTTTTCTGCAGGCTTTCGATCACGCTCTCAATAGACTTCACGGGCTGGCCATTGAGGGCAAGAATCTTATCGTTTTCCTTGATGCCTGCCTTGGCCGCCGGCAGATCCGGCTCAACTCTTCCAACTACAACGGGCTCTTCGGGGTACCATCCCGCTGAACCCACTTCAGACGAAGTGACCGGCTTGGGCACGATCGTCTTCTCAAATTGCTGCGACCCGCGCTGGATGGTCACGGTCAAAGGCTGATTCGGACTCAGCCAAACACGCGGCTGGAGTTGCTCCCACGTGGGATTCTCGATTCCGTCGATCTTTACGATGCGATCGCCGGGTTGCAGGCCCGCCACGGCGGCAGCAGAATCCGCACGCACTCCGTCGATCACAGCCGGCTTGTCGAGATAAACCGGGTACTCGTAGTGGACCATGTACACCACAGTCAGTAGGAAGACCGCCAGCAGGATGTTCATCGCCGGACCCGCGATCGCGATCAAAAAGCGGTGCCAGCGAGGATGGTTGAGAAATTCCCGAGGATCGTCGGTGCGTTCATCCATCGGGTTTTCGCCGCTCATCTTGACGTAGCCGCCCAGCGGAATCGCAGCGATCCGGTAGTCGGTCTCCCCCTTGCGGAAGCCGAGCAATCGCTTGCCAAAGCCGATGGAGAAGACCTCCACCCGCACGCCCAGCCACTTCGCCACCGCGTAGTGGCCGAACTCGTGGATGAGGATCATGAAACCAAGGACTGCCACTACGGCGACGAGTGAGGTCAAGAAATCAGACATAATCGGGGTACGTTAACTCCAAGTAATTAGATTCCTAAATTACGCGAAAGATGTAGCCTTTGGGCGCTCACTTTTCTTTACAATCTTTGCCCTCTTGTGAGCGCAATTCCGGGCTTCGGCGTCGGCCTCGAGCACTGCTGCAATAGACTCCAAAGTCCCAGCCTCGGTTTCACGCAAAACGTCTTCGATGATCCTGGGAATCTCATCAAAACGGATGTTTCCTGCAAGAAACGCGGCAACCGCTATCTCATCTGCGGCATTTAGCGCTACCGTTTTGGCGCCGCCTGCCTCTGCTGCTTCGTATGCCAGACGCAGACAAGGGAATTTTTTCAGGTCGGGGGGGCAGAAGTCCAGATGACGCAAGTCACTGACCGCAAAGCGCATATCGGACTCGATCCGATCCGGATAAGTTAGAGCGTAAAGAATGGGCAGGCGCATGTCTGTCACCGAAAACTGAGCAAGTATGCTGCCATCCACAAACTCCACCATGGAATGGATCGTGGACTGCGGGTGGACAATGACTTCCACTTTCGAGGGGGGCATGTGAAATAACCTGCACGCCTCGATGACCTCAAAGCCCTTGTTCATAAGGGTGGCGGAGTCGATGGTGATCCGCCGCCCCATCTTCCACGTGGGATGATTCAGGGCCTGCTCCACGGTGATCGAGGCAAACTGAGACTGGGGAGTGTGCAAAAAAGGTCCACCAGAGGCAGTCAACCAGATGCGGTCAACTTCTTCCATGCGGCCGCCGCGCAGGCACTGATGCACCGCATTGTGCTCGCTGTCGATGGGCAAGAGCGGTTTGCCTTGCCTGCGCGCCTCGGCGGTGATCAGTTCGCCAGCAGCAACGAGGCATTCTTTATTCGCCAGTCCCAGGACTTTGCCAGCTTTTACAGCCTCATAAGTCGCTTCCAGCCCGGCGACTCCGACAATGGCGCTCACCACAAAATCGACTTCGGGATGAGTGGCAACACGAACCGCGCCTGCCGGGCCATGAACAACCTCGATTTCGGCGAGTCCTTCCTTCTTGAGCCGGGTGCGGAGAGCGTCGGCGTCGGCCTCCACCGCCATCGAAATCACACGCGGCCGCCAACGGCGCGCTTGCTCGAACGCAGCTTCCAGATTGCTTCCCGCAGCCAGCGTCACGATCTGAAACCGTTCAGGGTAGGTCTCGGCAACGCTAAGCGTGCTACGCCCGATCGAGCCGGTGGAACCCAGGATGGCGATGCGTTTCATGTGCACGTGAACTCAGCTAGCTGCAATTCGGTCTCATTTAGACAAAGCGGTCGCCAAGTGGTCGATCCATTCTCGCTGCTCTTCGGTTTCTGGAACTGGCACGCCCCGCGCGGCGGATATTTTGTCGATTGCCGCACCGGGGCTCATGCCCTTTCTCACCAGCAGGCAAGCGGCTACTAACCCGGTGCGTCCTACTCCCTGACGGCAATGCACCAGGACATTTTTCCCGTTCGACAGAGCGCGATCCAATTCTTCCAAGACCCGAACTAGCTTGGCTTCCGATGGGGGAACCTTTCGATCCGGAATCGGGAGCGCTGCAAATTCCAAACCTTGCTTTCGAACTTCCCCCGATTCACCGCGCAGATCGAGATCCCTTTCTTCCTCCGGCTCGAGAAGGGATAAGACGTTGGATATACCCGCACGTTTCCAATCCGCGACCTCATCGCCTAACCAGTCTCCGCCTCGTGGACGAGCCGCAAGCGCCAATTTGCCAGGCCAACTCTCATCGAGCCAGTAGAGCTTCGTCGCCATCTTTACTCTTTATCGATGACCTCGCGAGGGAGAGTGTCAACGTCCACGCCCCTCCGGCGCAGAACGTAAATGCGATGATGTCCATCTAGTATAGTGCCATCCGGCCTTGTTTTCAGGCGATGTTGCCTATCCAGCAGTGTGGCCTGCAGAATTTCGGTTGCAACCTTCTCCAACTTCGCGAGTTTGCCTGGGTTGAGAGCGCTATCGGGATGCAGCGGTTTGAGGGGAGGGAGTGTCGGCGAATCCGCCATGGCTTGGCTTGAACTCTATTGCATCACGCGCCAGGCCGCATAGTACCACAGCACCGGAGCTGCAAAGAGCAGCGCATCGATGCGGTCCAGCATGCCGCCGTGGCCCGGGAGAATCGCGCCGGAATCCTTCACGCCAGCGCCACGCTTGATCAGCGATTCGACCAGGTCTCCCAGTTGTGCGGCCAGGTTCAGGATGATCGTTAGAAGAATAATCGGGCCCATCGCGGGCTGCTCCAGGCCAAACAGGCCGTCACGCCGCTGAATCAGTCCCGCTCGCAAAAGGGCGGAACTGATGGGCATCGCGTAGTAAAAGAGCAGCCAGCCTACGGCAACGCTCGCCACCACCGA
>Ga0209698_10004472_pt1 | contig 15317 bp, 7 predicted proteins | sample LitLauG_LLR_2012_FD_187203 | JGI IMG/M metagenome (GOLD analysis project Ga0209698, IMG submission 187203) | Freshwater sediment microbial communities from Pennsylvania, USA - Little Laurel Run_MetaG_LLR_2012 (SPAdes) (version 2) | ecosystem: Environmental > Aquatic > Freshwater > Creek >...
CCGGCTCACTACTTACAAAAAGAGCGACGGGTTGGCGGGCGACGAAGTCTACGCGCTGGCGACGAGTCTGGATAGCACGGTCTGGATCGGCACGCAAGAAGGGCTCACCAGCTACCATGCGGGCAAGTTCTCAAGCTACAAAGGCGTCGCCGGCTTACCAAACGCCCCGGTTCGCTCCTTGTTCGCGGCGCCAGATGGCAGTTTGCTGGTTGGCATGAACGGTGGAGGCCTTAGCGAATGGCGAGATGGTCATTTCAGCAACATCACGAAACGCAACGGGCTTCCAGACAATGGTGTTCCCGCGCTTCTGGCCGATGCTTCGGGAACAGAATGGATAGGGACGTACGGCGGCGGCCTTTGCCGGAGATCCGGCAATAAGCTCACTTATTACAACCAAAAAGACGGTTTGCCGATCAATGACGTGCGGGCCCTGTTCGAAGACAAAGATGGGTCGCTGTGGATCGGTACCGGTGGCGCTGGGTTGGTCCGGTTATCGGCTGGGCGATTATTCGCCTCCTATGGCGCCCGTGAGGGACTCTCTGTCGATACCGCGCTTCCGGTGATGGAAGATAGCCACGGCGATATCTGGATTGGCACGTACGGCGGAGGACTGAATCGCCTACACGATGGGAAATTCACTGCCTTCAATCAGGAAAACGGACTGGCCGACAATGCGGTTTTCTCGCTTGCCGAAGGCCGTGACGGCGCCATATGGATTGGCACTCACGGCGGACTCAACCGCTTAAGCAAAGGCCATTTTTCTACCTACACGAAACAGCACGGCCTGCCTATCAATATTGTGAGTGTGGTGTTTGTCGACCACGCCGGGACTCTATGGCTAGGTTCGCGCGCGGGTCTGACGCGCAAAGACGGCGATACCTTTGTCACTCTGACGACCCAGGATGGCATGTCGAATAAAGATGTGCAGAGCATTGGCGAAGACCGCGAGGGAAATCTTTGGGTCGGCACGTTGGGAGGCGCCAACCGTTACTCCAACGGTCGCTTTGAAGTTTTCAACACCAAACGCGGTTTGTCGAGCGACATGGTGCGGTCGTTCTACGAGGACAGCGAAGGAACGATGTGGATTGCGACTTCCGGCGGCTTGAATCGGCTCAAGAATAACAAAATCAGTTCATTTACGGCGAAAGACGGGTTACTCGCCGATGACATCTTCTCCGTCTTAGAAGATACGGATAACAATTTGTGGCTGAGTTCGCCCCGCGGCGTCTTTCGCGTTGCAAAAAGTGAACTTGCCGATTTTGCCGAAAAAAAGGTCGAGCACATTTCATACGTCTCTTACGGAGTTTCCGACGGTATGAACACCACCGATTGCAACGGTGACATTCAGCCCGCCGGTTGGCGTGCACATGACGGTCGCATGTGGTTTCCGACCATGAAGGGGGTTGTCGTCGTTGATCCGAAGAATGTGGGAGCGGTTAGTGTGCCGCCGCAGGTGGTAATGGAAAATGTCAGATTCAACGATGTTGAGACCGACCCGAACTCCTATGTGGAAACCGCTCCTGGAGTAAAAGATCTGGACTTCCGCTACTCGGCGCCGAGTTTCGCTTCGCCGCAAAAGATCGGTTTCAAGTACATGCTGGATGGCTACGATCGAGATTGGATCGACGCGGGCTCGCGCCGCATGGCCTTCTACCAAAACATTCCGCCGAGAACTTATACGTTCCGCGTTGTAGCAAGCAACGGCTTCGGAAAGTTCAGCCGCGAGGCCAAATTCGAATTCAAGCTCGGACCGTTCTTCTATCAAACCCTCTGGTTTCAAGGTTTGTGCGCGTTTTGCGCAGCCGGCATTGCGCTGGCACTTTACGCTTCACACGTCAGGTCGGTGGAGGGGCGGGAGCGCGTTCTTGAGGCCAGGGTTGACGAGCGCATGTCTGAATTGCGTAATGCGCTAGCTGAACGAGGACGAGCCGAACGAGAATTGGTAAAGGCAAAACAATCGGCTGAAGAAGCCAGCCGCGTAAAGAGCGAATTTCTGGCTAATATGAGCCACGAAATCCGCACGCCCATGAACGGCATTGTCGGCATGACCGATTTGGCTTTGGCAACCGATTTGAGTCCCGAGCAATATGAGTATCTTGGAATGATCAAGTACTCGGCGGACTCTCTTTTGACGGTGATCAACGACATTCTGGATTTTTCGAAAGTGGAAGCGGGCAAGCTCGATTTCGAACCCATGGACTTTCACCTGCGAGACAGCCTGGACGACACGTTGCGGCTGGTGGCTTTCCGCGCCGATCAAAAAGGCCTCGAGATCGTTTGTGATGTGGGCGACGGTGTGCCGGACATGGTCCGCACCGATCCTACGCGGCTTCGGCAAATTATCTTGAATCTGCTGGGCAACGCCGTCAAATTCACACAGCGCGGAGAAGTGGTTTTACAAGTGGCTTGCGAGTGGAAGGACGAATCGGGCGCCTTGCTGCATTTCATCGTGCGCGACACAGGTATTGGCATTCCTCGCGACAAACTGACCACCATTTTCGAGGCGTTTTCGCAAGCCGATTCCTCTACCACTCGACGCTTTGGCGGGACCGGGCTCGGTCTGGCGATTTGTCATCGGCTGGTGCAGTTGATGGGTGGCAAGATTTGGGTGGAAAGTGAAGAAGGTGGGGGCAGCCAGTTTCACTTCACTATGCGGACCGATGCGACTGAGGTGAAACGCCTGGGCGAAGGCGGCGGAGAGATCCTGGAGCTTGCGGGCGTTTCGGTGTTAATTGTGGAAGACCACGTAACGACGCGGCGTGTTTTGCGCGAACAATTGTCCCGCTGGGGCATGCGCGCCGTCGCGGCGCCGAATGTAAAAGATGCGCTGAGCAGACTCCGGCAGGCTAAGCATGCGGGCGAACCGTTCTCGTTTGTGCTGGCAGACGTTCACTTGCCGGACGGCGATGGCTTTGGGCTGATTGAAAAGATTAACCGCCAGCCTACCCTGGCCGCAGCGATGATCATGATGTTCACGCCTGGGCACAAGTTGATTGAAGCAGCGCGCTGCCGTGAGCTTGGCGTTGTAGCCTATGTGACGAAACCCATTCGCGGCCAGGAACTGCGTGAAGCCTTATTGGCGGCACACGCGAAGGCATTGTACGGATCGGGCGAGAATCCAATTCCTCAGCGAAATGCGGCTGTTCCGGAAAAACGAACCGTGCGCTCTTTGCGGGTTCTGTTAGCGGAAGACAATCCTATCAATCAACGCTTGACTCTGCGGCTTTTGGAAAAACGCGGGCATAGCGTCGTGGCCGCCGGCGACGGAGTGGAAGCTCTGGAAGCACTTGATCGAGAGGCCTTCGATCTTGTCTTGATGGATGTGCAAATGCCCCGCATGGACGGGTTTCAGGTCACTTCCATCGTGCGGGCACGCGAAAAGGTGACTGGCGGGCATCTGCCTATTTTTGCCATGACCGCGCACGTTTTGAAGGGCGACGAAGAGCGCTGTTTACAGGCCGGCATGGATGGCTACGTTCCTAAACCGGTGAGCCCGAAAGAGCTGATCGCCGTTGTGGAAAGCGTTTCTGTGCCAATTTCACAGGCCTCTGCATCGGCGTCGGCTTAGCCCAGAATCGAAAATGTGCTCTGGCTCATCTCGTTATTGACAAGCTCCATTTTTACGTTCGCATTAAAATCGAGGTTGGATTTGGCGAGGCTGGCCACTTGGGTACTAAGGCTGACGCTGTCACCCAGGGTTGACCCCGATGTTAGCGGATTGCTAGCGCCTTGGAACGCTTGGTTAATGCCGTTGGCCGAAGCTTCAAACGCGGCACTCGCGTTTTGCATGCCGGCTGCTGCGATTGAGAAATTCATTGCTCAAAACGCTTATCGGCCCGCAAAATAGAAATTAGAAAATCAATTTCAGCGAAAACTGGATCTGCCGCGAGGTCCCGGCTGTGCGCGAAATTTCGCCGAAACCCGAACCTGTCACTATGTTCGAGGGTAAGCCGAAATTTACGATATTGAAGAGATTAAAAAATTCAGCGCGGAATTGCAAAACGGCTAGTTCTCCGCCACCCGAATTGTGTGTTGCAAGGGTGGTGTCTTTGATCAACGCAAAATCGAAGTTATGAAACGCGGGGCCCCGGAACGTATCGCGCCCGAGAGTGCCAAACTGGCCCACTGGGATTGAAAAGAATGAAGCGTTGTTCGCTCCGAGGCCAAAATAGTCTTCGCGAATTTTACGGCTTGTGGAGAAAACCGGCATCGTCAAAAGATCGGGTCGATCCACTCCGTTCGAGCCTGCGCCTGTTTGTTGCACGCCAGAATAGACAGTGAATGGCGTGCCGCTGGCAAGAGATGTAATGCTCAACAATTGCCAGCCGCGGGTGGCTTTCTTCGGAAGGAGCGAAAGAGCGTTGATTCGATCGATGTGAAGCTCCTGAATAATACTGGCACTGAATGCGTTCGGCGTATCGAACGTGGATAGGCCTTTTTCAGCGCGCGTGTCTTGCGGGTTTTGCGGCCATGCCTGCGCAGATGCTCCAGAAGTTCCAGAGATGAAGCCGCCCAACACCGAACTCGTGTCATCAATCGATTTTGAGAAGGTGTAACTCGCTTGAATGTCAGGTCCGCCATGTCCGAGGGTGCCCGTAAGCGAGCCCTGTAGTGCGTGGTAAGTAGAGTGAGAACGATCTGTCACAATCATCGCGGTGCCCAATCCACCGATCACATTGCCGGCAGCATCGAATTGGGTATAAGGAGCATAAGCTGGGCTGGCGCCCGGATAGCCGTTGGGAAAGTCCATCGCGGGAAGGCGCATAGCTGCCGTGCCTACGTAGCCCGCGTTCACATCTAGCATTCCTAGTTTCCGTTCGAAGCCGGCGGTCCACGTCGCAAGAGTGGCGTTGCGAAACCAGGGAGCGATGGCCGTGAGATTGAGCGGAGTGATCTCATGACCTGGAGTGAGCGCGGCCAAATCACGTTCAAAACGATCCACATCCATCACCGTATTCGCCGGCACTGACTTTGAATTTCCAGCGGCGAAGATATTAACACCGGCTGGCGTGTAGATATTGGGGATCTGCTGCGGGCCGATGGTATAGCCGAACGGGACCGGAGCGCCCGGAGCCGCCGTGAGATGGGGATAAATGACAAACGGAGTGCCGCCAGTCAATGAGTTGTCCTGAAATATGTTCGGCGGAATCGTGGTGAGCGCGCCCGCGACATGGAACGAGAAATCTTTCTCCAGTGCCCAAGTAACCTGCAAGCGTGGGCCGAAACCGTTTTTGTCGAAGACGTAGCCGGGTTGGGGATTGATGACGTATTGTTCAGTTACGCCTCTCGGTCCAGCAACCGCCTGTAAGCCAGAGGTCCGGTGGGCTCGTTCCGTGATCGGCGTGTATAGCTCATAGCGCAACCCAAGGTCGACAGACAATTTATCCGATACTTTCCAGGTGTCTTCAAAAAAGAAGTTTGAGTCGTAGCGGGAGATGGCCGCCACGCCGATCTGATCGCCTTGCGGAAAATACGAGGGCGCCACGCCAATTGTAAAGCTAAAGGCGCTCGCAGTGAGCAACGCGCTAAGTGTGTCCGGGAGCGCGGCGCCCGCGCCGATATCGTGCAGCCCGCTTAACGATCGGATCGCCACTGGAGCGTAAGCCGTTCCGCCGCCAAACGTATATTGGCCATTGATGCCAAGGCCAAAGTAGGTTGTGTCGCGATTGGCGCGCACTTCCGCGCCAGCCTTCAACGCATGTTTCCCCTTGGTCCACGAAAACGTTTGGCGGCCCTGAAACAGATTGCCGATCGCGGCGGTAACGCTGCCTCCGGCCGAATTGAATGATTCATACAAACCGTCGGAAAAATTCAGCGATGGGTCGGTCCGGTTGGGCGTGGGGAAGGAAGGCGTCGTACGCGTCACGCTCACCGACGATTCCCAGTTGAAATTCGGGCTCAAAGTCTCGACATAGGTCAAAACTCCATTGCGCTGATGGTCGATATAGCGAATACCAAAGGACGGGTCGATCGCTGTCTGGCTTGGATTGGTGGTAGGCCCGCTCAAATTGTCGAAGTTGAAGCGGCCAAACAACCGGCCTTTGCTTGAGACGTTGTGGTCGAGCCGCATTGAGAACTGATTGGCATCCGTTGTGACCTTTGACGAAGTGGCATAGGTGCGAGCGCCAAAAGGCCCCAGCGAATCGTTCGGCAAAGGGTAGCGGTCAATCAGCTTAGCGATGCGCGGATCCACCGGCACATAAAGCGTGTCGCCTGGAAAAGTAGTCGTATCAATGCCGGCACGCTCCGCTGCGGTGGGCACGGGAATCACCTGAGTTGTTCCTAAGACCTGCCGGAAGGCTTGATATTGCACAAAATAGAATGTCTTCTTGCGCCAGAGTGTGCCGCCGTTGGTGAAACCGAATTCGTTACGGCGGAACGGCGGTATGCGGCCCGGCTGTGCCAGTGAAATCCTGTCGAAATAGTTGCGTGCATCGAAAGCCGAGTTGCGGACGAACTCGAAAACAGATCCGTGAAAGCCGCTCTTGCCGCTTCGCGTGAGAATGTTCGTAAAGCCTGCAGCACCGCGCCCGATGTCGGCGGACATCCAGCCGGAACTGGATTGAATCTCTTCTACCGCGTCGACATTGAAGTTCGAAAACGTGGCGCCTCCCATCTCCGGGTCGCTAATATCCGCGCCGTCCATGGCGAACACAGCTTCCACGCCCCGCTGTCCGTTGATGGCAAATTGCGCTGTGAAGTTACTAGCGCCGTTTGAGTCGGTCATCGTGCCGGCGGCCATAAGCAGCAGCGCGCTGAAATCCCGCTTATTCAACGGCAACCCGGCGACTGCCTGGCTCGAAAGTTGTTGGCCTCCGGTAGCGGCCACTTGCTCAGCGTTGAACTGGATCGTAAGTACTCCGCCAGCGGATACGCTGAGTTGCGCAACCCCGCGCGCGGGCAATGCAATGCTCTGGGCGTGCGCGGACTGCCCATCTTTACCGGTCACAGAAACGTTGTATTGCGCTTTCGGCAGCGCCTTGAAGGTGAAACGGCCCGCTTCGTCAGTTGTGGTTTCAATTTCGGTGCCCGCCAGTTGCAGCCTCACACTGGCGCTGTTCATGGGCTGGTTCGAGCTTCCGCGAACCACCCCCACCCAGTCTTCGGCGAAGATACAGGGTGATAACAATATGAGAATGGAAAACCATCGCAACCCCAGCACTATCAACCAGTCTAGCCTGAGCAGATGATGTTGAAGAAGCGACGGATCTGGCTGGCACTCCTATTTATTTGGGTATGCGCGTACCATGCAACAGTCGCGCAGGCGCTCATTGATGAACTGCGACACGGCCAAACAAAGTCGGCTCCGCCCATGAGTTTCGGCGTTCCCATGAACGTTGTTTCCGACGTCAGCAGCGAGGCCTATGAATCCGGTGTGCGCAACGGCGACGTTTTAGAAACATTGGACGGTCGGCGTTTTGACGCGATGCGCGTTCTATTCGAGGCTGTAAATCATCGCAAACCGGGCGATTTCTTGCCAGCTACTGTGCGCAGCCTTAAAGGGACACCGTTCGGCGTGAATATCCGGATCCTTCCTTTAGCCTCGGCTGCGCCAGCAGTACTTGAATGGCTGATTCAACTGACCGTCGCGATCTTTATTCCGCTGTCTTGCCTAACGCTCGGATTTGGGATCGCGCTTCGCCGACCAAACGACCACTTGTCGTGGTTGCTGCTTGCCATGCTGATCGGCTTCAGCGGGATCGCCGAAGATTTCCCGATTGCGGCGTTGCCGAACCACGTCATCATGCTTGCCTGGTGGGCTCTATTCTCGTCGTCGTTTGGGCTGTGGACCGCGTGGATGGTGCTGTTCGCAATTCTATTTCCCACGCCCACGCATTTTCACAAGCGCTTGCCCTGGTTGAAGTGGATTTGGGTTGCACCGCCCGTACTGTTAACTCTGATCATGGCTCTGTTTGAACTGAGCAGAGAAGTTAACTTCCGTTTAGCCGCCTTCGCCGTCCCTTTTGTGCGAACGATATTGGCGAATCGATCTGACTTGTTCATTCCCATTTGTGCTGTCGTCTTTTTCTTTGTGATTGTTGGTTCGAAATGCGTAACGAGCGAGAGTTATGACGGCAGAAGGCGCCTGCGCATTTTGTTGCTCGGTGGTGGGTTAGGCTGCGCCCCGCTTTTGACGCAATGCATACGCGCTTTGATGAGCGGATCGGACGTGCTCGAGTCGGTGGGTCCGCTTGAATACTTCGGCACACTTGTGCCTCTGCTGCTATTTCCGCTGACACTTGCTTATGTGTTCATGATTCGCCGGGCTATGGATGTACGCACAACGATCAGATATGGCATTCAATATGTTCTGGCCGAACGAGGCTTCATCGCCCTGGAGACGATCATTACTGCTTGCGTGATCGTAGTTGTGCTGGTTCTTCTGCGGCGAGACGTTGGCGTAGTGCGACGCATCGAAGCCACCGCCGTAGGAGTGCTTTTGCTCGTATTGGTTCGACGCGCGGCTCCGTGGCTGGCGGGTTGGATTGACCGGCGGCTGTTTCGCACAGAGTACGAGAACGAACAGACTTTGAATGAACTTACCGCCAGTCTGCGCACGCTGATGGAAGAGAAGGCATTGCTCGAAACACTAGTGCAAAGAATTTCGGCGGCGCTGTGCGTGCCGCGAATCGCATTTCTCTTGCATGAGGACGGGGAATTGCGAAGCGCCTATTCAATGGGGCACGAAATCGAGCCGCCTCTCACGCTTGCGGAAAGTTGTGGCATCGTGAGGCATTTGAAGGTGTCGCAAAAGGCGGAGCGCCTCCATTTTGACGATGCTAAGAACTGGATCCAGCGCGTTCATCCGTCTGAGCAACGGCCCCTCAAAGATTCAAGGACAGAGGTCGTCATACCCATTGCAGTGAAGCATCAATTGCTCGGTATTCTCACGTTGGGTCCTAGAGTGGCGGAAGTGCCTTACACGAAACGCGATTTGCAACTTCTGGATTCGTTAGCGATTCAGGCTGCCTTCGCGTTAGAGAACAGCCGCCTAGCCAAGGGCCTTTGGCAGGGGTCCTAGAAGCGGCGCGGGCGTCTAATCCGTGCCCAAAAGCCAAAGCCGACTATGCCCAGTAGTCCTATGCCCCAAAACTGAAATCCGAAATCGCTGGCTGGAACAATCCAGGAATCGGGCCACACTGCCTTAGCCAAGTATGAAAAGACTCCGCCGAGCAGACCGAGACTGAACCAGGCTCCCAGCATCACCAACAACGGCGCTCGCTCCCAGAGTGCCTCCACCCGCAACGGCATTTTTTCACGCAACGAGTCCCAGGCATGGTAAGCCAAGGCGAGCGTCGCTTCCTTCGCGCCTTTGCGCCTGAGTTTCGTATCTTCTTTTTTCAGACTGGCGGACCCGATAACCGGCGCAATGGGGGGCTGCACTATTGCCGCCGCCCAATAGGCACTTTGCAGGCTAGTGGCAAGTTCCGATGTGCGCACATAATTGGCATAACCGCCCGCTTCAATCAAGCGATGACCAATTTGAATCAGCGCTTCCGGGTTTGTCTCCCAGTGTGGCAGCTTTTGCCAACCGCCCGTTTCGAGCACTTGCTCGGTTTGGGCCAGCTTAGTCTCAGCATCCATCTTGGCGACATTCGTGAGCCGGTTCAGCAATAGGTCGACATTCGCCCGTATCGGTTCGAACTCTGGCTTCGACCGTAATTCGTCAACCCGCGACGGATCTGTCGTCGCGGCTTCCACAAAACGCCCAACGGCCCATTCGCGCCTGTCGTCGCGAATCGCCTGCCCGATTTCATGCACTAGTTGCTCAATGCGCGTCACTCGTTCCGGCGGCGAGGCAGGCTGCAAGATCTGGGTCAATTTCAGAAGATCTGACACTGCCAGTTCACGAATCACCGCTGTGTCGTTGAGAACCGCTGATTGTATTGAGGTCGAGGGCGAGCTTCCGCCAACTCCGGCGACTGGTCCAGACTGGCCAGTATTGGGTGTGAGCTTCGCTTCGGAAACCCCTGCACCTGCCGCGCCTCCGGGTGGCGCTATCTGCATCCGATTTTCGGTGGAAAACAAACCTACGCCGCTAGGCGAAAAGCATGCTCTTATTGTTTGGTGTCCGCAGGGTGCGAGGATTCTTCAAAAAATTCGCGTTGCAGCGATAAACTGCGCTGATCCGCCTTAATCGCCCGAATTGCGTTGGCTACTGCCGCGGCCCAGGCCTTCATGTCGAATTCGCCCAATTCCGTACTGGCCGGCGTTCCATCGCCTGCGTAGTGATTAGGAAACTTCGCGTACCACCAAATACCGGTATAAACTCCATTAGGCAGATCGAGGCGGTTTAGATCTGCTCCCGATTCTCGGCCGGCGCGATCTAGATGTACCAGATCCGGCCTCGAAATCATAGTATGCGAGGTCTCCGATTCTCCAGCGTGCGCATCCACTTTTGTCTTAAGCGCCGGACGCCCCGGCGGGTAGCTGCTGCGTGCGAAAACATAAACTACATAGTCGTGCGGCACGGCAAGTTGCGCCTGTGCAAAAAAGGGCAGCAGATTATTGTTGCCGCCGTGCCCATTTACAATGAGAATCTTCTTGCAGCCGTTTCGCGCCATTTCATCCGTGGTTTCTTGCAGTAATTCGAGTTGTAGCTTGGCACTATACGCCAGCGTGCCCGGTTGATGTTTGGCCTCGAAAATCTGTCCATAGAAATAGGCAGGGAACAAGATGGCGTATTCCTCATCCGCCGCGTGTTCAGAGACGTAGCGCACGTTGATCAAGTCCGTGCCCAGTGGCAATTGCGGCCCATGTTTTTCAATAATGCCGAAAGGCAACAAGCATGTGCCCTGGCTTTGCTTCAGCGCCGTTTGAAAGTCTTCCGCTGTCAACTCTTCCCATTTCACCGGCAACTTTTGCGCAGAACAAACGGCGGCGCCCAGCACGCATCCGAGGAGCAATCTCTTCAACATGGAATCGAGTGTATCGCTAATGCTTCCCGGCTTCCTGTGCAGCCAGCTCTTTCTTGAACGCCTGCTCCCGGCCGTCGACATAGGCGCGATAACCAGCCGGATCGACGAACGGATTCGCGGCGCCCGGTTTCATTCGCTTCAGCTTCTCATCCATATCGAAATAAGCGCCATGGGCTCCCAGGAAGAGATCGCAAGGCAGGGCATGCAGAACCTTGAACTCGTGCGCGTAGTCAGACGCGATCTGCGGATATTTCTTGTTGTTCACAAGCTGGAAACCTGTGTTTACGTTCGGACTTCCCACAATCACCGCATGTAGCATCCTGCCGTCATCTTTCACGTCCATCGTCCACGTTGTGCATCCCTTGGTATGGCCCGCCGTGAGATGCGCGGTGAGTGTCGTTCCGCCGAGTTTCACTTCCGACAGGTCGTGCAGGACCCGGTCGACTTTCGCTGGCGCCCAGTGCTGGTCATAAGCGAAATCGCCCGCGCCGCCGTGTTCGATCACGGGTACATCAGCGTCCATCACCATCAGTTGCGCCCCGCCGCTCTCTTTCTTTGCCAGAGCGCAGCCCGCCGCGTGATCATCGTGCGCATGGCTAATCAAAATGATCTTCACATCGTGAAAATGAAAGCCGAGCTTCTCTATATTCTTCTCGATGATCGGTACCGATTCCGCGTAATCCGCGTTAATCAAAATGTGGCCGGTGGGCGTGGTGATGAGGTACGACGCCAGATAGTTTGTACCAACGTAGTAGAGATTTCCAGCGATACGAAAGGGCGTGATCGGTTTATTCCACTCTGCGGTGAAGTTAGCAAACATGACTGAGCAAAACATCAGAACGATCAGGAGTCTAAGGCGCATGGACACGATTATCTCTTCCGGCGAGTGGCGGTTCGTGGGGCCGGGTAGTAGACTAATCAGAAGGGCTGTCTTTGGCTCGCTTTAAATCAAAATCTCGTCACTCCGTGTGTGGCCAATTTGAGGGGTTCATTCATGGCAATTCCTAAGAGCATTCGTTCTCTTATTTCACTTGGGTTCATTTTTTCACTGTGCCCATTACTTTTTGGTCAAGCAACCGGCAGCATCTCAGGTACGGTCACGGACGCGTCAGGCGGCGCCATTGCCGGCGCCAAAGTGACGATCAGCGGCCAGAACACAGGCAGCGTCCGTGATGCGGTTACCGATACCAGCGGGCACTACCTTGTGCCTTTGCTGGGCGTTTCTTCCTACACCGTGCACGCGGCTTTCACCGGCTTCCAAGCGAGCGAAGTGAAAGATGTGCGCCTCCAGGTTGACGAGCAGCGCGAAGTCAATTTTACACTGTCGCCCGCCAATGTGCAGGCTAGTGTGGAAGTGACGGCGACCGCTGTGGCGGTTCAAACTACCAATCCAACGTTGGGCCAAGTCATCAACTCTCAGCAGGTTGCGGATCTGCCGCTCAACGGTCGCGACTTCGTACAACTCGCCACCCTTACACCCGGCACCACGCAGGAAACCAGTTCCGGCAGCTTCTTCAACGGTGGCCCTAGCAGCGAGGTTTCCGCTCGTGGTTCGTTTTCCCTCTCCGTCGGCGGTTCACGCGCCAACTCTACCGACTGGCTTCTTGACGGCAACGACAACAATGAACTCACGGGCGGCGGCATCTCGATTCTTCCTTCCATCGACGCCATCCAGGAATTCAAGGTTCTTACGTATAATTACTCCGCGGAATGGGGCACCCGTGCCGGCCCGACTGTGCTGGTCACAACGAAAAACGGCACCGACACAGTGCACGGTACTCTCTTTGAATTTTTCCGCAACACCAAGCTCGACGCGCGTAGCTTTTTCGCGGCGAACACTGAGCAATTCAATCTCAATCAGTTTGGCGGCTCGGTCGGTGGACCTATCAAGAAAGACAGGACCTTTTTCTTCGCCGATATTCAAAACAAGTTTCAGCGCCACGGTATCCCATTCGAAGGGTTGGTCCCTAGCGTCGCCATGCGAAGCGGTGATTTCACTAACGATCCCTTCGGCAATCTGCGAACGACGAATCTCACCAATCCGTACACCGGCGGCACTTTCGGCTGTGGTGGCGGCGGTGGCGGCGGGGGAGCGATATCCGCTTCCGGGCGTCTCACCGTCGCCGGTTCAGGCTGCAATGTCATTCCGGCGTCTGATATCAACCCGATCGGTCAAAAGCTGATTAATCTCTATCCGTTGCCAAATGCCAACAACGCAGGCCTGAATTACAACTATGTCAGCGAGCCCGTTCGCAAACTCAACGAGGGCGAATTCGATGGCCGCATAGACCACAATTTTTCTAACAATGATTACGCCTTTGCCCGCTTCAGTTACGATCAAGCGACGTCTTACGTTCCCGGCGGCTCCCCCGGTTTCGCCGAGGCGAGCGCTTTTGCCAGTAACCAGGGAATTCTAAACCACGCGCGCAACGTCGCCCTTTCGGAAACGCACGTGTTTTCTCCCAACACCGTCAATCAAATCAGCGCCGGCTATAACCGGATCTTCGATTACATTACTTCGCAAGGCACTGGAAGCTGCGCGGCCCGCGCCCTGGGCATTCCAGGAGCCAATTTAGGGGGAGTGAGCTGCGGATTGACCAGTTCTTTGGTGACCGGCGGATACTGGTCTTTGGGCGACCGGGGTTTTTCGCCCTTCCAAGGTGGTACCAACGTCTTCTCCGTCTCCGATTCGTTGGATATGGTTCGTGGCAACCATGACATCAAAGTGGGTATGGGCTTTCGCGCCAATCAGATGAATGTTTTGACTGAGGCGTTCGGAGACGGCTTCTGGGTCTTCACAGGCATCACTGGCGACGCGGCCGCCGACATCTTGCTAGGCATACCCACCGTAGCCCAACATGATCAAACTTTTAACGGAACCACCACCGGCCGGCGTTGGAAACTTTTCCGCCCCTTTGTGCAAGACGATTGGCGTGTAACTAAGGATCTTACTCTCAACCTCGGTCTTGCTTGGGCCGTCGTCACTCCGGTGACGGAAGCTCATAATCGCATCGCCGATTTCAACCCTGCCAATGGACAGTTCATCATCGCCGGCCAAGGCGGCAGTTCCTCGGCTGGTATCCAAATGGATAAGACGGCTTTAGAGCCGCGCATCGGCGTTGCTTGGAAGCCATTTGGTAGCAGCAAGACGGCGATCCGCGGCGGCTACGCGATTTTCCATGATTCTTCCTGGAATCAGGGTGCGCAGGGTTTGTGGCAGAATCCTCCCTATTTTGCTCAGTCATTTGGGCTGACGTCTTTCTTTGGGGGCTCTTATGGGACTGTATCGCAGGGTTTCCCGATTTATACCGCTCCCCCACCGATAGCCGATTTCGCCGGTACAATTTACGCACAGAACCTGAATTTTAAGCAGGGCCGCGTTCAGCAGTTCAACATAAATATCGAACGTCAGTTGCCGGGGCAGATCGTTTTAACCGCTGGTTACGCGGGTGCTCGCAGTTCCCATCTTCTGAGCGACGGCAATAACTTGAACGTCGGCTCGCCTTCTGCTTGCGGTACGGTGTCTGGCTATAAAGTAGGCTGCGGACCGAGTGGTGCGGCGTTTAATGCTCCCTACACCGCCTTCCCCGGTTCCGATGTTTCAGCCATTGAAGACGTGGGCAGCGCTCATTACAATTCGCTTCAGTTGAAGGCGGAGACAAAGAGTTCGCACGGCCTTTACGCCATCGTCGGCTATACCTATTCGCGAGCTTATGACACCGGCCTATCCGACGGTCTTGGAACGCCCATCGGCGTTACCTATTTCCCATTGCCCAATTGGCAGAGTCTTGACTGGGGGCTTTCTCAGATCAACCTGAACCATAACTTCACTGCTAGCGTGATCTACGATCTGCCTTTCGGCAAGGGCAAGCGATTCGGAACTTCACTCGGTAAGCCCGCGGACATGATCGTCGGTGGTTGGGAGTTGACTGTGATCGAAAAAGCAACTTCCGGTTTCCCGATTTTCATACTTGACGGCATTAACAATTCCGGTGTCAATTTCCTCAACGCTAACGGAACACCGTACAACCGTCCGAACCAAACTTGTAACCCGGCATCAGGCAGTCAATCTCTGGCCCAATTCTTTAATCTCTCCTGCTTCTCCCAGCCAGCGGCAGGCGAGCTCGGAAACGCGAGCCGTACTCCTCTTTCTGGCCCCGACTTCGTCAATACAGACTTCTCCGTCATCAAGCACTTCCCTGTTACCGAGAGGCTCAGGATCGAATTCCGCGCTGAGTTGTTCAATCTCTTCAATCACGCCCAATTTGCACTTCCTGGGCCTGGTTCGGTATCGGATATTAGCGTGCCCGGCGCAGCGTCCATCAGTTCCACCGTAGGCACGCCGCGCGTAATTCAATTCGGCCTGAAAGCAGCGTTTTGAAATTACTAGTCACCTTC
>Ga0209698_10004473_pt1 | contig 15317 bp, 14 predicted proteins | sample LitLauG_LLR_2012_FD_187203 | JGI IMG/M metagenome (GOLD analysis project Ga0209698, IMG submission 187203) | Freshwater sediment microbial communities from Pennsylvania, USA - Little Laurel Run_MetaG_LLR_2012 (SPAdes) (version 2) | ecosystem: Environmental > Aquatic > Freshwater > Creek >...
GGACGATGACCTTCCCGGTGTTCTCCCCGGTGAAGAGCATGTTCAATGCGTCGCCGGCGTGCTCGAGTCCCTCCACCACGTGTTCGCGATGGTGGATCTGACCACCGAGCACCCATTCGAACATCTTGGCCTGCGCCTCGGGGAACCGGTCCAGGTAGTCGAGGATGAGGAAGCCCTCCATGCGGGCCCGCTTGAAGATGAGCGACACGTAGTTGCGGGGGCCGGCAGGGACGCTCTCGTTGTACTGCGAGATCGCACCGCAGATGACCACGCGGGCCTTCATGGCCAGGTTGGCCAGGGCGGCATCCAGGATCTCGCCCCCCACGTTGTCGAAGAAGACGTCGATCCCGTTCGGGCAGAGCTCGCGCAGGCGGGCGGCCACGTCCTCGGTCCGGTAGTTGATGGCCGAGGTGAAGCCCAGTTCGTCGACCAGCCATGCGCACTTCTCGTCCGAGCCGGCGATGCCGACCACGTTGGCCGCGCCCTCGATGCGGGCGATCTGGCCGACCACCGACCCGGTGGCTCCGGCGGCGCCGGACACCACCACGGTGTCGCCCGCCTCGGGCCGGCCGACGTCGAGCAGTCCGAAGTAGGCCGTCATGCCGGTGGCGCCGAACACGCTCAGCACCGGGAGCGGGTCGATGCCGTCGGGTACGACGGTTGCCGGCTCGTCGGCGCTGATCACGGCCTGCTCCGTCCAGCCCATCATGCCGAAGACCGTGGAGCCGACGGGGTAGTCGTCGTTCCTCGACTCGACGACCGTGCCCAGCCCACCGCTGCGCACCACCGCATCGATCTCGATGGGGGGCAGGTAGCCCGGGGCATCGTTCATCCAGGTCCGGATGGTCGGATCGATCGAGAGGTACTGCACCTCGACCAGCGCCTCGCCCTCGGCGAGCGTGGGGCGGTCGGCCTCCTCGAGGCGCAGCGTCGAGGAGTCGACGTTGCCGTGCGGGCGTTTGGCGAGGACCATGCGGCGGTAGGTGTCGGGCATGCCGTCATTAGAGCAGAGTGGGACGGAAGCACCTGCCGCGGCCGGCCCAACGGCCGTGATCGGGGCGAGCCCGACGCCCGCCATGAGTGTCACCAACACTGCGGCGACCCTCGATGTCCACCCCGTGCCCATGGTCGTCATCTGCAGTCGGACGCAATGCACGGGGGCCCGTCACGGACGCGAGATGGCGGACGTCCGATGATCGCTAACGTGACCTGGTGCGGTACTCGACGGCGGCCGGACGGTGGGTCATCGCGGCGACGGTCCTCGGGTCGGGCATGGCCGCGATCGACGGGACCGTGGTCGGCATCGCCCTCCCGAGCATCGGGCGGCAGTTCCACGCCCCCCTCTCCACCCTGCAGTGGGTGGTGACGGGGTACACCCTGGCGCTGGCCTCCCTGTTGCTCCTCGGCGGGTCCCTCGGTGACCGCAGGGGCAGACGGAGGGTGTTCAACATCGGGGTGGTGTGGTTCGCCGTCGCGTCGGCCGCATGTGCGCTCGCTCCCAACACGGACGTCCTCATCGCCACACGGGTGCTGCAGGGGGTGGGGGCGGCGCTCCTGACCCCGGGCAGCCTGGCCATCATCCAGGCGTCCTTCGATCCCGAGGACCGGAGCCGGGCCATCGGCGCGTGGTCCGGTCTGGGCGGCGTGGCCACGGCCGCCGGGCCCCTCCTCGGCGGGTACCTGATCAGCGTCGCCTCCTGGCGGTGGATCTTCGTCATCAATATCCCGATCGGCGTGCTGGTGCTCTTCTCCTCGGCGCGCCACGTCCCCGAGTCGAAGGATCCGAACGCGGGCGGCCGGGTCGACCTCCCGGGTGCCGCCATGGCGGTCGTCGGACTGGCCGGAGTGACCTTCGCGCTGATCGAAGGGCCCGCCCTCGGCTGGTCTGATCCAGCGGTGCTGGCCATGCTGGCCGCCGGGATCGCGGGGGCAACCGCGTTCGTGTTCGTCGAGCGGCGGTCGGCTGCACCGATGCTCCCGCTCGCCTTCTTCCGGAAGCGCCGGTTCACCGTGACGAACCTGGTGACCTTCCTGGTCTATGCCGCACTGGGTGGCCTGCTGTTCCTCCTCCCGGTCGAGCTCCAGGTGGTGGACCACTACACCCCGCTGGAGTCCGGGGTCGCCCTGCTCCCCCTCACCGTGATCATGCTCCTGCTCTCGGCCCGCTCGGCACAGCTGGCGTCCCGGATCGGACCACGCCTGCAGATGAGCGTGGGGCCACTGGTGATCGGGGCCGGTCTCGCACTCCTCGCCCGCTCGACCACCGATTCGTCCTACGTGTCCGGTGTGCTGCCCGCCATGGTTGTCTTCGGCCTCGGTCTGGCCGCCACGGTCGCGCCGCTCACCGCCACCGCGCTCAGTGCGGTCGCAGACGAACATGCGGGCGTGGCGTCAGCCGTCAACAACGACGTCGCCCGGGTCGGAGGACTCATCGCCGTGGCGGTGCTCCCGGCGCTGGCCGGCATTTCGGGCAGCAGCTACCTGCACCCGGCCGAGCTGGCCGGAGGATTCCGGTCGGCCGCCCTCATCGCCGCGTCGTGGTGCGTCATCGGTGGTGCGGTGTCGGCGATCGGAATCCGCAACCCACGTCCACCACAGGAAGGCCCGATCGGCGGAGCACCCTCGGCGGAACCCGAGGAGGTCTGCCTGCACTGCGCGCTCGATGCCACCCCGCTGAATTCCTGACGAACCGGGGGGCCGGGAGCCTGACGTTTCCCGCGGTGCTGAGCCGGAAAGCCTGGGGCCGACTGCTCGGGACCCGTCCTCAGCGGCGCCAGCTGAGGACGGCCGTTCCGTACCCGACCATCGTCTCAGCCAGGTCGGCGTACTCGATGCTCACTTGGCCAGGCGTTCGAGCGGTTCTCGGTCCTCTTCGATGATCTTGGCCACCCGGGCCTTGGATTCCGGATCCTTCCGGCGCTGAGCGGGGGTCTCAGCCAGCGACTGTTTGACCGTCCCATCCAGGCTCTTGCCCTCGACCCGCGCTGGTGCCTCCGCGTCTGCAGCAAGATCGTCCGGAATACGCATCGTCCGGAAGACGCACGGTGATGTTCTTCGTCACGGCGCCATGCAGCCACCCCACCAGAATGAGCAGTCCGGCCCAGGATCGAACCTCGACCAGATCCGCAGTCCACTATATTGTTTCCCATATGAGGGAGCAGGAACATGTACGGATCGTTCATCAGGCAGGCTCGGATCTCCCGAGACCTGACCCAGGTCGAGCTCGCCCGCATCGTCGGGATCGAGCAGCCGAACCTCTCGGCCTATGAAAACGACCGGCAGATGCCGTCTGCGGACGTGCTGAACCGGATCCTGGTGGGGTGCGGCTACATCCTGGAGGCGACCGCCGGGGAACGGCGCATCGTGTGCCCGATTCCTGGATCGCGCCGGACGACCTCCCCGGATCCGCGGTCCGGCAAGGACGGATCGGTGCAGTTCAGCGTGTCGACACCGAATCCCCAGCCGCCCGACGACGAACTGTCCGCGCTCAAGCTCGAGCAGGTGCTGGCCCTCGCCGACGCGGTCCGCGAGTCGAAGGCGGCGGTCCGGTGAGACCCATCGGCGACGTCATCGTGGAGATCGATGCCGAGTTGGATGCCGCCGGCGTCCGGCACGCGTTCGGTGGTGATTTGGCGCTGGCCTACTACGCCGAACCCCGTGGGACCGTGGACGTGGACATCAACGTCGGGGTCCCCTACGAGTCGAGGTCGACGCTCCTGTCACGCCTCGACGCCATCGGATGGCACACGGACACCGACGCCTCGGATGCCCCTCCGGCCGCGGGAATCAGAGTCCATCAACTCGGCGAGACGGTCGTGATCGACCTCTTCTTCGCCTTCGACGACCTGCACGAAGTCGTCCTGGACCGCTCAGTGGTCAGACCGTTCATCCACGCCGGCGTGCGACACGAACTCCGATTCCTGTCCGCCGAGGACCTCACCGTGTTCAAGATGTCGTTCGGGCGGAGCAAGGACTGGGTCGACGTCGAAGCGATGATCATCGCCGGCACGCCCATCGATGCGGACTACGTCGAGCGTCAGCTGGTCCAGTTCGAGGGGGCGACGGCGTACCCGTCTGTTGCCAGGCTGCGGGCGATGCTTCAGGGACAGCCCGAGTAGCCCGGCGTCCTCGCGGAAGGCAACCAGGTCTCCCCGAGCGTCCTGTTCGTCCAGCGGGTGCCCGGCGACGATGGCGCTGGGTCGGACTCGCGTCATGCCGTGACGATCGCACCGTCACGGCATGGCGATTCCACACGGCCGGCCGCAGTGCGGGGCACGACCATGTCGGGCGCTCTCCCGGGCTCTCCCGAGTGGGTGTCTCCAACTCGTGGATCGGCGCGTGATGACACCTGCGGGAACCGTCCGATCGCCCGGAGGCCGCAGCCTTCCGGTCCGCGCCTCCACATGGGACACTGACCTCGTGCCGTCGGACGACCACCCCCGGGCCGAGTCGACGTCAACCGCCCTCTGCCCGTCGGCGTGGGCCGTCATCGTGCTGTATTCGGGGCTGGCCGCCGTCTCCGTGGTCCTGGCCGTGGCGTTCGCACTGGGCCCCGGCAGTGCGGCCCTGGTGGGATTCCTGGCTGCCGCCGGTGCGCTGTCCGCCCTCGGCGCACTCGGGACCTACCTGCGCCAGACCGGCCGACCCGGGCACAGGACCACCGGAGACCTGGATCCGCCGGCCTCGCGCATCACGATCGCTCGGCCAGGCCGATCCTCCTGACGGCCCGGTCGGCTGCCACGCCTCCGGCCATCTGCCGCAGAAGGAGCAGTCCGTCGAGGAGGGCGACCGCGGCTTCCGCCTCCGCACGTCGGCTCGTCGGCGTGCCCTGGACGTGCTCCGCCGTCCATCCGATCCAGGCATCGACCAGCTGCGGGACGAGCGTCCGGTAGGGCTCCCGTCCGGAGGCCGCCAGTCCGGTCGCTTCCAGGAACAGCGCGAAGACCGCGTCGGCCTCGGGGCGGGCCATGATCGGCCACGCCGCCTCGACCAGCTCCCGATGGTCCTTCGCCGGTGCGCTGAACGCGGGCTCGAGGGCCTCCTGCAGCTGCATCCCCAGGGTGACCAGCACCTCGCCGATGAGGTCCTCCTTCGACGGGAAGTAGTAGACGACGACACGGTCGCTGATCCCCAGCTGCCGGGCGACCCGCCCGTAGGTGAGCCGGCTCAGCCCGTCGCCGGAGGCGACGGCGAGGGCGCCCTCCAGGATCTCGCCCTTGGTGTGCCGGTAGCCCATCGGCGCTTGATTGTAGTGATCACTGCGAATAGGGTTCTGTAGTGACCACTGCAACTGTTGTCACGAGCCCACACGACCCCCTCGGCCGTCACGATCCCACGGAGTCCCCATGCCCACGCTCTCCCCCGCCGAAGCTTCCGACCTGTTCCGCCGAGCCCCCGAGGCGTTCCTCGACGTCGGGGCCGGCGAGGTCGCCTACCGACGGGTGGGCCGGGGGCCCGACGTCCTCTTCGTGCACGGCTGGCCGGTCAGCGGGGCCACGTTCCGCACGCTCCTGCCGCACCTGAGTGACCAGGTGACGTGCCACCTCATCGACCTCCCCGGCGCAGGAGCGAGCCGGTTCGAATCGGGGACCCACCTGAGCGTCGGGCAGCACATCGAAACGGTGCGACGGGTGCTGCAGCTGCTCGAGCTCGATGAGGTGGCCGTGGTCGGACACGACAGCGGAGGGCTGATCGCCCGTCACGCACTCGCCGGCGACCCCCGCGTGCGGGCCATGGCACTCATCGACACCGAGCAGCCGAACGGGCTCAGCTGGCGTTTCCGGTCGTTCATCGGCATCCGGAACCTTCCCGGGGTGGGTGGAGCACTGGGGTGGATCGCCGGCCGGCCGACGCTCCGACGGAGCCGACTGGTGTTCGGGGACTCCTTCGTGGACCCGACGCTCCTCGACGGCGAGTTCGACGAGTTCTTCCTCCAGCCCCTCCACACGTCGCCCGCCCTTCGCCAGGCCGCGGTCGAGGTCCTCCGCAGCTTCGACGTCCGACAGATCACCGAGTTGGCTGCACTGCACGAGCGCATCGCCGTACCCGTGCAGCTCGTCTGGGGTGCGCGCGATCGGTTCTTCCCGGTCGCCCGGGCCGAGGAGATGGTGGCGACGTTTGCCGACGCACAGCTCTCCGTCATCGACGGGGCGAGCCTGTTCAGCCACGAGGAGCGGCCCGCCGACGTCGCCCGGGCCATGCTGCCCGTACTGCTCGGTTCGCGCTGACCGGGTCCCCCGCCTCGGGGACCTACTCAGCCCCCGGCCACTGCGGCCCCGCATAGGGGAAGTACTGCGGCCCGTGCGCAGCGTTCACGTAGACCTGCACATTGCTCTCCGCCGAACTCGTGCCCGGGGTTCCGTTGCCGTAGTTCGTCACCCACACGCCGCCGTGTCTGTCGATGGCGATCCCGTAGGGCTGGCTTCCGGTGACGTGGGTTCCGATGAGGGCGCCGGAGGGACTCAGCTCGGTGACGCTGTTGCGCGTCGCGCTCGTCCCCACGCCGTACCCGTTCGTCACCCAGACGTCTCCGGCCGCATCCACGGCCACGATCTCGGGGAGGCTTCCCCCGACATAGGTACCGAGGAGGGTGCCCGACGGGCTCAGCTTCGTGACGTTGCTGTCACCGGCCGCCGTGCCCGGGGTCCCGTTGCCCTTGTTCACCACCCAGATGTTCCCGCCCGGATCGATGGCGACACCCTCCGGATGGCTTCCGGCCGCGTAGGTGCCGATCGTGGCGCCGGACGGGCTCAGCTCGGTGACCGTGCCGTCCATCGGACCCGTTCCCTGCGATCCGTCTCCCTTGTTCGCCACCCATACGTTCCCGGTCGCGTCGATGGCGATGCCTCCCGGCGAACTTCCCGCGACGTAGGTGCCGATGAGGCTGCCGGAGGGGCTCAGCTCGGTGACGTTGCTGTCACCCGGTGCCGTTCCCGGGGTACCCGCAGTCTCGGAGGCCGCGCCCCAGTTCGTCACCCAGACGTTTCCCGATTTGTCGATGGCGATGCCTCCCGCCGGGTAGCTCCCCACGACATAGGTGCCGATGACGGTGCCGGACGGGCTCAGCTCCGTCACGTTGCTGTCGCCCGGCGCGGTTCCCGGCGTTCCGTCGCCGTAGTTCTCCACCCAGACGTTTCCGGGACCGTCGATGGCGATGCCGATGGGAACCGATCCGGCTACGTAGGTGCCGATGACCTTGCCGGAGGGATTCAGCTCGGTGACGTTGCTGTCAGCCGGTGAGGTTCCCGGGGTTCCATTGCCCCCGTTCGCAACCCAGACGTTTCCCGAGGCGTCGATCGCACTGCCGAAACAGGAGCTTCCGGCTACGTAGGTTCGGACGACGGTTGCAGGCGCCGGAGCAGTCGTGGTCGATGTGCCGCATCCGGCCAGACCTGCGATCAGGGCGATTCCCACGAAGCCGGAGCCCACTCGGGAGGTACGCGTCGGAACCGACGTCCTCCCCGGGAATCGTCGGCGGACCATCACACAGCCACCCGCACGCTCTCCGGCGGCACGAGCGACAGCCTCGAGGCCAAGCGGTCCGCACCTACCTCGACCCGATCGGCTGCAGACCGGATGCCGGGTCCACTCTGGCTGCCCGGCTGATCGACCGCGACGCCCTGCGTCGCTCCAGGTGGATCGACCACCTGGCCGGTCGTCGACTCCGGGCTCGAATTCTTCACGGTCACCGCCCACTCCTGTGAGACACGTGCGGGCTTCGGGGCCGGCGGTCCCTCAATCGCCCACACCTGCGGTATCGACGTTCCGGCGGGTCACCTGTAGTCGCGCCGCACCCGTGCACCGGGTCAGGCCGGGAGGCGGTCGCCGTCCTGTCGCGGACGCATCCGAAATGGGAACCGGCGGTCGCCAGGGATTCAGGTGCACTCCCGTAGTCCGTGGGAGGCGGTCGGACAGAGGGGCCTTCGGGACCCGCTTGTGCGTCGGCAACGGGCTCGGACACTCCTCCCACGTACTCCGGAGGTCCGTCCGACCGACTCGACCGGACGAGACGCCGTCCATGGCCTCCCAGATCGAACGGGAGTAGGTTCGACAGATCCGGTTCGACCACGGGGCGACCGACGGCAGGCAGGGCTGACCATGACCGCGAAGACTGATGACGCACGCGGGCCGGCCGCCTCCGAGGTGAGCTACCTGCGCAAGCTGGTAGAGGAGCTGCGCCTCGAGCTCGAGTCGGGTGCGGCACTCCTGGCCACCGAGCGGCAGCGCTGGGCCACCGAGCGAGAGCTCGATCGGACCCAGGCCCGCGAGGCGGTGGACGCCCTGCGGGTCGAACTCGAGGCATCGGCCCTCGAACGGAACGCCGCGGTGCAGGACACGGCTGCACAGGCGGCGGACGAGGTCGCACAGCTCGAAGCGACCGTGAGAGAGCTCCGGCTCGCCCTCGACTCGGCGCAGGATGATGCACGCAGAGCCCGTGAGGCGCTCGAGCGCAGCTTCCGCGACGAGCGCCAGCAACTGCAGGAGACCATCGCCGGGCTGCGCGTCCGACTGGAGGCGACCGGTGCCAGCTGACCCGTCCGACACGCCGAGCCACGGCGACCAGGCCAAGCGCCTGCACTTCGCCGAGACCCTCCTGCACGTGTCGCGGACGGTGTCGGCCATGGAGACACTCGACGAGGCGCTCGCCGCACTCGTGGAGATGACCGTCGAGGCGACCGATTCCGACCGCGGAACGCTGTTCCTCAACGACGCCGCGACCGGAGAGCTCTACTCGCGGGTGCTGAAGGGCGGGCAGACCCAGGAGATCCGCCTGCTCAACGATGTCGGCATCGCCGGCCGGGTCTTCACCACCCACGAGTCCCTGATCATCGAAGACGCCTATGCGGATCCTCGTTTCAACCGCGACATCGACGAACTGACCGGGTACACGACACGCAATATCGTGTGCGCCCCGATCAAGACCGCACGTGGCGTCGTCATCGGTGTCGCTCAGGTGCTCAACAAGAACTCCGGAGCCTATGACGAGGACGACCTCGCCCTGATCGAGGCCATGACCACCCAGGCGTCCGTGGCCCTCATGAGCGCTTCGCACCTCGAGGCCGTCGACGCCCGACGCTCCGAGGAGATGGGCTTCCTCCGGCTCGTCTCGGACCTGACGGCGGAGCTCGATCTGGACTCGCTGCTCGAGAAGGTGATGGCCGAGGCCACCCGCATGCTGCGCGCCGAGCGGTCGACGCTCTTCCTCCTCGACGAACGCACCGACGAGCTCTTCGCCCGGGTCGCCGAAGGCGATTCCGTGGGCGAGATCCGCTTCCCGTCCACCGCGGGCATCGCCGGCACGGTGTTCACCACCGGGGAGAGCATCACCATCGCCCACGCCTACGCCGACCTGCGGTTCAACCCGGACCTCGACCGACGGACCGGGTTCTTCACCCGCTCGATCCTGTGTGTGCCCGTCATCAGCAACGACGGCCGCATCATCGGTGTCACCCAGGTGCTCAACCGGCGTGGCGGTCCCTTCACCGCCGAGGACGAGCAGCGGCTCAAGGCCTTCACCGCACAGGTGTCGATCGCGCTGCAGAACGCCAAGCTCTTCGACGACGTCCAGAACATGCGCAACTACAGCGAGGCCATGCTGGCCAGCATGTCGAACGGCGTGCTCACCCTCGACAAGACCGGAACCGTCGCCACCTGCAACGACGCCGGACGTCGGATCCTCGGTGCCGGGGCGGCGACGATCGTCGGCCGCCACCACGCCGAGGTGTTCGGCGCGGCCGAGGAGATCATCGGCGCCATGGTGGCCCGCGTGGCGGAACACGCCGTTCGCGCGCCCGAGCTGGCGATGGACGTCGACGTGCCACGACTGTCCGATCCGGGTGCCGGCGGAGCCGAGGGGGTCGTGTCCGCCAACGTCAGCGTGCTCCCGCTCATCGGCGGCAGCGGCGAGCACCTCGGGACGATGATCGTCATGGAGGACATCAGTGGCGAAAAGCGGGTGCGGTCGACCATGGCCCGGTACATGGACCCGGGACTGGCGGACCAGCTCCTGAGGGGAGACGAGGACCTCCTCGGCGGAAGGAGCGTCGAGGCAAGCGTGCTCTTCTCCGACGTCCGGAGCTTCACCACGCTGGCCGAGGAGCTCGGGCCGCAGGCCACCGTCACGCTCCTGAACGACTACTTCACCATCATGGTGGAGTGCATCCAGCAGCAGGGGGGCATGCTCGACAAGTTCATCGGTGACGCGATCATGGCGGCTTTCGGGTTGCCGGTCCCCCACGAGGACGACGCCGACCGCGCCGTGCAGGCGGCCATCTCCATGATCTCGTCGCTCTTCGAGTGGAACCACCAGCGCGTCCAGGACGGACGTCGTCCGATCGACATGGGCGTCGGCATCAACACCGGCACCGTGGTGGCCGGCAACATCGGCAGTCCCAAGCGCATGGACTTCACCATGATCGGCGACGGGGTGAACCTCGCGTCGCGCCTCGAGAGCGCCTGCAAGGAGTACAGCGCCCGCATCCTCATCAGCGAGTACACGTTCGGACAGCTGAAGGGCGTGTACCGCATCCGCGAGGTGGACCACGTCGTGGTCAAGGGCAAGACCCGACCGGTCGCGGTCTACGAGGTCCTCGACTACCACACGCCGCAGACCTTTCCCAACCTCATGGATGCGGTCAACCACTTCCGCGACGGCATGGAGAAGTACCGGGCCGGCAACTGGGACGCCGCCACCGGCGCGTTCCGCGAGACGCTCCGCGCCAACCCCGACGACGCCCTCGCCCACACCTACATCGAACGGTGCGCCGTCCTGCAGGCGAACCCTCCCGTTGCCTGGGACGGCGTCTGGGTGATGACCTCCAAGTAGCCGCCGGGCCCGAACGGGCCACGGTGCGGACGGCCCGCCGGGCGGGTCAGAGGATGATGAGGGGGATCACGGCCTGGACGGTCGTCACGGTCTTGACCTTCTTCTTCCCGTTCAGCGTCGTCACCGTCTCCGTCACCTTCACCGTGATCGAGCTCGGCCCGACGGCCTGCTTGGCGCTCACCACACCCGACAGCACGCCCGTCGAGGAGAGCTTGAGACCCTTCGGCAAGGTCACCTTCCCCCACTTGAGCACCGTCGCATACGGGCTCGCGCTCAGGCCGGCACCTGCCGCCTGCAGGGTCACCGGACCGTAGGAGGAACCATGGGTGGCGGTCGGGAGGGTGACCGTCGTGACCTGGAACCCCAGGACCGCATAGGTCTGGGGAGATCCGTCAGCCGCCCCCCAGAGCACACCGGCGCCGACGTGGGCGACCAGGGTGCAGTTCCCCACGGAGATGGTGCTCACCACCCCGCCGGACACGGTGCAGACCGACGTCGTCGAGGACGTCACCGACGTCGCCCCGTCACCGCCCGTCGTCACCGAGGGGGTGAACACGTCACCCAGGTAGGCCTGGGCCGGCAGGTTGACGATCGACACGGTCGGCACGTGACTGCCCACCGTCAGGGTGAAGGACTGCTGGGCGTCCGCACCGCTGGCGTTGTGGGCCACCAGGGTGATCGGGAACGAACCGGACTCGGTCGGTGTGCCGGCCAGGATGCCGTGGACGAGCGTGACCCCGTTGGGCAGGGTCCCCGTCTCGGTCACCGTCGGGATCGGGAAGCCGGTGGTGCCCACGGTGAACGTGCCCGGCACGCCCACGCTGAAGGCGATCGCCGCCGCAGACGTGATCGACGGTGCCGTCAGCGGGGACACGATGCAGTCGGCGGCGGCATTGGAGAAGAACTTCTGCATGGTGTAGCTGACGCCGTCGGAGCCGGTGAACGTCGAGTGCTGCGCGTTGCAGACGTCCCCGATCTCCCCGTTGGCCGTGTCGTACCAACCGATCGGCGGGCCGATGACGGTGGCGAACCCGACGTCGGGATCGGTGATGGTCTCCACCAGTTCGTGGGAGACCGTCGCGGTCTCGTTCTCCGCGGGCGTTCCCGACCCGCAGCCGGTCTCGAGACCGCTGCCCGGCTGGTTGTCGGGCATCACCTGGTAGGTCGCGGTGACCCCTGCGTAGTCGAACGTCCCGTGGTAGGCACAGAACCCCCCGGACACGCCGGAACAGCTGCCGCCCTGGCAGATCTGCTCGCCGTGGGGGAAGAAGAGTGCGTAGCTGGTGTTGGCGTCGGGGACGGGCAGATGGCCTGCGGCGATCTGCGCCGCCAGTTCGCTGACGACGGCGGAGTCGTTGACGACGGAGCCGGCGTGAGCGGGGGCCGGGGTGATGCTGTAGGTGCCCGCGTAGCTTCCCCGCCCGATGGTCTGGCCGGTGCCCCCGACGGCGGGGGTGTCGTACTCGTGGAGCCAGTCGAGGACCCCCGAGCCCAGGAACTGGCCGATGAAGTCGGCGGTGGTACTACCGCTGCCGACGTAGGGGGCATAGCTGCCGGACCCGTACAGGACACTCACCGACTTCATGGACGAGAGCACCGGCCCACCCTCGTAGGTGAGGTGGGCGCCGGACGGAGCGCTGAAGGAGCGGACGCCCTCCGGCACCCTGGGCGTGAGGCCGGGGCGCAGCCCCGTTCCCGGGTTGACCGGCAGCGCCGGGTGCGAGCCCGTTGCGCCAACGGCGGTCCCCCCGGGCGTCGTCGCCTGCGCGGTGCCGACCCCGGTCCCCGCGATGCCGACGATCACCAGGAGTGCCGAGACGGCGACAAGTGCGACGGCTGCCCTCCGACGCCCCGTACCGCTGTGTCGGCCCTGCTGTCCGGTCATCGGAGCCCCTCTCGGCAGTGCGATCAAGCCGATGACCGCGGTCACCCACGGCAACTGGGGGCAACGTAAGGGAATTGTGGCGGTAGGTCAACCGGTTCGTGTCGGAACAGCGCGGCCGTGCCCGCCCGCGACGGACGGTGCGGTCACGCCGCACGCGACCGGAGGGACGTAGGGTGGTCGACGCGGGATGGAAGCGGTCCGGGTGCCGGCGGAACGGCCACCGACCCGACAACGGGAGGAGGGTCGGCGATGGACCTGGACCGGCAGTTGACGCAGTACGAAGTCGAGGTGGGCGAGGCGATGGGGGCCCGTCGGGACGCCGCCCTCCGGTTGCGCGATGCCATCGCCAACGACGTGACCGGCTACGACGACGGGATGGCCGTCGTCCGGGCCGGCAAGACGATGGAGATCCTGGTCCCGCCGGCGGCCGGTCAGATCCGCCAGACGATGAGCGACGCTATCGCCGAGTTCGAGGCGGCCCGTCACCGATTCCGACTCGCGTTGGTGGCGGTGGCCGTGGACAACGGGCTCACCGCCCGCCAGATCGGCGACGCCTTCGCCTTCTCGCGGCAGCTGGCCAGCCGGTACCTGAAGGAGGCCCGCGAGAGGTGGCCGGAGCTCGAGCACCCGATGGATCTCGAGCATCTGGCGGTGGACGGGCAGGGCGAAGGCGACGGGCACGGCGTGGACGACGCGCACGGCGTGGACGGCGGAGCGCACCGCACGTTGTCAGCCCCCGGGGGCACAGGCGACTGAGTTCCCCGTCCGCATCCCCGGACGCTCCGGGGCGGTACGTCGGCCGATCAGCTCCGGGACGGCACGCTCAGCGGCGGGACGGTGCTGCTCGGCACGGTGACCGGTCCACCCCCCGCAGGTGTCGACGTGGAGCCCGAACCGCCGACGCCGACGGCCGGGTTGCCCGCTCCGGTGGTGAGCACGAGCAGCGCCTCCAACGTCCCGGTGCTCGCCGTGGTCACGAACCCGGCGATGCTGGGATTGGCGATGCCCCACGTGGCAAAGGTGATCGGCACGTCGGCGAGCACCGACACGGAGCCGGCCGAACGCTCGAACTGCACCGGGAAGGTCACCGTATGGGTCTCCCCGTGCATCGTCAGCGTCCCCGTGGCCCTGGCGTGCCCGACCTGGCCGACCGCCGGGGCCGGGCCGAGCACGATCGGTGATGTCAGCTGCAGGCTCGCCGTCGGGTAGGCGGTGACGTCCATGATCCGTCCGTCGAACTGGGCGTTGCGCTGCGACTGGTCGCTCGCCACCGACGACATGTCCACGGTCACCCTCCCCCCGGTCACGGTGGTCCCGTGCACCGTGAACGTCCCGGACACGGTGGAGCTGCGCCCCACCGCTGTGGTCTGTTGGCCGATCAGGACCTCGCTCACCCGGTAGCCCACCTGCGAGCCCGTACCGACCGACCAGATCCCCGAGATCCCGGACGTTCCGGCTGCGGTGGTGGACGATGATCCCGCCCCGCCCGCTCCTGCCGCCGGCAGCGACAGCGCGGCCGGCGGCGGGCCCTCGACGAAGTGGATGTAGACGAACGGTCCACCGACGGCCAGGACCACCACCACGGCCACACCGCCGGCGATCCACCACCGCAGCCGTCCTCTGCCGCCCGGCCCCGCGGATCCGCCGGCACCACCCGTGGGGTTGTCCATGTCCGGGACGCTACCCCTGTTGCATCTGGAGAAGCGGTCGCCCTGGACCCCACTTGCCGGACCGGCGAGGATGAGGGACGTGCCCGACCGGATCGCCTTCCTCCAGCACAGCACATCGGACGTCCCCGGGCTGCTGGGCGAGTTCGCCGGCGAGCTCGGGTTCGCCGTGTCCGTCCACCGTCCCGACCGCGGTCCGGACTCGCTCCCGCTGCCCGGTTCGTTCGACCTCCTGGTGGTGATGGGCTCGGTCGAGTCCGTCTACGACGCCACGATCCCGTGGATCGACCCTGAGCGGGACCTGGTCGGCGACGCGGTGGCGGACGACGTGCCGGTGCTCGGCATCTGCTTCGGAGGCCAGCTGCTGGCTCAGGTCATGGGTGGATCGGTGGCCAGGGGCGAACGCACCGAACTGGGTTGGTCGACCATCCGTACGGAGGATCCGGAGCGGGTCCCGGCCGGACCCTGGCTCAACTGGCACGACGATGTGATCACGTGCCCGCCCGGGGCCGAGCCGGTCGCGGCTACCGACCTGGCCCTGCAGGCCTTCGTCCAGGGGATCCACACCGGGGTCCAGTTCCATCCGGAGGTCACCTCCGGGGTCGTGCACGGCTGGATCGACGATGCACGGGATCGGGACGGGGTGGCCGACGAGGACGTCACATCCCTCCTGTCCGGCTTCGTCGAGGGTCGGCCCGGGTCGAAGTTGCAGGCCAGGGCCTTGTTCACCGGTTTCCTGGCCCGGAGCGGCCGGGCGGTCTGACCCACGGGAGCGGGGGGGTGGTGTTGCACTCGGGTCGTCGACGTGGTTTGCTGTTAGCACTCGACACCCACGAGTGCTAACGATCACGGAGGAACACCTGATGGCAAAGCTCATCACGTTCGACGAGGAGGCCCGCCGGGCCCTCGAGAGCGGCATGAACAAGCTCGCCGACGCTGT
>Ga0209698_10004474_pt1 | contig 15316 bp, 13 predicted proteins | sample LitLauG_LLR_2012_FD_187203 | JGI IMG/M metagenome (GOLD analysis project Ga0209698, IMG submission 187203) | Freshwater sediment microbial communities from Pennsylvania, USA - Little Laurel Run_MetaG_LLR_2012 (SPAdes) (version 2) | ecosystem: Environmental > Aquatic > Freshwater > Creek >...
CCTTTATACGTGCCGCAGCGCTATGGCCCGCGCAACGACGGCAACGTGTCCATTCCCCTGCGGCAGCTCAACCTGAGGGCGCTGGGTGACAAGGACTTCAGCGGCGGCACCCGCGGCGGCGGCCCCGGATTTGGCGGGGTCGACACCGGATTCAGCCACGGTGGCCAGATCCACGGTGCGGTCGAATCGCAGCCGCACGACATGGTGCACGTGCTGGTGGGCGGCAGCGATGGTGACACCCGGATGCCCGGGCTCATGTCGGTTCCCGACACGGCGGGCCTTGATCCGATCTTCTGGCTGCACCACGCCAACGTCGACCGGCTGTGGGAGGTGTGGCGGCGTAACCCGCCCACGAATATGAACCCGGACGACGCCAATTGGCTCAATGGCGCCGCCGCGCTCGGCGATCGCGCCTTTGTCATGCCCATGCCTGGTGCCGCGAGCTGGACCTATACCCCGGCTCAGGTAAGCGACCTGTCCAAGCTCGATTACGCGTACGATGACGTGTCATCGCCTGCGCAAGCGCCGCGGGCGGGCGCAAGAATCCAGCGCCTCGTCCCAAACCTTGCAGCAGGCCGCACGCTGGCCGGGGGCACCCCCATGGCGCATAACAAAACCGTGGAATTGCTGGGCGCGAGCAAGCAGCGCATCAGCGTGGCCGGTGTCGCGGCGCATGCATCGGTCGCACTCGACGCCGCGGTTCGCAACCGACTGACGGCCAGTTTGCGCCAGGTGCAGGCGACACCGGCATCGGAACCGGACCGGGTCTTCCTGAACCTGGAGAATGTGCGCGGGCTGCACGACGCCATCGCCGTCAACGTCTACATCAATCTGCCCGACGGCGCCGATCCGGAGCAGCACCCCGAACTCCTTGCCGGGAGCGTCGGCCTCTTCGGCGTAAGCAAGGCCAGTGCGCCCGACGGCCAACATGCGGGAAACGGGCTCACCTTGGTCATCGAAATATCCGATGTCATCGACACCCTGCATCTTGCCAACCGGCTCGATGCCGCCCATCTCGACGTGCGACTGGTGCCCGTGAACCCCGTGCCCGACGCAGCCCAGCTCAGCATCGGCCGCATCAGCGTATTTCGCCAGAGCGCTTCCTAGCGCAGCGCGGCATGGCCAAAGCCACGCAGCCCGGCTCCACGGTGCATATCGTGCTGGGCGCCGCCAGTGCGCTGGCTTGGTTGTTGCTGGCCCTCGACCGCCATGCCGATCCAGGTGCCGGCGTCTGCGCGGCCGTGCCAGCGGGGCCCGTGGCCTTTGCCGCCGTGCATCCCGCGGCCGCCAGCCTCGTGCCGCTGCTGCACTGGATCACCGGCTGGACGCTGATGTGTGCGGCGATGATGCTGCCCCTGCTCCTTGCGCCCTTGATATTCGTGCGCGACCGCAGCTTTGCGGATCGGCGCCGCCGGTCGATGTTCCTGTTCGTCGTCGGGTACTGGGCCGTGTGGATGGTGGCCGGACTGGGCCTGCAGGTCATGGTACTGGCTGCGCATGGGCTTGCGCCTGGGCCCCTGGCCTGGTCGCCTGCGGCATTGGTGGCGCTCATCTGGCAGTTCTCCCCGGCCAAGCAATGGGCGCTGAACCGCTGTCATCGCCTGCCGGCGCTGGCCGCTAGCGGTGCGGCGGCGGATCGCGATGCCCTGCTCTTCGGGTTGCGCCATGCCGGCGCCTGCGTGGCTGCATGCTGGGCGCTGATGCTGCTGCTGATGAGCCTGGACGGCATGAACGGGCCGGCCATGGTGGCCGTGACCCTCTTCGTTCTGGCCGAACGCTTCGAGCGGCCGGCCGCGCGCCGGTGGACCTGGCGCTGGCCCGGGCGCCTGTTGCGCATCGCCGTCGCACAACTGCGCGCGCGCGCTGCGGCTGCGCTCGCATACCCGCAAGGCCTAGCGGTGCGGCGTTGAACCGGGTGCGCGGGGCCGCCGGGCGGCGGACCGGCAGCGCGCCTATTGGCTGATGCTTGCGGCGCTCAAAAGGCCGATTGCCACCGAAAAGGTGGCCACCATGATGGCCGACGACATATGGCCCTCTTCGATCCGCTTGGCCTGCCGGCGCAGCAGGAGAAACACCAGCAGCTGGACCGCGCAGGTGATCGCGCCCCAGACAGCCATTTCCACCAGGGACTGCGTGTAGTAGATGGCCGAGACCAGCGGAAAGGTGAACCCCAGCACCGCGCCGGCCAGCGTCACCGACACGGCGCTGTTGTCGTGCGCGATGAGTTCGAAATCCGGGTACGGCGTGACCTTGACGTAGATGGCGACGAAGGCAATCAGCAGGACTACGGCCGTCCCCAGGTAGCTCGCGAAGGCAACGATGGCATCGAACACGGCAGCTCCTTTAGCCCGAGATGTAATGGGGAACAAAATGGCTCATGTTGGTCGTGACGGGCGAGGCGTCCTCGCGGATGCACATGCCGGCGGGCTGGCCGTCAACCAGCCAGGATCCGATCACCGGGTAGGCGCCGTCGACGTTCGGTAGTTCGCACAGCGCCTGGTAGACGTATCCCTCGGCGCCATAGGGCCCCTTCCCTTTGACCAGCACCTGGCCCTCGCGCACCAGTTCGACGTTGGCACCCTCGCGCGAATACAGCGGCTTCCGGGCGTAGGAAACGAGGCGGCCGGGTTCGAAGTACGCCGGCAGCAGGTTCGGGTGATCGGGGTAGCGCTCCCAAAGATAGGGCAGCAAGCCCTTGCACGAGAGCACAGCCTTCCAAATGGGTTCGATGAACTGCGTTGAACTGGTCGGGATGTGCTGGCCGAATTCGTCGCGCATGAGCCATTCCCAGGGATAGAGCTTGAAGAGGGTCTCGATCTTGTCGCCTTGCACGTCGACAAAAGCGCGCTGCGCGCTGTCCCATCCGATCTGCTCGATGGGAATGTGCAGGGCCGTGCGGCCGGCTTGCACTAAGGTGTCCATCAGGTAGGTGATGCACACCCAGTCTTCTTCGTTGTCGGCCAGGTACGCCAGGTGGATGGGCGCTTCGCCGGGCAGGGACCGCCACTTTTCGATCAGGCGTTCATGCAGCGAATTGAACTGGTCCAGGTCCGGATAGCAGTCCTGCAGCCAGAACCACTGGCATACGGCCGACTCAAGCAAGGATGTGGGCGTATCGGCGTTGTATTCGAGCAGCTTGGGCGGACCCTTGCCGTCGTAGGCGAAATCGAAGCGACCGTAGAGCGAGAAATCCAGGTTCGTGGCCGACTCGGCGATGGACCGCCAGAACGGAGCCGGAATGCCCAGGCGCCCGAGTTCCTGATGGGACACGATGTGCTGCATCGCCCCCACGCACATTTCGTGCAGTTCCGCCGTTGCCGCTTCTATTTCCTCGACCTGCTTGAGCGTGAAGCGGTAGCAGGCGTCCTCCTTCCAATAGTTGTCCGCCGCGTGGAAGGACAGTCCGTTGGCCTCGAGGATCTGCGCATAGTTCTTGCGGGGTGTGATGCGCAGCCGTTCCATCAGCCACCTATCGAAAAGCCACGCCCGAATCCGCCAAAGCCGCCGCGACTAACGGTTCCCACATGGGCGACTTCACCGGAAAAAGCGCTTTCGCTGGTGATGCGGGTGCTGCGTGCGATCTGCGTGTCGCCGCTGGGCGAGACGATGACGGGGCGGCCGATGCCCGGATCCCAGTAGTACCGTGGCCCGAAATAGCCGTATGTCCCGCCCAATGCGCTCGAGCTGCCGTTGGTGCATGGGGCGCTGTCGCCCCAGTCCTTTTCGCACTCTTCCAAGGACGCGTAGCGGCGCTGCTGCAGTCCGAATTCCCGGCCGGAGTCGCAGGCTGTCAGGGATGCCAAGGACCCGAGCACCAGGAGCGCAACCTTGCGGGAGCGTTTCACCGGGAATTTCTCCACACGTACTGCGTTGTCCGGGCAACTACTGCTCTGCCGGCCGCGCTCCTACAGGCACACCCTCAGAAAATATATCACCCTCGCCGCAAACACGAATAAATACGGCCAGGGCGAATTTGGCAAACCCCGGCGCGCTGAAATAGCAGGAAAACGAAAATGCAAACCATTGCGACGAGCTCGCTGGACGGTCGCAGGCAGTGCATAAATAAATCGCGCGTCACGCTCGTTTGCACGTGCGCCGGTGTTCGGAAATACGGTCTAATACCGTGCGCCTTGCGCATACCGACGCACCCGGTGCGACTACGACGGGTCCAGTGGCGTCGAGCATGCTCCGCTATCACGGCCTGGTTCGCTCGGAGGTACCCCGGATGCTGCGCACCTTGTTCCACATGATCGGCAGCCATTACGCCAACGGCAACCTGGGTGCGGCCGAGTCCTCGGTGCGCAGTGTCCTGGCGGCTGTGCCCAACGATCCGGCATCCCTGCAGTTCCTCGGCCTGATGTACTACCGGACGGGGCGCAAGGCGGCGGCGATGGACATCCTGAACACCGCGCCGCCGCTTTGCGCTGCGCCGTCCCCGCAGCAACCCGCGCGCAGCGATGACTTCCTGGGCCGCAATGGATACAGCGCCACCGCTGCATGCCAGGTGCAAGCCACGCAGCGCAATCCCGATCTGGCACAGGTCTGGCTCGATCTTGCGCTGACGCTGGGCGAACTGGACCAGCCCGCCAGGGCTGTCGACGCCCTGCAGTACGCGCTGCTCGCGCAACCGGGGTTTCCCGCCGCGGTCCGGGCCATGGATTCGATGACGCGGCGGGCGGCGGTTTCCTTGCATGCAGGCGCGTTGTCCACCAATGGCGTAGGGCCCGAGCGCCTCGATGACGGCTCCGGCCGTGCGGTGCAGGCGTCCCGGCGTCCGATGGCGCTGGATCCGATGACCATGGACGAGGACGCCTAGCCCCAGCCGCGCTTCGCACGAGCCCCGCACCATCGAGCCCCGGATGGCGCCGCGAGGCAGCCGGTCAAGGCACCGATATTGCCGGTTTTTTCGCCCTCTGCGCTCTGGTGACCGGCGTCCCGCGGTCACGCGCCGCCATGCCATCGGGCTGGCCCTACAATGCGCCCGGGAAAAACATCGACCAAGAAAAACCTGCAGAGGGGAGTAATTCATGGATGCATTGGGCTCGCGCCTTTGGCAGTCCTGGTTCGTCGCCATCGTCCTGGGTCTGGGCGGCGCAGGCGCGAGTGCCGCCGAGGGGCCCGCTCCCAAGGAAGATCCCCAGAAAACCTTCGACAGCCTGCCGTGGAAGATCGGCCCCTTCAAGGGCGAAGTAGGCAGCAAGGCGACGATAGCCGTGCCGGACAAGGCGCGCTTCCTGTCGCAGGGGCAGACCGACAAATTCTTCGAGCTGACCGGAAACCTGCCGCACCCCGATGCCACGGTCATCGTGAGCGACGACTGGTTTGCCGTTTTCGGCTTTGCCGATTCGGGCTACATCAAGGACGACGAAAAAATCGACGCCGATGCGCTGCTCAAGTCGATGCAGGACGCCGATGCCGACGGCAACACGGAGCGCGAAAAGCGCGGCTTGCCGAAAATCCACACCATAGGCTGGGCCGTGCCGCCGCACTACGACGCCCAAAGCAAGCACCTCGAGTGGGGCGTGAAGCTCCAGTCCGAAGGCAGCCAGGGCTATGGCGTCAACTACACCGTGCGTCTGCTGGGCCGCACCGGCTACGAGAGTGCCGTGCTGGTGGTGGAGCCCGACAAGCTCGACGCGGGCATCGCCGACATGCGCAAGCTGCTCAAGGATTTCGAATTCAATTCGGGCGAGCGCTACAGCGAGTTCAAGGAAGGCGACCGCGTGGCCGAGTTCGGCCTGGGCGCCCTCATCGTGGGCGGCGCTGCCGCGGCGGCCGTGAAGACCGGGCTCTGGAAGGTGATACTGGGCGGCATCATCGCCTCCTGGAAGTTCATCCTGGCCGGTGTGGTGGCGCTGGGCGCCGGCATCAGGAAATTCTTCTCGCGCAAGAACGCATAGCGCCGGCATTGGCGGTGGACTATCACGAAGGTTTGGCGGGACTGATCGTCCTGTTCTACCTTTGGGACTGCCTGCATCTGCTGGATCCGGATCTGGTGGCGCTCGCGGCGGCAGGAGGCGGGCGGTGGCGCGTGCGTTTCGGTGCGCGCCGCTGGCAACTGGCGGGCAAGGAACCGCTGCTGGCCAATCCTTTCGACCCCGCCGAGATCCTGTTCATCCTCGGCTGGAGGGCCGGCAAGGGTCCTGCTCCCGAACCGGGTGATGCGGCCCCGGCGTGCCAGCCGCTCGTAGCGGTCGCCGCGGCGCTGATACTTCCTGGCCGGCTTTGCTGGGCCAGCTGGATGCTGGCCATCGTGGTCCTGCCGCCTGCGCTGGTGCTGCACCTGGGGCCCCTGCCGGTCATGGTGTGCGCCGGCGCGCTTTACCTCAACGTCGCGCTGACCGGCCTCGTCCTCTATCGTCGTCGGGACCGGCTGGGCCTGTCCGGCGGCAGCATCGTGAAAATCGGTGCCGAGTGCCTGCTGTGCATTCCCTATGGCGTGAACCTGGCGCGCAAGGCCGCGTTGGCCCTGCCGAGCCGGCAACTGCGTTTGCAGCAGCTTGGCGCACAAGTGCTCGACGCTGCGCAAAGGGCGCAGGCGTGGGAGGAATGCCGTGCACGCCTGGGCGAGCTCATGGGGGAATTCGATCCGGGCACGGCGGCGCATGAGGCGCTCGCGCAAGAGCAGGCGAGCTGGCGGATCAAGCGCTGACCGCGCAGCAGCCTTGGGGATTGGGCAGCGGCTGCTCGCCGGCAAAGTCTGCCACCCGGCCGATGACCCCGGGGGCGCAGGCAGTAGGCGCCGGGCTGCGACCCTAGCGCCGATCGGCGGGCACCAGGTCCCGGACGGCGAGCGCTGTGCCGCGCAAATGCTCCACGCGTATCGTGCGCCCGATCCGGTCCCGACCCAAAAGACGGTGCAGGTGGTCGACATCGCCCACCTCGGTCTCGTCCACCCTCACGATCCGGTCGCCATTGCGCAGTCCGGCGCGCGCAGCCGGGCTATCGGGGGCGACCTCATCCACGAGTATGGCGCTTTCCAGACCCAGGCCGTGATGCCGTGCCATGCGCCGCGCCAGGGGCACCGTGTGCGCAACCAGGCCGAGCCAGGCCCGGCGCACCTGGCCGTGTTGCAGCAGCTCGCTCACCACCCAGCGTGCGGTGTTGGCGGGCACGGCGAAACACAGCGCCTGGGCACCCGCGATGCTGGCGGTATTGACGCCGATGACGCGCGCGCGCGAATCGAGCAAGGGCCCGCCCGAATTGCCCGGATTGAGGCTGGCATCGGTCTGGATCACGCCGTCGATCAGGCGGCCGTTGCGCGCCCGCAGGCTGCGCCCCAAGGCCGAGATCACACCGGTGGTTACGGTATGGCCCAGTCCCAGGGGATTGCCGATCGCAATGGCCACCTGGCCCACCCGCAAGCGGCTCGAATCGCCCAGTTCCAGGTGCGGCAAGCGGCCTTGCGTACCGACATGGACCAAGGCGAGGTCGGTGTCCGCGTCGGCGCCGACGAGCCGGCCGGGCAGTTGCGTCTGGTCCTCGAACTGCACCTGCAGCGACGCGCCCGATTCGACGACATGGCTGTTGGTGACGAGGTAGCCGTCGGGCGTGATCAGAAAACCGGAACCGGCGCCGCCGCCGCGGCGCGAGCCCTCGGGTCCTTGCACGCGCAGCGAGACGACGCCGGCGCGCGCACGCTCGGACGTGTCGATGACCGTGCGCGAGTAGGCATCGAGCAGTTCGCTGTCGTCTAGGGTTTGCATTCTGGTCCAGCTCCTTGCGCTATCAAAGGCCCACCAGCCCCAGGCGCAAGCCATGGCGCACGGCTTCAGTGCGCGTGGTCGCGCCCGTCTTTTGCAATATCTGGGCCACATGGAACTTTGCCGTGTGGCTGGACACACCCAATGCCCGCGCGATGTCGCGATTGCCCAGGCCTTCGGCCATCAGTTCGAAAACTTCCAGTTCGCGAGGCGTGAGCGGCTCCTGCAGATCCGGCAGGGCCGCCGCCGCAAGCGGGGTACCGCGCAGCGGACCGCTGCCCGGGTCATATACGGCCAGGCCCAATGCCAGGGCGGCGACCGCGGCGCGCACGCGGGCGTCATCGGCATCGGCCGGCAAGCGCCCGTGGGCCCGCACGCCCGCGCCGTTGGGGAAAATCGACTCGAGCTGCGCGTCTCCCAGGAGCAACACGGGAACCCCCGCGGGCAATTGGTCGATCAGCCGCTGCGCGCCCGGCCGATCGACCCCCACCATGACAACCACGTCGGCGCCGTGCGCCGCGCCGGCCAGGGCCTCTTCGGGCGCACCGGCCCAGGCATGCCAGGGTTCGGCCTGCGCCTCATGCAGCAGTGCGCGCACCACATCGGCGGCGGCCCGTTGCACCGGGCTGAGGACCCGCACGTTCATGGCAGATCAGCACGTGCCGGCACGATGATGTTCGGCGATATCGATGCCCAGTTCCATCGGCTGCCCGCCGCGCAACAGGTGCAGGTGCAGGCGCGTGCCGATGCGTTCGGCGTCGAGCAACTCGCGCAGGGTTTCGACGTCGGCGACGGCGCGTTCGTTGGCCGAGACGATGATGTCGCCTACCAGCAATCCGGCGCGGGCGGCGGGACTGGCATCGCCGATGCCGGCAACCAGCAAGGCGGTGGTCGCGTTGGCCGCCACCGATTGCATGGCCGGCGAGAGCGCTACGGGCTGTGCGGCAATCCCAATATAGCCCCGCATCACGCGACCATGATCCACCAGTTGTCCCGCGATGCGCTCCAGGCTCGCCACCGGCAGAACCACGCCATGCTGGCGCGAATGCGCCGGGCTGGCGATGCCTATCAGTTGACCGCGCGCGTCGGCCACCGCCGCACCCACCAGCCCCGCGTACAGGCCGCCATCGAGGCGCAGCAGGCGATCCACCTGGCCGCCGCGCCAGGTGCGCCAGGCGCCGCCGGTGGCACCGATATGGCCGAAGCTGGCGTGGACCTGGCCGGAGGCATCACGCCCCACGGCAAAGACCACGTCCCCCACACGCAGTGGGGGCGTGGAGTGGCGTTCGACGGACGCAAGCTCCGGCGTCGGCACGGTTATCAGCGCCAGATCGGTTGCGAGGTCGACGCCGCGCACTTCGCCGACGACCGCTTGCGCATCGGCCTGGATCACCTGTACCTTGTCGGTTCGACCGATCGCCGTCACGGTGGTCAGGACGAGGCCCGGCCGCCAGATCACGCCGGCAGCCAGCCCGCGTCGACGTGTCGCCAGGCCCACGACGCCGGCGGCGACGCGCTCGACCGCATCGGCCAGCCCGGTAGGCAATTCCGGACGCGATCCGGAAACGGCAGCAGGTGATTCATTCATACGCTTGCACCTCTCACGTTGGCACCTCAGGAAGCCACATGCTGCCAGTGCCTTGGCGCTCGCACATCCGCTGACCGGCTAGCGGCGCCCTGCCCGATCGGCTAGCGTGTGGCAGCGCGGCCACTGCGTGTCGCCCGTCTAGGTGGCTGCGAAAGCGCGAAATTCAAGACCGGCACGTGACAAACGCGGGAGGGTCGCTTGGCCAAGGGTGCGTTGACCATTGCAGCGACGGGCTTGCAATTTGCATACGCGTGGGGCAGCCTTTGCCTGGCGCGCTGGCATTGCGTTCATCCGGCGCGCGCGCCGTGTTCCGTAGCAGCCGTCCCGGATGGTCCACCGCCCTGCCCTTTGCGCCATTGCCTGTCCACATGAACCCTGCCGCTCCGCCTCCCAGCCGCGAACAGCTTTTGTATTGGCTATACGAAGCCGCCGAAATCGAACATCAGCTGATGTGCTGCTATCTTTATGCCGCCTTCAGTCTCAAGCGCGTGGACCCGGCCTGGAGCGATGAACAATCGGCCGCGGTACAGCGTTGGCGCCAGTCGATCATGTCGGTGGTGTTCGAGGAAATGACCCACCTTGCGCTGGTGGCCAATCTGGCGCAGGCGCTGGGAGGGTCGGTGCACGTGGGGCGGCCGCCCTTTCCGGTGGACGCCGGACCCTACCCGGCGGGGTTCGTCATCCGGCTGCAGCCTTTTTCGATGGCAACCATCGAGCACTTCAAGTTCCTGGAGCGCCCCGCAGGCCTGCAAATGAGCGACGCCGGCGGGTTTTCCGCGCTAGGTCAGTATCGGCGCCACGTGCCCGCCGAGCGCCTGAGCCCGGGCGCGCGGGACTACGCGACCGTGGGCGAACTCTATGAGGTGCTGGCCGGCGCGCTGCAGGCCTGTGCCGCCGAAGCGGGTGAGGCCACCTTGTTTTGCGGCGATCCGCGGCGCCAGGTCGACGCCACGCTGGTGCCCCTGGCGGGAATCGTCGCGGTCACGGATCTGCGCAGCGCGCTGCAGGCGATCACCACCATCGTCACGCAGGGCGAAGGCGCAGGCGGCGAACAGGTCGATTCGCACTTCTCCCGCTTCACCCGCATCGGCGACGAACTCGCCGCGATGCGTGCCGCGGATCCGGCCTTCCAGCCCGCCTGGCCGGCAGCAACCAACCCGGTGATGAATGCGCCGGTGCACAGTTCGAGCGAGCGCGTTCACATCAGCGAACCGCGCATCGCGCGCTGGCTCGACATCGGCAACGCGCTGTACACCACTTCGCTGCGCTGCCTGCTGCAGGGCCTGGGCGCGCACGACCGGCCCGCCAAGGCCACCTGGCTGGCAGCCAGTTTTGCCCTCATGCGCGCACTGATGCCGGTCGGCCAGGGCCTGGCTGCCCGCCCGGCGACCACGGCGGCCGACGGGCCGCATGCCGGGCTTACCTTCACGCCCTTGCGCACGCTCGCCGCGTTGCCGCTCGACGGTGCCGCCGCGTTCGTCGCCGAACGGCTGGGGCAATTGCGGCAACGGGCCACCGACCTGCCGCTCACCCTCGTGGCGGGCGAATCCGCGGCGACCTGGCGTGAGGTGATAAACCTGCTGGCCGCGCAGGAGGCGGCGCTCAGGGCGCTCGCGGGGCCTGCAACAGCACTCGGGGCCGGCTCCACGCCGGCTATGCCAGCGGTGGCTGCGGCCGCGCCCGTGGCGCCGCCACCTCAGGAAGCGAAGGTCGAGGTTGCGCGGGGCCAGGCCGCGACGATATTTTTCGAGGCCCGCCGCTGCATCCACTCGCGCCATTGCGTGCTCGATGCACCAACGGTCTTCAAGGCCAACACGCCGGGCGAATGGATCTATCCGGATACCGTCCCGGTCGAGGCCCTGGTCGCCGTGGCGCAAAGCTGCCCCTCGGGCGCCATCCGCTACGAGCGTCACGATGGCGGCGTCCCCGAGGGTGCACCCCGGGTGAACCAGCTGCGCATCCGCGAGAACGGGCCCTACGCCCTGCATGCGCCTTTGTCGGTGGCGGGCGCAGACGACGGTTTTCGCGCCACGCTGTGCCGCTGCGGACAATCCCAGCGCAAACCCTGGTGCGACGGTTCCCACGTGGCTGCGGGCTTTGTCGCCAGCGGCGAGCCGCCCACGCTCGGCGTCGATCCCTTGCCGGCGCGCGACGGTCCGCTGGCGGTAACGCCGCTGCGCAACGGGCCGCTGCAACTGGAGGGCAACCTGGAGATCTGCGCCGGCACCGGTCGCACCGTGGCCCGCGTTACCACGGCCCGGCTGTGTCGCTGCGGGCAGTCCAAGAGCAAGCCCTTTTGCGATCTGTCGCACCTCGCCGCGGGCTTCGTCGCCGACGGCGCGCCTTGATGACGATGCATGGGCCAGTGCGTTTTTATGGGGCGCCCCGAGCTGCGTGGAGCGCCGGCTGCTTCATGGCGATCGGTCGAAATTTGGGACGCGTGCCTGCCCGCTGCGCCGCGATGGGCGCCGAGTTAGGAATTCGTATACCGCGCAGGACGGGCTAGGTCGGACGCTCTGAAGGCTCGGCGGCCGCGCGTCGATCGGCCAGATCGCGCGACATCCGGCGCACGGTCGACTCGTCGATTTCGTAGAAGCACAGCGCAATCGCCGCGACGGCGGCGGCGAGCGCCGGAATGAGGCTCATCATCAAGACCATGCCATGCAGCGTCGCGGCCGATTGCACGGCGCCCGGCTGGTAGCCGAAGTATCCCAGCAGCCAACCGGCTCCCGCGCCGCCGAGCGCCCAGCCGAGCTTCTGCGTGAACGATGCCGCGGAAAACACCAGACCGGTGGCGCGCCGGCCGGATTTCCATTCGGAAAAATCGGCGGTGTCGGCGTACATCGCCCAGACCAGCGGAGAGGTCGGTGCCACGCACAGGTTGATGAGGGTGTTGCCCGCCCAGACCCAGACGATGCGGTCAGTCGGCACGAAGTAAAAACCCGCAGTGACCACGGCGGTCAGGGCCATTGAGCCGATATACAGGCGGCGCTTGCCCAGGATGCGGGCCAGCGGTGCCGTGGCCATCACGCCGATGATGTAGGCCAGAGCCCCGGTGGTCATCACAGGCCCGAAGTAGCCCTTGCCATCTGGCACGACGTTCTCGAAATAGAAGATTCCCACCGCGCTGCGGATGTTGCCAAAGGCCAGTGCGGCGATGCCCACCACGCACAGCACGACCCAGGGCCGGTTGCGCGTCAGGTCGGCGAGGTCTACGCGCAGGCGCGTCTTTTCCCGGCATTCGGGAGCGACGCGCTCGCGCGTCATGGTGAAGGTGGCGATGAACAAGAACACGGCCGCCGCCGCGTAGATGATCATGGTCGCCTGCCAGCCCGCGGCCGAGTTTTCGTCGCCACCGAAATACCGCGCCATCGGCAGCGCCGTGTTGACGATGATGAACACCGGCAACATCGCCATCACGAAGCGAACCGAGCTCGCTGCCGTGCGCTCCTGCGAATCGGGCGTCAACACGCCCAGCAGAGCCGAATACGGGATGTTGATGGAGGAATACGCCACCATCATCAGGCTGAGCGTGACATAGGCGTAGACCACGCGCGCCGGCCCGCCGAAAGTCGGCACCGTAAAGGTCAGCACCGCGCTCACGGCCAGCGGCAGCGCCATCCACAGCAAGTAGGGCCGAAAGCGCCCCCAGCGTGTGCGCGTCCGATCGGCGATTGCCCCGATCACCGGGTCGATGACCGCATCGCCCATGCGGGTCAGCAGCAGCATCGTGCCCATGGCAGCGGCGCTAAGCAGGAAGACATCGGTGTAGAACTTGGCGATGAATATGGCGAACATCTGCCAGAACAGGTTGGACGCGAGATCGCCCAGGCCGTAGCCGAATTTCTCCCTGACCGAGAGCCGGTCGGCCTGGGCGACGGGCGCCGCGGCGGTCATGGCGTGTCCCGCAGGCCCGACGGCGCCGCGACGGGGTCGGCGCACGGACGAAGGAACTGCCGCAGCATGAGCGCGCTGTCCTTGGGGGTGCGCTGCAGGTTTTGGTAATCGACATGCACGATGCCAAAGCGCTTGGACAGGCCGGAGGCCCATTCGAAATTGTCGAACAGGCTCCACACGAAGTAGCCCCGCAGATCAACGCCGCGGTCGATGGCGTCGGCAGCCGCCGCGATGTGGGCGAGCAGATACCGGACACGTGGCGCATCGTGCACCTGCCCCCCCTCGATCGTGTCGCGGAACGCGGCGCCATTTTCAGTGATATACAAGGGCGGGAGCGCATAGTCGCGCTTGAGCCGCAGGAGCAGTTCGGTTAGGCCTTGGGGGTACACCTCCCAGCCCATGTCGGTCAATTCGACCTGCGGACCGTGTTGCGGCGGTTCGCCGGAGGCGGACGCGAGCGAGCGCGTGTAGTAGTTGATGCCCAGGTAATCCAAGGGTTGCGCGATGGTCCGTAGATCGCCCTCCTCGACCGGGGGGGCATCGCTGCCCAGGTGGTCGAGCACGTCGTGCGGATAGGCGCCCCGAAAAAGGGGGTCCATGTACCAGCGGATCGTCAGTCCGTCTTCGAGCAGCGCCCTGCTCCGATCGGCATCGGAGTCGGTGGCCGGGTGCACCGGCGACTGGTTCAAGACGATGCCCAAGGCACCGCGATAGCCGGACGAACGCATCGCCTGCAGGGCCAGGCCGTGGCCCAGCAGCAGGTGATGCGAAACGCGCATGGCGGTCGCGCGATTGCGAATGCCGGGCGCAAAAATGCCGCTCTCATGCCCCAGCGTCGCCACGACCCAGGGCTCGTTGACGGTGGCGATGGCGGCGATGCCGTCGATTTCCCGCGCCACATGCTGCGCGTAATCGCAAAACCGCAGTGCCGTATCGCGCGCAGCCCAGCCGCCGGAATCCTGCAGTGCCTGCGGCAGGTCCCAGTGGTACAGCGTGGCATGGGCCGCGATACCGCGCTGCTGCAGGCCATCGACCAGGCGCCGGTAAAAATCCATCCCGGCGCGATTCCAGGCGCCGCGCCCCAGCGCTTGCACCCGCGGCCAGGAAATCGAGAAACGATAGGCGCCCACGCCCAGGCTGGCGATGAGATCTAGGTCCGCCTCGAGCCGGTGATAGTGGTCGCAGCTCACGTCGCTGTTGCTGCCGTCAACGATGGCGCCGGGGATGCGGCAGAACGTATCCCAGATGGACGGGCCGCGTCCGTCGACAGCAACGGCCCCTTCGATCTGGAAGGCCGAGGTGGCAACCCCCCACAGGAAGTCCTGGCCAAAGCGGCTGCGCAAGCGCGCCAGATGCTGCGCCGAAACGGCGCCTCGGGCGGCGTCGGGGCGCTCGGTGGCTGCGACCAGCGGTGCGGCATCGGGTGTAGCGGAACCAGAAGATGAAAGGGCTTTCATGAAGGCATTCTAGGGAAGCCCCTCGCGAGATGCAATGCCCGCGTGCTGCCGCCGGCCGCGGACCCTCGGCGCAGTGCAGTAATTGCCGGAGAGCACCCGGGTCAGCCGCCACGGCCTGTCGGAGGCGCAACACCAAGGCCCGATGCTGCGCCGCACGGTTGACGTGCCGGATGCGCGCCACTACGATGAAAGCGCTTTCAAACGTTTTGACAAGAACCCGGGCGAGCGCCGCGCGGCGGCGGCGCGTGGCCTACGGGCACCAAACCCACAAGGAGAAGACCCCCATGATCAAGCCTTTGGCGAGTGCGCTGCGTCCTCGCAAGACCCTGCCCCTGGTGGCTACGGCCATTGCCCTGGCAAGCCTGGCCGCGTGTGGCGGCGGTGGAACCACGCCCGCCGCGCCGAGTAGCACCGGGTCCGGCGGCGGTGGCGGCGGCGGAACCACAGTGACAGCAAGCCCCTATATCGCCTTTGCCTCGTCCTACCTTGCCTACCCCACGACCGGCGCGCCGAACTACGGCTCGACCCAGGCCGACGGCTCCTACCTCACGTCGATCCAGCACGGCGATGTCATTACCGGTTTCGGCGGAAACTACACCTACGGCGGATTCAGCTCGGACCAGCACGACATGAACTTCATGCGCGGCTACCGCTTGCAGGTGACGGACAAG
>Ga0209698_10004475_pt1 | contig 15315 bp, 13 predicted proteins | sample LitLauG_LLR_2012_FD_187203 | JGI IMG/M metagenome (GOLD analysis project Ga0209698, IMG submission 187203) | Freshwater sediment microbial communities from Pennsylvania, USA - Little Laurel Run_MetaG_LLR_2012 (SPAdes) (version 2) | ecosystem: Environmental > Aquatic > Freshwater > Creek >...
ACGCTAATCCGCTCAACCGCCCGGGAGGGTGGGGTGGCCACGGGTGTGTCCCCGCCACGGGCGGCCCGTACCCTGCGGTCGTGATCCTCCTCGACGCCACCGGCCTGTCGGCCAGCCGACCGGGGCGGCCGCTGTTCGCCGATGTCAGCCTCACCCTGGCGTCGGGTGACCGTCTGGCCGTGGTCGGGCTGAACGGCAGCGTCAAGTCGACTCTGCTGCGACAGCTGGCGGGCCTGGACGAACCCGACGGCGGCACGGTACGCCGCGGCCGGGGCGCCCGGGTGGTGATGCTGCATCAGGCCGCCGAGTTGGCCGGTCCGACCGTCACCGAGTCGGTGGGGCGGGGTTGGGAGGCCGAGTCCGTGCTGGACCGCCTCGGCCTGGCCGGACTGGTTGACCAACCGGTCTCATCCTTGTCGGGGGGCGAAGCCAAGCGGGTGGCCCTGGCCCGGGCCCTCGTCGAGGTCGGCCCGCCCACCGAGGCGCACGACGATGTGGTCCTGGTGCTCGATGAGCCGACCAACCACCTCGACGTCGACGCCATCGCCTGGCTGGAGGACCGCCTGGCCGCCCACCGCGGCGCACTGCTGCTGGTCACCCACGACCGCCACGTCCTCGACCGGGTGACCACCAAGATCGTCGAGCTCGACCGGGGCCGGGCCTACCTCCACGAGGGCGGCTACGCCGGCTACCTGGAAGCCAAGACGGCCCGCGAGGAACGGGCGGCCCGCAGCGAGGACAGCCGCCGCAACCTGGCCCGGTCCGAGCTGGCCTGGTTGCGCCGGGGTGCACCAGCCCGCAGCCGCAAGCCCCAGGCCCGCATCGACGCTGCTACCGCCCTCATCGAACGTGGCCCCGAGCCGCCCGCCCGACGCGCCGAGCTCGACCTCGGCTTCGGCGCCCGCCGGCTAGGCAGCAGCGTCATCGAGCTCCAAGGGGTCGGCCACCGCTACGGCGACGGCCCGTGGCTGTTCCGCGGGGTCGACGTGGCGCTCGACCCCGGCGAACGCCTGGGTATCGTCGGACCCAACGGGGCCGGCAAGACCACCCTGCTCCAGGTCCTCGGCGGCCGACTCGACCCGACCGAAGGACGGGTGACGGTGGGCACGACGGTGGCTCTCGGCGTGTTCGACCAGCAGGGCGCCGACCTCGACCCGACCATGCGGGTCGAGGTGGCCGTCGCCGGGCCAACGCGACCGCCGGACTGGGAGGACGCCCGCTTCCTGGAGCGGTTCTGGTTCGACGCCGACGCCCAACGCGCCCCGATCGGGCTGCTGTCGGGCGGTGAGCGGCGGCGCCTGCAGCTGGTGATGACCCTCCGGGCCCGACCGAACGTCCTGCTGCTCGACGAACCGACCAACGATCTCGACCTCGACACCCTTCGCGCCCTGGAGGACGTGCTCGAAACCTGGCCGGGTGCGGTCGTCGTGGTCAGCCATGACCGGGCATTCCTGGAACGGACCGTCCTCGACGTGGTAGTCCTCGACGATCAACATCCCGGGCGGCGGGTTCCCGGCGGCTACGCGGCGTGGGAATCGGCCCGGCGGCTCCGCCGGCCCAGCGGTCGGATCGTCGCCACCCAGGCGCCCCGGCCGGCGCCCCCGCGCCGGTCGCCCACCGGCCGGGCCCCCGACCAGGCCGAAGGACGGGGTCGACGGCAACCCGACGCCGCGCCGGCCCGCTCGCCGTCGACCGTGCGCCGCCTCCTGAGGGACACCGAACGCGACGTCGCCCGCCTGCAGCGCCGACGTGACCGCCTGGCCGAGGAGCTGACGGCCGCCGGCGACGATCACCAGCAGCTCGCCCGTGTCGGCACGGAGTTGGCGGGGGCCGACGCCGAGCTGCGAAGGGCGGAGGAGGGGTGGCTGGCGTTGGCTGACGAGCTCGATCGGCTGGACGCTGAGCGCCCAGAGTGACTGTCAGCACCCCTCCGTAGCCTCGGTGGTGCCGGCCACCGTGCGGTGGTCGCGACGAGGAGGTTCCGTGTACCGTCTCCATTCCCTGGCCGCCGCCGCCATCGTGGTCGCCATGTTCGTCGGCGTCCCCCTCGCCTTTTTCGTCGGGGTGCTCCTGGTCACCCGGCCGCTCCTCGGTGTGGTCGCCGACCTGGCCCACACCGGCCCTTCGACCGTGCCGGCCGCCACCGTCAACGCCCTGGGCTGGACGGCCGCGCTGACCGCCTTCGTCCTCGTCCTCCGGGCCGCCTCGCCCTCGCCGCGGGCCGATCGGCGCCGGGCCTCAGCGGCGGTCCGGGCCGGCTCCGACCGGTCGGTACCGATGCGCCGCTCCCGCACCGTCCGCCCCCTCGGCTGACCGACGGCGGTGGCCCGCCCCGGGCGTCACCCCGACGCCCGGCCGGCCGGACGCCACCGCAGCCGTAGCGTGGTGAACCCTCGCAGGATGAACGTCTCCGAGACCTCCGGGGGGGCGGTCAGCTCGATCTCGGCCAGACGGGGCAGCAGCCGCTCGAAGGCCACCTTCGTTTCGAGCCGGGCCAGCGGCGCGCCGATGCAATGGTGGACGCCCCAGCCGAAGCCCACATGCGTGCGCTGGTCCTGGGCCGGTCGGTCGAGACGGAACTCGTCAGGATCGCCCCACCGTTGCGGGTCGCGGTTGGCCGAACCGAACAGCACCTCGACCTTGGTACCGGTGGCGATCTCCTGACCACCGACGGTCGCCGGGCAGACGTTGGTGCGGAACAGGCCCTGCACCGGGGAGTCGAACCGCAGGCACTCCTCGATGGCCGCCTCGATCAGGGACGGGTCGGCCCGGATCTGGGCGAGCAGCTCCGGCCGCTCCACCAACCGGTACAGCAGCAGCCCGATCAGGCTGGTGGTGGTCTCGTGGCCGGCCACCAGCAGTTGATGACCGAGCCGTCGCAGCTCGGTGCGCGACAGCTCGCCCCGGCGGTGGGCCAGGACCATCCGGCTGATCACGTCGTTGGGGACGACGGTGCCCAGGGCGGCGTCGTCGTTCGGCGCGCCGGCGGCGTCCAGCAGCGCCTCACGTTCGACGGCCCGCAGCTCGACGTACCGCCAGATGGACCGCGTGGCCTCCTCGTAGGCGGCCAGGTCACCGCCACCCAAGGCGTTCACCACCGCCGTGGACCAGCGCTTGAAGTCCTCGCGGTCCCGAGGTTCGACACCGAGCAGCTCGCCGACCACCAGCGCGGGGAAGGGGAAGGCGAACAGCTCCACCAGGTCCCCCTCCCCGGCGTCGACGAAGGTGTCGATCATCTCATCGGCCAGCGCCCGGATCCGCTCCTCCCAGCCGGCGATGGCGCCCGGCAGGAGCGACGCCCGCAGGGCGCGCCGCTGCCGGGCGTGGTCGGGATCGTCAGCCGAGCCGAGCACACCGCCGTCCTGGAAGAAGATCCCCGGCCCGTCGCCGTTGCGCCACACGTCGGGCTGTTTGAGCATCTCGACGACATCGGCGAAACGCGACACGACATAGAAGGGCGGCTCGTGGTCCGACTCGAGATGGACGGGACAGTTGTCCCGCAGCTCCTCGAACCAGCCGGCCGGCTCGAGATCCCGGGCGTGGTGGATGGGCGAACGCTCCGTCATCGGCCCACCGCGATGCCATCGGCCCGTCGCTGCGTGCTGGTCACCACTGCCCCCTCCGTCGACCTGCCGACCCGACCGGGTCGGCTGTCCCTACCGACGAGGCTACCGCCCGGCACAGCTCACGAGCCGGGCGGGGGATGGCGCTGGCCACGGCCGGGCGGTTGCCGACGACCGGCCGGGTCCGCTCCGTGATCCGTCGGCGGGGCGGGCTGACGGCCCCCCCACGGACGCCGCCTGGAAGTGGTCGACCTGCCGCGGGGACTCCGCTCCGACCCCGACGGCACCGGTTGCAACGATCCGTTGGGCTCTGGGACACTGCCTCGGGGACGCCTGCGTCGTCGGAGCCGGTCGGGCGGGCCGGCGCCGCCGAGCGGCCGATCGAGGGGTACGGAGGTTCGAGATGGACGGTGAGGTCACCACCAACCTGGTGGGCAAGCGGTACCGGTGCGAGACGTGCGGCACCGAGTTGATGTGTGTGAAGAAGGGCGACGGCCGGTTCCACTGCCACGGTTCGCCTATGGCCGTCGTCAGCGCCAAGCCGCTGCCCTCGTCGGACTGAGAGGAGCCCGCTGATGAGTGTCCCCGCCGGAACCCGTCTGCGCTGCGACCACTGCGGCGCCGAAGCGATCGTGGTCAAAGACGGAGGCGCCGAGCTGGCCTGCTGCGCCCAGCCGATGACCGTCACCTTCACGCCGGAACGCCCGGCCGGCTCCTAGACCGGCCCGGCTGCCGTTTTCGACCGCCAGCCGCGGCGGCCTGCCGCTGCCCCCGCGCCGGTGGACCATTCCAGCCCCGCGTGGCCGGGAGCCGAACGGCTCCGGCCTCGGGGTGCAACCGACCGGTGCGTGCCGGACTTCTCAGTCGGCGTCCCGTCCCGATTCGGCGGGTAGGCCGGGCGCCGCGGTGAAGACTTCGTAGGCGCCGCCCCGCCGTTTGGCCTCGTACATGGCCAGGTCGGCCCGCTGCAGCAGGACGTCGACGCTGTCACCGTGATCGGGGAAGGTGGCGATCCCGATACTGGCCTCCACCCGCAAGGAGACCCCACCCAGATCGACCGGGGTCCGGAAGGCGCTGGTGACGTTGTCGGCCACGTGGACGGCGCCGGCCAGGTCGGTGCGAGGCAGCAGGATGGCGAACTCGTCGCCGCCGAGCCGGGTGACCAGGTCCGCCCCCCGTACGGTGGTGACCAGCCGGCCGGCCACCTTGACCAGCAGTTCGTCGCCCCGGTGGTGCCCGAGCGTGTCATTGACCAGCTTGAACCGGTCGAGATCGACCAGCAGGACACTGAAGGGGGCGCCGTCCCGCCGCCCCAGCGCGACGGCCTGCACCAGGTGCTCCCACGCCATCCGGCGGTTGGGGAGCCCGGTGAGCTGGTCGTGGGTCGCTTCGTAGGCCAACATGGTCCGGTGATCACGATCGGCCTCACGTAGACGGGCGGCGTCGATGATCAGCGCCCCTTCCGCAGCCAGGCCATCCACCAGGCGGCGGTCCTCGGTCGACCAGTGGCGCACCCGCTCGGCGTCGCCGGCCACCACGTGACCGACGACACCTGAGGCCGACAGCAGCGGGATGGCGGCCCACGAACGCAGCCCGAGGGTTTCGATGATCCCGCCGGCCCGGACCGCGTCGCCCTCGACACAGAAACGGGCGGTAGTGGCCGTCATGGCCCACACGATGTTGGGCGAGGTGCCCGGATCCAACCCGTCCACGGCGTCGTGGAGAGCCTGGTCGATGGGCGCCGGCATGTCGACCGTGGCCACCCGGACCACGTCGGGCTGGGGGAAGTACAGCACGGCGTTGCGGTCGGTGTCGAGGGCCTCGCTGATGGCCCGGACAACGGCGGCGGCGGCCTGCTCGAGGGTCGCCGCACCGGCCCCCTCCTGGAGCAGGCGCCGGGTGGCGCGGGCGGCCCGGTCGACGGCCCGGAACTCCTGCACCACCCGGGCCCACTCGATGACCGGGTACAGCCCGGCCGCCAGCGTCGCCGCCGCGTCGACCGGCCCTCGGTCCGGCCCGGCCGGTCCGGCGCGGTCGAGGACGAGCACCCCGGCCACCCGCCCCGGGGCGCCGAGCGGAACGGCCACGGCCGAGCCGACATCGAAGGTGTGGGCCCACCAGCCGGCGATGAGCGGTGAGTCGGCCGCCAACGCTTCGTGGGGCTGCCCGTCGCCGAACACGGCCTCGACCAGGACGGGGGGCCCGGTGGACGACTCGAACCGCCGCCACAGGGCTTCGTCGGGGTGCCCATCGGCGAACGACGCCATCGCCGGGGCGGTCCGGCCGTCCTGGGCGAGGAAGATCGACGCCCGCCGCACCCCGAGGCGGACGGCCACCTGTCGGCAGATGGCGGCCAGCACGGCCGCCAGGGGGTGGTCGCCGCGCACTTCGGCGCCGACGTGGAATCCGAGGTCCTCCAGGGCGAGGGCATGGGCGTCACCCCAGTCGCGCAGCGCAGGCGCCGAGGCGAAGATGGGCACACTCACGGCTTCCTGAATCGGCCGTCGGAACCCCGAACTGAACGCTGCGGACCTCCTCGGAGGCCGCGGGACCGCCTGGTGGACCTGGCCGGAGTCCAGTGGGAGCCCCCGGCCGACGGCGACCGCAACGGGCTGGCCGGCGGACCGCCCGGCCAGCCGTCCGCCCCGGTCAGTCCAGCCGGTAGAGGCGCGCCGCGTTGTCGTGGAGGATCTTGCGGGCGTCAACCCGGTCTATCCCGGCGAACACCTCCTCGATGAACGCCTTCGGTTCGATGGCGCTGGTCGCCGGCCCGGGGGACATGCTCGTCGGGTGGGGGAAGTCGGTCTCGTAGAGGATGTTGTCAGGGCCGAGGCGCTCGATGGCGTAGGGCAGCGCGGCGCGTTCGAACCAGAAGCATCCGAAGATCTGCCGACGGAAGTACTCACTGGGCCGCAGGTCGTACTCCGGGTGCTCGACGGCCACACCGCAGTTGTCCCATTGCCAATCGAGGGCGTCCATGGCGAAGGGGATCCACCCGATCCCGCTCTCCACCGACACGAACTTCAGATCGGGGAAGCGGTGGCAGATCCCGCTGCAGATGAGCTGGGCCAGGGTGCGGGCGTTGCCCATGAAGAACGACACCCCGATCGAGGCGTAGTTGGCGTGCTTGCCCGAGTCGGGATGGCCGGTGGTGGCCAGCAGCGCCGTGTCCGACGAGCCGATGTGGAAGTTGATGGGCAGCCCGAGCTGCTCGGCCGCCGACCACATGGGGTCCCAGTGGCGGTCGGCCAGCATGGGCTGGCCGAAGAAGGCGGGGTCCTGGGTGAACACCACCCCTCGGTGACCGGCCTCGGCGCAGCGGGCCATCTCGACCACCGTGGCGTCGATGTCCCAGAAGGGCAGCGACGCCATGGGCAGCAGCCGGTCCGGGGCGGGAGCGCTCCACTCGGTCTGCCAGTCGTTGTAGGCCCTGACCACGGCCAATTGCAGGTCCTGATCGACGAGCGAGGCGAGGCGGTTGGCGTTGAACATGGCGACGTTGGGATACAGGGCCTGGGCATGGATGCCCATACGGTCCATGTAGGCTAGGCGCTGGTTGACCTCCCACGTCTCGGGTTCGGCCTCGCTCAGCCGGGGGGGATGATCGGGCGGATACTCGCGCCAACCGGCCTGGGCGGCGCTCGAGGCGGGGGCCACCCGCTCATCGCCGATGAACCAGGCGTCCTCACCGGCCTTGTCGTCCCACAGCACGTGGGGGACGAGGTCGCCCCATTTGGCCGCCACCCGGGACGTCCATAGATCGGCGGGCTCGACAACATGGCTGTCGGTGTCGATGACCCGGATGTCCTCAACGAGCGAGCCCATACGACGTCCTCCCAATCCCCGGCCGACGCACGGCCTGTGGCAGATGCCCTTTTGAGCATAAAGGTCATGAGGAATACGGTCAAGGACGGGAACCCCGGTGTGACCCGGGCGGCGTCCGCGCCAGGCCCGTCGGCCGCCGGATCAAGCACCAATCCTCATGAGGAACGCTTGACAGCGCGACGAAGCGAGGTGTCTGATGGCCCATCGACTCGGCCCTTGAACCCGCCCCGGCCACCCGCTTCGTCGGTCACCGCGTCGTCCGGCGCGAGGACGCCCGCATGCTGTCGGGCCACGGCCGCTACCTCGCCGACGTCACCTTGCCCGGCCTGCTCCAGGCCGCCTTCGTACGCAGCGAGGTGGCCCGCGGCACGGTGACCGGCCTGGACGTGGAGGCGGCCAGGCGCCTGCCCGGAGTCGTGGCCGTGTACACCGCGGCCGACCTCAACCCCGGCGCCGGACCCTTGTGGGCCACCCTCTACGAGGGTGCACCGGGCCCACCCCTGCGCCCCCTGGCGGCGGGCGACGTGCGCTTCGTCGGCGACGCCGTGGCTCTGGTCATCGCCGAGAACCGCTACCTGGCCGAGGACGCCGCCGAGCTCGTCGAGCTCGACATCGAGGCGGGCCCGGCCGTGGTCGACCTACGGCGGGCGGCCTCCGACGAGGTGGTCGTCCATCCCGAGCTGGGCACCAACATCGGCGGGCGGGCCGACACCCTCGACGACGCGGCGTGGGCCGCTGTCACCGCGGCGGCCGCCCTGGTCGTCACGCGGACGTTCCACCAGGGCCGGGCCACCAACGTCCCGATGGAAGCGCGGGGCGTGGTCGCCGACTGGGACCCCTGGACGCCCCGGCTGCAGGTCTGGGCCTCCACCCAGAACCCCCACGAGCTTCGGGTGGCCTACGCCCGCCTGCTCGGCATCGGCGAGCAGCACGTACGGGTCTTCGCCGGCGACGTCGGCGGCGGTTTCGGGATGAAGTTGTTCGTCACCCCGGAAGAAGCGTGCGTGGTGCTGGCCGCCCACCGGCTCGGCCGACCCGTCCAATGGGTCGAGGACCGCCGGGAGAACCTGTTGGCGGCCGGCCACGCCCGCCACGACGAGGCCACCATCACCGTGGCCGTGGCGGCCGACGGCGAGCTGCTCGGCATGCGGATGGACCATCTCGAAGACGTGGGGGCCTTCCCCGTTGGCGGTACGGCGAGCAGCACCAGCAGCATCCGCCGGCTGCTGCCCGGCCCGTACAAGGTGGCGACGGCCCAGTACAGCGGCCGCGCCGTCTACACCAACACCTGCGGACGGACGGCCTACCGCGGCCCGTGGGTCATGGAGACGACCGTCCGCGAACAGATGCTCGACCATGTGGCCCGCGAGCTCGGCATGGATCCGCTGGCCCTCCGGCTGCGCAACGTCGTGCAGGCCGCCGACCTGCCCTACGACACCGGGACGGGCAATGTCTACCGCTGCGTGACCCCGGCCGAGACGATCGAACAGGCCGCCGAACTGATCGGCTACGACCAGTTCCGGGTCACCCAGGCCGATGCCCGCCGAGCCGGCCGCTGCGTGGGGATCGGCTTGGCCGCCTTCATCGAGCCGACCGGGATGGGTGCCGGCATGCTGGGCACCGATCAGGCCACCATGCGGGTCGAGCCGAGTGGCGTGGTCAACGTGTACATGGGCACCGGCAGTACCGGCAACAGCATCGAGACCACCATCCCCCAGGTGGTGGCCGAGTACCTCGGCTGCGCCCTGGAGGACGTCGTCTTCCATCAGGGCGACACCGATTCGGCGCCGTGGGGCCACGGGACCGGGGGCAGCCGCTCGGCTGTGGTGGCCGGGGGGGCGGCGCGGGCCGCCGCCCTGGAGCTGCGCACCAAGGTGCTGCGGGTCGCCGCTGAGCTGCTCGAGGCCGCCCCCGACGATCTGGAGCTGACGGCCAGCGTGGTCTCGGTGCGGGGCACGCCCAGCCGCACGGTGACCCTCTCGCAGGTGGCCGCCATGGTCTACCGGCGTCCCGAGTCGCTGCCCGCCGACATCGACCAGGGCTTGGAGGTGGCCCTGCGGTACCGGCCCCGCGACCCCTACACCTGGTCCAACGCCTGCCACGCCTGCATCTGCGAGATCGACACCGACACCGGAGTGGTCGATCTGCAGCGCTTCGTGGTCAGCGAGGACTGCGGGGTGATGATCAACCCCATGGTGGTCGAGGGTCAGATCGCCGGCGGTGTGGCCCAGGGCATCGGGGGGGCGCTGCTCGAGCACTTCGTCTATGACGCCGACGGCACGCCGGCGACCACCACCTTCCTCGACTACCTCCTGCCGACAGCCATGGACGTCCCCGACATCGAGGTCGGCCACATCGAGACACCAGCCAACTCCCCGGGCGGGTACAAGGGCATGGGCGAGGGGGGGGCCATCGGGGCTCCGGCCGCGGTGGCCAATGCGATCGCCGACGCCCTCGCCCCCTTCGGGGTGCGCACCGACACCATCCCCCTCGGTCCGCACGACATCGTGAGGCTGCTCGGGTCGGCCGGCGGCGGACCCGGGTCATGACCGCTACCTCCGTGGCCCGGCCCCCTGGCCGCCCGGCGCCAGCCGAGCCCGGTCGGGCCGACCATCGGGCCGCCCGCCCCATCCCGAAGGATCGGACCTCATGACCCTCGAAGGACGAATCGCCGTGGTGACCGGGGCGGCCCAGGGCATCGGCCGCGACTACGCGCTCGCCCTGGCCGAGGACGGCGCCGCCGTGGTGGTGGCCGACATCAAAACCGACGGGGCCGGCTCGACCGTCGAGCTGATCGAGCGGGCCGGAGGAACGGCGATGGCCGTGGCCGTCGACGTCAGCGACCCGCAGAGCACGGCGGCCATGGCGGAGGCCGTTCGGCAACGGTTCGGCGCGGCCCACATCCTGGTCAACAACGCGGCGATCTACGAGTCCTACAAGAGCACCCCGCTGCTCGGCACCGACGTCGGCTACTGGCGCCAGGTCATGGCCGTCAATCTCGAAGGTCCCCTGCTGTGCGCCCAGGCACTCGCCCCGCTCATGATCGAGGCGGGTTGGGGGCGGATCGTCAACCAGTCGTCGGTGGCCGCCTACATGGGCCGGGGCAACCTCTACGCCATCTCCAAGCTGGCCCTCATCGGCCTGACCCAGGGCCTGGCCCGTGAGCTCGGACAGCACGGCATCACCGTCAACGCCATCGCCCCGGGAACCATCCTCACCGCCGCCACGGAGGCGGTCGTGGCCCCCGCCCTCATCGACGAGCTGCGGTCCCGATCGGCCATCCCCCGCAAGGCCGGCCCGGGCGAACTGGTCGGCACCCTGCGCTACCTGGTGGGCGACGGCGCCGAGTGGGTCACGGGCCAGACCATCCTGGTCGACGGTGGCACCATCGCCAGGCTGTAGGCGCCGGCCACGGGGACGGGCCTATCCTGGCGGTCGGCGTCGACGGCTGGGGCCCGAGCGGACCGCACTCTCGACGCCCGTGGGGGGCCGGCCGGCTGAGAGCCGGGCGCGCTCGGTCCGTGCGCACGAGGGAGAGCGATCATGACAGCCACCACTCCGGCCACCGAGGAGCACCTGCTCCTGCACGCCCTGGTCATCAAGGGCTTCGCGTCCACCGAATCGATCTCGTCGGTGACCCGGATGCCCCTCGAGCGGGCCCAGGCCCTCCTCGAGGACCTGAGGTCCCAGGGGCTGGCTCAATTCCGGGAGGGCCGCCTCACCGGTTGGCTGCCCACGCCGGCGGCCAAGAACCTGCACGGCGAGCTGTTGGGCGGCCCTCTCGGCCCGACCGATCACGCCCACGTCCACGAGGTCTACGAACGTTTCTCCGATCTCAACGGGGAGTTCAAGTCCTTGTGCACCCGCTGGCAGCTGCTGGGGGGCGCCGAAGGCGACCAGGTGCCCAACGACCACTCCGATGCGGCCTACGACCTGGCCATCATTGAGGAGCTGGCCCTGCTCGACGAGGAGGCAGCCGACCTGCTCGAGGAGATGCACGTGTCGCTGGCCCGCTTGGCCAGCTACCGCCAACGGCTGGCCGAGGCCCTGGCCGCCCTCCAGGCCGGCGACCGGGACAAGTTCACCCGGCCGCTCTACGACTCCTACCACGACATCTGGATGGAGCTGCACCACGACCTGATCCTCACCCTCGGCCTGAAGCGCACGGCCGCCGACAGCTGAGGACCGGCGCCCGGCGAGCCAACCGTGCCGCCGATCTGCCGCCCTCCGGCCACGCCGTCTACGCCACCAGCCCGAGTTCGGCCGCGACCCGGGCCAGGCGGCTCCGCCGGGCCGAGCGGGTCGGACCGGACCACACCTGATCGGCCCACACGATCAGCGAGTCGAAGCCCTCGGAGCGGTAGGCCTCGGCCTGGCGGGGATCGGCACCGGCCATCCGCCAGGTGGTGGCCAGGGGCGCAACGCGGCCCGCCGCGGCGGCCAGCTCGCTCAGCCGGTCGCGTAGGCGACGGGCCTCGTCGAAGGTCGGCGTGCCGGAACTGAACCAGCCGTCAGCCAGGGCCACGGCCCGCCGCAGGGCCGGCTCGGTGTTGCCGCCGAGGACGATGGGGATCGACACCGCGACGGGCGTGACCTGGAGCTCATCGAACGGGTAGAACCGGCCGGCATGGCCGAACCGGCCACCCTGCCAGGCCCGTCGCAGCACGCCGATGGCCTCCTCGACACGGGCCACCCGCTCGCCGAACGGGACACCGAGAGCGGCGAACTCCTCCTCGAGCCAACCCGTCCCCACCCCCAGGCGTAACCGCCCCGGGGCCACCTGCTCGACGCTCAGGGCGGCCCGGGCGGCGTGGAGGGGATGACGCAGGGCCAACAGGTAGATCCCGGTGGCCAGCTCGAGGCGGCTGGTCACCGCCCCCACCGCGGCCAGGGCGACCAGCGGGTCGACCAGGATGGTGTCCGGGTCGACGACCCGTCGCGACCCGATGGTGGCCGTCCCGTCCTGGGTGGGATGGGCACTGGCCCAGGCCGTCGGGGCGACCACGTGCTCACCCAACCAGAGGCTGGCGAAACCGTGCTCGTCGGCGGCCCGGCCGAGCTCGACCAGCTCGTCCACCGCCAGGTCGTAGGCCGAGATGCCGATCCTCATGAGACGGGACTCACGGCGGTTGATGGCCCGGGGGACCGCGGTACCGAGCGGGCCCGCTACCGGCCGGCCGCCGACCCGGGATCGGCCACGTGCAACAGCTGCTTGCCCAGGTTCCGTCCCTCGAACAACCGGCGGAGGGTGGCCGGCGCGTTCTCCAGGCCCTCGACCACATCGTCGGTGGTGCGAAGCTCGCCGCGGTTGACCCACCCCAGCAGATCCGCCCGGGCGGCGTCGAAGCGCTCGGCGAAGTCGGAGACCAGGAACCCCTCCATCCGGGCCCTCCGGGTGGTCAGGAACGGGTAGTTGCGCAGACCGACCTCGGGCCGCTCGGGCCGGTAACCCGTGGAGATGGAACCGCACAGGGCCACCCGACCGCCGATGGCGATGTTGCCCAGGGCGGCGTCGAGCAGCTCGCCACCGACATTGTCGAAGACCACGTCGTAGCCGGCCGGGGCCGCCGCGCCGACCCGCCGGAACAGACGGTCGCCGTAGTGGTCCAGGCAGTCGTCGAACCCGGCCTCCTCGACCACCCAGGCCCGCTTCTCCTCCGAGCCGGCCGTGCCGACCACCTTGGCCGCCCCCCGCAGCCGGGCCAGCTGCCCGGCCACCGAACCGGTGGCCCCCGCGGCGGCGGTCACCAGCACGACGTCGCCCGGCTTGACCCGGGCCACGTCGTACATGCCGAAGTAGGCGGTAAGTCCGGTGATCCCCACCGCTCCGAGCGCGAGTTTGGGGTCGTCGAGACCGGCCGGCAGGTGCTCGAGGCCGAGGCCGGCCGGACCGGGCTCGCCGCCCGCGTACTCCCGCCAGCCCAGCATGCCGTGGACCAGGTCACCAACGGCGAACCGCTCGTCGGCGGTGGCGACCACCTCACCGACGCCGTAGGCCCGCATGGGCGCCCCCAACGGCACCGGCGGCACGTAGGAGGCGACGTCGTTGAGCCAGCCCCGCTGGGCCGGGTCGAACGACAGCCACAGGGTGCGGACGACCACCTCTCCGGGCGGCGGGTCGGCCACCTCGGTGTGGCGGACCTCGAAGCAGTCGTCGGTGACCTGGCCCTCCGGGCGTCGGCTCAGCACAAGCTCCCGTCCACCGTGACTGCCCATGGTCCCCTCCTCGTCCGGACTGCAGCGTTCCACGCAGCCTTCCGGCCCGCAACCCTTGACACCCGTTCCTCATGAGGTTTACGGTCCGGCGATCCCAGGGGAGGGGCCCGACATGAGCGAACTTGCCGCGGCGATGACCGCCATCGCGGCCATCCAGGACCGCATCGACGTCACCGACGTGCTGTACCGCTACGGCTCGACCATCGACCGGCGGGACGTGGCCGGGATCCGTTCGGTGCTAGCCGACGACCTGTGGGCGCAGTACGGCGACAGCGAGCCGATGACCGGCGGTGACACCGTCACGGCGTGGATCGACGAGCGGGGTGCGCTGACCCAGTGGCAGCATCACCTGCTCAGCGTGTTCCACGTCGAGCTGGACGGTGACCAGGCCAGGGCCCTGATCTACCACACCTCGCATCAGGTCATGCTCGACGCACCCGACGAGGTCAAGGTCATCGTCGGGCGCTACCACAACGAGCTCACCCGGACGGCGGCCGGTTGGCGGATCTCCCGTCTGGTGATGGAGGTGCTGTGGCGGGAGACCCGGCAGCGCACGCCCTGACCCCCCCCGGTCGGGCCGACGGGGCGCTCACCGCCAGAGGACCAGTTCACCCATCTCATCGCTGAAGTGGCTGCGGTAGAACTCGGCCACCTGGTGCACGTGGGCCTCCATCAGCCGCCGCGCCGCCGACGGACGGCCCAGGGCGATGGCCCGCGCCACCCGCTGGTGGTCGTGGGAGATCTCGTCGTGCAGCACGCGGGTGTCGAAGGTGGCCAGCACGTGGTCGGTGATGATGCAGGTGAAGGCCGGGACGACGAGGCTGAGCACCCGGTTGGCGGCCAGCCGGTTGACCGTTTCGTGAAAGGCCGTCGAGATGCGGGCGAAGTCGTCCCCCGTCGGATCGATGCCGCCGATCCAGGAAGCCAGCTCGGTTCGGAGGGTGGCGCGGTCAGGGCGGCGGGCGGCCAGCTCGGCCAGCAGCGGTTCGGCCATCTCCCAGGCCGTGAAGAGCTCGGCGTAGGTGACCCGGGCGAAATGGAGGTAGAGGGCCAGGGTGCGGCCCAGGTTCATCGGACTGGAGGAGCCGACCACCGGGCCGCCGCCGGGGCCCCGCTTGATGGAGATCAGACCTTGGCTCTCCAACAGGCGCAGGGCCTCCCGCAGCGACTCCCGGCTGACGCCGTAGTGCTCGAGCATCTCCGCTTCGCCGGCCAGCTTGTCGCCCGGCCCGAAGCCGGAGGAGACGATGTCGTGGACCACGTCGATCGCCACCAGCTCGGACGTCTTGAGCGGTCGGCCGCCGAGGGCTCCCCGGAAGGCCGACACCGGCCCGGGCAACCCGGCCCGGGCGGCCCGGGTGCCGTCGACCCCGAAACGGTCGGAACGGGCGCCGTTCCCGCCGCCACCGGCCGGTCCGCTTCCCCTCGACCCGGCGCCCCCCGTCGGGGTGGCGACCCTCGACCGGCGCCCCGACTTCGTAGCGTTCGACTTCGTAGCGTTCGACTTCGTAGCGTTCGACTTCGTAGCGTTCGACCTGGCCGCGTTCGACCTGGCCGCGTTCGACTTGGCCGCGTTCGACTTGGCCGCGTTCGACTTCGTGGCGTTCGACATCGCAGCGTTCGAGGTCGCGGCGCTCGACCTCGTGGCGTTCGACCTGACCGCACCCGTTCGGTCCGACCCGGTCCGGCCCGACCCTGATCGCGCCGGCAC
>Ga0209698_10004476_pt1 | contig 15314 bp, 11 predicted proteins | sample LitLauG_LLR_2012_FD_187203 | JGI IMG/M metagenome (GOLD analysis project Ga0209698, IMG submission 187203) | Freshwater sediment microbial communities from Pennsylvania, USA - Little Laurel Run_MetaG_LLR_2012 (SPAdes) (version 2) | ecosystem: Environmental > Aquatic > Freshwater > Creek >...
CTTGCTGCTGGCCGCCGTGGCATTCGCCATCGCGCGCTTTCGCTTTCCGGTGCTGGAAATTGAGAGGCGCGACGAAGACAGCAGCGCGTCGGGGAGCGTCTGGCGGTATCGCAACCTTGCGTTTGGCGCGGTCGCGATCTTCGTGTATGTGGGGGCTGAAGTTTCCATCGGCAGTTTCCTGGTGAGTTACTTCATGCGGCCGGAGATCGCAGGCCTGACGGCGCCGGTTGCGGCCAGCTACGTTTCGTTTTACTGGGGCGGTGCGATGTTGGGCCGGTTCGCGGGGTCGGCGCTGCTGAGGCGTTTTCGCGCCGGGCCGGCGGTAGGAACGGCAGCCATTATGGCGGCTCTGCTGCTACTGGTATCAATCTTCAGCACCGGACGGCTTGCGATGGGCGCCATTCTCACGGTGGGGCTGTGCAATTCCATAATGTTTCCCAGCATTTTCACGCTGGGGATTGCCGGGTTGGGAAGACTGACCAGCCGGGGTTCAGGCGTCCTGATTGCGTCCATTGTGGGCGGCGCGGTCATCCCGCTCTTTGAAGGCGCCCTGGCTGACCGGATCGGCCTGCAGCACGCCTTCCTGCTCCCGGCAGTTTGCTACCTGTACATCGTGTTCTACGGCTTTGCCGGGTCACGCCCGGCGGTCTGGAATCATACCGTCGCCGTCGACGCTCCGCGCTGAGCCCTTGAATCGAGGCCGCACCGGCGGTATCATCCGGCTGACCATAGTGTTCAGGCGGCTGACCATTATCTTCGGGGAGGCAACGATGTCCTGCAAGACTGTGTTGATCGCGGCAGTGCTGGGCGGGCTCTTGGCCGCAGCCCCGGTCGATCCGATATTGGGGATCTGGAAACTCAATCTTTCGAGATCGAAGTTCAATCCCGGGCCCGCGCCACGAAGCCAGACCCGAACCTATGTCGAGACGCCGGAAGGGATTCAGTGCACGATTCAAACGGTGGATGCGTCCGGGCACCCGTCAATCATTGAATTCCCGGACAAATACGACGGTAAGGACTACCCGATGTCCGGAAGCGACATCGCGGACGCGCTCGCGCTTGTGCGGATTAACGACCACCTGGCCGAAGCCACCATGAAGCATGCGGGCATGGTGGTCGCCACCGCGCGGCGCCTGATTACCGATGTTGGGAAAACGCTTGTGATCAGCTTTAGCCAGCCCGATCCGGAACGCCCGGTGGACAACGAACTCGTGTACGAAAGGCAATAGCGAAGCGCGCCTCCGGCGTCGAGAGCCGTGCGGATTTTCAACGTCTGCGGGGTGACTGTTGAGGCGGCTTGACCCTGGCGTTTGACCCGGGTAAGCTAACGCTCATGCACCTATATCAGCAGCGTGCACAAACAATTAAGGTGCAGGTGTATATGAAGAAACTTCATTCGCTCGGTCTTTTCTGTGCCGGTCTCATGATCGGCTCACTGCCCCTGCTCGCGCATCATTCCTTTACCGCTGAATTCGACGATCAGCAGCCTGTGAAATTGACGGGAACAGTGACGAAGGTTGAATGGCAAAATCCGCACATCTGGTTCTATGTGGATGTGAAGGGCGACGACGGCAAGGTCACGAACTGGGGCTTTTCGGGCGGTGCGCCGGGGCAGTTATTCCGTCGCGGCATCACGAAGGCTTCGATTCAGGTGGGCATGCAGGTGAACGTGGAAGGGTTCCGCTCGAAGGACGGTTCGCACAATGCGAATGGCGCGCGCGTCACGTTCCCCGACGGGCGTCAGGTGTTCACGGCCGGTTCCGAAGACCGCGTGCCGGAAAAGAAGTGAGTAAAGTCGCCGGAGAAGCCACTATGAACAAGTCTGTCGTTAGCCGACGACTGGTGTTGTCGTCCGTACTCGCGGCCGCCTCGCTTGCCGGGTTTGCACTGCCGGTGACGCTAAGTGCGCAGTCGAAAGCTTTGCATAAGACGCCGGACGGCAAGCCGGATTTCACGGGCTTCTTCCACTGGCCGGAAGCGAAGAACGGGATGCACGGCAAGGGGTCGGCGACAGTGTTCGACCGGAAGTATTTTGCGCCGTTCAAGCCGGGCGGTGAAGCGTTCCTGGAACCGCGTACCGGCGACCCCCGGCACGATGAGCCGCGCGATTTCTGCATGCCGGCGGGCTTTCCGGGCGGCTTCCTGTCGGCCTATCCGGTGCAGATGTTCCAGACCAAAGACTACGTGGTGATGATGAACGAATTTCAACGGATCACACGCGTGGTGCCGCTCGATGGCCGCCCGCATCGCACCGGCCTTGAGCCCACATACTATGGCGACCCGGTGGGGCACTGGGAGGGCAATACGCTGGTGGTCGATACCACCGGCTTTAAGCGCTGGAACCTCGACGATTATTTCTACACGGACCCGAAGGAATTCCGGATGCACAGCGATGCGTTCCATACCGTTGAACGCCTGACCTGGAGGGACGATAATACGGTCGACTACCAGATCACAATTGACGACCCGAAGATCTTCACACGGCCATGGTCGCAGGATTTTGAGATGACGCTCCGGCCTGACTGGGAGAAGCAGGGGCTACTGGAATATGAGTGCGAAGAGAACAACCGCTGCACTGGCGGGCACTGCGAAGGCAATAAATAGAACGCCGGAGTCTCCGGACACAAAAGCCGCCGACATGCAAGGGATGCATTCAGCGGCTTTTTTGTTTGTATGATGATGCGGAGGAGCCAGAGAACCAGTGAAATTTGCAGCGTCTATTGAGTACACGCAGGATCAGGCCAAAATCCAGGAGGGACGACCGAGGCATCGCGCTTACCTGACCGATCTGCTGAATGGCGGAAAGCTTGCTGCGTCGGGTCCGTATACCGACGATTCGGGCGCGCTGATCGTCTATGAAGAAGAGTCCCTGGCAGCGGCGGAGGCGATCCTCCATGCAGATCCGTTCTGCCAGAGCGGCGTATTTCTGAAGTGGACCATCAAGCCCTGGAACGCGGTCTTTATCAATAAAGACCTGTTCGGCCAATAGGCGCCGAACGAGGCCCAGCCGTGTACCGGCCGCTAATTGGAGGCGCGCCGGATGATCTGCGCTTCTTCGCATTCTTCCATAATGGTCAGGAAGCGCTGGTAGCTGGCCTCACCCACCACAAACGGATTGGGACCCTTGTGCGCGGCGACCCGCGTCAGGCGGTCGGGGAAGCCATCCATGAGCGGGTGGTTCTGGACTTCGACTTCCACCTTCATCATCTTCGCGACATCGCGGTAGTGGCGCACCGACTCGACGTATTGATGCATGGCTTCCGGCGTGGGGTTGGTGGGAGTTAGAAACATACCTCCGTACAGCCCGGCCATGCGGGTTCGGCCACCATCCTTCACAGGGAAGATAATGGCGATCGAGCCGGGCGTGTGGCCGGGGGCGAGGACGATGGTGAACTTCGTATCGCCGACGGTGAGCGGGCGGCCTTCATCCGCGATGAGATCTTCCTTCGGCGGCGTCACGGCCTGGGCTTTACCGGAGGCTTTCGCTGCCTGGTTCTGGAGGTCAATGACGTGCCAGTCGGCGGCGGACATCCAGACTTTGGTGTGGTATTTTTCCTGAAAATACCCGGAGCCGCCGAAGTGATCGCCGTGGCCGTGGGTGACGATGATGTTCTTCACGTTCACCGGATCGAGGCCGAGCTTCTGCATCTGCGGAAGGAGAACCGTCTCGACCTGATCGGCATAGCCCGCGTCGATGAGCACGATCCCGGCGGAGGTGGTAATCGCGTAGACCACAGTACCGTCGCGGCCCATCGCGTAGAGGTTGTCGAAGAGCTTCACGGGTTCAATGAGCGGGTCGTCGGCTTTGTTGACGCGGACGGTAGTGGGGGAGCAGATGTACTTCTCCGCTTCGACCCAGTCTTTGCCGGCGGCTTTGACAGCGGCATCGACGTGTTTTTGCGCTTCGGGAGTATCGGGTTTGGGCGCAGGCGCGGGGGCCTGGGCGAAAAGGCTCGCCGACGCGAGGAGCGACGGAGCGAGGATGTTGAGTGTGCGCATAGTGGTCCCTATCGTATCCAAAAAGAAGGCCGAGTAAATAACAACGCCGGAGGCAGCGGGCGTGAGTGGGCGCGCGGCATCCGGCAGGGTATGACTGAATGTCAGCCCGGGCTAGCCTTTCAGATACTTATTGAAGTGGTCGATGGTACGCTGCCAGGAGAGGTTGGCGGCCTTCTCATCGAAGCGCGGCGTGGTGTCGTTGTGGAAGCCGTGGTTGGCACCTTCGTAGACAAAGCCCTGATAGGAAACGTGGTTGGCCTTGAGCGCTGTTTCCCAGGCGGGCCAGCCGCCTGTGATGCGGTCGTCAAGCGAGCCGTAGTGGAGCAGCATGGCCGCCTTGATCTTCGCGGCGTCTTCCGCCTTGGGTTGCGCACCGTAGTAGGGAACGGCCGCGGCGAGGTCGCTGCCCATACGGACGGCCAGGTAGTTGGCGATGCCGCCGCCGAAGCAGAAGCCCACTACGCCGAGTTTGCCGGTGCAGTCGGCGCGGCCTTTGAGCCACATCGCGGAAGCGGCGAAGTCTTCGTTCATCTTGTCGCGGTCGATCTTGGCGAACATCGCGACGCCCTTTTCTTCATCGCCCGGATAGCCACCCGCGGAGGTCAGTGCGTCGGGCGCGAAGGCCATAAAGCCAGCCACGCCGAGGCGGCGCGTGACATCTTCGATGTAAGGATTGCGGCCGCGGTTTTCATGGACGACGAGCACGCCGGGCAGCTTGCCCGTCGCATTGGCGGGGCGGACGAGATAGCCTTCGATCGAGCCATTTCCTTTAGGCGAGGGGACCGTCTCGTGGCTGATCTTCAGGCGGGAATCGTTCTTCGGGACGGTTTCGGCCCAGGCGTAGTTCTGGCGCAGGCTCTCCCAAAGAGCAACGGCGGTGACGCCCCCGGTGGCGAACTTTTTGGCGCGATCCAGGAAACTGCGGCGGTCGATATCGCCGTGGACGTAGAGATCGAACAAATTCAGTAATTCCTGGGGGAAATCGGACGCTTGTTTTCTTTCCATTCGGGAAACACTCCTTCGAGGGGCAAGGTTATCACATCCCGGGCGAGTGGCATTTCGACAGCGAAAACAAAAAAGGCGCCTGGAACCGCGGAGTGAATACCGCGCCCCAGACGCCCTTTAGTCGGAAGGACGGCCTAGAAGTAGATCTTCACCGCGAGCTGCAGGATGCGCTGGCTGTTGGCTCGGATCGAGTTCAGAGCACCAAACCCGAACCGGTTGGTTGCGCTCGGGAGGTTGATGATCTGGCCGGCAGTATTGAACTGAATGGTGCTGTTCACCGTGCCCCATTCTGTATGGTTGAAGGCGTTGTAGGCTTCGAGGCGGAGCTGAACATAACGGCTTGCTTCTTTGCCCAGCTGGACCTTCTTGTAAAGCGACATGTCCCAGTTTTGGAGGCCCGGGCCGCGGAGCCGGTTGATGCCCGAATCGGCGCCGACACTGCCCTTTGTGGCAGGCGCGAAGCACGAGGCGTTGAAGAACGAATAGATAGAGGTCTGGCTCATCGGGTTGCAGGTGAGCACGACGCGCGGGGCGACGTCTTCACTACCCGTGATTTCGCGGTTGAGAAGCGTGGCGCCGACGCCGGTGACGCTGTAGGTCACGTTGATCGGAGCGCCGCTGCTCATGCTGGTAAGGCCGGCGAGCTGCCAGCCGTCGAGGGCGAGGCGGCTCGGGGCGTTACTGAACATCGGCATCTTGGTCGGGCTGGGGATGCTGTAAACGTAGTTGAACGTGGCCTGCTGTGTGCGGTCGAACGAGAGCGGACCGTAGTCCACGGCACGCAGGTTACCGGGCGTCACACCGCAGGGGCCGGCGCCGAAAGAGCAACTGCCGGGGGTGTTGCCGGAGGTGCCCATGGAGTTGATGCCGAGGGCCTTCGACCAGTTGTACTGGAGGCCGTAGGAGAACGACGCCACGCGGCGGTTGAGGGCAACCTGCATCGAATTGTAGTTCGCCGAACCGCCGAAGTTATCAATATAACCGTAGTTGGAAAAGCTGGACGTGTTGGGTCCGACGTAACCGGGGAAGGGCCGGTAGAGGTTGACCGGGAGCGTGGTGGTGCCGTCGAACTTGGGAGCGCCGAGGGTCGGGTCCTGATTCTGCGGGAGCCAGGCGCTGCCGTACGGCACGTCGTTGATGGGAACGAGGGTCACGAGGTGGCGCGAGAGCGAACCGACGTAGGACACATCCAGCAGGAACTTGAGAGGCAGTTCGCGTTGGACGCCGGCGCTGAAGTTGTAGACAGTGGGCACATGGCCGTCGGTCGATATGGCGGAGACGCCGACCGGAGACTGCACGGCGGCGGAAGCGGCGATATTCGAGATATTGCCGTAGAGCAACTGCGGCTGACGGACGAAGGGCGGGTCGGTGGCCTGAGTGCGGCTGAGGCCGGAGACGATGCGTTCGAAGAATGCACCGCCGCCGACGCGGATGACTGTCTTGCTGTCCACGGCGTATGCAAGACCAAGACGCGGACCGGTGTGGATTCCGCGGTTGTTGTAAAGTCCGGCGGGCGTGCCGTTCTGGCCGGCGATGACGGTGCCGTTGTTGACGTTGCCGGAGTTGGGGACGATGAAGCCAATGTAGGCAGGGCTCAGGCTGGACTTGGTCGTGGGATCGTAAGCTACCCGCTGGCCGTTGACGATGGCTGGCTGGAAGAGGCGGACGGCCTGCGAGGGGTCGAAGGCGCCGGGCAGGAAGTTCGCGATCTGGTTGGTGTATTCCGTCATCGGCGGGATGGAGGCGAATCGCACGCCGAAGTTGACGGTGAGTTTGCTGTTGACCTTCCAGCTGTCCTGCACGTAGAACTCGGTGTTCACATAGGGCTCAAACACGATGGGGTACTTGCTGAACTGGGTGTAACTCTGGAAGTTGCCGAGCAGGGCGTTTGAGAAGGCCCAGTTGGTGTCGCCGGGGTTGAGGGAGTCGCGGCCGAAGGCGATGGTCGAGTTGACATCGCCGAAGGCGCTTTCGCTCTTCATGGCGCGCTCGATGAAGATGCCGGCTTTGATGGTATGGTTGCCCTTCACCTTGACGACGTTGTCAGTGATGTCGTGTACGGGGTTCTGGTTGGCATAAGGCGAGCCGTTGAACTGCGAAAGCAGCGAAAGACCGGTAAGGAAGCTCGGTCCGGGGACGCCCGCGAAGCCGAGGTTCGGAACCAGGTGGCTCGGATCGGCGTTGGGATAAAGCAGCGGGATGCTCAGGTTCGACACCGACGCGTAGTAGGGACTGCCCGAAGGAGGCGCGTTGCCCGGAATGCCGTTCTTGGTGTAGCCGTACTGGAATTCGTTGGTGAGGGTGGGGCTGATCACCGTGGTGAGGTTGATGGTGAAATTTGGCCAGGCGAAGGTTGGCGCAGTCAGCGGGCTGAGCGCGAGCACGTTGGTGGTGTCGCCCCGGCCATACGGCACAACCTGCGTGGAGTGACTGCGCAGGACGCGGCCGAACAGGTGCCACTTTTCGTTGATGTTGTAGTCGCCGCGGTAGACCTCATCGAACTGGGGCGAGACGCTGGGCGCCTGTGACTGGTAGTTGTAGGCCAGCTGGCCGGTGATATTCGGAAGCGGCATGAAGTTCAGAATCGCCGGTCCAAACTGATTGAACCGGTTCGCCGGAACGATGTTGCCGGGGAAAGGCGCGCCATTGTTGTTGGGATCTTTAATGACGACGGGCACGCCGGATCCGTCTCTCGTCTGCGAGAAATTACCCGTGCGCTCGAGAGCCGTCGGCACGGTGATTTGGCGCGGCGTGTTGCCAGTGGTCTGGCGGTTCCATTCTTCAGAAGCGAAGAAGAACAGCTTCTGGCGATCCTTGTTGAAGTGGCCTGGGATGAAGACCGGTCCACCGACGTTCCAGCCCATAGTCAGGAAGCGGTAGAGGGGGAAAGTGGGCGTGGGCGCACCATTGTTGATGAGAGGATTGCTCGCGGGGACAGCGTTGTTGACGAACGTGTTGGCGTTCATCCATTCGCCGCGCTTGAACCAGTAACCTGCGCCGTGGAAGTCTTTGCTGCCGCTCTTGGTGACGACCTGAATCTGCGCACCGGAGTTGCGGCCGAATTCAGCGCCCATGGAGTTGGCCGAGACCTTGAATTCGGCGATGGCGTCCACCGAGAGGCGGTACCCGAAGCCGGTGGTCACATTCACACCGGTATCGTTCACGGATTGGCCGTCCACCGTGAAATTGCCCTGGTCGGTACGCTGACCGTTGATGCTGAGCGTGCCATCGGCAAGAGCGCCCGGGACGGTACGGATCAGGTTGTTGAAGTTGCGGCCGTTGAGGGCGATGTCGACAATCTGTTTCCCGTCGACGACACCGGCGCGCTCGGCTGTGACGGTCTCGAGTTGCACCGCGTTGGCTTCGATGGTGACCGATTCGGTCGCCGCGCCGATTTCGAGCGAAATGGGCCGGAGACCGATTCTGTCATTGGCGTTCACCGCAATGCCGGACTCGGTGTACTTCTTGAAACCCTGCGCCTCAACCGTGACATTGTAGGAACCAGCCAGAACGGGAGTGAAGAAGTAAGCGCCTTCCGCCGTCGTCGTCTGCTGTTCGCCCGTGCCCTGGGCAGCATTGGTTAAGGTGACCTTCGCACCGGGAACCACAGCTCCCTGGGCGTCCTGGACAACACCACCGACGGATCCGGCACTGACCTGCGCCAGAGTCGGCAGCGCAGTCATCAACAAAGCTGCAGTTAGCGAGACGATGCCCGCAAAAATCCTGTTCTTCAGTCGTAGCAATCGAATACCCCTTAGTTTAAGGTTGTTTTCAGCGAAACCCTCTGGTACGCCCATACGTAATGGACGAATCCGGTGCATGCAATTATATACGAGTCGCCGCGGAAAATAAAACGGGAGGAAGATTTCCGGCAAAAGCCGTGATCTTCCTCCCATTTCACAGAAAACTACTATCTTTGTGTTGCTTTTATTTGACGGCGAAAACCCACACCGAACCGCCTTCCGGCACCTCGGGATACTTGCCAGGGAAGATGGAATTCAGCCGCGCCTGCACGGCGCGTGAATCAATGCCCCAGCCGGAGAGTACGGCAACGTATTGTTTGCCATCCACCGAGTAGGAAACCGGCTGTCCGAGGATGCCGGAACTGGTCGGGAACTCCCACAGCAGCTTGCCGTTGGTGGCGTCGAAGGCGTGGAACATACGATCGTTGGTGCCGCCGCTGAACACGAGCCCGCCGCCGGTGGTCATCATCGGTCCCCAGTTTTCGGACGTCGCGTAATTGTGACTCCAGACTTTCTTACCGGTATCGACGTTCCAGGCCTGGACTTCGCCGACGTGATCGGCGCCGGGCTGGGCCGTAAGGACGCTGGTGGCGCCGGTGTAGGGACGCCCCGGGGAGTAGTCCGGCGGCTTGGTAGCGGTGATCGTCATGCACAAGTTTTCATTGGCCGGCACGTACATCATGCGGGTCTTCGGGTTGAAGGCGACAGGAGGCCAGTTCTTCCCGCCCCACAACGAGGGGCAGAAGGAAACCGTCTTGTCGGTGCCGGGCTGGTGGTCCGGGTCCACATTGGCACGGCCGGTTTTGGGGTCGAGCCCTTTGAATACGTTCTGCTTCACGAAGGGCATGCCTTCCACGAAAGCCATTTCGGCGTTGGTCCGGTCGAGATAGCGCATGTAGCCGTCACGGGCGACGTCGATCAGACCTTTCACCGTCTTGCCATTGCGCTTGTAGTCCACAATGATGGGCGGCGAAACTTCATCCCAGTCCCACGAATCGTTCGGATGGTATTGGAAGTGGCCTTTGATCTGGCCGGTGGCCACATCGAGCGCGATGGTGGAACCGGTGTATAAGTTGTCGCCCGGGCGCTGATCGCCCATCCAGGGACCGCCGTTGCCGACGCCCCAGTAAGCAATATTGGCCTCGGCGTCATAATTACCCGTGACCCACACGGAGCCGCCGCCGGTCTTCCACTGGTCGCCCTTGGGCCAGGTTTCGCTGCCGGGCTCACCCGGGGCGGGAACCGTATAGGTGCGCCACAGTTCCTTGCCGGTTTCCGGATCGAAGGCCGCTACGAAGCCGCGGATGCCAAGCTCTCCGCCCGACGTGCCGACAAGGACCTTGCCGCCCGCCACCTGCGGCGCCAGCGACATGTAATATCCGGCAGTGTTGTCGCCAACTTTGGCTGTCCAGAGTTCTTTGCCGGTTTTGGCATCGAGCGCAACCAGCACGGCGTCGCCGCCCGCGAAGAAAACCTTATCGCCGTAAAGCGCCACGCCACGGCTGGTGGGATGCAGGAGGATCACGTCTTCCGGCAGCGCGTGGCGATAGCGCCACAGAAATCCGCCGGTCTTCGCATCTAGCGCCAGTACTTGCTGGCCGGGCGTTGCCACAAACATCACGCCGTTATTGATAAGCGGCGCGGCTTCGTGGCCGTTCGTTTGGCCCGTGGCAACGATCCAGGCCGGCTCCAGCTTCGAGACGTTCTTCGTGGTGATCTGTTCGAGCGGGCTGTAGCCCCAGCCATCCCAAGTGCGGCGGATCATCAGCCAGTCGCCCGGATCGGGATTCTTCAGCCGTTCATCGGTGACTGTCTTGTAATTGGTGAGCAGCGGGGACGGGGGAATCGGCGAGGATGGCGGCTGTGTGCCCTGCGGCAGGGCAGGGAGCGTGGCCGCAAGGGCGACGGCAGCCAGTTTCAAATACCTTTTTGTTTTTTGATTCAACATGCGGATGAGGCACTCCTGAGCGTCTTGCCTGTCTTAACCCACTTCAAAAGTGATGCGCGAAGTGAACGGCTTCGCCACCACCAGTTTTCCGTCCACGACCTTTAATGGCAGCGCGGGCAGAGGACCGGGCGAAGGGCCATCGAGCACCTTGCCGGCGTCTTTCGGTTCAAATTTCGATGCGTGGCAGGCGCAGAAAAGGGCCTGCTCCGGGGCCACCCACTCGTTCACGTCGCAGCCGTTATGCGGGCAGATCGAGCTATACGCGACGATGCCATCCACGGAACGTGCCTTCGTGATCTCGGCGAGCTTATCGGGATCGAGCCGTACGAGCAACACCCGGTTCAGGCGCGACCCGCTGCGGACGGTTTTATCCGTGGGGTCCATGGCCCAGCCGAAGATTTGCTTGGCGCCGGTGGTGACATCTCCCGGCGTGAGCGGTGTGTTGGTGGTATCGCCGGCCTTGACCAGGAAGTCACCCTCCTTCGGCCTTGCCGCTGCCGGGTTGTCCTGTGCGGCGGCTTCGGACGCAAAACATGCGCTGATACCAAGCCCGATACCGGCCTTGAGAATGGTGCGCCGCCCCGCGCGTTCGTCGAATGAACCCAATTTTGACCCTCCTGCGTTCGGTTGACGCAGCTATCGCATTGTAATATGAACGCCCCGCCGTTCATGGGAGAACCAGTACATAAGAGGAGCCGGAAGCCGCCGGGTACGGGTCGAACGAGCACGCTTGGTGTGGCGCATGACGCACCGTTCTCTGTCCCCGAGTCGTCACTTAGTACAGAAAGAGGCCTTACCATGGTCGCGTTGCACTTGCCCGATTCCCCGTCAGTGCTCGGAATGGTGTTTGGCGTGATATTTGCGCCCGTCGTTTTACTCGGCACATTATTCCTGATCGTCAAAGCCATCGTCGGCATTCAATAGGCGCTGCCTCGATGTAGTCCGCCGCGATTCAGGTCGTAGCGTGGGGTGGAGTTGTGCGTACACCCTGGCTATGGCGCTTTGCACGAGAAATTCGCCGCGTCGTTGGTGCTTCCAACCCCTTTATAAACGGCCGTCTGCGGATATGGGCACAGCGGACGTGACATATCGATATTGTTATTTGTGACGTGCGAGGCCAGTATTTGTGCGGGGGCTTCGGCGGATTCCTTCCAGCGCTCCATCGCTCCCATAACATTGAACTGGTTCGGCCCTTCGCCGCCACGGCAATGCATCATGCCGGGCACCATGTAGAGACGGAGCCAGTTGTCCTGATTACCGCCCAGTTTCGCTTCCACGCTGGCTTTGTAGTTGATGCTGTTCTCGGCCGAAATCAGCTGATCCGCCCAGCCGTGATACATCAGCAGCTTGCCGCCGTGGTCGCGAAATTCTTTCAGATCCGGATTGATCGCGTTCAGGTACGGCGCCTTTGCGTCCGCCGCCGCGACGTCACGGTCGAGATCGAAAGAGTGCAGGTCCCACGCCGGATTTTCATTCAGCACATAACGGAACGTGTCCGCGGCGGGCGTCGAAAACGGGTCCGGGTTAAACATCCGCGACCATCCGGCTTCGCCCCCATAGGGCATGCCGGGGTAGATCAGAGTGCCGTCTTTCCACTCCGCCGGCGCATACATGGCCCGCACGGATTCCAACTGCGCAGTGGTCAGGCACATCGCCGTATCGCCGCCCTTGCACTGCAGCGTCGCCGGATCGAACTTACACGCCTTCGGATTGCTGAGCAGGCCATCCTTCACGCCATCGAGGCCATCGCAGGCCGCCACCACCGCCGCATGCACCATGGCGAGCTTGTTTGCCGGCACCAGATGCTCTTCGTCTTTCTGATTCACCGCCGCCACTTTCATATCGAAGGCGTGCAGATGGATGTGATAGTTCGCGGGCGCTCCAGCAACGATGCCGTCATAATCTTCCGGATAGCGCTGTGCTTCCTCCAGACCCTGCCGGCCGCCGTAGGAACAGCCATTCCAGTACGACTCCTTCGGCGCTTTGCCATAGCGCGCATTCACCAGCACTTTGGCCTGCACCGTCATCTCATGCACGGCACGGTAGGAATAGTCGATCAGCTTTTCCGGATGGCCCGGCGCGAACTTTGCGTCGCCACCGTGGTGGCCTGTGTCCGTTGATGACGTCGCGTAGCCTTCGGCCAGCGCCGCCGCCATGGCCGGGAAACTGATGTTACCCGCCCAGCCGCCGCCGCCCACGGCCTCATACTTACCGTTCCAGTTTTCGGGCAGCCACACTTCCACGTCGATGTTCGAATCCGCGGTGGGCCGCAATGTCGCCGCCACGCGGCAGAACGCCGGAACCTGGACCAGACTGTTCGGCGGCGCCTGCGTCTTGTAACTGCCCGCCGGGATCGCCTCGGCCGCGGTGATTGTCGCACCTGGCAGCTTCAGCGCAGCCAGCTTCTCGCATGGCATCTGGGCCAGCGCAGGCAACGCCGCCAAAGCCAGTGCGGCCGTCATAACGGTTACGCGCATTGTGTTCTCCCCGGCGACCGTTCCCCCGGCCAGCCAAGCAAGATTATGACAGCATGGACGTACGGCGCGGAAGGTCTTACTTACCCCCGAAACGCAGTGTCATCCCCGCCACCGCCGTCAGCGGATAGCCCGGCGTCCCGTGGATCCGCCAGATCGCCGGCGCATCGGGCGTCACGCGCGATTCGAAGTAGTTCTGCGTCTCATAGTAATTGCGATTCGTCAGGTTATCGAGCGCCAGGCTCAGTTCCACCCGGCGATTCACCTGCTTGGAGACGCCCACATCGAGCAGCGTATGGCCCGACGCTACGATCGATGGATCGATCCCGTCCAGCCGGTAATGGTTGATCGCCCGCATGCGCAGTGAGCCGCTCCACCCGTTCCACGCCGCCAGCGTCAGCGCCGCGTTGGCCACGAAATGCGGAGCGCTGTCCACATAGACCCGGGTCGTGTTGCTTGCGCTTGCGGGGCTCAGGAAATAGGAATTAAGGATCTTCGTCAGCCCGCCGTTGATCGAAAGGTGCCTCGTGAGTTCGATGGATGCCTTCGCTTCGTATCCGTAAGACCGGCTCGGACCCTTGAACTCAAAGCTACCGTCATCGGGTATGTAGACCTGTTCGTTTGAATGGTTGATCAAAAACGCATCTGTGCTGATGGAAAGCCGCCCGATATTCGACGCCATACCCGCTTGATAAAAGTCCGTCGTCGCGAGCCGTGGCTGGCTCGGCTGTTGAACCACGCCGCGCGCGTCGATGCTGTTGATACCCCGGCCGTAATTGGTGTGAAGCGTCAGAGGCATGCGATGCGACGGCGTGTAAGCGATGTTCCCCTTGCCCTGCCAGCGGCCGGCCCAGCGGGTTCCGCTGCTCTCCGGATTCACCTGGTCGAGCACGCTGTAGCGGAATTCGTCGTAGCGCAGTCCCGCGCCCGCGATCACACGCCCGTTCCACAGGCTCACCGTTTCCTGCGCATACCCGGCTTCGTTGGTGACATGCGCCCGCGCCCGGGTGGTGACGCCGGTCGGGGTGCGGCCCTCCCTGGGATAGAGCGATACGTTGATCTGGTTGTCGTGGAAATTGCTGCCGCCAGTAAAGGTCGCACTCGCCCGGCCCAGCCTGTGGGCGTGCAGATACTGCGCATTCACGCCCTGCTGGAGGCGCGAATCATGCTGCTGGAAGGCATCGCCATGCACCGGGTCGATCAGATAGTAAGTGAAGTTCGAATAGAGATCGAACAGCGACCGCCCGACAAATCCATCCAACCGCAGCGTGTCCCCGTTTTTTCGAACCTTACTGTAGTAAGCCGAAAGCGTTCCCAGCTTGACCCGCCCGCCATCGGAAGGGTCGATGTATCCGTACCGGTTGAGTTGCCCCGCGTTCACCAGGTCCAGCGGAATCTGCCCAGACGAATAAAAATCGTTTCTCCCGAAGATGAACCGGAATCCCAGCTTCGTAGTCTCATTCAGCACCCGGCTGTAATTCGCGTTGATGTTGTCCCGGCGATAGCGTCCCGCGTTGACGAATGGCCCGTCTGTGTACGAGCCGTCGTACGCAATATAGGAATCCACTTTCGCTGCATCCGGACTGAACGCGAAAAATCCGCGCCCGGTATTGTAATTGCCGCCTTCGAGGCGCGTAGTGAACTGATCCGGCAAGGCTTCCCGCTGGCGGATATGCACGACGCCGAGGCCGCTGAAATCGCCGTATTCCGCGCTGAACGGGCCGTTGATGATCGTCGCTTCCTGAATCAATTCCGGGCTCAACGATTTCAGCGCCCCCAGATATCCCTGCCCATGCCCCTGCGTACCCTGATTCTGTTGCACGTCATCCAGCAGCACCTTGAGGCCTCCGTTCACGCCTCCGTGATCCAGATTGAATCCGAAGCGGCGGATCTCGAGCGACTTTCCGCCTCCCTCATGCTGGCCGGCGTCAATCCCCGCATCGAGTTGCTGAAACACCTGATCGTCGCGCGTGAAAAGTGTGCGGTTGAAGACTTCCGAATTACGCAGATCGATGCTCGGCTCAAGAGTTTTATCCGTGATCACGAGGCTCTGTGCCGGGGCGGAGACCTTGTCGAACCGCAGTTCGGCGGTGCTGTTCACCGCCGGAAATTCCAGCTGACGGGAGACGCGCACGAAGCCCGGTG
>Ga0209698_10004477_pt1 | contig 15311 bp, 10 predicted proteins | sample LitLauG_LLR_2012_FD_187203 | JGI IMG/M metagenome (GOLD analysis project Ga0209698, IMG submission 187203) | Freshwater sediment microbial communities from Pennsylvania, USA - Little Laurel Run_MetaG_LLR_2012 (SPAdes) (version 2) | ecosystem: Environmental > Aquatic > Freshwater > Creek >...
GCGTTGCCCCAATCCCCACCCTGTGCTAGCATCCGCCTCGTCAGGAGACTGGACCAGGGATTGTTCGTCAGACCTTCGGCCCCGCCCCACGGGGACCCAGGTGCAGCGGCCACGTTCTCCTCCCTCAGTTCCAACTTGCCTGGCGCTGGCCCGCGCCCGAATTCTTCCGGACGGACCTCGCCTTCTGGAGGTTTACATGAAGAACTATCTCACCAAGGACATTCGAAACGTTGGCATTGTCGGCCACGGCGGCACCGGCAAGACGCAACTGGTGTCGTCGTTGCTTTATACCGCAGGCATGACTCCGCGCTGGGGAAAAATTGCGGACGGCAGCACCACCACCGATTGGGACGAAGAAGAAATCGCCCGAAAAATCTCCATTCAAACGGGCTTAGCTCACGCCGAATGGCCGGCCACGCCTACGGGACCCTCCGGCTCTTCCGAAAAAGTTAAAATTAACTTTCTCGATCTCCCCGGCTATTCCACATTCATCACCGAAGCGAAAGCCTCGCTCATCGCCGCCGATGCCGCGCTCATCACCGTCGATGCCCACGTCGGCTCTCAAGTCACCACGGAAAAAGTTTGGGACTATTGCACTGAATACGACATTCCCCGCGCCTTCGTGCTCACCTGGATGGATCGCGAGCTTTCCAGTTTCGAACGCTCCATGGAATCCCTCCAGTCGGTCTTCGGCCGCAACGTGGTCTCCCTCCAAATGCCCATCGGTAGCGAAAAAGGATTTCGCGGCGTCGTTGATTTGGTGGCCATGAAAGCGCACCTATACACTCCCGACGGTGACGGCAAGCCTTCCATTGAAGAAATTCCCGCTGCTCTTGCCGACGAAGCCAAGGAAGCCCACGAACAGCTCGTCGAAATGATCGCCGAAGGCGATGACGAAATGATGGAAGAGTTTTTCCGCGAAGGCACTATCCCCATCCATGACCTCATTCCCGCTGTCCGCAAAGCCATCGTCGCCGAAAAAATCTTTCCCGTCCTGATGACTTCCGGGCTTCACAACATCGGCACGGCTAGCTTGCTCACTTTTCTTGCCGACGTTTTCCCGCACCCCGATGAGCATGCCCAGGTTGGATTCAAGGATCCCGGCGGCAGGGGCGACCGCCTCGAACGCAAATACGATGACAGCCAGCCGCTTTCCCTCTTCGTCTTCAAAACGCTTTCCGACCCTTTCACCGGCCGCATCAACTATTTCAAAGTTAAGAGTGGCGTCCTGAAAAACGACGCTACGCTGATCAACTACAATCGCAACCTTCCAGAACGTTTTCAGCACATCCAGGCCGTTCAAGGCAAGCAGTTCACGGAAGTCGGCGAGCTGCACGCCGGAGATATCGGCGCCATCGCCAAGCTCAAGGAAAGCACCACGGGCGAAACCCTCGGCGACAAAGCTTCGCCCATTTACTATTCCCCCGCGCAGCTCCCTGAGCCATCCATCACCTTCGCCATCGAACCGAAAACCCGCGCCGATGAAGACAAGATCGGCGTCTCCATCCATAAGATTCTCGAAGAAGACGCCGCGCTCCGTTTTTCACGTGATCCGCAGACCAAGGAATTCCTCCTCGCGGGTTCCGGCCAGCAGCACATTGAAGTCGTCGTCGCCAAGCTCCACAAGCGCTATCACGTCGACCTCACTTTGAAGCCCCCAAAAGTCGCGTACCGCGAAACCATCCGCGGCAAAGCCGACGTCGAAGGCAAGCACAAGAAGCAGTCCGGCGGCCACGGCCAGTTTGGCGTCTGCCGCATCAAGATGGAGCCCGTCGAGCGCGGTAAGGGCGTCGAGTTCGTCGACGATGTCTTTGGCGGCGCTATCCCCAAGAACTGGATTCCCTCGGTTGAAAAAGGGATTCGCGACGCCGCTGCGCGCGGTTTCCTCGCCGGGTTTCCCGTAGTGGATTTCCGCGCCATCCTCTACGACGGCAAGTATCACGACGTAGATTCCTCGGACATGGCCTTCAAGATTGCCGGCTCGCTGGCCTTCAAGGAAGCCATGAAGCAGGCTCGACCCGCGCTCCTCGAGCCCGTCATGCATGTCGAGGTCTATGCCCCCGACCAATATTCCGGCGATCTGATGGGCGACCTCAGCGGCCGCCGCGGACGCATCGCTGGCAGCGAAAGCCGCGGCCACAACGTCATCATCAAAGCGCAGGTACCCTTCGCCGAAATGCTCACCTACGCCAATGACCTCATCTCAAAGACGCAAGGCCGCGCCACCTATTCCATGGAGTTTTCCCACTACGACTACGTGCCTAACGAACTCGCCGAAAAGGTGATTGCCGCCCATAAGCTCGCCCACGGCGAACAACTCGTCGAAGAAGAAGCCTGAAAATCTCTCTTGCAAGTCATCGGGAGTATCAGTTCTTAGATGAGACGACTCATTCCGGTAGAGGCTCGTGTGCGCGCGCGTTTCCATCAGCCATTCGGCGTGGCAACGACTGTGTATATTCTTTGCCGACGTAGGTAAAGTCCGTCGCGTAGCCCCGAGGGTCCGTGAATCGAATCTGTAATACGTGGGCTCCTGCCGCGTCTCTTTGATACTCGTATCGGAAATTGCGCCCGTCTCTTAGAGTCTGGCTGATAATGCTGCCCTCGGGAGAATAGGTGATGCTCATCAGAACATTATTGTTGGCATCTAGCACGGCCTGCATCTGGTTCTTGTCATCGTAACGATAAGACTCGGCGGCTCCCCGCGAGTCGGAGACCCGGACTAACCGGCCTTTCTGGTCGTAGTCGTAGCTTACGGCACGCCCTTCGGAGTCCTCGATCCGGCGGTACCGGTGCAGTTCGTCGGATTCGAAGTGCAGCCACTTGCCCGCCGGAGTCTTGACGCTCAAGAGATCACCAGCGTCGTTTCGTGCCATCTCGAAACGGTTGCCCTGCGGATCGCTGTAGCCCGTCAGAACAGTCAGTTTTTCTTCGGACTTGGCATTTGGGCGATAAGGAAACAGATAGTGCCAGCCCTCCAGCGTTTTAAGATCCGAGTCATATCCGTGCATCAATATTTTCGCCTGTGAAAAAGGACTGAAATAATCGACCCGCCCCTGGTATGCCTGCTTGCCGGCGCTATCGTGCGCCGCATCACGGTCGAAATGCGTGCGAACGCCATTTTCCAGCGTCAGTTCCAGGTACTTGCCGGGCTCTCCCGCGATAGAGATGTCCAGGGAGTCGGTCGTTCCTACCCCGAACTCGTGGGACACGTCGTCTTGGTGAACGTAAGTACGGACAAACTGGAGGGGGAAATCCCCGTCAAGATAGAAATCTGTTTTCTTCTGGACCAGGAGTCTGGCTCCGAGGTTAGCGGCAAATTGTTCCGTTGCGACATCGGCAGGAGGCTTGCTACTCCACTCCATGTTCCACGCAACAGGTTGTTCCGGAGCCAAGACCATACTGATGGTGGGCACCACGCTGTTCAGCAGAGAATTCCATCGTCCCTTAGCTCCGATAATTTGATCTGCCATAGAATCAACTTCCATGGGACTCATCACTCCGCCGCTCACGGCACTTGTGTAATCGCTGCTCATTGGCGTATCAAAACAGAGGACGTATACGTTTTTGTTGAGCATTTTCTGGAGGCGCGAAATTACCAGCGCTTGGTTCCACTTCTGAGAGACTAGCAAGGGGCGCAAACGCGCCGTGGATACAACGCCGAAACGCCCATCTTCCCGGTAATTGATGGCGTAATTCCAGTCGTAGCTCCCGATATACATATCTTGGTTGGTCACACCAATGAGGATGGTGGATTGGTCCCTCACTTTTTCTGGCAGAGCTTGCTTCATGAGATCGATCAACTTTTCGGCGAACAATTGTTTTCGGCTGGAGTTCCAAACGGATGCTTTCAGTGGAATGGCGGGCAGAATTTCGACTTTCAGGCCGAACTTGGCCTTGTAATAGGCGGGCGCCCAACTGAGGTACTCTTGTTCAGCAGCCCCGAGCGGAACAAGAAACACCATTTTCCCGCTCTCTCCATAGACGAGCGGGTCTTTCTTCGGTGGAGGAGTGATGTCAACAATGTTCTGGCCACCCTCCAGCGTAACCAGCAAGCGCGAGTAGTGCCAGGAGGAACCGATCCGGTTAGCCACACCGTGAAGCCTGCCGCGACCCTTGGGGCCTTTGATCGAAGCCGTCCACTCGGCAAATTCCGAGCCATAGGCGGGTTGAATCGCGCCATACACCCACCAGCCGCCTTGTATGGATTGCCCGAGTAAGCTCTGTAACTCCGGCGAGGAGCGCGCGATCGAAAGCGATTCCTGGTAGAAAGGCTTTGAGGTGATTTGCGCCCGAATGGCGAGAAAACGCGAGGCTGCAAACCTGACGCCCAACAACGTGACACAGGCGAAGGCAATCAGAATCCATACGAATACCGACGGGCTCGATCCGCTGGCGATCGTTCCGGCGGGTCGCCCGCAAATGGGACATGCGCGCGTACCGGGATGGAGGCCCGCGCCACAAGAGCTACACTTCATGCTTGACCGATAACACGGTGGGTGCGCGTTGTGCAAGTACAGCAGTTAGAAAGGGGCACCGGATAGCTATCCGTCCCCGGAATAGAAGGTGAGTAGCACGCAGCTCCCGAACAACTCCTTGAAGAAGAAGCCTGAGCTTGACGCCTGTCCTGGCGGACAGGTGCCCATAGCGAAGGCAACCGCAGAAGGTTAATGCTCAAGTGAGCACAGCCTCGTCTGCGCTTATTGATTCAGTAGCAGACCCTACAATACGCTACAAAAGGTGCGAGATAGCGGCGGAATTGCCGCTTCTCGGGCAATTGGCTTTAGCTCCCATCGCCTAATGCGCGGCGATTGATTGGAATGCAGCGGAGTGAAGCCAATGCTACGAACTGGAGCGGCCTGCAAGACGCAGTGCCGCCGGGGAGCAATGAATCGCTTATGAAATCCGCTAAGAAATCCTCTCTCTTCGCGATCTTCTTGATGAGTTTGTTTATTCTTTCCGGCTGTAGCCACGCGTATCTGAGCGGCGGTTGCCTGGTTAATTGTGGCGGTGGTGGTGGCAATGGTCCCTACACCATCGGCGGTACCGTCACCGGCCTGACTGGCACCGGCCTGATCCTTCAGAACAATGGCGGCGACAACCTTACGATCACCGGGAACACCCCTTTTACGTTTCCCGCCAAGATCGTCAAGGGCCAGCCTTATAACGTTGCGGTCTTTGCCTCGCCAACCGCTCCCGTGCAAACCTGCACCGTCTCCGGTGGCCAGGGTTCAGCTACCGCTAACGTCACCACCGTCGTGATCACCTGCTCCACAGGGACCGTTTCCATCGGCGGGAACGTCGTCGGGCTTCTCGGGACCGGGCTTACTCTGCAGGATAATGGCGGCGATAACCTTATCGTTCCCGTCGCCGGTCCTTTCACGTTCAAGACCGCGCTCCCCCTTGGCAGCGCATATCTCGTTACCGTTAGCACTCAGCCCACCAGTCCCGCGCAGACTTGCACTGTGACTTTCGGCAGCGGCACCGCCAACGCCAACGTCGGCAACATTCAAATTACCTGCTCTACCGGAACTCTCTCCATCGGCGGCACGGTCACCGGACTCGCCAAGTCGGGCAGTGGCTTGGTCTTGCTGGACAACGGTGGCGATAATCTTCCCATCAAAGCCAACGGTAGCTTTACTTTCCCCACCCTGGTCCCCGCTGGCGGCGCGTATAAAGTAACCATTGGCACTCAGCCTTCCGGCCCCAACCAGACTTGCACCGTCCCCCCTGCGACTGGCAGCGGCATTGCGAACGCCAACGTCGTCAACGTTCAGGTCATCTGCCCGGCTATTTTCCATAACATCGGAGGCACCGTCGTGGGCCTTGTGGGCGCCAATAGCGGCATGGTGCTGCAGAACAATCTCGGCGACAATCTAACCGTTTCAGGCAATGGCACATTCACGTTCAACACGCCCATCGCCGATGGCAGCACCTACGACGTCAGCGTCTTTGTTGGACCTAGCACCCAGCCTCAAGGCTGCGTCGTTTGGGGTTTCCAGGGAACCGCTACCTCAGCGATCACTAGCGTCATAGTTGACTGCGGTCACAATGACTGGTCGTGGTTCGACGGCTCGAATCTGGAAAATCAAAAGGGCGCTTTTACGTCAATTCCGCAACCGCCTCCTGCTGCGCCTACTTTCGATACCGACTCCCCCGGCGGGCGCAAATATCCCGCGACTTGGACCGATCTGAACGGCAACCTGTGGCTCTTCGGTGGTTACGGTCTGACCTTTACCTCAGGCCTTACGCCGCCGGCCACGGATCTCAACGACATGTGGGAATACGTCGGCACGCAAAACTACAATGGCAGCTACTCGAACTTCTGGGTTAACCTGATCGTTGCCTATTCAGGAATCGGGCCCGCGCCCCGTACCGGCGCTATCACCTGGACCAACCCCAGCACCGGCGATCTATGGCTCTTTGGTGGACAGGCCGGCACCACCTTCCTCAACGATGTCTGGAGTTACCACATCAATCCGGTTCTGGGACAGCCGGGCACTTGGACGTCGCACGGCGGCGGCGCGAATCTGAAAGGTATCTACACCCCCGGAGGAGGCCCGGGCTCGCGCTGGGGTGCTACCTCCAAGATGGATGCCTCAAACAATGTCTGGCTCTTTGGTGGCTACGGGTATGATTCCGCAGGCACTCTTGGCCTGCTCAACGATCTCTGGACCTATAACACCGGTACGGGCGCGTGGACCTTCGTAAGCGGCTCCACGACTGTCAACCAGACCGGCAACTACGGCACTCTAGGCTCACCCGCCCCCGCCAACGTTCCTGGTGCGCGCCAGGCTTCCATGTCCTTCATCGATGCCTCGGGGAATTTCTGGCTCTTTGGTGGATTCGATCTCGATTCCAAGGGCAATCCGGACGCTCTCAACGACCTCTGGGAGTTCAAAGCGGGCGCCCCAGGCGTATGGACCTGGATGAGCGGCGCCAACGTCGTTAATCAAACCGCCGTTTATGGAACCCAGGGTGTTCCTGCCGCCACCAATGTCCCCGGTGCTCGCTGGAGTGCAGCTTCATGGGCTGACGTCAGCGGAAATCTCTGGATCTTCGGTGGAGAAGGCTACGATTCCGTCGGCAATGGCTCTCTTAGCGACGTGTGGGAATACAAGGGCGGCCAATGGACATGGGTCAAGGGCCCTGCCTCCGTTAGCCAGGCAGGCATCTATGGCCTCTTGCCCGGCCCGATCATCTACCCCTATGTGGGTAACGGCCCGGGGTCGCGCTTTGCGCCGGGCTATTGGTTCGTGCATCATGGTCCAGCTCCCCTTCCTGTCTACGATGAGTTCTGGATGTTCGGCGGAGAGGGCTTTGACTCTGCTGGAACAGACGGCAACGGGTTGCTCAGCGACCTGTGGCGCTATCTGCCGTATCCTTGATTCATCAACGAACAACCTGTTCTTCTACTAGAACGAACGCCGGAGGCCCTGACAGGTCTCCGGTGTTTTTGTTTCCCTCTGCTCAGCTCGCGCCTGCGCACCGCCATCGCCTCGAGAGCGCCCCACTGCCTGCCACCTTTACTGATGGGAATGTTTACTTTTTAAAATTTCCTCCCCTCGCCCCCATAAAGTGGTATGTTCAGGGGCAGTTTGTTGGTTCCGCCTTTCGCCCCTCAACCACAAACCGTTCGATTGCTAGATAGCGGCTCGTCCGGCCAGGTACCTGGAAGCGCTGTCTAAACGGAGATTTTTGCATGCGCATCTTGCTATACAACCCCGACAACGGGGTCACGCGTAATTTCATGCCGCATCTTTGGATGTTTTTGCTCCAGGCCTTGACGCCCGCCGGCCATGAAGTCGTGCTCATCGACGGCAACGCCCAGCCTATGGATGAAGCCGGCATCGCTCGTTTTGTGCGCGAACAAAAAATCGGGCTTGTCGGCATCGGCGCGATGACTCGCATGATCGCCAAAGCCTACCGCATGGCCGATGCCATCCGCGCCGTCGGTGTGCCTGTCGTGATGGGCGGACCTCACGTTACCGAAGAGGCCGATGAAGCGCTCGGCCGCAACGGCGGCCCGCGTCACGCCGACGCCGTCGCCCTCGGTGAAGCCGATGAGACCTGGCCAAGAATCGTCGCCGACGCAGAGCGCGGAACTCTCAAGGATATTTATGCTCCCGTCGATGCTTTCGGCCAGGAAAGCAAACCCAGCTTGAAGGAATATCCCGCCATCCCCTGGGACAAAATCAACCTCGCCCAATTCAATCTCGTTCCAAACATGGTGAAGAGCACGCTTCAGCGTCTCGGCGCAGGCTGGGGGACATTTCGTATCATTCCCATGGAGTCCGGACGTGGTTGCCCGTATGGCTGCGAGTTTTGCACCGTCACCGGTTTCTTTGGCGACTCCATCCGCTTTCGTACCAACGAAAGCGTCGTGAATGAACTGCTCCTGCTGAAAGCGCGCGCGAAAAGCGAAGGCGGCCAGATCGCCGTCTTCTTTATCGACGATAATTTCGCCATCAACATCAAGCGCACTAAATCCCTCTTGCGCGACATCATCGCCGCCGGCGCCCAGGTCCACTGGGTCGCCCAAATCAGCGCCAACCTTTTGCGCGACGAGGAACTCGTTGACCTCATCGCCGCATCCGGCGGCAAGTGGGTCTTCATCGGCATGGAATCCATCGACCCCACCAACCTCGCCGACGTCAACAAGGGCTTCAACAAGCCCGGCGAATATGCCGCCGTATTGCAGCGCCTTGCCGCCCGCAATGTTTACGCCATCACTTCCTTTATTTTCGGCATGGACAATGACACCGTAGGCGTCGCCGAGCGCACCCTCAAAGAAATTCGCACCTGGCCCGCAGGCCTGCCCATCTTCGGATTGCTCACTCCCTTGCCCGCCACGCCGCTTTACAAGAGGCTCGAAGCCGCCGGCCGGCTGACGCGCCCCAAGCATTGGCAGGAATTCATCCCCTTCGCGATGGCCCACACGCCCCTGAAAATGACCATCGACGAAGCTCATGCCGAAGTGAGAAAGGGCTGGGCCAGTGCCTACAGCCCCGAAGCCATGGCCCAAGCCGTCGATTCGCTCAGGGACAAGCCGCTGGGCTACCGCCTCAACATTTTCATCGCCCGCATGTGCTTCCGCGGAATCTATTTCCCCCAGATGGGCCCTTTATCCTGGCTGAAATTGATCTACCAAAATCGCCGCACCATCCTCAGCCTCGTCAAGGAAGGATTCGCCACCTGGCGTGGCCGTCCCAGCAACCCAGTGCCGCTAGCCGACGAAAGTTTCCAGCCCGGCGTCCGCGCCACGTAGTTTTGCGTTCCGCACTCTATTTATAAAACACGCCAGCCAGCCCAAATTGTCTTTGCCCCTGCCAATTTGGAGGGTGTTTTTCTTCGCCCGCAGAGTGCACACTCTTCTTCATGAAAACAAGCAAGTCCACAAAACCCGGCCCGCAAACTCAAGCCATTCACGCCGGCGAACCTAACCGCCGCGGGGTCAACGGCCCCATCGTCACCGAGATCATCCGCTCGTCCACTTTCACGTTCACTTCCACCGAGCAAATGAAGCTGTGGGCTGAGGGCAAAAACAACGCTTACATCTACACGCGTTACGGCAATCCTACGCTCGCCGTCGCCGAACAGAAAATCGCCGCCCTAGAAGGCGCTCAAGCCGCGGTCGTCGCCTCTTCCGGCATGGCCGCCATTTCTTCCGCCTTGCTCGCCGCGCTCAGAGCCGGCGACGAAGTCATCTCCACCGCGCAGACCTATGGCGGCACCTATCGCCTGTTGCGCGACATTTTCCCCGACTTGGGCATCACCGCCCGCCAAGTCGACACCGATCTCGCCGGCATCGAAAGTCTTGTATCGCCGCGTACCAAAGCTCTTTACGTCGAAACGCCCACCAATCCCACCCTTCGCCTCGTTGACATCCACAAAGCTGTGGCCTTCGCCAAAAAACACAATCTCGTCTCCATCATCGACAACACGTTTGCCACGCCCGTCCTGCAGAATCCCATCGCTCTCGGCTATGACCTGGTCGTTCACAGCGCCACAAAAGCTCTCGCCGGCCATTCGGACATCATCGCTGGCGTCGCCGTCGGCAGTGACGCGTGGATCAAAAAAGTTCGCCGCATGATCATCTACCTGGGCGGCTCAATGGATCCCGGCGCTGCCTACCTCCTCATTCGCGGCATCAAGACTCTCGGCGTACGCGTCCAGCGCCAGTGCGAAAACGCCATCGCTGTCGCCAAATTCCTGGAAGCGCATCCCAAAGTGGCCCACGTGCATTATCCCGGCCTGAAGTCTCACGCGGATCACAAACTCGCGCGTAAGCAGATGCGCGGATTCGGAAGCATGCTGGCTTTTGACATGAAAGGCGGGCTGCCTGCGGCGCGGCGCTTCTGCGATCGCGTGAGGCTGTTCTTGCTGGCGGCCAGTCTGGGGGGAGTCGAGTCGCTCGTAATTCTTCCGATATACAGTTCGCACTACAACATGAGCAAAGAAGAATTGCAACGCGCGGGCGTCAGCCCTGGAACGGTGCGCGTTTCCATTGGTTTGGAAGACAAGAAGGATTTAATCGAGGATTTGAAACAGGCGCTCGCTTAGTTTCTGCGGCGTCACATTTCAAAACTAGCGGCATCAGAGACTTCCGCCGCAAACCAATCACCAGACGGCCAACCGCTTCCTATCCTTTCGAAACGAGGACCGGAGCGCCCCATTCATCCTGCGCCGGCAGCAGCGATTTCACGATATCTTCCAGTTCATGCGAGCTGCTCACATGCTCGGGATAATTGTGCGCCGTAATGTCGAATGCCAGACCATGCTTGGCGCGTATCTCCTGAAGCTCTTCTTGCAGCCGCACCGCGATGCGCTTCGCATTGAGCACGTCGGTTCCGGGAAGCACCAGCGCAAACAAATCCGTTGAGAGACGATAGACCGAATCCGTCGGCCGCAGTTTGCGCGATATCGCTTTCGCCGCATCGCTCCACGCTTCCGAGCTGGGCTCCGTTTTTGCCGACGCGTTTCCCGGCTTGGCCTTCACCAACAATAGCGAAAGCGTTTTCTGCATGGTCATGGCCCTCCGGTATTCCATCGTCAGACGATCCCAGAAATGATTTTGATCCGGCATGGTGTGGAGCAAATCCACGCTGGCTTGATGCTGCAAAGTCACGTTGCGTTCCAGTTCCGCCAGTACGTGCTGCTTCAGCTTGCGCACCGTGCGTTGGTGGTCCAGCAGGTAGCCGACAAAGAGCACCGTCAGCGCGCAAAATCCGAAAAAGGCCACGCGCAGCGTCCACTTGTTCCCGATGGGGTGAATGAACACCAGCGGATACATGAATACCGCCAGGCCGGCGGCCTGCACCACCACATAAGCGGCGGCCAGAATCGTGAGCTGCAGCTCACGCCGTTCGAGTTTGTCCAATTCCGTGCGATTCAGCGTTCCCATAACGTTCTAAGTGGCGACCCACGCCCTGATCGGGGTCAACCTTCTTGCTCCCCTCGGCCAATGGCCACTCGTGCGAGGCAAGCTTCGCCTCGAACTGTCCATCTATGGTCTGGCCCGGACCCGCCCTTAACAATGGCCTCGAAGTACTGTGTTGCGGAATTGTTACTGTCCTTAGGGAGGGGAAGACAACTAACTCGGTCGCCACCACCAAGACCGCCGCGAGCAGCAGAAGGTGCTTGCTACGAGAGAGTTTCCCGGAGCGCAGTCGAAGGGTGAGCGCTGGGTAGCCCTAAACAAATCTTTACTTGCTCCTCAATCCTGGCAAATCTCTCCGCCGAAAGCACGCCAATGGGCGGATACTTAAGCAAGCATTTTTCCAGAGTGGTGACCTGATCACACTTCGCCCAGCAGTTGAAATCCAGATGGGCATCGCCTTTCTTGATGGGAATGCGCATGCTGAAGGTCCTGCGCTCGACGGTGGTGATTCCAACCACACAAACGTCCAAGGCAAACTTATTGATCGGATCAATGGAAAGCACGATGGCGGGACGAGGCTTGTCTAATTGAACGATATACACTTCACCCCGTTTGGGATACCAGCCCGCTGGAGCAGTGGCCATCAATCCCTACTAAACGTCCGAAGCGATGCCTTTTGAAACGCCTTAGATTCGGCCCCGTCGGTCTGGGTGTCGGCAAAGAATTCCGCCGCTTCTACTTCCAGCCGTTCGTACTGCTCCTGAAGCATGGCGCGACGCAGCAGCCCATTGACACGTTCGCTGGCCGAAGCACCGCCCTTGGTCTCCTCGATGTACTCGTTAAGCTCCGGTTCGATAGTGAAGCTCTTAGCCAATCTCATAGCTTTCCTCATATCTACAATAGGATAGGATATATGCGCCTTTCTGTCAACGGTTGTATCGCCGCCGCTAGTGGCGCAGGGAGCGGCGCAAAGGACGCGTGAAATTGAGCAGTGCAAACCAAGCGGGGTGCCAGACGTCGTAGAAGAGCATGCGCCCAGCTTGCCGCGCGTAGCGTTTTGCGGTGGACCAGTGGCGCAGCGCGTTGCGCCTCGGCTTCTCCGGTGGCAGCACTTCCGTGGCGTCGGCGATCGTGCGCAGGTGGCGCCAACCTCCTGCAAGCTGCCCATTGAGCCCCGCTTCTTCCCCGCTCCAGACGCCGGCCTTCCCTTGCGGATGGTAGCTGTAGTCGTGATTCTGGTGCACCGCCATCACCGCACGCGAAGCATCGATCACCGGCTTGCCCGCGTCCAGCGCTTTCCACACCAGCCAGTTGTCCCAGAAGACGCGCAGCACAAACGGCGGCATGTACGCCCCATACAGCCCGCGCGTAAAAGCGAAGTAATCAATCCATTCCGCTTTACACTGTCGCCCGCTCCGCAGCGCCAGCTCCCGCAACTCTTTTTGCCAATCGGTAGATTGCTGTTCCCGGGAACGCCAATCTCCCGGTTGGTTCTCCTGCAATTGCAGATTGTCCCGCTCGAAACGCAATGGCGCGTTTATATCGACGTCCCATCGCCGCCCCACCATCAAAAATTCCCTGTGCATCGCGCGCACTCTCTCCACCGCACTCCAGAAATCCTGCATCAGGATAATGTCGCAATTGATGTAGCAAAGGATTTCGCTCCGCGCGATCTCCTGTGCCCGCGCGAACATGTAGTCCAACCGCTTCGTCCCCCACGCGTTGCGTTCGACATGCGTCTCGTGCCGCAGCCCGAATTCCACCGCTACTTCCGCTGCGCCCTCATCGTCGCCAAACAAAATGATCTGGACGTCCCGGTGCAGCGCCTTCCAGGATTGCAGCGCGTTCCGCTGAATGATCCCGCTGTGCCCGCGGAATGGCTTTCCGGTGGTAAATAGTGTTAGCATACAAGTACAGTCTGTCTGCGCTATATAACGCCACAGGACTATACCACTGTGTTTACTTTAGAACAATAGGCATTCAAGGCAGGGGGGAAAGGCCAGAAACGGAGCGCGCTTTTGAACTCAGTCGGCGCTGGAAGATAAGCTGACGGGCTTCGCGGCGCCGCCGAATCCCAGCTTTACGTAGTGAACGCCCTCGACGCCGTCGAGGTGGCTCAGCGCCCGCCAGCAATCGATCACCACGCGCGGATCAGAGTGGCCGGGGCGAGCCCACAGCGCCGCTCGCACATCGCGGAACTCCTGCCAGGGCGTGGCGAGTACAACCACCTTCGACTCCGCAATGCATTCCTGTGCCGACACAGCGATTCTAATGTTTTTGTAATTGCTCAGTGCGCGCGTGGCGTCCCCGGACGGGTCGTAAACAACCACTGGAAGATTTGCTGAAGAAAGTTCCTGTGCCAGTAACAGCCCGAACGATTCTTCAACGACGTCCGTATTGGGTTTGTACGTCAGCCCAAGAATTCCGATAGCGTCGGATTCGCTCCGATGGCTCTTCACGATCTCCGCGAGAGACTTGATCTGCGCGCGATTGAAAATATCCGTTGCCTCGGCCAGTCCGGAGGAAGCGCCGACGCGAGCAGCCAGCGCCGCGAACGCGCGATTGTCGCGGGGAAAGCACGGCCCACCGTAGCTCACGGCGCCCTTCAAATACTTCGCGCCGATCCGCGTGTCGAGGCCAAGCGCGTCGGTGACCACGTTCACGTCCGCTTCCGGCAATTTCTCGCATAGCCGCGCCAGCATATTCGCATAACTGATTTTCGTGGTGATGTACGTGTTGACCGAGAGCTTGGTGATTTCCGCATTGATCCAGTTCATGCGCGCGAACGCGGGAGAATTCTTGCAAGTGCGTTTATAGATATCGCACAAAATTTCGCCGGCGCGCGCATCCGATTCTCCGATCAAGAGAAAATCCGGATTGTAAAAATCGCGAATCACCGTTCCCAGCGCAATGAATTCCGGGTTGTAGCACAATCCAAAATCCACGCCGCAGCGCTTGCCGCTGGCGCGTTCCAGCGCCGCTTTGATCGGCCCGCCCATGGAGCCGGGCATCACCGTGCTGGTGATGACCACCACGTGGTACGTGGACTTGGTGCGCAACGCGCGCCCGATCGATTCGCACGAAGGAATCGCATAGCGCAGCGAAAATCCGCCGTCCGCTTCGCTGGGAGTCGCCACCACCACAAACGTCGCACCTGATGCGTTGACCGCCGCTTCAATATCCTTCGTCGCGGAAATGCGTCCGCCGGATTCGGCGAGGAGTTCGGCGAGGCCGGGCTCGTGCACGGGTGGCACCCCCCGGCTGATCGCGTCCACCTTCTGCGGATTCAGATCCACCGCATGAACGTTGAATCCGCGCGCGGCGAAGCAAGCCGCCATCGGCGCGCCGAGTTTGCCCAATCCAATCACTGAAACGGACGAAACCATACGCCTCCTGAGAGAGAAACACTAGTTTAGCGTGAGAAGTTGCCGGCAGGAAGCGTTCGAATGGAGAAAGAGTCAGGTTTTATCGGTAGGTGGACGGAGCGGCTCCGCGCGCATCCCCAGCGCCGTGCGCAGCGGCCGTCAAGGGAAGCGCGCAGCCGCGCGGAGCCACGCGCAGCCGCCTCTTTGTGGCGAGCATGGCGAGCACGGCGAGCACTGGACCTTGATGGCCGATGCGCACGGCGCAACGCTTATCAGGCTGGGTGCGTCCGAACTTCCGCTTCCGCTTCCCACAATCCCTACAGCGCGTCGGGAAGCGGAAGCGGGAAGCCCATCAAAAAGGTTGATCAGAGAAGCATCAGAAAGCGAGATCACGCTCACCTTACCCAAGACTCGCCGGCATCCGGACTGTGCCAAACGCCCCAGCCAGCCGTTCCAAGACAGATGCTGTAATCCGCCGCCATATCCCGCCTCCCTCCGTCTCGATAACAAGAAACGACGCGCAGGCGGAGGATGCCGTCAACCGCATCCCCGGCGCAAGCCGGGGTCTA
>Ga0209698_10004478_pt1 | contig 15310 bp, 5 predicted proteins | sample LitLauG_LLR_2012_FD_187203 | JGI IMG/M metagenome (GOLD analysis project Ga0209698, IMG submission 187203) | Freshwater sediment microbial communities from Pennsylvania, USA - Little Laurel Run_MetaG_LLR_2012 (SPAdes) (version 2) | ecosystem: Environmental > Aquatic > Freshwater > Creek >...
GTGCTGAACGGGCCCTACGCCGGACCCCCGCCCGCCGCCTCCACCCCGATCACCCAGTACTGCAGCCAGGCCACCTACGGCCTGCCCGGCTACCCGGCGCTGACCGCCCCCTCGCCGCCGACCAGCGTGAGCGCCACCGCCGCCATCGGCGGCACCGCCACGGTCACCTGGACGGCACCACCCAACAACGGGTCGCCCATCACCCGCTACGACCTCCAGACGATCCCGCCCTGCCCCGCCTGCTCCGGACTGTCGGGCATCGCGCCCGGTGCCACGTCGGCCTCGGTCACCGGCCTCACCCCGGGCACCGCCTACGTGTTCACCGTGACCGCCACCAACCAGTACGGGACCAGCGACCCGTCGGACCCGTCGCCGTCGGTGACCGCCCCGAGCGTGCCCTATGCGCCGACCCTGGTGTCCGCCGTCGGCAACGTCAACGACACGGTGACCGTCACCTGGACCGACCCGTCCTCGGTGGGCTCGCCGATCAGCGGGTACACGATCACCCCGTCGCCGGCCTGCCCGGGCTGCACCGGCGTGTCCGTCGCCGGCCCCACCGCCACCACGACGACCATCACCGGGCTCACCGTCGGCGGGACCTACACGTTCACCGTGACCGCCACCAACGGCCTCGGCACCGGACCCGCCTCCGTGCCGTCCAACGCCGTGGTCGTGCCGACCTTCCCCGGCGCGCCGACCGGCGTGGTGGGGACGTCGTACGCCAATTCCCAGTCCGTGGTGTCGTGGACCCCGCCGGCCAACACCGGCGGCCTGGCCATCACCGGGTATGCGGTCACCGCATCGCCCGGTGGCGGCACCTGCACCACGACCGGGACCCCCTCGTGCACGATCAACGGCCTCACCAACGGCACCGCCTACACGTTCACCGTCAAGGCAACCAACTCGATCGGCACCGGGCCGGCGTCGGCCGCGTCCCCCCCGGCCACCCCGTCGACGCTGCCGGGCGCGCCGACCATCGGGACCGCCACCAACGGGGTCAACGCGGGGACGGTCACCTTCACCGCCCCCGGCTCGACCGGCGGCGCCCCCGTCACCAGCTACACGGTGACCTCGAGCCCCGGCGGGCTGACCGCCACCTGCGCCTCGTCCCCGTGCACCGTCACCGGACTGGTGGCCGGGACCGTCTACTCCTTCAGGGTCGCCGCCACCAACGGGTCCGGGACCGGACCGTCGTCGGGCTCCTCCAACTCGATCACCGCCACCGGCGTGCCCGGGGCCCCGACCGGGGTGTCGGCGACGTCGCACGGCAACACCCAGTCGGTGGTGTCCTGGACGGCGCCGGCCAACGGCGGCTCGTCGATCACCAGCTACACCGTGACCTCGAGCGGCGGCCAGACCTGCACGACCCCCAACGGCACCACCACCACCTGCACGGTGCTGGGCCTCACCAACGGCACCACCTACACCTTCACGGTGACCGCCACCAACATCCTCGGCACCGGCCCGGCCTCGGCCCCGGCCACCGCCACACCGGCCTCGGCCCCGGGCGCGCCGACCATCGGGACGGCCACCGGCGGCTACCAGTCGGCCGTGGTGACCTGGACCGCGCCGGCCTCGACCGGCGGCCTGCCCATCACCGGGTACACCGTGACGTCGACGCCGGGCGGCGCCACCTGCTCGACCAGCGCCACCTCCTGCACGGTGAGCGGACTCACCAACGGGACCAGCTACACCTTCACGGTGACCGCCACCAACCCGGCCGGCACCGGGACGGCGTCGGCCGCCTCCAACGCGGTCGTTCCGGCCAACACCGCGCCGGGCGCGCCGACCGGGGTGGCGGCCACGTCGTACGCGAACAGCCAGTCCGTGGTGTCGTGGACCGCGGCGGCCGCCAACGGGTCGGCCATCACCTCCTACCTGGTCACGGCCAGCCCGGGCGGCGCCACCTGCACCACCGCCGGCACCTCGTGCACCGTTCCCGGCCTCACCAACGGCACCAGCTACACGTTCACCGTGACCGCCACCAACGGCATCGGCACCGGTCCGGCGTCGGCACCGTCGGCCCCGGCCACCCCGTCGACCACGCCCGGTGCGCCGACCGCGGTGGGTGGCACCTCCAACGCCAACGCCTCGTCGGTGGTGTCGTGGACGGCGCCGGCCTCCAACGGCGGCGCGGCGATCACCAGCTACAAGGTGACGTCGTCGCCCGGCTCCGTCACCTGCACCACGGCGACCACGTCGTGCACGGTCATCGGTCTGACCAACGGCACCAGCTACACGTTCACCGTGACCGCCACCAACGGCTCGGGCACCGGTCCGGCGTCGGCGGCGTCGACCCCCGTCGTGCCGGCCACCGTCCCCGGCGCCCCGACCGGCGTCGGCGCCACCTCCAACGCCAACGCCCAGTCGGTGGTCACCTGGACCGCACCGGCCTCGACCGGCGGTGCCGCCATCAGCAGCTACACCGTCACCTCGAGCGGCGGCCAGACCTGCACCACGCCCAACGGCACCATCCGCACCTGCACGGTCACCGGACTGACCAACGGCACCACGTACACGTTCACCGTGACGGCCACCAACTCGGCGGGCACCGGGCCGGCGTCGTCCCCGGCCTCGGGCACCCCGGCCACCCTGCCCGGCGCCCCGACCGGCGTGTCCGCCCAGGGCAGCCTCGACTCCCAGTCGATCATCACCTGGACCGCACCGGCGTCGAACGGGGGCTCCCCGATCACCAGCTACAAGGTGACCGCCAACAGCGGCCAGACCTGCACCACGCCGAACGGTGTCACCCTCACCTGCGCGGTCACCGGCCTGACCAACGGCACCACCTACACGTTCACCGTGACCGCCACCAACGCACTGGGCACCGGCCCCGCCTCGGCCGTCTCCAACTCGGTGGTGCCTGCGGCCACCCCGGGCGTGCCCACCGGCGTGTCGGCCACCTCCCACGTCGATTCCCAGTCGACCGTGTCGTGGACGCCGCCCGCGTCCACCGGCGGCTCGGCCATCATCAGCTACACGGTGACCGCCAACACCGGCCAGACCTGCGTGACCGCCAGCGGCTCGACCACGTCGTGCACCCTGATCGGCCTGACCAACGGCACCACGTACACCTTCACGGTGTTCGCCACCAACAGCATCGGTGACGGTCCGGCCTCGGCCCCGGTGTCCGCCACCCCGTCCACGGTGCCCAGTGCGCCGACGTCGGTCACGGCCACCTCGAACGCCAACACCAAGTCGGTGGTGTCCTGGACGGCACCGGCTTCCACCGGTGGTGCCGCCATCAGCGGCTACACCGTGACCTCGACGCCGGGCTCGTTCACCTGCACCTCGGCCACCACCAGCTGCACCGTCAACGGGCTGACCAACGGCACGCCCTACACGTTCACCGTGATCGCCACCAACGCCTCGGGCAACAGCCTGCCGTCGGCCCCCTCGTCCCCGGCGACACCGGCGACCCTGCCCGGCGCGCCGACCGGCGTGGCCGGCAGCTCCTACGCCAACACCCAGTCGGTGGTGTCGTGGACCGCCCCGGCCTCCAACGGCGGCGCCGCCATCACCAACTACACGGTCACCTCGTCGCCGGGCGGGTTCACCTGCTCCACGGTGGGCACCAACTGCACGGTGAGCGGGCTGACCAACGGGACGGCCTACACGTTCACCGTGACCGCCACCAACGCCGTCGGCACCGGGCCGGCGTCGGCCGCCTCGCCGCCGGCCACCCCGGCCACCGTGCCCGGCGCCCCGACGGCCGCCACCGCGGTCGCCACCAACTCGGCCACCCAGGCCCTGGTCAGCTGGACGCCGCCGGTGGTCAACGGCGGCGCGGCGATCACCAGCTACACCGCCACCTCGACGCCGGGCGGCTTCACCTGCTCGACGGCCGCCACCAGCTGCACCTTCAGCGGCCTGGTCACCGGCACCACCTACACGTTCACGGTGACCGCGGCCAACGGCGCCGGCTCGGGTGCGGCCTCACCGGCCACCAACCCGCTCCAGGTGGGCACTCCCGGAGTGCCGACCGGGGTGTCCGCCACCTCGTGGAAGAACACCCAGGTGCCGGTCTCGTGGACCGCACCGGCGTTCAACGGCGGCTCGGCCGTCACCTCCTACACGGTGACCTCGACGCCCGGTGGGTTCACCTGCTCCACCGCCACCACCTCCTGCACGGTCGCCGGCCTCACCAACGGGACCCCGTACACGTTCACGGTGGCGGCCACCAATGCCACCGGCACCGGTAACGCCTCGGCACCGCCGGTGGCAGCCACCCCGGCCACCGTCCCCACGGCGCCGACCCTGGTGTCCGGCACGTCCTACGCCAACACCCAGTCGGTGGTGTCCTGGACGGCGCCGTCCTCCAACGGCGGGGCGACCATCAGCGGCTACACGGTGACGGCCAGCCCTGGCCCGGCCACCTGCACCAGCGCCACGACCACCTGCACGGTGACCGGGCTGACCAACGGCACCCCGTACACGTTCACCGTGACCGCAACCAACGCCGCCGGCACCAGCCCGGCCTCGGCCGCCTCGGCGCCGGCCACCCCGGCCACCGTGCCCGGCGCGCCCACCGCGGTGTCCGGCGTCTCGTACACCAACACCCAGTCGGCGGTGTCGTGGACGGCTCCCGCATCGAACGGCGGGGCGGCCATCACCAACTACACGGTGACCTCGAGTCCCGGCGGGGCCACCTGCACCACCGCCACCACCTCCTGCACGGTGGGCGGCCTGACCAACGGCTCCTCCTACACCTTCACCGTGACCGCCACCAACGGCGCCGGCACCGGCCTCGCCTCGGCGGCGTCACCGGCGGTCATCCCGGCCACCACCCCGGCCGTGCCCACCAACGTGTCGGCCACCTCCTGGGCCAACACCCAGTCGGTGGTGTCGTGGACCGCCTCCTCCTCCACCGGGGGCACCCCGGTGACCGGGTACACGGCCACCTCCACCCCGGGCGGGTTCACCTGCACCACCCTGTCCACCACCTGCACGGTGACCGGACTGACCAACGGGACCCCGTACACGTTCGCCGTGACCGCCACCAACCTGGCCGGCACCAGCGCCCCCTCGGTGGCGTCGTCCCCCGCCACCCCGGCCACCCTGCCCGGTGCGCCCACCGCGCTGAACGCCACCTCCAACGCCAACACCCAGTCGGCGGTGTCGTGGACGGCTCCGGCGTCGAACGGCGGGGCGGCCATCACCAACTACACGGTGACCTCGAGCCCGGGATCCAAGACCTGCACCACCGCCGGCACCAGCTGCACCGTCTCCTCGCTGACCAACGGCACCGCCTACACGTTCACCGTGACCGCCACCAACATCGTCGGCACCGGTCCGGCGTCGGTGGCCTCGGGCCCGGCTGTGCCGGCCACCGCACCGGGCGTGCCCACCGCGGTGTCCGCCACCTCGAACGCCAACGCCTCCTCGGTGGTGTCGTGGACCGCCCCCGCCTCGAACGGCGGCGCGGCCCTGACCAGCTACACGGCCACCTCGTCGCCGAGCGGCCTCACCTGCACCACCGCCAACGGCAGCACGACCACCTGCACGGTGAACGGTCTCACCAACGGCACCGCCTACACGTTCACGGTGACCGCCACCAACTCGGCGGGAACCAGTGCCGCCTCGACGGCCTCGGCGCCGGCCACGCCCGCCACCGTGCCCGGCGCACCCACCTCGGTCAACGCCACCTCCAACGCCAACAGCTCCTCGGTGGTGTCCTGGACCGCCCCGTCGTCCAACGGCGGCGCCACCATCTCGGGCTACACCGTCCTGTCGTCCCCCGGCGGCTTCACCTGCACCTCCGCCACCACCTCCTGCACGGTCCCCGGGCTGACCAACGGCTCCTCGTACACATTCACGGTGACCGCCACCAACTCGGCCGGCACCGGCACCGCCTCGGCCGCCTCGGCCCCGGCCACCCCGGCGGCCACCCCCGGCGCGCCCACCGGTGTGACCGCCACGTCCAACGCCAACAGCTCCTCGGTGGTGTCCTGGACCGCCCCGTCGTCCAACGGCGGCGCGGCCATCTCCAGCTACACGGTCACCTCGGCCCCCGGCGGCTTCACCTGCACCTCGGCCACCACCTCCTGCACCGTCTCCGGCCTCTCCAACGGCACCGCCTACACGTTCACCGTCACCGCCACCAACTCGGCAGGCACCGGCGCGGCCTCGACACCGTCGGCATCGGCCACCCCGGCGACCGCACCCGGCCTGCCCACCGGTGTGACCGCCACCTCCTACGCCAACACCCAGTCGGTGGTGTCGTGGACCGCCCCGGCCTCGACCGGTGGCGCGGCCATCTCCAGCTACACGGTCACCTCGACCCCCGGCTCCTTCACCTGCACCACCGCCACCACCTCCTGCACGGTCACCGGGCTGACCAACGGGACCAGCTACACGTTCACGGTGACCGCCACCAACTCGGCCGGCACCGGCAGCGCCTCGCTGCCGTCGTCGTCGGCCACCCCGGCCACCAACCCCGGCGCGCCGACCGCGGTGGCCGCCACCTCGTACGCCAACACCCAGTCGGTGGTGTCGTGGACCGCGCCGGCCTCCAACGGCGGGGCGGCCGTCACCAGCTACAAGGCGACGTCGTCGCCCGGCGGGTTCACCTGCACCACCGCCACCACCTCCTGCACCGTCACCGGCCTGACCAACGGCACCGCCTACACGTTCACCGTGGTGGCCACCAACCCGGTGGGCCCGGGCACCACGTCGGCGGCGTCGACCCCGGCAACCCCGGCGACGGCGCCGGGGACGCCGACCAGCGTCAACGCCTCCTCGTTCGCCAACGCCCAGTCGCTGGTGTCCTGGAACGCCCCGGCCTCGACCGGTGGTGCGGCCGTGACCAGCTACACGGCCACCTCGGCGCCGGGCGGCTTCGTCTGCACCTCGGCCACCACCTCCTGCACGGTGAGCGGACTCACCAACGGGACCAGCTACACCTTCACGGTGACCGCCACCAACCCGGCCGGCACCGGTGCTGCGTCCGCCGCATCGGCCGCAGCCACCCCGGCCGCCGTGCCCGGCTCCCCCACCGCCGTGGGCGCCACCTCCAACGCCAACACCCAGTCGGTGGTGTCGTGGACCGCCCCCGGCTCCAACGGCGGCGCCGCCATCAGCTCCTACACGGTGACCTCGTCGCCCGGCGGGCTCACCTGCTCCACGGCCTCCACCACCTGCACGGTCACCGGCCTGACCAACGGGACGCCCTACACCTTCACCGTGACCGCCACCAACGCGGCCGGCACCGGCGCGGCCTCCGCCCCCTCGTCCCCGGCCATCCCGGCCACCGTTCCCGGCGCTCCCACCGGGGTGACCGCCACCTCCAATGCCAACACCTCCTCGGCGGTCTCCTGGACCGCACCGGCGTCCAACGGCGGAGCGACCATCACCAACTACGTGGTCACCTCGAGCCCGGGCGCTCTGACCTGCACCACGGCCACCACCGGGTGCACGGTCTCCGGCCTCACCAACGGCACCAGCTACACGTTCACCGTGACGGCCACCAACTCGGCCGGCACCGGCAGCGCCTCGGCCGCATCGGCCGCCGCCGTGCCCGCCACCGCACCGGGCTCGCCCACCGCCGTCAACGCCACCTCGAACGCCAACGCCTCGTCGGTGGTGTCGTGGACCGCCCCGGCCAGCACCGGTGGCGCCGCCATCAGCGGCTACACCGCCACCTCGACTCCGGGCGCCTTCACCTGCACGACGGCCACCACCTCGTGCACCGTCTCCGGCCTCACCAACGGCACCAGCTACACGTTCACCGTGACCGCCGCCAACTCGGCCGGCACCAGTGGCGCCTCGGCGCCGTCGTCCGCCGCCGTGCCCGCCACCGCACCGGGCTCGCCCACCGGGGTCAACGCCACCTCGAACGCCAACGCCTCGTCGGTGGTGTCCTGGACCGCACCGGCGTCCAACGGCGGCGCCGCCATCTCCAGCTACACCGCCACCTCGTCGCCCGGCGGCCTGACCTGCTCGACGGCCTCGACCAGCTGCACCGTCACCGGACTGACCAACGGCACCAGCTACACGTTCACCGTGACCGCCATCAACTCGGCCGGCGTCAGCGCCGCCTCGTCGGCCTCGCCCGCCGCCGTGCCCGCCACCACGGCAACGGCGCCGACCGCAGTGGCCGCGGTGGCCACGTCGTCGGCCACGACCGCCGCGGTCAGCTGGACCACGCCGGCCAGCAACGGCGGGGCCACCATCACCAGCTACGTGGTCACCTCGAGCCCCGGTGCCCTGACCTGCACCACGGCAACCACCGGCTGCACCGTGTCCGGGCTCACCACCGGCACCAGCTACACGTTCACCGTGGCCGCCATCAACTCGGCCGGCACCGGAGCCGCCTCCGCCGCCTCCAACGCCATCATCGTGGGCACGCCGGGATCGCCGACGGCCGCCTCGGCGACGTCCAACTCCAACGCCTCGTCGCTGGTGTCCTGGACCGCACCGGCAGCCACCGGTGGCGGCACCGTCACCAGCTACACCGCCACCTCGTCGCCCGGCGGGTTCACCTGCTCGACCGCCACCACCAGCTGCACCGTCTCCGGCCTCACCAACGGCACCAGCTACACGTTCACGGTGACCGCCACCAACGCCACCGGCACCGGGCCCGCCTCGGTGGCGTCGGCCGCCGCCGTGCCGGCCACCACCGCCGGCGCACCCACCGGCGTGACCGCCACGTCGTTCGCCAACGCCCGGTCGGTGGTCGCGTGGACGGCTCCGGCCGGCAACGGCGGCTCGACCATCACCGGGTACACCGCCACCTCGTCGCCCGGCGGGTTCACCTGCACGACCGCCACCCTGACCTGCCCGGTGACCGGCCTCGCCAACGGCACCGCCTACACGTTCACCGTGACCGCCACCAACGGCGTGGGTGTCGGCGCCGCCTCGGTGGCGTCGGCCCCGGCCACCCCCGCGACCACACCGGGTGCGCCGACCGGGGTGACCGCGGTGGCCACCACGTCGCTGACGTCGGCCACCGTGTCGTGGACCGCCCCGGCGAGCAACGGCGGCGCCGCCCTGACCGGGTTCACCGTGACCTCCACCCCGGCGGTCGCCACGCCGCCCGCCTGCGGGTCCTCACTGACCGGAGCCTCGACCTCCTGCGTGTTCACCGGGCTCACCACGGGCACCAGCTACACCTTCGCCGTGACCGCCACCAACGGAGCCGGCGCCGGGAGCGCTTCGGCCGCCTCCGCCTCGATCAAGGTCGGCACCCCCGGCGCACCCACCGCGGTGACCGCGGTGGCCAGCACGGTCAGCACGACGGCGACGATCAACTGGGCGATCCCGGCCAACAACGGCGGCTCGGCCCTGACCGGGTTCACCGTGACCTCGAACCCGGTGCTCACCACCCCGGCCGCCTGCTCGACGTCGCTCACCGGCTCGTCGGTCACCTGCGGGTTCACCGGCCTGACCGCCGGCGCCACCTACACGTTCACCATGACGGCCAAGAACGCCAACGGGAACGGCGCCACCTCGCTGGCGTCCAACTCGATCGTCGCCGGCACCCCGGGAGCGCCGACCGGCGCCACCGCGGTGGCCACGGCGTCGGCCACCAGCGCCACCATCACCTGGGTGGCCCCGGCCCAGAACGGGGGCTCGGCCCTGACCGGGTTCACCGTGACCTCGACCCCGGCGGTCACCACGCCGGCCGCCTGCTCCACGTCGCTCACCGGCTCGTCGACCACCTGCGTCTTCACCGGCCTCACCACCGGCACCAGCTACACGTTCACCGTGGCGGCCAAGAACTCCACCGGCACCGGTGCCTCGTCGTCGTCGACCGTCGCACTGGTGGCCGGTTCGCCCGGAAAGCCGACCGGGGTGTCCGGCACCAGTGGCGCCCTGACCCAGTCCGTGGTCTCCTGGACGGCACCCGCCCTCACCGGGGGCTCGGCGGTCACCGGCTACACGGTGACCTCGTCGCCGGGCAGCTTCACCTGCACCTCGACCACGACCTCCTGCACGGTCACCGGCCTCACCCACCTCACCCCCTACACGTTCACGGTGACCGCCACCAACGCCAACGGCGTCGGCCAGGCGTCGCTGCCGTCGGCCGCCGCCACCCCCTGACCCGGCCCGCACCGGGCATCTCCCCAGGTCAGCGGCACCGCGGTGTGGCATCTGCCCCCGTGCCGGGCGGCGCCAGGGGTGCCGTCGGGACACCCGTCAGCGGCAAGTAGCCTTACCCCACCATGCCTACCCTCACCCGTGACGACATCCGCAACGTGGCCATCGTGGCCCACGTCGACCACGGGAAGACCACCCTGGTGGACGCCATGCTCTGGCAGTCCGGCGCGTTCCGCGACAACCAGGCGGTCAACGAGCGGGTGATGGACTCCGGCGACCTGGAGCGCGAAAAGGGCATCACCATCCTCGCCAAGAACACCGCCGTGCTCCACAACGGCGTGAAGATCAACATCATCGACACCCCCGGCCACGCCGACTTCGGCGGCGAGGTCGAGCGGGGTCTGACCATGGTCGACGGCGTGCTGCTGCTGGTGGACGCCTCGGAGGGTCCGCTCCCCCAGACCCGCTTCGTGCTGCGCAAGGCACTCGAGGCCCGCCTCCCCGTCGTGCTGGTGGTCAACAAGGTCGACCGTCCCGACGCCCGCATCGCCGACGTGGTCAACGAGGTGGAGGAGCTCTTCCTCGACCTCGACGCCGACGAGGAGCAGATCGACTTCCCCATCCTGTACGCCTGCGCCCGGGCCGGCTGGGCCGCCACCGAGCAGGGGGTCGAGGGCACCGACCTCGAGCCGCTGTTCCAGGCCATCGTCGAGCGCATCCCCGCCCCCCATTACGAGGAGGGCGCGCCGCTCCAGGCCATCGTGTCCAACCTCGACGCCTCGCCCTACCTGGGCCGGCTGGCCGTCTGCCGGGTCCACAACGGCACCCTGACCAAGGGCGCCACCGTGGCCTGGTGCAAGCTCGACGGCACCATCGAGCGGACCAAGATCACCGACCTGTTCATCACCGACGCACTCGACCGGGTCGAGTGCGAGTCGGCCGGTCCCGGCGAGATCGCCGCCGTGGCCGGCATGGCCGAAATCACCATCGGCGAGACCCTGGCCGACGCCGAGGACCCGCACGCCCTGCCGGTGATCACGGTGGACGAGCCCAGCCTGGGCATGACCATCGGCATCAACACGTCGCCCCTGGCCGGCACCGACGGCAAGAAGCTGACCGCCCGCCAGGTGCTGACCCGGCTCGAGAACGAGCTCATCGGCAACGTGTCGCTGCGGGTGCTGCCCACCGAGCGTCCGGACACCTGGGAGGTCCAGGGCCGCGGCGAGCTGCAGCTGGCCGTCCTGGTCGAGACCATGCGCCGCGAGGGCTTCGAGCTCACCGTGGGCAAGCCCCAGGTGGTCACCCGGGAGATCGACGGCAAGCTGCACGAGCCCATGGAGCGGGTGGCCATCGACGTGCCCGACGACTACCTGGGCGTGGTCACCCAGCTGATGGCCCTGCGCAAGGGCACGCTGATCGAGATGGTCAACCACGGCACCGGCTGGGTCCGCATGGACTACCGCATCCCGGCCCGGGGACTGGTCGGGTTCCGCACCGAGTTCATGACCGAGACCCGTGGGACCGGCATGCTCCACCACGTCTTCGACGGGTGGGAGCCGTGGCACGGCGAGCTCAAGACCAAGCGCAACGGGTCGATGGTGGCCGACCGCCGCGGCGTCACCACCGGCTACTCGCTGATGAGCCTCCAGGAGCGGGGCCTGCTGCTGGTCGGCCCGGGCACCGAGGTCTACGAGGGCATGGTGGTGGGCGAGAACGCCCGCGACGAGGAGATGGACGTCAACCCGACCAAGGAGAAGAAGCAGACCAACATCCGGTCCGCCTCCGCCGACGAGGCCATCCGCCTGACCCCGCCCCTGCTGCTGTCGCTGGAGCAGGCGCTCGAGTTCATCGCCGACGACGAGTGCGTCGAGGTCACCCCCAGCTTCGTCCGGCTCCGCAAGGTCGTGCTCGACGCCACCGTCCGCGGCCGCCAGCGCAGCCGGGCCCGCAAGGGCTGAGGCAGCCCGCGGGCCCCGGACGGGCGGCCGTGCGCATCATGATGCAGGGTCATGATGTTATGATTCGGTGGTGAGGACCACGGTGAACATCGACGATCACCTCCTGGCGGAGGCCAAGGTCGTCGCGGCCCGCAGCCATCGTCCGCTGGGTGCCGTCATCGACGACGCACTCCGCATCGCACTCGCCGGTCGGACGGCCGAGGACACGCCACGCCCCCGGGTCGATCTCCCGGTGAGCGGCGGTGCCGGCCTCCAGCCCGGGGTGGTCCTGGAGGACAAGGCATCGGTGGCGGCCGCCCTCGGAGACGACCTCCCCTTCCGTGCTCCTTCCTGACGTCAACATCTTCGTCTTCGCCTTCCGACGGGAAGCCGAACGCCACCAGGAGTACCGGACGTGGCTCATGGAGCGCCTGGCCGGCGACGAACCGGTCGGTGTGAGCGAGGTCGTCCTGAGTTCCCTGGTCCGGATCACCACCAACCACCGGGTATTCACCCGACCCACCTCGCTCGCCGATGCGCTGGCGTTCTGCGACGCGGTCCTCCGGTCCCCGATGGCGCTCCCGGTGCGCGCCGGACCCCGGCACTGGGGCCTGTTCACGGGGCTGTGCACCGCGGGCCGAGCCACCGGCAACCTCGTTCCCGACGCCTACCTGGCAGCGCTCGCGCTCGAGCAGGGTGCGACGCTGGTCACCGACGACCGCGGTATGCACCGCTGGCCCGGGGTCGCCGTCCGGCATCCGCTCGACGGGTAGCCGACCGAGGCGCTCGCGCAGGTGCGCCGCCGTCGCCAGGGTGCCCGTGCGGGGCACAGCGGCCCCGGTGGGAGCAGCTCCGAGGGGAGGGCTCGAACCTCCAACATCCGGCTCCAAAGGCCGGCGTTCTGCCAATTGAACTACCTCGGACCGGACCGGGCGGGACGGCGGACCTCGACCCCTGCTCCCCCGGCGACGCCGCCCAGGCTAGTCCCCGTCCTGTCGGGCCCCCTGCCCTGCCTCGGACCTGCCACGGCCCCCGCGCACGACCCCGATAGGCTCCCGACCCGATGCGCATCCTCGTCGTCGATGATGATCCCGCGGTGAGCGGCGCCCTCCAGCGGGCGCTGCGGCTGGAGGGCTACGAGGTCACCCTGGCCGGTGACGGGCCCAAGGCCCTCGAGGAGGTGGCGGTGCGGCCGCCCGACGCCGTGGTGCTCGACATCGGCCTGCCCACCATCGACGGCCTCGACGTGTGCCGGCGGATGCGGGCCGCCGGCGACGACACCCCGGTGCTGATGCTGACCGCCCGCGACGCCATCGAGGACCGGGTGGAAGGACTCGACGCCGGTGCCGACGACTACCTGGTCAAGCCGTTCGCCCTGGCCGAGCTGCTGGCCCGCCTGCGGGCCCTGCTCCGGCGCCGGCCCGAGGACGCGGGCGAGACGCTCGCCTTCAGCGACCTGAGCCTGGACCCGGTGACCCGCGAGGCCCACCGGGGCGCCCGCGCCTTCACCGTCACCCGCATCGAGTTCGACCTGCTGGAGCTCCTGCTCCGCCACCCGCGCCAGGTCCTGACCCGCGAGCTGATCCTGGACCGGGTGTGGGGCTACACCTTCGACTCGGGCACCAACTCCCTGGCCGTCTACGTCGGCTACCTGCGACGCAAGACGGAGGAGGACGGGGAACCCCGGCTCATCCACACCGCCCGAGGGGTGGGCTATGTCCTGCGCGAGCCCTGACCCCGGCGGCGGCGTCGGCCCGTGACCTTCCGGACCCGCCTCGTCCTGGCCGCCACCGCGGCCGCCCTGGTGGTGGTGATGATCGGCGCCGTCGCCACCTACGTGGTCGCCTACGACTCGCTGGTCGGTTCGCTCGACGTGACCCTCCAGCAGGACGCCCGCAACCTGGTGAGCGGCAACCAGACCGGCAACCTGCCGATCATCGAGAACACCTGCGGCCGGGCTGTCGGCTACTGCACCCAGATGGTGTGGGCCGACGGCCAGGTCCACACCGGCGACCCCCAGGTGCTGGCCATCGGCCAGGCGACCGCCCAGACGGCCGGCAGCCTCGGTACCGGACCCCAACTGCAGTTCAGCACCCACGTCGACGGCATCGCCGTCCGCGAGATCGTCTACCCGCTGGGGGTGAACTACCCGTACAGCAACAGGAACCAGCCGATCCAGCGGCTGGTCATGCCCTTCGGCGGGGCGCTCCAGGTGACCGAGCCCCTCACCGGGGTCCAGGAGGGCCTGCACCGGCTGGCGGTCGCCCTGTGGCTGATCATCCTCAGCGGGGTGGCGCTCGCCGTGCTGCTGGGCCTGGCGGTGGGCCGGACCGTCCTGCGGCCCCTCGACGACCTGACCGGGTCGATCGAGGAGCTGGCCCTCACCACCGACGTCTCCCGCCGGCTCGACCCGGGTGGGCCCGACGAGCTCGGCCGGCTGCGCCGGGCCTTCAACCGACTCCTGGCCGCCCTCGACTCGTCCCGGGAGAGCCAGCGCCAGCTGGTCCTGGACGCCTCCCACGAGCTGCGCACCCCGCTCACCAGCCTGCGCACCAACATGGAGGTCGCCCGGCGGATGGAGGAGCTGGCCCCGGACGAGCGGGAGGTGCTCATCGGCGACGTCCTGACCCAGCTCGACGAGCTCACGTCGCTGGTGGCCGACATGGCCGAGCTGGCCCGGGGAAACGCACCGCACCTGACCTCGGGCCCGGTCCGCTTCGACGAACTGGTGCTGGGCGCCGTCGAGGCGGCCACCACCCACGGTCGCAGCCGCGGGGTGACCTTCGTGGCCGACACCCACCAGTGCTGGGTGTCGGGGTCCGGGGCACGCATCGAGCGTGCCGTCGACAACCTGCTCGACAACGCCCTCAAGTACAGCCCCGACGGCGGCGTGGTCGAGGTGGCCTGCGCCGAGGGTGTGCTGATCGTCCGGGACCACGGCCCCGGCGTGGCCGATGCGGACATCGAGCACATCTTCGACCGGTTCTACCGGGCCCCCGAGGCCCGCAGCCGTCCCGGGTCCGGCCTCGGCCTGGCCATCGTCGCCCAGGTGGCGGTGGACGAGGGGGGTCAGGTCAGTGTGCACCACGCCCCCGGCGGCGGGGCGCTGTTCCGCTTCGCCCTGCCGGTGATCACCGCACCCCACCCGTCGACGACGACCCCCTGACCGGGCCCGCAGCACCGGTCGGCGGCGTCCGACGCAGGGTCCGCCCGAGGGGGGCGTATGGCGTCATCGGCCCTGCTCGGCTAGGGTGCCCACCGACATGGGATCCCTGATCAAGAAGCGCCGCAAGCGCATGCGCAAGAAGAAGCACAAGAAGATGTTGAAGGCCACT